>Ga0247810_10000209_pt1 | contig 89381 bp, 84 predicted proteins | sample UWRJL119311C1_FD_179918 | JGI IMG/M metagenome (GOLD analysis project Ga0247810, IMG submission 179918) | Plant litter microbial communities from Arlington Agricultural Research Station in Wisconsin, United States - UWRJ-L119-311C-1 | ecosystem: Environmental > Terrestrial > Plant litter >...
GTTTAGCCGTTACACTGGATGTGCAGGGCACCATCGACGTGATCCTGAGATCCCCACAAACCACCTCCGCGTTTGTGCGTGGTCGTGCCCATGCCGCGAAAGCGCAACGCGCGCGCCCGTCACCGCTTAAGCAGTCAAGGAAAACACCTATGGCAATCGCCACCCGTACCGACCTGCGCAACGTCGCAATCGTCGCCCACGTTGACCACGGCAAGACCACCCTGGTCGACGCCATGCTCCGCCAGACGAACTCGTTCGACGCGCACGCGCACCTCGAAGACCGCGCCATGGACTCCAACGAGCTCGAGCGCGAAAAGGGCATCACCATCCTCGCCAAGAACACCGCGGTGCTCTACAACGGCACGCACGCCGAGGAGAACCACACCGGCGGCAACATCACCATCAACGTGATCGACACCCCCGGTCACGCCGACTTCGGTGGCGAGGTCGAGCGCGGCCTGTCCATGGTCGACGGTGTCGTGCTGCTCGTCGACGCGTCGGAGGGCCCTCTGCCCCAGACCCGCTTCGTGCTGCGCAAGGCCCTCGAGGCCAAGCTCCCCGTGATCCTCCTGGTCAACAAGACCGACCGTCCCGACGCCCGCATCGACGAGGTCGTCGCCGAGAGCCAGGACCTCCTGCTCGGACTCGCCTCCGACATGTCCGACGAGCACCCCGACCTCGACCTCGACGCGATCCTCGACGTCCCCGTGGTCTACGCCTCGGGCCGCAACGGTGCAGCGAGCTGGAACAAGCCGGAGAACGGCACCCTGCCCGACAACGAAGACCTCGAGCCGCTGTTCGACGCCATCCTCAAGCACATCCCGGCACCGACCTACGACGACACCCACCCCCTCCAGGCCTGGGTGACCAACCTCGACGCCAGCCCCTTCCTCGGCCGTCTCGCACTGCTGCGCGTCTTCCAGGGCACCATCAAGAAGGGCCAGACCGTCGCCTGGGTCAAGCACGATGGATCCGTCGCGAACGTCAAGGTCACCGAGCTGCTGATCACCAAGGCGCTCGACCGCTACCCCACCGAGTCCGCGGGCCCCGGTGACATCGTCGCCGTCGCCGGCTTCGAGGACATCTTCATCGGCGAGACCCTCGCCGACCCCGACGACGTGCGCCCCCTGCCGACCATCACGGTCGACGACCCGGCCATCTCGATGACGATCGGTACCAACACCTCGCCGATGATCGGCAAGGTCAAGGGCCACAAGCTCACCGCCCGCATGGTCAAGGACCGCCTCGACCGCGAGCTCGTCGGTAACGTCTCGCTGAAGCTCGTCGACGTCGGACGCCCCGACGCCTGGGAGGTCCAGGGCCGTGGAGAGCTCGCGCTCGCCATCCTGGTGGAGCAGATGCGCCGCGAGGGCTTCGAGCTCACCGTCGGCAAGCCGCAGGTAGTCACCAAGCGCGTCGACGGCAAGCTGCACGAGCCCTTCGAGCACCTCACCACCGACGCACCCGAGGAGTACCTCGGCGCCATCACGCAGCTCCTCGCCGCGCGCAAGGGCCGCATGGAGGGCATGAGCAACCACGGAACCGGCTGGGTCCGCATGGAGTTCGTCGTGCCGTCGCGCGGCCTCATCGGCTTCCGCACCGAGTTCCTCACCGTCACCCGCGGTGCCGGCATCGCCAACGCCGTCTCGCACGGCTACGAGCCCTGGGCCGGATCGATCGAGACCCGTACCAACGGCTCGATCGTCGCCGACCGCTCCGGTGTCGCCACCCCGTTCGCCATGGTCGCCCTGCAGGAGCGCATGTCGTTCTTCGTGGAGCCCACGCAGGAGGTCTACGAGGGCATGGTCGTCGGCGAGAACTCGCGTGCAGACGACATGGACGTCAACATCACCAAGGAGAAGCAGCTCACCAACATGCGCCAGTCGACGTCCGACTCCTTCGAGCGCATGACGCCGTCGCGTCGTCTGACGCTGGAAGAGGCGCTCGAGTTCGCTCGCGAAGACGAGTGCGTCGAGGTGACTCCCGAGTTCGTGCGCATCCGCAAGGTGGAGCTCGACGCGAGCGCCCGCCAGCGCAGCACCGCTCGCCTGAAGAAGCAGAACGCGTAGGCATCAGACCGGTCCACGAGCCCCGCACCCTTCCGGGTGCGGGGCTCGTGTCGTTTAAACTGTGGTCATGACGACCTCAGCCCTCCGTTTCGCGCGCCCCCTGTCCATCGCCCTCCTGATCGCCGTCGCACCCGTGCTCGTGGGCTGCAGTGCGGCCGAGAACATGGTGAACGGCGTCGTCGACGAGGCGCAGAGCCAGGCCGGCGATGCGATCTCCGAGGCTCTCGGCGGCGCGGGCATCAGCAGCGACGGCGAGCTGCCGGGCGGCTTCCCCAGCGACGCTGTCCCCCTCGTCGGCGAGGTGCAGGGCGGAGGGAGTGCGCCGGACGCCTCCGGCTGGGTGGTGCGCACCATTCTCGTCGGCGACGACTTCGCGTCGGCCCAGGCGGCGCTCGAGGGCGCCGGCTACGAGTCGAGTGCGGTGAACGCCGACGCCGACAGCGGTTTCGGCACCTTCACGCTGGCGCCGTACTCGGTGCTTCTCACGGTGGCGACCGATGCCGACGGCGAGATGACGGCCACCTACGTCGTGACCACCGGCGTCGAGTAGCGCCGGCGGCAGCGGTTCAGGCGAACAGTCCCGCTCCGATCGAGCCGCCCTCGGCCGCCCCGGGCGGCACGGCGAAGATGCCGGAGCCCACGTGGCGCAGGTACTCGTTCATGGCGTCGTTCTTCGCCAGCCGCAGCTGGATCGGCACGAACTGCTCGCGCGGGTCGCTCTGGAAGCAGATGAAGAACAGCCCGGCGTTGAGTCGGCCGAGGTCGTCGTTCCCGTCGACGAAGTTGTAGCCGCGCCGCAGCATCGCCGCACCGCCGTTGCTGTCGGGGTGCGCGAGGCGAACGTGGGCGGCCTCGTCGATGAGCGGCGCATCCGCCCGCCCGGTGGCGTCGAAGTCGGGCTCGGTGAACTCCGAACCGCCGCTCAACGGGGCACCCTCGCCCTTCGTGCGCCCGACCACCCGTTCCTGCTCCCGCAGCGAGGAGCGGTCCCAGGTCTCGATGGTCATGCGGATCTTGCGCGACACCAGGTAGGAGCCGCCGCTCATCCAGCCGCCGTCGGCACCCACCCACACCTGGGAGTCGACGGCCGCGGTGTCCTCAGCACGCAGATTGGCCGTGCCGTCCTTGAACCCGAAGAGGTTGCGGGGGGTCGCCTGCGCCCGCGTCGTCGACGAGGTGCGCCCGAATCCGAGCTGCGACCAGCGCAGACTCGCGCGTCCGAAGGCGATGCGCGACAGGTTGCGGATGGCGTGCACCGCGATCTGCGGGTCGTCGGAGCACGCCTGGATGCAGAGATCGCCGCCCACGAGCGTGTCCACGAGGGCGTCTCCCGGGAAGTGCGGCAGATCGATCAGCGCGGCGGGCCGTTTGGCGGCGAGACCGAAGCGTTCGTCGAAGAGCGAGGGGCCGAATCCGAAGGTGATGGTCAGTCCGGCCGGAGGCAGGTCGAGGGCTTCGCCCGTGTCGTCCGGTGGCGAGTCGTAGGGGCCGCTGGCCGGCCCGAACTCGCCGGCGCCGAGGCCCGAGGTCATGCGGCCGGCGGCGTAGGTCCAGTCGGCGAGCAACTCCTCGAGCTCGCCGGCGGTGATGTCGCTCACATCGAACGACGCGAAGTGCAGGCGGTCCTGGGCAGCGGTGACGATGCCCGACTGGTGCTCGCCGTAGAAGGGGTACGACGCGGCGGCGCCCGAGGTGGCCGCGGCCTCCGGGGTGAGCACGCGGTCGATGCCGAAACCGAGGCCGGCACCGACGACGCCGGCCCCGGCCAGTCCGAGCAGTCCCCTGCGGGAGAGCCCGGACGGTGCCGGGGTCGTGTCGTCAGTCATTGTCGAATGATAGGTCGATCAGCCGACCAGAACCGACGTGAGCTTGCTCAGGGGCTCGGCCAGGGCGTTGACGCCGTCGGCCAGGTCCTTCACCTGCTCCGTGCCGAGCTCGGTGTAGTAGGTGAAGCCGGCGTCGAGGCTGCCGTAGGCCGCGAGCTCGTCCTCGAGCGAGGTGAACTCGGCGTCGATCTGCTCCACGAGCTCCGGGTCCTTCGGCTCGACGATGTCGCGCACACCCTCGTAGGCCACGCGCGCGCCCTCGAGGTTGGCCTGGAAGTCCCAGAGGTCGGTGTGCGACCAGATCTCCTCCTCGCCGGTGATCTTGCCGGAGGCGACCTCGTCGAGCAGGCCGATGGCGCCGTTGCTGATCGCGTCGATGGAGACCGTGTAGTCGCTCTCGTGCACGGCGTCGTTCAGCGCGGCGGTGTCCTCCTCGAGCAGGTCGGCGAAGCGGTTGCGCTCCTCCGTGGTGAGAGGCGCGTAGGCCTCGCCGCCGTTGTCGGCCGCTGCCGGCGGCCAGAGGTCCTTCTCGATGCGGTGCCAGCCGGTCCACTCGGTGCCCTCCTCGACGTCCGCCTCGCGGAAGTCGATCTTGGGGTCGAGGTCGCCGAAGGACTCGGCGACCGGCTCGATGCGCTCGTAGGCGGCTCGGGTCGGGGCGTAGAGCGTACGGGCGGTCTCGTCGTCGCCGGCGCGGTAGGCGTCGAGGAAGATCGTCGTGGTGCTGACGAGTCCCTCCACCTGGTTCTTGATGTAGGCCACATAGTTCACCGCGGCGGCGTCGATCAGCTCCTGGTCGTCCGCGCTCCCGGCGAGGTCGGCGCCGGAGTCCGTGACGGTGAAGGCGGCCTTGCCGATGCCGGCCCCCACCATGCCGGGCTTGCAGACGGTGTAGTAGTCGCCCGGCTTGGCCTGAACCACGAGGTCGCGGGTGATGCCGGGGCCGATGTTCTCCACCTCGCCGATGATGCGCAGCTCGTCATCGGCCAGAAGGTAGAACTCGGTCACCTGGTCGCCGGTGTTCTCGATGCTGAAGCTCACGGCGCCGCTGGGCGCCTCGGTCGCGGAGACTGCACAGGCGCTGGCGCCGGAGTCGACGGTCAGGGCCGTCGCATCCGCTGTCTCGGCCGTGTTGTTGGGCACGCAGGCGCTCAGGGCGAGCAGCGCGGCGGCGCTCACCGCGACGGCGTAGACCGCGCGCGATCGGATCGGGGTCGCTGTCGACCGGTTCATAGTGCTCCTTCGGGGGTTGCTGCGGGTGTGGGGGAAGTGGGGGTCGGCCGCGACTGGCGTCTGACCGAGCGGATGAAGAGGGCCATCACCGGAACGACGTACAGAACCCAGGCGGCCGCCTCCAAGACGGTGGTGGCGGGGGAGAAGTTGAACACGCCCTTGAGCAGGGTGCCGTACCAGCTGTCGGGGGGAACGGACGCGCTCACGTCGAAGGCGAGCGTTCCGAGTCCCGGAAGCACTCCCGCCTCCTGCAGGTCGTGCACTCCGTAGGCGAGCACGCCGCCGGCCACCACGATCAGGAAGACGCCGGTGTAGGTGAAGAACCTCGTGAGATTGATTGCCACAACACCGCGGTAGATCAGCCATGCGAGCAGCACCGAGACCGCGATCCCGAGGCCCGCCCCGATCAGCGGCAGGGTCGTCGATCCGCTCGCCTGCACGGCGGCCCAGATGAAGAGGGCGGTCTCGAGGCCCTCGCGGCCGACGGCCAGGAACGCCACGAGCACGAGCCCCCAGCCGGCGCCGGCCAGGTGGCTGTCGACCTCGGAGCGCAGTTCGCCGCTCAGCCCGCGCGCCGTGCGCAGCATCCAGAAGATCATCCAGGTCACGAAACCGGCGGCCACGATGGAGAGCAGTCCGCCGATCAGCTCCTGCGCCTGGAAGGAGAGACCGTAGGTGCCGAAGGTGAGCAGGCAGCCGAGACCGAGCGAGAGCAGCACCGCGATGGCGACGCCCAGCCAGATCCGCGGGAGCACGTCGCGCCGCCCGATCTTGACCACGTAGGCGATGAGGATGCCGACGACGAGGCCGGCTTCGAGGCCCTCGCGCAGGCCGATGAGAAAGTTTGCGAGCACGGGACATTTCCGGGAGAGGTAAGAGAGACTTTGGTTAGGCTGGCCTAAGCGATCCAACACTAATCACAGTTGCCTAAACTGTCCAGTAATGCCTGAGAACACCGAGACGCCCCGGGGCGACGAGCGCTACCTCTTCGTCCACGCCCATCCCGACGATGAGAGCATCACAACCGGCGGCACGATAGCGACCCTCGTCGCCTCGGGCGCCGCGGTCACCGTGCTCACCTGCACCCGCGGCGAGCTCGGCGAGGTCATCCCCGCCGATCTGCAGTACCTGCTCGCCTCGCCGGATGCGCTGGGAGCCCACCGGGAGATCGAGCTCTCCGCCGCGATGAACGCCCTCGGTGTGCGCGACCACCGCTTCCTCGGAACGCCCGGCGCGCGCTGGGAGGAGCTGCCTCCCCGCCGCTACCTCGACTCCGGCATGCGCTGGGGCGAGAACGGCGCGGTGGCCCTGGAATCCATCGGCGACGAATCGCTCGCCGCCGCCCCCCTCGGCGAGGTCGCGGCCGACATCGCCGCGGTGATCGCCGACGTCGGCGCGACGGTCGTGGTCAGCTACGACGGCAACGGGGGCTACGGCCATCCGGACCACGTGCGCGCTCACGACGCCGCGCGTCGCGCGTCCGAGGTGATGGACGTGGACTTCTTCGAGATCGTCACCGAGGGCAGCGGTCCCGTGTCCGTCGACGTCTCCCCGGTCGCCGCACGCAAGCGCGCCGCGCTCGCGGCCCACCGCAGCCAGCTCACGATCAGCGGCGACTCCTTCGCCCTCTCCAACGGGCAGTCGCAGCCGATCGGCACCGTCGAATCCTTCCGCCGGGCGCGCGCGGAGGAGGTCGAGCACGTGCCGTTCCGCGACCAGACCGTGGCCACCAAGGTCGTCGCGGCGGTGGCCGTCGTGGTGCTGGGCGGCCTGGTGGGAACGCTGATGACCGCGGTGCAGCAGTCGAACGTCGTGGTCTTCGACGTCGCGGTGCCCTGGGGCCTCGTCGTCGCGCTCGCCGCCACCGCGGCGCTCATCGTGGGCGTGCGCATGCTCAGCGGCACCCGCTGGCTCACGGTGCTCGCCGCACTCGGTGTGGTCGCGATGGCCGGCTACCTCGCCTGGCCGACCGTGGGCGGCTCCGTCGTAGTACCCGACAACATCGTCGGCAAGGTGTGGAGCTACGGACCGCCGGTCATCACGCTGTTCGCGCTCGCCTGGCCCACCGTGCGCCGCCCCGCCCGCACCGCCCCCGACGGGCACACCGCAGAAGCACAGCCGTCGGGTGGGTAAGATTATGTTCTCTGCTTTGCCCTGAAAGGATCTCGACCCAGTGACCTACGTCATCGCCCAACCCTGTGTCGATATCAAAGACCGCGCCTGCATCGACGAGTGCCCCGTGGACTGCATCTACGAGGGCGACCGGATGCTCTACATCCACCCCGACGAATGCGTCGACTGCGGTGCCTGCGAGCCGGTCTGCCCCGTCGAGGCCATCTACTACGAAGACGATGTGCCCGAGCAGTGGGCCGACTACTACAAGGCGAACGTCGAATTCTTCGAGGAGGTCGGCTCTCCCGGAGGCGCGGCCAAGGTCGGCGTGATCCACAAGGACCACGCGGTCGTCCTGGCGGAGCCCTTCAACGGCCACGCCGAATAACGTGGCACGCACGCCCCTGAGCCTCCCCGACTTCCCGTGGGACTCGCTCGTGCCCTTCGCGGACCGCGCCCGCCTGCATGCCGACGGCATGATCGACCTCTCCGTCGGCTCACCGGTCGACGCAACGCCCGACATCATCCGCGAGGCGCTCAGGGCCGCGACCGACGCCCACTCCTACCCGCAGGTCGCGGGAACGCCCGCGCTGCGCGAGGCGATCGTCGAGTGGTACTCCCGCCGCCGCGGAGTGCACGACCTCTCCGTCGCCAATGTTCTCCCGTCCATCGGCTCGAAGGAGCTCATCGCCTGGCTCCCGCTGATGCTCGGACTCGGTGAGGGCGACGTCGTCGTGCAGCCGACCGTGGCCTACCCGACGTACGCCATCGGGGCGGCGCTCGCCGGCGCATCCGTCGTCTCCAGCGACGACCCCGCCGAATGGCCGGCGAATACGAAGCTCGTCTGGGTGAACTCCCCGGGCAATCCCGACGGCCGCGTGCTCGACGTCGAGCGCCTTCGCCTCATGGTCGCGCGCGCCCGAGAACTGGGCGCCGTGATCGCCAACGACGAGTGCTACGCCGAGCTCAACTGGGCAGCGGATGCGCCGACGCCGTCGATCCTGGATCCCCGCGTCATCGACGGCGACCGCGATTCGGTGCTCTCGGTGTACTCCCTGAGCAAGCAGTCCAACCTCGCCGGCTACCGCGCCGGCTTCGTGGCCGGCTGCAGCGACCTGATCGCCGAGCTGGTCGCCGTGCGCAAGCACGCCGGGCTCATCCCGCCCGCGCCGGTGCAGGCCGCGATGATCACGGCCCTCGGGGACGAGGCGCACGTGGCCGAGCAGCGAGAGCGCTACCGCTCGCGGCGCGACCGGGTGAAGGCGGCCGTCGAGTCGGCGGGCTTCCGGATCGACCACAGCGAGGCCGGACTCTACCTCTGGGCCACCCGGGGGGAGGACGCCTGGAAGACCGTCGCCGACATGGCCGATCTCGGCATCCTCGTCGTCCCGGGCACCTTCTACGGCGACAACGCTCCGGAGCACGTGCGCATCGCGCTCACGGTGAGCGACGCCCAGGTGGACGCCGTCGTGGAGCGGCTTTCGGCCGTTCGCGAATAGCCGTCACCGGCTTGGAGAATTCCTCCAATCGCTTTGGCGGGCATTTGGCCGATGCGGCTGTAGTCGCCGTCGCCTTATAGGCTGTAGAGCGTGAATGACATGGCGCCAGGTACAGAGAAGGCCACGCTGCACTTTCCGGGGGGAACAGCGGAGTTCCCGGTCATTCGCGGCGTAGACGGCCGCGACAGCATCGACATCTCCACTTTTATGAAGCAGACGGGCTTCACGACGCTCGACCAGGGCTTTGTGAACACCGCCTCCACACGGAGCGCGATCACCTACATCGACGGTGACGCGGGCATCCTGCGCTACCGCGGGTATCCGATCGAGGCCGTGGCGAAGAACTCCACGTACCTCGAGACCGCGTGGCTGCTCATCTACGGCGAGCTGCCCACGGCAGACGAGCTCGCCGGCTTCGACGAGAAGATCCGCAGGCACACGCTGCTGCACGAGGATCTCCGCCGCTTCTTCGACGCGCTGCCGCACAACGCGCATCCGATGTCGGTGCTGTCGAGTGCGGTATCCGCTCTCTCCACCTACTACGAGGGCTCGCTCAGCGTGAAGGACCCGGAGCAGATCGAGATGTCGATCGTGCGCCTGCTGGCCAAGCTGCCGGTGATCGCGGCCTACGCGCACAAGAAGAGCCTCGGGCAGGCCTTCCTCTACCCCGACAACTCGCTGAGCTTCGTCGACAACTTCCTCAAGCTCAACTTCGGCACCATGGCCGAGCCCTACGAGGTGAACCCGGTGCTGTCGAAGGCGCTGGACCGCCTGCTGATCCTGCACGAGGACCACGAGCAGAACGCGTCGACGTCGACCGTGCGCCTGGTGGGCTCCACGGAGGCGAACATCTTCGCCTCGGTGTCTGCGGGCATCAACGCGCTCTACGGCCCGCTGCACGGCGGCGCCAACGAGGCCGTGCTGAAGATGCTGCAGGAGATCAAGGACTCCGGCGACGACGTGTCCAAGTTCGTCGACCGCGTGAAGAACAAGGAGGCGGGCGTGCGCCTCATGGGCTTCGGCCACCGGGTGTACAAGAACTTCGACCCCCGCGCCACGCTGGTGAAGGAGAGCGCCGACGAGGTGCTCGAGGCTCTCGGCGTGCAGGACGACCTCCTCGACATCGCGAAGGAGCTCGAGGCCGTCGCCCTCGCCGACGACTACTTCGCCGAGCGCAAGCTCTACCCGAACGTCGACTTCTACACCGGTGTGATCTACAAGGCGATGGGATTCCCGCCGCGCATGTTCACCCCGCTGTTCGCGATCGGCCGGCTGCCCGGCTGGATCGCCCACTGGCGCGAGATGAACCTCGACCCGGCCACGAAGATCGGCCGCCCGCAGCAGCTCTACGTGGGCGAGCCGGAGCGCGCCTGGCCCGAACGCTAGCGCCCACGACGACGGGCCCGGAACCGCGAGGTTCCGGGCCCGTCGTCGTGCGTGCCCGGCCCACCCCGCCTAACTCAGGCAGAACGCGCGCGAGCGGATGCGGCTCCCGCGCGAACGCGGGCACGTCGCGACCCGGGGCGGCCGCGCTGCCTGAGTTGCGCGAGTGCGCTTCGCGAGGGCGGCGTGCCTAGGCGTGCAGGGCGGCGTTCAGCTCGATGCCCGAGCCGGAGCGCGCGAGCACCTCGACGGCGCCGGTGAGGGAGTTGCGGCGGAAGAGCAGACCGGCGACCCCGCTGAGCTCGGCCGCCTTGACCGTGCGCTGCTCGGTCACTGTCGTGTCGACCACGAGCACCTTCGTGCCCGCGGTGACGTAGAGCCCGGCCTCGACGACTGAGTCGTCGCCGATCGAGATGCCGATGCCGGAGTTGGCGCCGAGCAGCGCGCGTTCGCCGATGGTGACGCGCTCCTTGCCGCCGCCGGACAGCGTGCCCATGATCGAGGCGCCGCCGCCGATGTCGGAGCCGTCGCCGACCACGACGCCCTGCGAGATGCGTCCCTCGACCATCGACGTGCCGAGCGTGCCCGCGTTGAAGTTGACGAAGCCCTCGTGCATCACGGTGGTGCCCGGCGCGAGGTGCGCTCCGAGCCGCACACGCGAGGCGTCCGCGATGCGCACCCGCGGAGGCACCACGTAGTCGAGCAGGCGCGGGAACTTGTCGATGCCGTGGGCGGAGATGCCCGCGCGCTGCAGAACGGGGCGCAGGCGGGTGAAGTCGTCCGGGTGCATGGGGCCGGCCGTGGTCCAGGCGACGATCGGCAGGAAGCCGAAGATGCCGTCGAGGTTGATCGTGTTCGGGGCCACCAGGAGGTGGCTGAGAAGGTGCAGGCGCAGGTAGGCGTCCGGGGTCGACGCGGGCGCGGCGTCCAGGTCGATCTCCACGGTCAGGAAGTCGACGCGTACCCCGCGGCGCTCGTCCGCACCGAGCAGGGGCTCGAGGTCGGAGGGCGCGATGTAGGGGTCGATACCCGCGGGCAGCGCGCCCAGCACGGGGGAGGGGAACCAGGTGTCGAGCACGGTGGAGTCGGCGGAGATCGTGGCGAGGCCGTAGCCCCAGGCGGCGCGAGAAGTCATGCCCCAAGCGTACCGACCCTAAACTTGACCCCATGCCCGTCGCCGATCCGACCCTGCCCGTTCTCGACCTCTCAGCGAGCTCGATCGACATCACCCGCCAGCTCTGCGACATCGAGTCGGTCTCCGGCAATGAGCGCGCCATCGCCGACGCCATCGAGGCGAGCCTCGCCGGGGCGGCGCACCTCGAGATAACCCGGGATGCGGATGCGGTCATCGCGCGCACGAATCTGGGTCGCGACAAGCGCGTGGTGATTGCCGGTCACATCGACACGGTTCCGCTGAACAACAACCTGCCCACCCGCTACGAGACGATCGACGGGGTCGACTACCTCTGGGGTCGTGGAACGGTCGACATGAAGGCCGGCGTCGCCGTGCAGCTCAAGCTGGCCGTCGAGCTCGTGGAGCCCGCGGTCGACATCACCTGGATCTGGTACGACCACGAGGAGGTCTCGGCCGACCTGAACGGGCTCACCCGCCTCGCCGCGACGCGTCCCGAGCTGCTGATGGGAGACTTCGCGATCCTCGGGGAGCCGACGCGCTCGGAGATCGAGGGAGGCTGCAACGGGAACGCCCGGATCGAGGTGCGCACCTTCGGCCTGCGCGCCCACTCCGCGCGCGCCTGGGTCGGTCACAACGCCATCCACGACCTCGCGCCCATCCTCGACACCCTCGCCGCCTACGTGCCGCGCGACGTGGAGGTGGAGGGACTCGTCTACAAGGAGGGCCTCAACGCCGTCGGCATCTCCGGGGGAGTGGCGGGAAACGTCATCCCCGACGCCGCGATGGTGCACATCAACTACCGCTTCGCCCCGAGCCGCTCGGGCGAGGAGGCCGTAGCGCACCTGCGCGAGCTCTTCGACGGCTACGACGTCACGGTCGTCGACCTCGCGGAGGGTGCCCGCCCCGGACTCGACGCCGCGCTCGCGAAGAACTTCCTCGCCGCCGTGGGCGGCGAGGCCAAGCCGAAGTACGGGTGGACAGACGTGGCGCGCTTCTCCGCGCTCGGGATGCCGGCCGTGAACTACGGCCCCGGCGACCCGCTGAAGGCCCATGCCGACGACGAGCGGGTGCGGCTCGACCAGATCACCTCCTGCGAGCAGGGCCTGCGCGCGTGGCTGTTGACCGGCTGATCGGCGACGCGGGAGGCAGGGCGCCGTCGCGGGCGTCCCTCGCCACCACGGTGAAGGTGCGCTACCGGCTCACCGCGTGGTGGGCCAAGGTGCTCGTCGTCTTCGTCGTCTCCCGACTGGTGACCACGGGCATCCTGCTCTGGTTCGCAGCGCGGCAGGAGTCCAACGCCTGGACGGGCGCGCACCCCGGCTACTTCGACTTCGCCAAGCTGTGGGACGGCCACTGGTACTACATCATCGCCGTCGCCGGCTACCCCGAGGAACTCCCGCTCACCGTCGACGGCCACGTCGGCGAGAGCGCCTGGGCGTTTATGCCGGTGTACCCGGCCGTTGTGCGCACGGTGATGTTCCTCACCGGTTCCAACTTCACCGTCGCGGCGGTCGTCGTGTCCGTGGCGTTCGCCGGCGCCACCGCGCTCATGCTCTACAGGCTCATGAATCTGGTGCTGCCGAGCTCGACCGCGCTGTTCTCGGTGGTGCTCTACTGCGTCGCACCGCTGTCGCCCATCCTGCAGGTCTCCTACGCGGAGTCGATGCACGCCTTCTTCCTCACCCTCGCGCTCTACCTCCTCCTGAAGCGCAACTACCTCGCACTCTTCCCCGTAGTCGCCGTGATGTCGCTCACGCGGCCGAGCGGCCTCGCCTTCGCCCTCGCGCTCGGGCTGCACGTTCTGCACCGCTGGTTCACCCGGCGGCGCGACCCGTTCCCCGCGAGGCAGGTCGTCGCATCCGTCGCGCTCGGCCTGTTCAGCGTTCTGTGCGGATTCGCCTGGCTGCTCGTCGCGGCGGCGGTCACCGGATCCATCACGGCGTACACCGACACGGAGCTCGCGTGGCGGATGCCGTACATCGGCTACCGCGAGCTCATTCCGCTCACCCCGTGGTTTCTCGGGGCCCAATTCTGGGTACCCGGCGTTCTTGGCGTAGTTTTGCTCATTCTTTTGATCGTGGCTCTCACTGCGTTTATGCTCAGCCCGCCGGTGAGGCGGCTCGGCGTGGACATGCGCTTCTGGGTGGCGAGCTACGCGCTGTACCTGCTCGCCGTCTTCTTCCCGCAGTCGAGCACGATCCGCCTGCTTCTGCCGATCTTCCCGCTTCTCGGCGCACTCGCGCAGCCCAGGTCGGCGGTCTACCGGGTGGCTCTCGTACTGCTCTGCATGGCCGGTCAGGTGGGCTGGATCCACATCGCCTGGTGGGTCGACGGCTACGACTGGACGCCGCCGTAAGGGTCAATGCGGTGGCGCGCGGTTTTTGCCATAGCGATTTATAGTCGATAATGGACGAGTACCTAGGAAAGGGGACTTCTCATGGCAGCCATGAAACCGAGGACCGGCGACGGCCCAATGGAGGCTGTGAAAGAAGGACGCCTCATTATTGTTCGTGTACCGCTCGAGGGTGGAGGCCGACTCGTTGTGTCGGTCAACGACGCCGAGGCGAAAGAACTCCGCGACGCACTCGAGGGAGTCGTCACACCCGTCTAGTGCGGCGGAGAGCATGCGCGATGCCGTGCATCGTGAATTCACAACTATGAAACCTCGTCGTCGCCGTGATATCCAGGGCATGCGCGCGATCGCCGTGCTGCTCGTTGTCGCCTACCATGTCCGTCCGGACTGGATTCCGGGCGGCTTCGTCGGCGTCGACATCTTCTTCGTGATCTCCGGGTTCCTCATCACCTCCGGCCTCGTGAACGAGTCCCTCGCCACCGGGCGCGTGGACATCGTGCGGTTCTGGGGGCGTCGCGTCCGGCGGCTCATCCCGGCGTCGTCGGTGGTGCTGGTGGCGGTCGTCATCGGCACTCTCGTGATCCTGCCGATGACGCAGTGGGTCACGGTCTTCGCGCAGACGGCGTCGTCCGCGCTGTCCGCGCAGAACTGGATGCTGCTGTTCTCGGCGGTCGACTACCTCCATCCGAGCGAACCGAGTCCGCTCCAGCACTTCTGGTCGCTGGCGGTGGAGGAGCAGTTCTACATCGTGTGGCCGTTCGTGCTCTGGCTGCTCGTGGTCGTGGCCCACCGTCGTGGGCACTCCGGTCGCCGCTACTTCGCCTATGCGGTCGGCGGGCTGCTTGCCGTCTCGCTGGTGTTCTCGGTGGCCTACTCGTTCGGCAACCCGACCGCCGCCTACTTCTCCACGTTCTCCCGCGCCTGGGAGCTGTTGATCGGCGCGGCCCTCGCGGTCGTGCTTCCGCGGCTGGCCCTCGGACGACGTGTCTCCGGAGTCCTGCTGGTCGGCGGCCTCGTCGTCATTGCCGCGTCTGCGTTCCTGATCGACGAGAGCATGGTCTTCCCCGGTTACATCGCGCTCGTGCCGACGCTGGCGGCGGCGGCCCTGCTCGCCTCGGGAGCCGCAGACCACAGTCTGCTTCCCGCTCGTGTGCTGACACTGCGCCCGGTCACGTACGTCGGCGACATCTCCTACAGCCTGTATCTCTGGCACTGGCCGCTCATCGTCTTCGCGGGCGCCCTGCTCGGGGTGGCGAGACTGCCGTCCTGGGCGGTCGGGATCGTCGTGGTGCTGTCCTTCGTGCTCGCGGGCCTGTCGAAGCGGTTCATCGAGGACCGCTTCATCCGGCACTCCCCGGTGCTCGCGGGCGTTCAGCAGCTCAGCAGCGAGCCGGAGCCGGCCCACGTGCGACGCGCCGCGCACCGCAGACGCATTGCGGGGCATCCGCTCACCATCGGCCTGGCCTTCCTCTCGGTGGTCGCGCTCACGGTCGGGGCGGGAATGGTGCGCTATGGCGCTGTCGCCGACGAGCAGCGGCGCGCTGCGGCGCCGGAGAACTACCCGGGGTTCGATATCGTCGATCCCGGATTCGACCTCTCCACGATTCCCGACAACGGCCCGGTGGTGCCGATCCCCTTCGCGGCCGACCTGGACGCGACCCTGCCGCAATTCTCGCCCGACTGTCTGTCGGCCGCCTTCAGCGACGATTTCCGCGAGTGCTCGGTGGGGGATCTCGACTCGGACACCACGGTGGTGCTCGTCGGAGACAGCCACTCGTCGATGTTCGTCCCGACGTTCGACAGGCTCGGTCTCGAGCACGGGTGGAAGGTCACCTATATCGCCAAGGGGTCGTGTTCGCTGTCGACCTCCGACGAGATCTACTTCGGAGACGGCACGACGACGTTCGACCAGTGCATCACATGGAACGAGAAGGCCATCGACCGGGTGGAGGAGCTGCGTCCGGATCTGGTGGTCGTCAGCCCCGTGAGCCAGGCCTATCCCGACAACGCGACGACGGAGGCGGAGCGCGCACGCTTCGACACCACCGTCGCCGCCGGGTTCCAGGGCGCCTTCGCGGCGCTCATCGACTCGGGACTGTCTGTCGTCGCGATCAAGGAGACGCCGTCGTTCGGCGGATTCGCCGTTCCCAACTGCATGTCGGCGCCGGGCGCCACGGCGGCGGAATGCTCGGCCGAGATGACCGGGATGCGCGAGCGGATTCCGTCGCGTGTGATGATGGCGGCGGAATCCGAGCCCCGTCTCCCGGTGATCGACCTGGACGAGACGCTCTGCTCACCGGAGGGGGTGTGCCAGCCCGTGGTGGGCAATGTGCTCACGCTCCTCGACGGCAATCACTTCACGGAGCCGTTCGCGCGGTCGATCGCATGGTTCGTCGACGAGAAGCTCCGACCGGTCGCCCCGCAGCTCTACTCCTGAGTGCGGGCCCGCCGGGGAGGGCGTCAGTCGGCGATGCGGGTGATCTGCAGCAGACCGTCGCCCACCGGCGAGAGGGAGCTGATCACTGCCGAGGACTCGGCGATCTCGCGCAGCAGCGTGCGGAAGCCCGCGACGGTGTCGTCGCGCTGTGCCGGGTCGGCCACGCGTCCGCGCCAGAGCGCGTGGGCCACGAGGACCGTTCCTCCGGTGCGCACCATGCGCAGCGCGTGCTCGACGTACTCGATCACGAAGTGCGGGTCGGCGTCGACGAGCACCAGGTCGTAGCTGGACTCGTTCATGCGGGGGAGCACGTCGATCGCACGGCCCGCGATGAGCCGCACACGGTTGGCCGGGATGCCGGCGGCGGTGAAGGTGATGCGCGCGAGCTGCTGGTGGTCGATCTCGGAGTCGATCGAGGTGAGGGTCGCCTGCGGCGCGCCGGTGAGCATCCACAGCCCGCTGACGCCGAGACCGGTGCCGATCTCCATGATGTTCGTCGCGGCGGTCGCGGCGGCGATCACGGCGAGCTGCGCGCCGGTCGCGGGCGAGACCGCCTCGACGCCGACCTCCACCGAATGCTGTCTGGCGAGCGCGATCTCCGGCCGTTCGACGATGAATTCTTCCGCGAACTTCCAGCTCGACTCTTTACCTGCCACCAGTGACTCCTTGTTCGTCCCCACTGTAAGCCAGCACCGGGCAAACACCGGCTATTCTGAGCGGGTGTCCTTTGGGTTGACGTTCGAGAAGCTGGTGATCATCGGGATCATCGCCGTCTTCCTGCTCGGACCCGAACGGCTGCCCTACTACGCGTCGCAGCTGGCCCGCCTCACCAAGACCGTGCGCGGCATGGCGAACGGCGCCAAGGAGCGCATGCGCGAGGAGATGGGCCCCGACTTCGACGAGGTCGACTGGAAGAAGCTCGACCCCCGGCAGTACGACCCGCGCCGCATCATCCGCGAGGCGCTCGTCGACGACGAGGCGGCCCCCGTGGTCACCCCGGTGGTCAAACCGCCCATCGAGTCCGCCTACGCGCAGCGCCAGCGCTTCCTGCGCGAGGGCAAGCCGGCGCCGTACGACGCCGAGGCGACCTGAGCCGTCGTCGACGTCATCGGATAGTGCTCAGCGGCGCCTGATCGCCCGCAGCGCCATCAGGATCGCCACGAGCACACCCGTCATGGTCGCGAACTCCGCGCCCGTACGGGGCAGCGTGACGCGGCCGGTGGCCTCGGCCACGGTGCGCGACTCGACGAAGCGCAGCAGCCCCTCCCGGCCGTTGCGGCGTCCGAGACCCGAATTCTTCATGCCGCCCATGGGCGCGTCGATGCTCCCGAAGCTGGCGCGGTAGCCCTCGTTGATGTTCACGCTGCCGGCGTCGAGCCGGTCGGCCACCCGGCGGGCGCGCGGCAGGGAGGAGCTGAAAACGGATGCGTTCAGCCCGTACTCCGAGGAGTTGGCCGCCGCGACCGCCTCGTCCTCGCTCTGCACAACGTGGATGGCGACGACGGGGCCGAAGGTCTCCTCGCTCGCGCAGAGCATGTCGTCTGTCACGTCGGCGAGAACGGTCGGCTCGTAGAAGAACGGGCCCAGATCGGGTCGGGCCCGGCCGCCCGCGAGCAGCATCGCGCCCTTCGCCACGGCGTCGTCGACATGCGCGGTCACCCGCTCGAGCTGCGCGGCGGAGGTGAGCGAGCCCACGTCGGTCGTGTAGTCCATCGCGGCGCCCTGGGTGAGCTGCCGCACGCGCTCCGCGAAGGAGCGCGTGAAGGAGTCCGCGATCGACCGCTGCACGTAGATGCGCTCGATCGAGACGCAGAGCTGCCCCATCGAGGCGAAGCAGGAGTACACCGCGTCGGCGGCGGCCGCGGCGGGATCCACGTCGTCGAGCACGATCAGCGGGTTCTTGCCGCCGAGCTCGAGCGAGGCGCCGATCAGGCGCGCAGCGGCCCGTTCGCCGACCTTCGTGCCGGTCGCCGTCGACCCGGTGAAGCACACGTAGTCGGCGGCGTCGACCACGGCGTTGCCGATCTCGGCTCCGTCGCCCGCGACGACGGCCCAGAGTGCGGCGGGGACGCCGGCGTCGATGAAGGCGCGCCGCGAGGCGAGGATGGTCAAGGCGCCCTGGTTGTCGGCCTTCTGCACCACGCCGTTGCCCGCGGCCAGGGCGGGCACCACGTCCATCAGCGAGAGGCTGAGCGGGTAGTTCCACGGCGTGATGACGCCCACGATCCCCTTGGGCTTGTAGCTCACGCGCGTTCGGGTCACCAGCGGCAGCCCGGAGTGGCGTCGGCGGGTCGCGAGCACCGACCGCGCGGACACCGCGTAGTAGCGCGTCACGCTCGCGCCGCTGAAGACCTCCTCGAAGGCCTGGCCCCGGGTCTTCCCCGTCTCGGTCTGCAGGGTGTCCATCAGGTTCTCGCGCTCGGCCAGCAGCAGGTCGTGCGCTCTCAGCAGCACGTCGCGGCGATGGGCGAAGCCGGCCGCGCGCCAGGCGCGCTGGGCTGCGCGGACGCTCGCCGCGGCATCCGCTACATCGTCGGCGCTGCTCAGCGGCAACTCGTGCAGCACCTCGCCGGTGAAGGGGGCGAGCACGGAGGCGGTGTCCGTGCCGCTGGTCGACAGGTCGTTCACGAGGTCGGCGATGCGGCCGTGGTCGAGCGTGGAGGCAGGCATGACCACAGCCTAGGACCGTGCGGCCAGCGGATGCCCGGAGCGACACCGGATTGACGGTTGCGGGGCGGCCCGGTACGGCTCGGCCTCAGGCGGGCAGCTGCTCGTGCTGGGCGCGGAAGCGCTGCGCCTCGGCCCGCAGCGCCTCGACGACCAGCCGCACCGAGGGCCGCTCCGCGCGGTCGGGGCGCATCAGGGCGGAGATCTGCCGGATCGTGCGCACGCCGGTGAGCGGGCGCGTCACGAGACCGTTGGAGTGCACGCGCGTGGTGAAGCGGGGCAGGATCGCGATGCCGTGCCCCGCCGCGACCAGCGCCTCGACGATCCCGTTGTCGAGGAAGCGTTGCGCCACCCGGGCCGGCGCCCCGTTCGCCGTCTCGATCTGCCGCAGGATGAGGTCGTAGGGGAAGCCCGACGGCACGCCGATCCAGGTCTCGTCCGCGAGGTCCCGCGGCGAGAGCGTCGCCTTCTCGGCGAGCGGATGGCCCTCGGGGAGTGCGACGTCGAGCGGCTCGCGCATCAGCGGCAGCACGGCCAGGCCCCGCTCCCGCCACGACGGGAGGATCGTGGGCGCGTCGGCGACCACGATGTCGAAGTCGGGGGTCAGGTCGGCGAAGTCCGGGATGAGGGGGTCCTGGTCGGTGCAGCTGAGCGCGAGGCCGGGAACGTCGGCCACGGCGGTGAGCAGGCCGGGCAGCAGCATCTGCCCGCCGGTGGGGAAGATGGTGAGCGTCACGTCTCCGCGCGGTGCCTGTTTGAAGTCCTCCCAGAGGGCGTCGGCGCGCTCGATCGCGACGGCGACGTCGGTGGCGGTCTGTGCGAGCATGCGCCCGGCGCCAGTCAGAACGACGCCCCGGCCCCGGCGCTCGGTGAGCGGAATCCCGGCCTCGCGCTCGAGCACCTTGAGCTGCTGGGAAACAGCAGATGAGGTGCGGTTTGTTGCGGCGGCGACCGCGGTGATGCTTCCGCGCTCCGCGAGCTCGCGGAGCAGTTCGAGTCGTCTGACGTCCATGTAGCTAGCCTACATAGTCTGCAAAGAAACATTAGATTGTGCTAAAAAGTTGTCGGTTGTTGAATAGGGGCATACCCCGAGCACGAAACACCGAGAAAGAAACACCGAACATGTTCATCGAAACCATCATCCTCGCCGCCTTCGGCGCCCTCGCCCTCTCCGGAATCGTCGGCGGCGTCATCATGACCGCCCGCGACGGATACCGCCGCGTTCCCACGCGTCGCGCCTAGTCGAGACCACCGGCCGCACGACGCGGCCCCCACGAGAGTGCGGTCCTGCAGGATCCCGTCAGGGAGTCCCGCCCGGCCGCACTCTCGTCGTTTAACGCCCCGTGCTCCGTCGCCCTAGGTGACCGAGAATCCGAGCTTGCGGCCGGCGAGGCCGCGTCCGCGGGTCGCCAGCTGGGCCGCGAGCTCGGTGATCGCGCGCGCGGCGGGCTCGTCGGGGGTGGAGAGCACGATCGGCTTCCCGGTGTCGCCGCCCTGCCGCAGCGCGATGGAGAGCGGGATCGAGGCGAGCACGCCCACCGGCTCGCTGTCGGTGGAGAGGCGTGCCGCTGTCTCCGCGCCGCCGCCGCTGCCGAAGAGCTCGAGGACGCTCCCGTCGGGCTGGGGGAGCCCCGCCATGTTCTCGATCACGCCGATCACCTTCTGCCCGGTCTGGCGGGCGACGAGCGCGCTGCGCTCCGCGACCTCCGCGGCGGCCGGCTGCGGCGTCGTGACGACGATGATCTCGGCCTGCGGGAGCAGCTGACCGATCGAGATCGCGATGTCGCCGGTGCCGGGCGGCAGGTCGAGCAGCAGGATGTCGAGGTCGCCGAAGAACACGTCGGTGAGGAACTGCTGGATGGTGCGGTGCAGCATCGGACCGCGCCAGGAGACGGCGGTGTGCTCCTCGACGAACATGCCGATTGAGATCACCTTCACCTCGTGCGCGAGCGGGGGCAGGATCATGTCGTTCACCTGGGTCGGCTTGGTTCCCGCGATGCCGAGGATCCCCGGGATCGAGAAGCCGAAGACGTCCGCGTCGACGATGCCCACGCGCAGCCCGCGCCGGGCGAGTGCGACGCCGAGATTGGCGGTGAGCGTCGACTTGCCCACGCCGCCCTTGCCCGAGGTGATCGCGTAGATGCGGGTGAGCGAGTCCGGGCCGAACTGCATGGTCTTCGGCCGGTTGCCGCGCAGCTTGGTGGTGAGGGCCTCGCGCTCCTCGCGCGACATGATCGAGACGTCGACCCGCACCTCGTCGACGCCGGCCACCGACGCGGCGGCCTCGCGCACATCGCGCTCGATGGTGTCGGCGGCGGGGCAGCCCACGATCGTCAGCTTCAGCTGCACGGTGGCCGAGGAGCCGTCGACCGAGACGCCTCCGACCATGTCGAGCTCGGTGATCGGCTGCCGGATCTCGGGGTCGATGACCCGGGCGAGGGCGCGCTGCACCGCTTCTGCCGTGGCGGCGTCAGTCAATCCGCGGTCTCCCGGGTGCCGTCGCGCTCGTCGAGCTCGGCCAGCAGGGCGCGCAGCTCCGAGCGGATGAAGTCCTTGCTCGCCATGTCGCGCATGGCGAGTCGCAGGGCCACGACCTCGCGGGCGAGGTACTCCGTGTCGTTGAGGTTGCGCTCCGAGCGCTGGCGGTCCTGCTCGATCTGCACGCGGTCCCTGTCGTCCTGCCGGTTCTGCGCGAGCAGGATCAGCGGGGCGGCGTAGGACGCCTGCAGCGACAGGATGAGAGTGAGGGCGGTGAAGCCGATCGCCGCCGAGTCGAAGCGGATGCCCTCCGGGGCGACGGTGTTGTAGATCATCCAGATGACCACGAACACGCTGAGGCCGACCAGGAACCACGGCGTGCCCATGCCGCGGGCGATGGACTCGGTGAATCGCCCGAAGCGGTCGCGGCTCTCGAAGCGGAAGGCCGTGCGGAGGCCCTTGGGGGAGTCGAGCCGGGCGTCTGCCCGGTTGACGCGGCTAGTGCGGGCCATTGGCTGTCCTCCTTCCCTTCACAGGGATGCTCGAAGTGGTGGTCGGAACGGGAACTGGTGCGGGTTTCTCGTCGTCGTCGGAATCGGTACTTCGCCAGTCGTCGGGCAGCAGGAAGTCGAGGACATCGTCAATGGTCACCACCCCGACCAGTCGGTGGTTCTCGTCGATGACGGGCACGGAGACCAGGTTGTAGGTCGCCAGGATGCGCGACACCTCGGCGGCGCTGGTGCTCGCCAGCACCGGCTCGAGGGTCTGGTCGAGCAGCGTGCCGAGGCGCTCGTTCGGCGGGTAGCGCAGCATCCGCTGGAAGTGCACCATGCCGAGGAAGCGGCCGGTCGGCGGCTCGTAGGGCGGCAGGGTGACGCAGATCGCGGCGCCGAGCGCGGGTGCCAGCTCGTGCCTGCGGATGAGCGCCAGGCCCTCGGCGACGGTGGCGTCGGCCGAGACGATGATCGGCTCGGTCGTCATCAGTCCACCGGCGGTGTCGGGCGCGTAGCTGAGAAGGAAGCGCACGTCGTCGGCCTCCTCCGGCTCCATCAGGTCGAGGAGCGCCTCGCCGCGCTCGTCGCTGAGGTGCGCGATGAGGTCGGCGGCGTCGTCGGGCTGCATCTGGTCGAGGACGTCGGCTGCACGCTCGTCGTCGAGCTGGTTGAGGATGTCGACCTGCTCGACCTCCGGCATCTCCTCCAGCACGTCGGCGAGGCGGTCGTCACTGAGCTCCTCCGCAACCTCGAACATGCGCTGCTCGGTGAGGTCGAGCATGGCGTGGGCGAGGTCGGCGGGCAGGAGGTCGGCGTAGCTCGCGACGAGCTGGGTCGCAGACTGAGCCTCGCCGGTCGCCGCCACCTTCTCGCGGATCTCCTTCCAGCGCACGAACACCGTGGCGCCCTTGCCGAACGGAGACGCGGAGGTCTTCGGCCGGCGGCAGAACAGCTGGGAGATCTCCCACTCGCCGAGGCCCATCTCCTCGATGGCGACGTCTTCGATCGTGGCCTCGCCGGAGCCGTCGGCGAGCGTCACCTTGCGGCCGAGCATCTCGGCCATCACGCGCACCTCGCCGCCGCGCTGCTCGAATCGCCGCAGGTTGATCAGGCCGGTGGTGATGATCTGCCCCGAGCCGATGCTCGTGACGCGACCGATGGAGAGGAAGACGCGGCGCTTGCCCGGTACCTCGACGATGAAGCCGACGACCCGGGGGGACTCGGTGTTGCGGTACACGACGAGCGTGTCGCGGACACGGCCCACCTTGTCGCCGTTGGGGTCGAAAACGGAGCACCCGGTCAGGCGGGCAGCAAAAACTCGTGTGGCGCTCACGCTAAAACCCTACCTCCGCAATGGGACAATGGTTGTGTGACCAACCAGAGCGCATTCGGCCGCAGGCCCCAGGTTCAACCGACGCTCCCGAAAGGGGATGTGCTCGGCACCTACGAGACCTATCTCGAGGCGCAGTCCGTGGTCGACCGGCTGGCCAAGGCCGACTTCGAGGTGAAGAAGGTGGCGATCGTCGGCAACGACCTCAAGACGGTCGAGCGTGTCACCGGAAAACTCACCAACGGCAAGGCGGCACTCACCGGCGCGGTCAGCGGCGCCTGGTTCGGCCTCTTCCTCGGTCTGCTGTTCTTCTTGTTCTCGCCGAGCCCCCAACTGGGATTCGTCGCCGCCGCGACCCTCATCGGCGCCGGCTTCGGCATGCTGTTCGGCGTGGTCACCATGGCGGTGGGCCGTCGCCGCCGCGACTTCACCTCGACTCACCAGGTGCTGGCCTCGAACTACCAGATCATCATCGATGCGGAACTCACGCTCAAGGCCCAGGACGTCCTGGCGCGCCCCGAACGCGCAGAGTAGCCGTGGTCGACGCCCGAATCCTCAATACCGCTGCGGCCCTCAACGCCGCCGTGATCTCACTGGCGTCCGCGACCCCGATCTCCCGGATCACGGTGGCGGATGTCACGCGCGCGGCCCGGATCAACCGTGCGACCTTCTACAGTCACTACACGTCTCCATCCGCTCTCCTGGCGCACGTGCTCTCTGCCGACCTCGAGCAGATCCGCACGACGGACAATCGGGAGCGCGCCAGCGGCGACCTTCCGGCCGCGCTCATCACCCGCCAGTCGGTGATCGACTCGGTTCGCCACGTCGCCCGCTTCCGGGACATCTACCGGCTCGCGCTCACCGACGCGAGCGACGGCACGACGCACCACGTGCTCGCCGCGTCCTTCTACGGCTCCTGCCTCACGCACCTGCGCAACTCGGTGTCGCCCGAGGAGATCCCGGGCGACATCGAGCTGGTCGCGGCCTACGTGGCCAACGGTCTGGTCGGAGCGATCGAGGCGGCCGCCTCCTCCGGGCACTGGGACGAGAGCGGGCTCACCGAGCTGCTGATGGCGATGCTGCCCACCTGGTGGGACCGGGCCTAGGCCCCGCGCAGCCACGCCTCGACATCGTCCGCCGTGCGCGGGATGCCGATGGAGAGGTTCTCGGCACCCGACTCGGTGACCAGGATGTCGTCCTCGATGCGCACGCCGATGCCGCGGTACTCCTCGGGCACGCTGAGGTCGTCGGGCTGGAAGTACAGGCCGGGCTCGATCGTGAAGACCATGCCGGGCTCGAGCGCGCCGTCGAGATAGAGGTCGCGGCGGGCTGCGGCGCAGTCGTGCACGTCGATTCCGAGGTGGTGGCTGGTGCCGTGCACCATGTAGCGGCGGTGGTACTGGTGCTCCGGCTCGAGGGACTCCTCGGCGCTCACGGGCAGCAGGCCCCACTCGGCGGTGCGCGCGGCGATGACCTTCATCGCCTCGGCGTGGATCTCGCGGAAGAGGATGCCCGGGCGAACGATCGCGAACGCGGCGTCCGCCGCCTCGCGCACGGCCTCGTAGACGCGGCGCTGCACCTCGGTGAAGGTGCCGCCGATCGGCAGCGTGCGGGTGATGTCCGCCGTGTAGTAGCTCTCGAGCTCGATGCCGGCGTCGAGCAGGATCACGTCGCCCGGGGTGACGGCGCCGTCGTTGCGCGTCCAGTGCAGGATGCAGGCGTGCGGGCCGGAGGCGGCGATCGTGTCGTAGCCCACCGTGTTGCCGTCGGCGCGGGCGCGGCGGTTGAAGGTGCCCTCCACGAGGCGCTCTCCGCGGCTGTGCGCGATGATCTGCGGGAGGTCGGCGATCACGTCGTCGAAGCCCTGCTTCGTGGCGTCGACGGCGAGACGCATCTGGGCGATCTCGTAGGGGTCCTTCACAAGGCGCAGCTCGCTGAGGTCGCGGGCGAGGTCGGCGTCGCGGTCGGTGTCGAGGTTCTCGGCGTCGGCGGCGAGCAGGCGGCGTCCGTCGACCTGGTCGGTGATGTCGCGGTCGGCCTCGCGCAGCAGCAGGGTGTCCGGCCCGATGGACTCGATCACCGACTCGAAGTCGGCGAGCTTGGCGGTGGCCAGCCCGAGGTCGGCGGCGACATGGGCGAGGGAGGGGCGTGCGCCGGTCCAGAACTCGCCGATGTCGGAGTTGGCGTAGAACTCGTCGGAATCGCGTCCGGCTGCCTCGCGGAAGTACAGGGTGGCCTCGTGGCCGTCTGCGGTGGGCTCGAGCACGAGCACGCTGTCGGCGACCGCGTCCGCGCCCCAGCCGGTGAGGTGCGCGAAGGCGGAGTGGGCGCGGAAGGGGTAGTCCGTGTCGTTGGAGCGCACCTTCGCGGCGCCGGCCGGGATGATCAGGCGTGCGCCGGGGTGCTGGGCGGAGATGCGTGCCCGGCGTGCGGCGGCGTACGGCGCCTGCTCGCGGGGCGCGGGCGTCGCATCCGCCCGCTCCGCCCAGTTGGACGAGATGTAGTCCTTGAAGGACGACGAGAGCGGCGTCGTCGAGCGGTTGGAAGTGGCGCGGGGGGCGTCGGTCGTGTTGTCAGCCATGCCTCTATTGTGCCCCTCCGCGCGGGGCGGGGCACGGTTCGGCGGCGGCGTCAGGCGGAACGGCGCCAGCTGCTGCGGCGCAGGCCCCGGGGAGCGCCGGTGTGCGCGTCGTCGGGGAGGAGGGAGATGAAGGAGCCGTCCGGCGAGTTCAGGCTCGCGTGCGCGATGGCGGCGACGGGTGCCCAGGCCTCGACGAGCGAGTCGTCCGGCACGACGGCGGCCGACGGATCCTGAACAGCACCGGGGGTGGAGTTGACTCGAGTGACCACGGGGACGCCCTCTCTCGGCTGAAGCGAAATCATCTTCGCTGATCGTCCCACCCCGCAGAACCGGTGTACAGGTACCGGTAGTAACGATTAGCGCACACTCGTGAAGCGCGCGACCACCGGCCGGTGGTCGCTGCCCGAGTCGTCGCGGTCCTGCACGACGCGCATGCCGGAGACCGCCCAGCCCGACGTGGCCATCAGGTGGTCGATCGGCGAGCCGACGAGCGCGGGCAGCCGGGTCGGCCAGCTGCCGACGGCTCCGTTGCCGCTCTGCTCGGCCGCGTCGAGGCAGCGTCCCAGGGCTGTTCCCGCCCCGTCTCCGAGGCCCGACATGTGGTCGAGGGTCGCATTGAAGTCGCCGCCCATGATCGTGTTCTCGCCGGTGCAGACCGAGCCGAGCCATTCCAGGTCGGAGCGCCAGTTGTCCATCTCGGCGGGGAGCGGGGCCACCGCGTGCACGCCGACGATGACCGGCCCGCTGCCGTTCTCGGGGCGCAGCACCACGGTGGGCAGAACCGAGGAGTTGCCGATCGACTCGTCCTTCACATAGGTGCCGAGCTGCACGCCGGTGAGCACGGTGGTCGAGCGCGCCTTCGAGACCTGGTCGAAGGCGGTGGTGTGCACCCACATCGGGCTGCCGCCCTCCTTCATGAGGCCGGCGATCTCCATACCGAGTTCGAGTGTGGTCTCGGGCAGCGTCACGACATCGGCGTCGGTCGAGAGAGCCAGCTCCGCGACGGCCGCGGCGCCGGTGGCGTCGCCGAGGGTGTTCCACGAGAGCACGGTGATGTCGCCCTCCGCGGCCTCGGCGAAGTCCGTGTCGCCGAAGCCGCGCGTCGAGAGCACGGCGGCGTTGATCAGGACGAACACGAGAAGCAGGACGGATGCGGAGAACATAAAACGGCGGATGCCCCGCCCCGCCGCCGCGAGCATCAGACAGAACACGATCAGTGCGACGCCGATCACCGCTGCACCGGCCCGGAAGGAGACCACGTGGGCGACCCCGTACTGGCGCTGCAGGCCGAGAAGCTGCGGCCAGGCGAGGGCGATCAGGATCGCCGCGGCCGCGAGGAGCGAGGCGGCGGCGAGGACACGGCGAATCATGGCGCCCCCACCCTAACCGCTGGGTGCTGGGCGGCGGCTGGCGGGCGTCCGCCCGTCACGGGAATAGAGTGGGACGATGCCAGCCGGAGCGATCGACCTTCACACGCACAGCAGCGTGTCCGACGGCACGGAGTCGCCGACCCAGCTCGTCGACGCCGCGGCTTCCGCGGGTCTCGGGGCGATCGCGCTCACCGACCACGATTCGACCGCGGGCTGGAGCGAAGCGGAGGCCGCGGCATCCGCTACCGGGCTGCTCGTCGTTCCCGGCATGGAGCTGAGCACCAACTTCGGGCCGGCGAGCGTGCACATGCTCGCCTACCTCTTCGACCCGAGCGATGCGGTCATCGTGCGCGAGACGGCGCGCATCCGCGACGGGCGCCTGCACCGAGCCGAGCGGATCGTGGAGCGCATCGCCAAGGACTACGCGCTCACCTGGGACGACGTGCTCGCCCAGTCCGTCGACGGCGGCACCATCGGCCGCCCGCACATCGCCGACGCCCTCGTGGCGCGCGGCCACATCTCCGACCGGAGCGCGGCGTTCGAGAGCATCCTGCACTGGCGCAGCGGCTACTACGAGAAGTACTACGCCCCGAGCCCGCTGGCCGGTGTCGAGATGATCGTCGCCGCGGGCGGCGCGCCCGTTCTCGCCCATCCGGGCACGCGCGGCCGCGAGTGGGTCATCGACGAGCTCAACATGGGCCTGCTCAAGGACGCCGGCCTCTTCGGGCTCGAGATCCACCACCGCGACAACACCCCGAGCGGCCGCGACCGGCTGTTCGAGCTGGCCGCGATGTTCGACCTGCAGGTCACCGGGTCGAGCGACTACCACGGCGAGGGCAAGCCCAACCGCCTCGCCGAGAACACCACGGAGCCGGTCGTGCTCGAGCGTCTGCTCGCGGCCGGCCACGGCGCGGCGCCCTTCGGCGGCTGAACCCTGCCGGAGGCGGCTCGGAAGTGCGGGCGGCTACGCGACGGGAGGCGCCGGCGGAGTCGGCGGTCCCTGGGGAGTGTAGGGCGCGGGCGAGGTCTGGTTCTGGTACGGCTGCTGCGGGTACTGGCCGCCCGAACCGGGGGCGTCGAAGCGTGCCCCGAGCGGGTTCGACGGGAAGATGTTCAGAACCGTCAGCACGATACCCCCGAGATACGGCACGAAGTTGATCAGGTAGAGCAGACCGGAGAAGTTCGCGTCGTGCAGGCGCCGCACGGTGAGGGCGATCGACGGCACGATGTTGGCGAGAGCGAGCAGTAGGAAGAGCAGCGCGAACGGCAGGAAGGCGGGGCCGGGCTGCACTTCGCCGTAGTAGTCGGTGGTGCCGGTCGCCGTGCCGAGCCCGAAGCCGAGACCGAGGATGACCCCGATGGCCACGAAGTAGACCAGCATGAACCACCAGTACTCGGAGCGGCTCGCGCGGCCGGAGAACCGCGCGTAGTTCTGGTAGAAGCGCTTCACCGCGGTGATGGGGCCGGCGCCGAGGTAGGGCTGGTCGAGCGGATGCTGCGGGGACTGCGGGGACTTCGGGGGCAGGCTGTATTCGGTCATCGCCCCATACTCGTGAATCCGCGAGCGATTGTCGAGTCTGAGTGCAACATTCGGGCGCTTAACGACGACGTCCGCCGACAGCAGGCTGCGGGCGGACGTCGGGGACGCTATCGCGGGCTACTCCGCGGCAGGCGTGGAGGGGCGACGCGTACGGTTGCGGCGGCGCGGGGGACGCGAGCTGCCGTCGGCCGCGGGTGCAGCGGCAGGAGCCGTGCCCGACTGTGCGGTACCGGTCTGGGTGCTCCCGGACTGTGCAGCGCGCGGCGGGCGCTGCCCGCTGCGGTCGCCTCCGGTGCGCTGGCCGCCGCGGCCGCCGTCGCGTCCGCCGTCACGCGAACCCGACGCCGCCTGCGGCTCGCGCACGCGGGGCGGGCCGGCCGTCTTCAGGCGGCCCTTCGAGCCCTCGGGGATGTCGAGGTCGACGAACAGGTGCGGCGACGAGGAGTAGGTCTCCATCGGCTCCGGGATGCCCATCTCGAGAGCCTTGTTGATGAGCGACCACTTGTGCATGTCGTCCCAGTCCACGAAGGTCACGGCGATGCCGGTCTTGCCCGCGCGGCCGGTACGGCCGGCGCGGTGCAGGTAGGTGTCGTGGTCCTCGGGGATGGTGTGGTTGATCACGTGGGTGACGTCGTTGACGTCGATTCCGCGGGCCGCGACATCCGTTGCAATGAGGATGTCCTTCTTGCCGGCCTTGAACGCTGCCATGGCGCGCTCGCGCTGGTCCTGGTTGAGGTCGCCGTGCACGGCGGCCGCGTTGAAGCCGCGGTCGTTGAGTTCCTCGACCAGCTTGGCCGCCGCGCGCTTCGTGCGGGTGAAGATCACGGTCTTGCCGCGGCCCTCGGCCTGGAGGATGCGCGAGATCACTTCGTCCTTGTCGAGCGAGTGCGCGCGGTAGACGACGTGCTTGATGTTCTTCTGCGTCAGGCCCTCGTTGGGGTCGGTGGCGCGGATGTGGATCGGCTTGTTCATAAAACGGCGCGCGAGGGCCACGATCGGGCCGGGCATCGTCGCCGAGAACAGCATGGTGTGACGGGCAGGGGGAGTCTGCGCGAACAGCTTCTCGATGTCGGAGAGGAACCCGAGGTCGAGCATCTTGTCGGCCTCGTCGAGGACCATCACCTTGATGTTCTTCAGGCTCAGCATGCGCTGGCTGGCGAGGTCGAGGAGACGGCCGGGGGTTCCGACGATCACCTGGGCGCCGGCCTTGATCTGCTCGACCTGGCCCTCGTAGGCCTTGCCGCCGTAGATGGCTGCGACCATGGTGGAGCGGCCGGAGGCCGCGAGGGTGAGGTCTTCGGCGACCTGCACGCACAGCTCGCGGGTCGGTACGACGACGAGCGCCTGCACGCCCGGCTCGGGGTTGAGGCCAAGCGACTGGAGGAGGGGGAGACCGAAGCCGAGCGTCTTGCCGGTTCCCGTCTTGGCCTGTCCGATGATGTCCTGGCCGGCGAGTCCCATGGGGATCGTCTGCTCCTGGATGGGGAAGGGCTCGATGATGCCCTTGGTTGCGAGAGCGTCGACCATGTCCTGGTCGATGCCGAGATCAGCGAATGTCAATGTACGAGTGCCCTTACGGATGGGAGGTACGCCCGCTTGGTCCTGGGGCGTAGGGCCCCCGCCAGAATGGGGGGCATTGCGCCCAGTTTAGCGGTCGGCGCTGGGAAAGGGGGGATGCCGCGCAGTTCCCGCGGCCGCCCGCCCCCTAAGCTGGGCGGGTGGTCAATTGGTTTTCCCGCACAGCGAAGCGCGTCGAGGTGCCACGGCTCCGCCCCCGGTCGGAGTCGACACCCGCGACGAAGGTGGATCTCGCAGAGCTCACGCCCGACCTTGTCACCTTCCTCGGCAAGGCCGCCTATCTGCAGCTGACCATCTTCGAGAACCTCGGCAGGGCCCTGGCCAACGCGCCGACCACCGAGGCGAAGGAGACCCTCAGCCGGGTCGCCGCGCTCTCCCTCGCGAAGCACCACGGCCTCACTGCCGAGATCACGCGCCACGGCGACGAGCCGGGAGCGGTCATGGAACCGTTCACCGCCGGCATCGACGACTACCAGCGCGGCACCCTCGGCAACGACTGGTACGAGGCGGTCCTCGCCTGCCACATCACCGCGGGCTTCCTCGACGAGTTCTTCCTCCGGCTCTCCGCCGGCCTCCCCGCCGACTACGCCACCCGGGTCGCGGCGATCCTCAAGGCCGACGCCGGCGGCGAGCTGCTCGCCGACGAGATCCGCCGGGGCATCGACGCCAACGAGAAGCTCGCCTCACGCCTCGCGATGTGGGGCCGCCGCCAGGTGGGCGACACCATGCTCATCGCCCGGTCGACCCTCGCGACGTCGGCGAACAGCGTGTCCGACGAGGCGCGCATCGAGCCGGTGTTCACCGAGCTGATCGCCGCGCACACCCGCCGCATGGACGGCCTCGGCCTCACCGCCTGAGACGTGCGGGAACGCAGAAGGCGCGGCCCCCTCGGGGGCCGCGCCTTCTGCGTCGGTCGGGCAGTGCGGTCAGGCCTTGCCGCCGGACAGCTTCGTCAGCAGTGCACGGTCGGCGGCCTCGCGCCTGCGCGGGAGAACCAGGGCGACGACGAGCGCCGCGACAGCAGCCGGAACCAGGCTGATCACCCAGATCCACCCTCCGTCGAAGGTGAAGCCGAGCCAGACCAGGCCGACCCAGATCACCGAGGCGACGGCCGCGGCCACCGCGGCGGGCAGGGTGACGCCGTAGGCCTCACGCCCGCGCAGGGCGTAGGGGAGGATGAACCCGAAGCCCGCGGCGATGAGGACGACGAAGAGGAGCTCCATGCCTAGGCGACGAAGCCCACGCGACGGGTCGACTCGGAGCCGACCTCCACGTAGCCGAGGTTGGCGACGGGCACGATGTAGAGCTTGCCCTTGCTGTCGACGAGCTTGATGAACTTGGTGTCTGTATCGAGCGCTGTCGCGACGATGGTCTCCACTTCCTGTGCCGTCTGCGACGACTCGAAGTTGATTTCCCGGGGGCTGTTGATGATGCCGATGCGAATGTCCACGAGAGAAAGATTACGACACCGCGGAGCCGCGAGTGGCGCGCGTTCACCGTGGGCATAACCGCCGGGCCGGCTGCCGGGCGATGTCGGCCGCTGACGGTACCGTGTAAGCCGTGGCCATCAGGGGATTCGCACCGCTCGCAGACGTCGATACAACGGCGCCGGCGATCGTGCTCGACGACTCGCAACGCGCTGTCCTCGAGCTGGCGGATGCGGCGTCGGCCGCGATAATCGGGGCTCCGGGAACCGGCAAGACCACCGCGATGATCGAGCTGGTCGCCGAGCGTGTGCTCGGGCGCGGATGGGCGCCCGACGAGCTCGTGGTGCTGACGCCGAGCCGCGCGAGCGCCACCAGCCTGCGCGACAGGCTCGCCACCCGACTCGGAGTACCGACGCTCGGACCGCTCGCGCGCACCGTGAACTCCCTCGCATTCGACATCGTGCGCGACGCCGCGGCCCAGACGGGGGCCGAGCCGCCCCGCCTCCTCACCGGCGCCGAGCAGGACCAGATCATCGCCGACCTGCTCGAGGGCGAGATCGACGACCCGGATCTCGGGGCGTACTGGCCCGACCAGCTCGACCCCGACATCCGCCGTCTGCGGGGTTTCCGCACCGAGCTGCGCGACCTCATGATGCGGGCCGTGGAGCACGGGATCCTGCCGGACGACCTCGCGCGCCTCGGGCAGAGCTCGGGACGCCCGGAGTGGACTGCTGCCGCCCGCTTCATCGACCTCTACGACGAGGTGAAGGCCAGCTTCCGCGAACAGCACTTCGACTCCACCGAGCTCGTGCAGGAGGCGGCGGCCCTGGTGCGCGTCTCCCCGTCCGGCCTCCTCGGCCGACTGCGGCTCGTGGTGCTCGACGACGCCCAGGAGTCCACGGAGTCCACCATGATGCTGGTGCGCGCGCTCGCCGCCCGGGGAGTCGCCGTCATCGCCGTCGGCGACCCCGACATCTCCACGGGCGCCTTCCGCGGCGCGCTCCCCGAGGTGCTCGGCCGGCTGGCCCAGCAGCTCGAACTGCCCGCGGTCGAGGAGTTCCACCTCTCCACGGTGCACCGGCACGGAGCCGGCATCCGCGGCCTCACCACCGCCATCACCAACCGGATCGGCACGGCCGGTGCCGGTCGCCAGCGGAGGGCCGCCGCACTGGAGGCCACGGCCGCCGTCGCCGTACCCAGCGCGGTCTCCTACGCGGTCACCTCCCGTGCCGACGAGATCGCCCTGATCGCTCGCCGCCTGCGCGAGCGCCATGTGCTCGGCGGGGTGCCGTGGGGCGAGATGGCCGTGATCGTGCGCACCGGGGTCTCGTCGCTCTCGCAGTCGCTGCAGGCCCTCGAGGTGCAGACCACCGTCGCGAGCGCCCGGGCGGCCCTGCGCGACGAGTACGCGGTGCGCGGCCTGGTGCTGCTGCTCGAACTGGGCCTCGGCCGCGAGCCCCTCACCCCGGCGTCCGCGGTCGACTTGCTGCTCGGGCCCGTCGGCGGGCTCGACGCGGTCACCCTGCGCCGGCTCAAGCACGCTCTGCGTCACGAGGAGCTCGCGGGGGAGGGCGACCGCTCCGGAGACGAGCTCGTCGCGGAGGCTCTGGCCCACCCCGGCGCCCTCGCGACCATCGACACCCGCGTCGCCCGCCGGGCCACGCGGGTCGCGGCCAATCTCGCGTCGGTGCGCGAGGAGGCGGAGGCCGGCGCCACCATCGAGGAGCTGCTCTGGGGCGTCTGGCAGCGCAGTGGACTCGAGAAGATGTGGTTCGAGCAGTCCATGGGTGCCGGACTCGTCGCCGAGGAGGCCAACAGGCACCTCGACGCCGTGGTCGCGCTGTTCTCGAGCGCCAAGCGGTTCGTCGAGCGGACGCCCGACGCGGCGCCCGCCCAGTTCCTCGACGCCTGGGTCAGCGCCGATGTTCCGGAGGACACCCTGGCACCCCGCTCCGTCGTCGACGCCGTGACCGTCGGCACTCCCGCCTCGGTGATCGGCCGCGAGTTCGAGGTGGTGGTGATTGCGGGACTGCAGGAGAACGTCTGGCCGAACCTGCGCATCCGCGGCTCGCTCCTCGGCTCGCACGACCTCGCCGCCGCCTGGGCGGGCACGCTCGCCGAGGGGGCGGACAAGAGGCTCGAGGTGATGCACGACGAGCTGCGGCTCTTCGCCCAGGCAGTCAGCCGTGCCAAGGGCGAGGTGGTGGTCACGGCGGTCGCCAACGACGACAGTCTGCCCTCCGCGTTCCTGCGCCTCGTGCCGCAGGGCGACCCGGCCGGACTGCAGCGGCACCCGCTCTCGCTGCGCGGCATGGTCGGCCAACTGCGCCGCGAGCTGACCGGCTCGGGATCCGGCGCCGCGGCGGCCGGCCTCGCGCGCCTCGCCGAGGAGAAGGTGCCCGGTGCGCATCCCTCCGCCTGGTACGGGCTCGCGGAGCCCTCGACTCTCGCACCCCTCGTCGATCTCACGGAGGACGACGCCCACGTGCGGGTCTCGCCGTCGCGCATGGAGGCCTTCGAGACCTGCGCGCTGCACTGGATGATCGACCAGGTGGGAGGCGGCTCCTCGAGCACCGCCTCGAACCTCGGGACGATCATCCACTCCGTCGCCGAGGAGTCGACCGACCACAGCCCCGACGCCCTCTACGCCGCGGTCGAGAAGCGCTGGGGTGAGCTCTACTTCGAGTCCGACTGGCACTCGCGCGTGGAGCGCACGCGCGCCCGGGAGCTCACCGACCGGCTCTCGGCCTACCTCGACGAATTCGACCGCGCCGGCGGCCGGCTGCTGGCCACCGAGAAGAACTTCGAGCTCGACCTCGGCCATGCCCGGCTGCGCGGCTCGATCGACCGCGTCGAGAGCTACCCCGATGGCACCGCGGTGATCGTCGACCTCAAGACCGGCAAGCGCGACCCCTCGACCGACGACGGCGTCGTCGACCACCCTCAACTCGGCGCCTACCAGCTGGCCTTCGCGTCCGGTGCCATCGAGGGACTGCCCGAGGGGGTCGTGCCCGGGGGAGCGAAACTGGTCATCGTGTCCAAGGGCAGCAGGGGCAAGGCCTATACCGAGCCGCGGCAGGCCGCCTTCACCGCCGAGCAGCTCGAGGCCTTCCGGGAACGGGTCGTGGCCGACGCGGTCGGCATGGCCGACCGGGTGTTCGTCGCCCAGATCGGAACCCACTGCCTCGACCCCTGGAGTTTCGGCCGCTGCACCATCCACGTCGTGAAGGCGGTCAGCTCGTGACGATCTCCTCCGCGGCGCTCGCCGAGCTGCTCGGCCTGCCCTCGCCGACTCCGCAGCAGCAGCGTGTGATCGAGGCGCCGCTCAGCCCCGCGCTCGTGGTCGCGGGCGCGGGCAGCGGCAAGACCGAGACGATGGCCAACCGCGTGGTCTGGCTGCTCGCCAACGATCTGGTGCGGGCCGACGAGGTGCTCGGCCTCACCTTCACCCGAAAGGCCGCGGGCTCGCTCGCCGAGCGCATCGCGAAGCGAATCGCGCAACTGCGCCTCGTGCAGCGCGCGGCGTCGCCGGAGGGCGACGCGGTCACGGCGCACGCCGAGGTCGATTTCGAGCAGCCCACCGTCTCCACCTACAACTCCTTCGCGAGCGCCATCTTCCGTGACAACGCCCTGCGCATCGGGCGCGAGCCGGAGTCGGTGCTGCTCAGCGAGTCCTCGGCCTGGCAGCTGGCGCGCCGTGTCGTGGTGGCCAGCAACGACGACCGCCTGGTCGAGATCGGCAGGCCGATCGACGCGATCACCGAGGCCGTGCTCGAGCTGAGCAGCGAGCTGAGCGAGAACGTGGCAGAGCCCGAGGCGGTCTCCCGTCTCGCGGCCGACTTCGCCTACCTCGCCGAGCTGCCGTACACCGACGGCAAGCCGAAGGCAGCACCATACGCCTCGGTCGTGAAGGCGCTCGGCGACATCTCCGGCCTGCCCGCCCTGGTCGACCTCGCGGTCGAGTACTCCCGGCAGAAGCAGCGCCGCGGGCTCGTGGAGTTCTCCGATCAGGTGGCCCTCGCGCTCGCCGTCTGCGAGCGGGTGCCGCAGGTGGTCGCCGAGTACCGGGAGCGCTACAAGGTCGTGCTGCTCGACGAGTATCAAGACACGTCGGTGGTGCAGACGCGTCTGCTCGCCCGTCTCTTCGCCGACCACGGGGTGATGGCGGTCGGCGACCCGCACCAGTCGATCTACGGCTGGCGCGGCGCGAGCGCGGCGAATCTCAAGCGCTTCGCGCAGGACTTCGGGGGCACCGAGGCGACCGGTCCCGACGACCCGCGCGGCGCATCCGTCGTCGAATACCCGCTCTCCATCAGCTGGCGCAACTCCGCGATGATCCTCGACGCGGCGAATGCGGTCGTCGAGCCGCTGCGCGCGCTGGGCGAGCGTGCGCTCGATGCGCGACCGGCCGCGCCCGCCGGCGAGGTGACGGTGCGCTTCCCCGACACCATCGACGACGAGGCCGAGACGGTCGCCGCCTGGCTCGCCGCCGGACTGAAGGCGGGCGGCGAGCAGACGAGCGCGGCCATCCTGTTCCGCCAGCGCCGCCACATGGGGCTGTTCGCCAAGTCGCTCGAGAAGCGCGGGGTGAAGTACCACATCCTGGGCCTCGGCGGCCTGCTCTCCACCCCGGAGATCGTCGACCTGGTGAGTGCCCTGCGGGTGATGCACGACCCCACCTCCGGCTCCGAGCTGGTGCGCCTGCTCGCCGGAGCGCGCTGGGCGATCGGCCCGCGCGACCTGCAGCAGCTCGCCGAGCTTGCCGGCTGGCTGCACGCCCACGACTGGAAGCAGGCGGCGCTCAGCGACGAACTCAAGAAGCGGATGCGCGACTCGGTCTCCACAGACGACGGACGGTCGATCGTCGACGCACTCGACTTCCTCACCGAGGCGCCCGAGACCCACTCGCAGCTCGAGAAGTTCAGCCCGGTCGGGCTCGAGCGGATGCGGGCCGCCGGGCGCCAGCTCGCCTTCTTCCGTTCTCGCGCCGGACTCGGCCTGCTCGACCTCGTACGCCTGATCGAGCAGGAGCTGCTGCTCGACATCGAGGTGCAGGCGAACGAGTCGTCCGGTCTGGGCCTCGCCAACCTCTACGCCTTCCACGACGAGCTCGAGGGCTTCCTCGCCAGCGACGACCAGGCGAGCCTCGGCAGCTTCCTCGGCTGGCTCGCGCGTGCGGAGCGCATCGACAACATGGGCCCGCGCAGCGAGAGCGCGGAGGGCAACACCGTGCAGCTGCTCACCATCCACGGCTCGAAGGGCCTCGAGTGGGACCTCGTCGCGGTTCCGCGGCTCGTGGTCGACGAGCTCCCGGCCAAGCCGAAGGAGGGCACGGGCTGGGTGCGCTTCGGCAAACTGCCCTTCGCCTTCCGCGGCGACGCCGCCGAGCTGCCCGCGCTCGACTGGCGCGGCCTCGGCAGCCAGCAGCAGTTCGACGCGGCGCTCGCCGCCTTCAAGGTGGCGCTCGCGAAGCGGCACCAGCACGAGGAGCGCCGTCTCGGCTACGTGGCGGTCACCCGGGCGAAGGAGTCGCTGCTGCTGACCGGCTCCTACTGGAGCGGGCAGAGCAAGGCGCGCGGGCCGAGCACCTTCCTCGCCGAGCTGGCCGACCGCGGCCTGATCGACGAGCTGCCGCAGGGCAGCGAGAACGAGTTCAACCCGCTCGACGGCGCGGCGATCACCGAGAGCTGGCCGCTCGACCCGCTCGGACGCCGCCGCCCCGCCGTGCAGCGTGCCGCCGAGCTGGTCTCGGCCGAGGGCGCCGCCGACCGGGGAGCCGGTCGCTGGGAGCACGACATCAATCTGCTGCTGGCCGAGCGCGAACGTGCGGCGGCCGCGGCGGAGACGGTGACCCTCCCGCACCGCATCCCGGCCTCGAGATTCAAGGACTTCGTGAGCGACCCCGCATCCGTCGCCACCGGTCTTCGGCGACCGATGCCGGAGCGGCCGTACCGCGCAACCCGGCTGGGCACGCTCTTCCACAGCTGGGTCGAGGGGCGCTACGGGGCGAGTGCGCCCTCCGACTTCCTCGACGCCGCCGGATTCGAGCTCGACGGTGCCGAGCTGCTCGACGAAGCGGATGCGCCGATCGAGCAGGCGGAGCTCGCTCGGTTGCAGGACACCTTCGAGCGTTCGGAGTGGGCCACGAAGCGTCCGGTCGACGTGGAGATCGAGATCCAGCTGCCCTTCGACGGACGCATCGTGATCTGCAAGATCGACGCGGTGTACTTCGACGGCGAGCGGTACCAGGTGGTCGACTGGAAGACCGGCAAGGCGCCGCGCGACGCCGCCGACCTCGAGCAGAAGCAGCTGCAGCTCGCGCTGTACCGGCTTGCGTACGCGCGCTGGAAGAACATCGACGCCTCGCTGATCGACGCCGTGCTCTACTTCGTGTCCGACGACGCGGTGATCACCCCGGAGCGCATCTTCGAGGAGGAGGAGCTCGTCGGGCTGTGGCGGGCCTCGGTCGGCGGCTGAACGCCAGCCTGGGATGCGCGCCCGCAATTCTCGTGCGCGCCCGGAATTTCGGCCGCGCAGGCGAAAAACCGCAGCGCAGCCCGCGAACTTCGGGTCGTCAGACCGCGCGCTCGGGGCTGCGGAGGTGCTCCGAGCGGTCGAGCAGCGCCTCCACGTCGGAGATCGCCATGGTCGGCATCGTCTGCGCGCTGATCGGGTTCATCACGTCGTTGATCGTCGAGTCGACGAGGGCGGTCAGCATCTCGACGGCGTCGTCGACGATCTCGGTGCTGCGCGAGTCGGTTCCGTGCAGCAGCCACTTGGCGATCTCGAGCTCGGCGTAGAGCTTGGCACGCTGCCGCACCTGGCGGTCGCCGGATCCGCGCACTGCCGCGTAGGCGTCGAAGGCGCTGTCGGTGATGGCCTCGGGGGCGCCCAGCAGCCAGGAGAGGTCCTTGGCCGGGTCGCCGACCCGCAGCTCCTGCCAGCCGAGGAGGCCGGTGACGGCGCCGTCAGCGCACAAGAACGACTCGGCGCTGAGCTGGTTGTTGATCACGGTGGGCTGGAACTGCCAGAGCCTGCTCTCCTCGGCGGCACGCTCCCAGCGTCCGAGCAGAGGGGCGGGCACGAGCCCGGTCGCGCTCGCTCGGTCCATCACGCTGACGACGGCCCGGAGGCACTCGCCGGCGGACAGCACGGCCAGTCCCGCGTCGGCCACGAAACTGGTGGGCAGGCTGTGCACGGCGGCGATCGCCGTTCCGACCGAGGCCGAGAGGCCGTTCTGGCCGGCGCCCAGGTTGGCCAGCGCCACCTTGGTGCCGTAGACGAAGTCGTAGACCACGGCACGGGTTCCCGAGACGGGAGTCTGGCCGAGGTAGGTGGAGACGGCGAAGGGGAGCCGGGTGCGCACTCCCGGGCTGATCGCGCGCAGAGCGACGAGGTCGGCCGACTGCTCGGCCTCCGCCCGTTCGTTGCGCGGAACGCGAATCAGGTAGTGGTTTCCGTCGCGGGCGGTGAGCAGAGCGGCGTCGAAGTCGTTGGTCGTGTTCGAGCCGAAGCTCGCGGCGGTGACGAGGTCGAGGTCGTCGACGGCAGAGGTCGCGAGCGCGGCTAGAGTGAGATGTGATCTGGCCATACCTCAGGGTAGATTGCCGGACCCCGCTTTCCCCGAACGCCACGCACTTGATGGGTCGCCGCTTTGCCGAATTCCTTCCTCGCGGGCCTCCCGCTCTCCCGCTACGAGGTCGATCGTGACTACCTCACGAGAGACAGAGCGGATGCCATCGACGAGCTGCTGAGAGACCCCGCCACCCGGGTGCTCCCCATGTTCCAGGGCACCGTGCTCATGTCGAGCCCGACGGCGCTGGCCCTCGTCCCGCCGTCCGCACTGCCTCCGGCCGAGCTGATGGTCTACCTCGGACGGTCCACCTCCGTCACCAGCCCCGAACCGGCGGGCACCCCCGTGATCGTCGCCGTGCTCACCGATGCCGGGCATCTCGCCGAGGCGGAGTGGGGCAACCTGCGCAGGGTCGGCAGCAGCCTCAGCGACCGCGACGCCGGCCTGTTCACCGAGGCACTCGCCATCGTCAACTGGCACGACAGCCACCGCTTCTCGCCGCGCACCGGCGTGCCGAGCGTCTCCGGCAAGGCCGGCTGGGTGCGCGTCGACCCGACGACGGGTGCGGAGATGTACCCGCGCACCGACGCGGCGATCATCGTCGGCATCACCGACGACGACGACCGCCTGCTGCTCGGCTCGAATGCGCTCTGGGAGAGCAACCGCTTCTCGCTGCTCGCCGGATTCGTGGAGCCGGGGGAGTCCCTCGAGGCCGCCGTGGTGCGCGAGATCTTCGAGGAGTCTGGCCTCCACGTGGTCGACCCGGTGTATCTCGGGAGCCAGCCCTGGCCGTTCCCCGCCTCGCTGATGCTCGGCTTCACTGCGCGGCTCGACTCCGCCGTCGAGGCGCGGCTCGCTCCTGACGGCAACGAGATCCTCGAGCTGCGCTGGTTCAGCCGCGACGAGCTCCGCGACTCCCTCGGCGAGATCCTGCTGCCGGGACCCACCTCCATCGCCCGGTCGATCATCGAGCGATGGTACGGCGGCCCCATCGACGACGGCGCAGTGTGAGCACGACCGAACCACGCAGCGCGGAATCCCTCCTCGCGGGGCTCGACGAGCAGCAGCGGCTCGCGGCCGAGACGCTGCTCGGCCCGGTCTGCCTGCTCGCCGGAGCCGGCACCGGCAAGACCCGCGCGATCACGCACCGCATCGCCTACGGCGTCGCCACCGGCGTCTACCCTCCCGGGCGGGTCATGGCGCTCACCTTCACCAGCCGGGCGGCGGGCGAACTGCGCTCCCGACTGCGCCATCTCGGGGCGGCGGGCGTCTCCGCGCGCACCTTCCACGCATCCGCTCTCTCGCAACTGAACTTCTTCTGGCCGCAGGTGGTGGGCGGCACCATGCCCCGCCTGATCGACAGCAAGGCGCGGCTGCTCGCGCAGGCGGCGGAGGGCATCCGGCTGAAGATCGACACCCCCACCCTGCGCGACATGGCCGCCGAGATCGAGTGGCGCAAGGTCTCGCGGCTGAGCATCGAGCAGTACGGCGCCGCCTCCCGGGTGCTGCCGCCCAACTTCAGCGTCGACAAGGCCGTCGACCTGCAGCAGGCCTACGAGAACCTCAAAGACGAACGGCGGCAGCTCGACTTCGAGGACGTGCTGCTCGCCACGGCGGGCATGATCGAGACCGAGGCGCGCGTCGCCCAGCAGGTTCGTGAGCAGTACCGCTTCTTCGTGATCGACGAGTACCAGGACGTCTCTCCGCTGCAGCACGACCTGGTGAAGCTCTGGCTGGGGGAGCGCAACGACCTGTGCGTGGTCGGCGACGCCAGCCAGACCATCTACTCCTTCGCCGGCGCGACCCCGGAGTACCTGCTCGGCTTCTCCTCCGCGTACGACGACTCGGTCGTGGTGCGTCTCGAGCAGAACTACCGGTCGACGCCCGGCATCATCGAGTCGGCCAACCGGCTGATGAAGGGACGCCCCGGCGCGCTCACACTGCACTCGCCGCCCGACACCGAGGTGTCGACGGCCGCGGCGAGGCCGCCGCTGATCGACGGCTTCGACAGCGACACGACGGAGGCCCGCGCGGTCGCCTCCGCCATCGCGGCCGAGATCGCCGAGGGCACGAAGCCGGAGAACATCGCCATCCTCTTCCGCATCAACGTGCAGGCGGCGGCGATCGAGGCCGCGCTCAACGCACAGCAGGTGCCCTACCTGGTGCGGGGCGCGACACGGTTCTTCGAGCTGCGCGAGATCAAGGAGGCCCTGATGATGTTCAAGGGCGCCTCGGTGTCGATCCAGGGCGAGCCGCTGTTCAAGACGGTGAGCGACGTGCTGCGCTCCCTCGGCTGGACGCAGGAGGCGCCCGAGACCCGCGGTGCCGTGCGCGACCGCTGGGAGGCGCTCAACGCGCTGATGGGCCTCGCCGAGCAGACCCCGGCCGGCACCAGCCTGAAGGACTTCGTCGACGACCTGTTCGAGCGCCAGGCCGCGCAGCACGAGCCGACGCTGAGCGCCGTCACCATCGCCACCCTGCACTCCGCGAAGGGACTCGAGTGGGACTCCGTGCACCTCGTCGGGCTCTCGGAGGGCCTCGTGCCGATCAGCTACGCGAAGACCGCCGAGGCGATCGACGAGGAGCGCCGTCTGCTCTACGTGGGCATCACGCGCGCCCGGCGCAAGCTCAGTCTCACGTGGGCGGCGTCCGGCTCGAGCTCCGGCGGGTTCCGTGCCGGACAGCGCCAGGCCAGTCGCTTCCTGGCCGAACTGCAGCGCTAGCCGGAATCCCGATGCAGCCGCAGTCGGCGTGCGGCAGCACCGCCTCGCGGCTCACCTCGCCCGTCTGCACATCGATCTGAGTCGACCAGTGAGCCGGTGCCGCGCGCCGTCGTCCGAGACGGGCCAGCACGGTGCGGCTCACGATCCCCGCGACCTCGCTGGCCAGAAGCGCGGACTCGGTGGTGCAGGTCTGGCCCCAGAGCTGGGCGGAGATGGCCGGCCACGCCGGGTCGGCGTCGGTGCGGTGGCGCTGCTGGCAGTACAGGCAGGGTCCGGCGCCCGGCTCGACCACCTGACTGATCGTCGCTCCGGTGTCGGAGAAGACCACGGCGAGGTGCGGCACGTCGCGCCGCAGCCAGAGGCCGTGCAGCTCGGGGTCGAGCACGTAGTGGCCGATCGCGATGCCCAGGTCGCAGGGGGCGTCCCCGACCGATCCGGCGGAGGCCACCGAGCGCACCCGCACCCCCGCGCCTCCGAGGGCCTCGGCGATGCGCACCGCCGCGACACCGGTGCCGACGATGGTCACCTCCGACGCCTGCACCCGGCGCACCGGCGCGAGCACGGGCGCGAGGGTGCCGAGCAGCTCGGGCACGGCCGAGTCGTCGGCGCCGCAGGAGCGGGCGATCACGGTGAGCCCCGGCTTGGTCACGCCCACCGACAGCGCCGCGATCAGCCGCTCATCGACCGTGCTCAGGTCGGTGAACACCACACGGGCCACCGATGCGCCGATCTGCAGCGTCGACGGGGAACGCCAGACCAGCGGGTAGCGCGGGTCGATCCTGAGCACCATGGGGGAGAGGATGCCACGACGCGGCGGTGCCGCGCGCGATCTATCCACAACCCGCGCTCTACTCCTCGCGCGGGCGCTCCGAGGTGTCGTCGTTGAGGAGATCCTCGATGGCCTGGTCCACGTCGTCCGGCGCCGGGGCACCGGCGAGCAGGCGGGCGACCAGGGCGCTCGGATCCGTGATGTCCTCGGCGGTGGGCACCAGGTCGGGGTGCGACCACAGGGCGTCCCTCTTCTCGGCGCCGACGGCATCCGTCACCTGCTGCCACATCTGCGCGGCCTCGCGCAGTCGGCGCGGGCGCAGCTCGAGTCCGACGAGCGTGGAGAAGGCCGACTCCGCGGGCCCGCCCGAGGCGCGGCGGCGGCGCACGGTCTCGGCGATCGCGACGCTGGAGGGCAGCCGCGAGGTGGCCTGCGCGGTGACGACGTCGACCCAGCCCTCGACCAGCGCGAGCATGGTCTCCAGCCGGGCGAGCGCGGCGAGCTGCTCCTCCGACTTCGGCGGAATCAGCGCGCCGCTGGTCATGGCCGCGCGCAGCTCCTCGGGGTTGGCCGGGTCGAAGCCGGAGGCCAGCTCCTCGAGACGCGAGGTGTCGATGCGGATGCCGTGGGCGAATTCGGTGATGGACGTCATGAGCTGCAGACGCAGCCACTTCGCGTGACGGAACAGGCGCGCGTGGGCGAGCTCGCGCACGGCGAGGTAGAGCTGCACCTGGTCGATGGGCACGTCGAGCCCGGTGGCGAAGGCCGCGACGTTCTGCGGGATCATCGCCGCCTGCTGCTCGGTGTCGCCCTCCTCGGGACGCAGCGCGCCCAGCAGGGGGATGCCGATGTCTCCGCCGGAGACGACCTCGCTGGAGAGCTGGCCGACCACCTGGCCGAGCTGCATGGCGAACAGGGTGCCGCCGACGTTGCGCATGAGCTGGCTGGCGCCGGCGATCATGTCGGTCATCTCCTCCGGGGCCTGCTCGGCGAGAACGGTGGTGAGGGAGTCGGCGATGCTGGTGGCGACCGGCTCGGCCAGCTGGATCCACACGGGCATGGTCGCGGCGACCCATTCGGATCGGCTCATCAGCTTGGGCGCGACAGTGAGGTCGGAGATGTCGGTCGCCTCGGCGAGCCAGAGGGAGGCGACGTGGAAGGCCTGCTCGAGCTGGGAGCGCTCGGCGGGGAGCGAGACGACGGTGGTTCGGGCGGCGAGGTTCTTCGCCTGTTCGAGAGCGAGACCCCAGTTGATCCCCTGGCCGCTGGACTGGAGGGCGTTCTGCAGCTGCGCGATGAGCTGAGCGACCACCTCCGGGTCGTCGGGCAGTCCCGCAGCGCTCGCCAGCTTGCTGGGATCGAGGTCGGTGTTCCCCTCGAGAAATGCGCGCAGCATTTCGCGGAACTCGTCTTCGGGCTGTTCTGACCGCGAATCTTCAGGCATGCGAACTACGCTAGCCGCTGCACGGCGGGCGGGGCTGGGTTTTCGCCTAGGCTGGTTCGTCTGGCTGTGCGCCCGTGGCGAACAGCCACGACGCCCCCGGGCAACTTCCGCCAGATCATCACGAATAAAGGACTACGGTGGCGCTTTTCGCCGATTCTGACCCGGCCACCCCCCAGCGTCGCTCCCGCACATCGCGGGTCGGCTGGTCGCTGGTCTTCTTCGCACTGATCGCGACCATGGTCGTGGCCCTCGTGCCCTCGCCCTACGTGATCGAGCAGCCGGGACCCGTGTTCGACACCCTCGGCGACGTCGAGGTGAGCGGCAAGACCGTCCCCCTCATCGACATCGACGGCGCGACCACCTTCCCGACCACGGGCGAGCTCAACATGCTCACCGTGTCGATCAACGGCAACCGCGAGAACCGCCTCAACTGGTTCCAGGTCGCCACGGCATGGCTCGAGCCGAGCAAGGCCGTCGTGCCACTCGACAGCGTGTACCCGGAGGGTGTCACGCAGGAGCAGTCGAACGAGCAGAGCGCGGTCGACATGCAGAACTCGCAGCAGGAGGCGATCGCCGCGGCGCTGACCCAGCTGGGCTACGACTTCACCACCACCCTCCAGGTGGCGCAGGTCGGCGAGGGGCTTCCCGCCGACGGCGTGCTCGAAGACGACGACACCATCGTGAGCGTGAACGGCCAGACCTTCAGCGACGTCACCGGCCTTCAGGAGGCGATCGCCGCCAACGGCACGGACACCCCGGCGAGTATCGCCCTGCTGCGCGACGGTGCTCCGCTCACGGTGGAGATCACCCCGCAGCTGAGCGAGGCCCCCACTCCGACCCCGATCGTCGGAATCGGAGTGAAGGGCACCTTCGACTTCCCCTTCGACGTCACCATCCAGCTGGAGAAGGTGGGAGGCCCGAGCGCCGGACAGATGTTCGCGCTCGGCATCATCGACAAGCTCACCGAGGGCGACCTCACCGGGGGAGCGGACTTCGCCGGCACCGGAACGATCACCGGAAGCGGGGAGATCGGCCCGATCGGCGGCATCCGCCAGAAGATGTACGGAGCGCTGAACGCCGGCGCCACCTACTTCCTGGCGCCGGTCGACAACTGCAACGAGGTCGTCGACCACATTCCCGACGGGCTCGAGGTGTTCGCGGTCTCCACGCTCGCCGACTCGATGAAGGTGCTCGACGCGGTCGCCGACGGGACCTCGACCGCCGATCTGCCCACCTGCACCGCCGGCTGAGGCACCAGGCCCGGCACTCTCGCAGATCCCACCGTTAAGATGACCCTGACCGACAACTAAGCCAGGAGCAGTCGCTTGACTTCCACAGCAAATCCACCCGTCAGCCGCACGAGGGTCACCCTCGCAATCACAGCCGCCATAGTCGCCGTTCTGGTGGTGATCTTCTTCATCCTCGCCGGCCTGTACACCGATGTACTGTGGTTCGACCAGCTCGGCTTCCTCAACGTTCTGACCACGCAGTGGACCGCCACCGTCGTGATGTTCCTCGTGGGCTTCGTCGCCATGGCCGTGCCGGTCTGGGCCAGCATCGAGATCGCCTTCCGCTCGCGCCCGGTGTACGCCAAGCTCAACTCGCAGCTCGACCGCTACCAGCAGGTCATCGAGCCGCTGCGCCGTCTGGCTATGATCGGCATCCCGGCCGTGCTCGGAATCTTCTCCGGCGTCTCGGCCGCCACCCGGTGGCCGGTCGTGCTCCAGTACTTCAACCGCACGTCCTTCGGTGAGACCGACCCGCAGTTCGGCCTCGACATGTCGTTCTACATCTTCGAGCTGCCGTTCTTCCGCGGTGTGGTCGCCTACGCCTCCGCGATCGTGCTCATCGCCGGCATCGGCGCCCTGGCCACGGCCTACCTCTACGGAGCCATCCGGGTGACCGGCCGAGAGGTGCGCATCTCCAAGTCCGCCCGCATCCAGATCGCGTCGACGCTGGCGCTGTACGTGGCCCTCCAGGCCGTCAGCATCTGGCTCGACCAGTACACGACCCTCACCTCGCCGAGTGCCGGCTACCTGCAGACCGGAGCCGGCTACACCGAGGCGAACGCGACCATCCCCGGACGCGCCATCCTCGCCGGCATCGCGGCGCTCGTCGCCATCCTGTTCATCGTGACCGCGGTCATCAAGCGCTGGCGTCTGCCCATCATCGGCACCGCGCTGCTGCTGATCAGCGGCATCGTGCTCGGCGGCATCTACCCGTGGATCATCCAGCGCTTCCAGGTGGAGCCGAGCTCGCGCAGCCTCGAGGCCGACTACATCGACCGCAGCATCGAGGCCACCCGGGACGCCTACGGCGTCGACGGGGTGACCGAGCTGCCGTACAACGCCACGACCGACGCCGAGGCGGGTGCGTTGCGCACCGACGCCGAGACGACTGCCAACATCCGCATCATCGACCCGGCCCTGGTGTCGAACTCCTTCGCCCAGCTCGAGCGCTTCAAGCAGTACTACCAGTTCTCGCCGCACCTCGACGTGGACCGCTACAGCATCGACGGCACCGTGCAAGACACCGTGATCGCGGTGCGCGAGCTCGACCAGGAGGGTCTCGGCGACTCGCAGACGCCGTACTCCAACGCCTTCGTCTACACGCACGGCTATGGTGTGGTCGCCGCCTACGGCAACCAGCGCACGAGCGACGGCCAGCCCGTCTTCCTCCAGTCGGGCATCCCGTCGACAGGCGCGCTGAACGTCGAGGAGCCGCGCATCTACTTCGGCGAGTCCTCGCCGAACTACTCGATCGTCGGAGCGCCCGAGGGCACCACCGCGATCGAGCTGGACTACCCGTCCGGCGAAGAGGAGAACGCCTCGAACGCCACAACGACCTTCGACGGCGACGGCGGGCCCAGGCTCGACAACGTCTTCAACAAGCTCGTCTACGCGATCAAGTTCCAGTCGGAGCAGATCTTCCTCTCCAACGCTGTCACAAGCGAGTCGCAGATCCTCTACGACCGCGACCCGATCGAGCGCGTGCAGAAGGTCGCCCCGTACCTCACCCCCGACACCGACGCCTATCCCGCCGTCGTCGACGGCAAGGTCGTCTGGATCGTCGACGCGTACACGACCAGTGAGAACTACCCGTACTCGCAGGTGCAGACGCTGAGCGATACGATCGTCGACACCAACACCCAGGCCCTGCCCTACGCGGTGGACAACCTCAACTACATCCGCAACTCGGTGAAGGCCACAGTCGACGCCTACAGCGGCGAGGTGAAGCTCTACGCCTGGGACACGGAAGACCCCATCCTGAAGACCTGGCAGAAGATCTTCCCGTCGACGCTGCTCTCCGCGGACAAGATGGAGGCGGAGCTGCTCGACCACGTGCGCTACCCCTCCGACCTGTTCAAGGTGCAGCGGGCGATCCTCGGTTCGTACCACGTGACGGATGCGAACACCTTCTTCTCGGGTAACGACCAGTGGGTCACCCCGAACGACCCGACGTCGCCTGCGGCGACCCCCACGCTGCAGCCGCCGTACTACCTCACGATGAAGGTGCCGGGTTCGGAGACGAGCGCGTTCACGCAGTACTCCACCTACATCCCGCGTGCCTCCTCGACCTCCACCTCGAGCGTGCTCAGCGGGTACCTGGCGGTGAACTCCGACGTCGGTCCCGACTACGGCAAACTCACGCTGCTCACCCTGCCGAGCGCGGACACGGTTCCGGGTCCCGGGCAGGTGCAGAACAGCTTCAACTCGGACACCGAGGTGGCCAGCCAGCTCGCGCTGCTGTCGCGCGGTGACACCGAGGCGATCCAGGGCAACCTGCTGACGGTGCCTGTCGGAGGGGGACTGCTCTACGTGCAGCCCGTCTACGTGCAGTCCACCAGTGGTACCAGCTACCCGCTGCTGCGCAAGGTGCTCGTCGGGTTCGGCGACCAGATCGCGTTCGAGGACACCCTCGACGAGGCCCTGGACGCCCTCTTCGGCGGAGACTCGGGCGCGGCCGCGGGCGACGGCGGCACGGTGGTCGATCCGGCGCCCGACACCGAGGTTCCCGAGACCGACGAGCCGGGAACAGAGGCGCCCGACGCCGGTACCGGTGTGGAGGACGCCCCCGCCCTGGCCGCGGCTCTCGCCGATGCCAAGCAGGCACTCGCCGACCGCAACACCGCCTACGCGTCGAACGACCTGGTGGCGGCGGCCGAGGCCGACAACCGCCTGACGGCGGCTCTCACCGCGGCACTCGCTGCCAGCGGCGACTAACAGAACGGCAGGGCGATGGTGGTAGAACTCGGCTCGGGCGAATGGCTCGACGCGAACCGCGCGCGGTGGGACGAACTGGTCCCGGTGCACGTGGCCAGCGAGTTCTACGACCTGTCGAAGCTCGAGGCCGGCCACGGCGAGCTCTTCTCCGTCGAGGAGGCGGAGCTCGCCGCGGCCTACCCCGAGGGCCTCGCGGGTAAGCGCATCCTGCACCTGCAGTGCCACTTCGGCGCGGACACCCTCGCGCTCGCCCAGCGCGGCGCCGAGGTCGTCGGCATCGACTTCTCCAAGCCCGCCGTGCTCCAGGCGCGCGAACTGGCGAAGCGGCTCGACCTCGCCGACCGGGCACGCTTCGTGCACGCGAACGTCTACGACGCGCGCCACATCCTCCCGCAGCCGGGATCCTTCGACATCGTCTACACGACCTGGGGCACCATCGGCTGGCTCCCCGACGTCGCCGAGTGGGCGCGCATCGTGGAGTGGTACCTCAAGCCTGGCGGCTCGCTCTACTTCGCCGACGGCCACCCGGCGGCCTTCGTCTTCGACGACGGCGACGGTACCGTCCCGGTGTTCCGGTACGCCTACGACACCGACGGCGAGCCGGACGTGCTCGACGAGGACGGCGACTACGCAGAGTCCGACGTGGAGCTCACGAACACGCGCACCTTCGAGTGGGCGCATCCGGTGAGCGAGACGGTGACCGCCCTGCTCGACGCCGGCCTCACCCTCGACTTCCTGCACGAGCACTACGAGCTGCCGTGGCGTATGTTCGCCGAGCTCGAGGAGTCCCCGCCCGGCAGCTTCCACTGGCCGGACCGCAAGTGGCTGCCGCTCTCGCTGAGCATCGGTGCGTCGAAACCACTCGGGTAACGACGAGTGAACAGCAGCCCCGGATAAGCGTGCTAGAGTTGATTTCAGCGGCGCGGGGTGGAGCAGTTCGGTAGCTCGCTGGGCTCATAACCCAGAGGTCGCAGGTTCAAATCCTGTCCCCGCAACAAGAGAACGAAACAAGAAGTCCCGGTCACGAATGTGACCGGGACTTCTTGCGTTCACGGCGTGCCCGGTAGGCGATTCCCACGCCGTCGTGATGCGACCGCGTCAACGGGAGGTCGCTCCCGGTGCGCTAGACTGAGAACACCGAGACATCGGTCAGTGGCGCGGGGTGGAGCAGTTCGGTAGCTCGCTGGGCTCATAACCCAGAGGTCGCAGGTTCAAATCCTGTCCCCGCAACAGAAAACACGAAGTCCCGGTCATCGCGACCGGGACTTCGTGCGTTGAGGCAGGAGCGGCAGCTCGGGCACCGCGCGCCTTCCGGATTCTCGGCGCCACCAGCCGGTGGCTCTCCGCGACGATCTCGACGACGAGGTCGTCGGGAACGGTCCCGTCGAGCAGCACCGTGATCCAGTGCCTCTTGTTCATGTGGTACCCGGGCGTGATGGCCGCATACTCCTCCCGCAGCGCCTCCGCGTCCTCCGGGTCGGCCTTCGCCGTGAACGACGCCGCCGGGTCGTCGGGCTCCGTGGTGATCGCGAACACCTTGCCGTTCGCCGCCTTGTAGACCGGGGTCTCCGGTCCGAAGGGGAACGACTCGGTGGCCCCGGGCAGGTTCAGACAGAGGTCGCGGAGGCCGGCGAGGTCCATCGTGCTACTTGTCGATCACGCGCACGAGCTCTTCGATGAACTCGGCGAATCCCGTGGACTTCTTGATCAGCTCCAGCACCTCGGTGCGGTCGGCGAAGACCTCGACGAACTGGTCGAACACCGTCTGGAACGAGGCGCGCCCGCTCGACGAGAACGCGATCAGCGCGATCACGTTCACCCGGTTCTCTCCCCAGGGCATCGACGACTCGTTCACCGCGATGGCGATCGAGGTGCGCGAGGCGCTCATCGACATGGCGTGCGGAACCGCGATCGAGTCGGTGAAGGCGGTGGACGACAGCTGTTCGCGCTCGATGGCCCCCGTCACGTAGCTCTCGTCGATCACGCCCTGGCGCACCATCAGCTCGCCGAGCAGCTCGATCATCTCCGTCTCGCTGCCCGCGGTCGCGTTGCGCAGGAACAGCGCCTCGTCGAAGTACTTGAGCAGGTCGTCTTTGATGCGGATGCGGCGACGGTGTCGACGCAGCCGAGAGATGGCCCGTCGGATGTTCTCGACGTCCGCGTCTCCGAGGAACGGCTGGATGACCACGACGTTGTCGCCCGCGCCCTTCGCGGCCATCGTGGTGAGCACGAGGTCGGTGGAGAAGTCGTTCCAGTCCACGTCGGTGCGGGTGACGACGACCTCGACGGACACCTCGTCGCCGAGGGCACGTTCGATGTGCTCGCGCAGGATCACGTGCATGTCGTAGTAGCCGGGGGAGACGATCGCCACCGTCACGCGCTCCTCGCGGCGGGATTGCCGTTCGAGGTGCGAGCCGAGGTGCAGGGCGATGTAGCTGATCTCGTCCTCGTTGATCGCGATCGACTTCTCGCGCTGCAACTGGCTGGCGATGAACACGGCCACGTCGTAGATCATCGGGTACGAGGTCTTGATCGAGCGCACCATCGGATTGCGCGAGTAGGAGTTGTCCTGGGCGCGGGCGATGAGGTTGCCGACGTGCAGCGACAGCCGCACGATGAAGGTCTCGTCGTCGAGGTCGAGCAGGTACTCCTCGCCCACCTGCGCGACGATGCGCCGCACCGAGCCCAGGTGCTCGGGTTCGGCGTGGGTCTCTGCGACGACCGCGACGGGCTGGTTCTGGCCGGGGGTGATGACGCGTGTCGTCAGCAGTTTGGCGAGGTAGTCGAGGTCGGTGCGGTCGAGGTCGACCGCGAAGTGCTCGCGGGTGAGAGCGCCGAGGGCGGCGGAGATGGCCGGCTGCTCGTAGGGCGCTTCCGTGACCGCGGCGGCAGCCGCGGCATCCGCTGGCCGTGTCGTCATGTCGCGGATCGCGCGGTCGACGGCGATGGCCACGTGCAGCAGCACACTGTTGACGCCGTACTCGTTGACGAAGTAGCCCTGCGCATCGAGCATCGCGATCAGGCCGGTCTTGAAGGCGCCGAGGTCGTCGGAGGCGAACTCGCGCTTCACCTTCTCCAATTCGAGGAAGCCCTGCGCGCTCTCGCTGCGGAACAGCTTGCTGAGCACCCGACGGTACTGCGCCTCCGTGCCGGTGAGCGCGACCAGGCTCCCGGAACGGGCGAGGGTGAGCCCGGCCTCCTCGCCGAGGGCCTTCACCTTGCGGAGGTCGGACTCGATCGTCGACTCGCTCACGTACAGGCTGTCGGCGAGCGCGTGGATGTCGAGTCCCCCCGGCGCCTCGGTGAGCCGGCGCACAAGATGGTGCACGCGGTCGCGCGGGGTGTCGAGCTCGGGATCGCGGACACGGGAGCCGCTGGAGAACGCCGCGTACGCCTCCCGGTTGAGCCGGTAGCCGGTGGTCGACGAGGAGATGATGTTGAGCGGATGCGCGGCGGCCTTCGCGGCCGTGACGTAGCTGCGCACGCTGCGGGTCGTCACACCGAGCTGCTCCGCCAGCTCAGCCGCCGTCACGCGGGCGTCGGCCTGCGACAGATGGTCCAGCAGGCGCTCGTACTTATCGCTCATTGACTCACAACTTAACCACGTTCGACCGCTTTCCCAGACCGATTTCCGCACCTGCGGAAAGAGAACTGCTGGTTTCGCGAGAGGCGTACGAGAACAATGGGAGGAACGAACGACGATTCGCTGTACAGCAGGGAACGCAAGGAGGCGATCCATGACTACCATTCTGGTTGTCTGCGGTGCTGGCGCGTCGAGCACGTTCCTCGCCAGCGCGATGAGAACTCTCGCACAATCCCGCGGAATCCAGGTCACCATCCACGCAGCAAGCGACGACGATCTCGAGTCGCGCCTGCCCTTCGCCGACGTCGTGCTGGTCGGCGCCCACCTCGCCGGCTCCTTCGACGTGCTGAGCGCGCGGGCCGCCGAGCACGACGTGGCGACCGCCCTCCTCCCCGCCGACGTCTTCGGCCCCGCCGGCGCCGACACGGCCCTCGAACTCGCATCCGGAATCGCCCCTGCCGGGCGGCTCGCACTCCACCACCAACCGAAGGAAACCCCTCATGGCTGATCGCAGCGTCACAATCGCTTCCGCACACGGGCTCCACGCACGACCGGCATCGCTGTTCGTGCAGGCAGTCACCAACTCGGGGCTCTCCGTCGAGCTCAGCAAGGGTGACAAGAAGATCAACGCGGCGAGCATTCTCGGCGTCATCTCGCTGGGAATCCAGCACGGCGACGAGGTCACCCTGAGCACGGTCGGCGACAACGCCGAGACCGTGCTCGACGACCTCTCCGCCTTCCTCGGAACGGACCACGACGCATGAGCGCCACCGACTCCGGCCTGAACCTGCAGGGCGTCGGCATCGGCCGCGGTCTCGCCGTCGGCCCGATCCTGCGCATGCCCGACCCGCTGCCCGAGCCGGCGGATGCCGCGAGCTCGCTGGGTGCGGACGCCGAGAAGGTGCGCGCCGCCGGTGCCCTCGCCGCGACCGCCGCCGACATCCGCCTCCGCGGGGAGCGTGCGGGCGGTGCCGCCAAGGACGTTCTCGACGCCTCGGCCTTCATGGCGGAGGACCCGACACTGCGAGACGACGTGAACGCGCGCATCGGAACCGGCAAGACCGCCGAGCGCGCCGTCTTCGAGGCCTTCGCCTCCTTCCGCGACATGCTCGTCGCCATGGGCGGGTACATGGGGGAGCGTGCGACCGATCTCGACGACGTCTCGCAGCGCGTCGTCGCCCACCTGCAGGGCGTGGCCGCGCCCGGTGTGCCCACGCCCGACTACCCCTTCATCCTCGTCGCGCGCGACCTCGCTCCCGCCGACACCGCTCTGCTCGACCTCGACAAGGTTCTCGCACTGATCACCAGCGACGGCGGACCCACCTCGCACACGGCGATCCTCGCCCGCGAGAAGTCGATCGTCGCCGTGGTCGGCGCCGCCGGCGCTCTGCAGCTCGACGACGACCAGATCGTCGTCGTCGACGCCACCAGCGGCGTCGTCAACGTGAGCCCGACCGACGAGGATCAGGCGACCGCCAAGGAGACCATCGCCGCCCGCGCCGCTGCGGCCCACGCGCCCGTCGGCCCCGGCAAGCTCGCCGACGGCACGTCCGTCCCGCTGCTCGCCAACCTCGGGTCCGCCGACGGCGCACTGCCGGCCGTGGAGAAGGGAGCGGAGGGCGTCGGCCTGTTCCGCACCGAGTTCCTCTTCCTCGACTCCGACAAGGCGCCGACCGTCGAGGAGCAGCAGGCGAAGTACACACAGCTGCTCGAGGCCTTCCCCGGCAAGAAGGTCGTCGTGCGCGCCCTCGACGCCGGAGCGGACAAGCCGCTGAGCTTCCTCAACGACGAGCCGGAGGAGAACCCGGCTCTCGGGCTCCGCGGCATCCGCGCGCTCCGCGCCAACGAGCCGATCCTGCGCGACCAGCTCACCGCGCTCGCGAACGCCGACGCGGCCACCGACGCCGACCTCTGGGTGATGGCACCGATGGTGTCCACCGTCGAGGAGTCGCGTTACTTCACCAAGCTGGCGAAGGAGCTCGGCATCAAGACCGCCGGTGTGATGATCGAGGTTCCGGCGGCGGCTCTGCTCGCCGACCGCATCCTCCCCGAGACCGACTTCGCGAGCATCGGCACCAACGACCTCACGCAGTACACCCTCGCCGCCGACCGCCTGCTCGGCTCGGTGTCCTCGTTCCAGGACCCGTGGCACCCCGCCGTGCTTCGCCTCGTCGGCGAGGTCGGCAAGGCCGGCGCCGTGCTCGACAAGCCGGTGGGCATCTGCGGCGAGGCCGCGGCCGACCCGCTGCTCGCCGTCGTGCTCGTCGGCCTCGGTGCCAACACCCTCTCGATGTCGCCCGCGGCGCTCGCCGACGTGCGCGCCGAACTGGCGAGGTTCACCCTCGACCAGGCCAAGGAATTCGCCGAGCTCGCACTCTCGGCAAATAGCGCAGTGGAGGCCCGGGCAGCCGTGGTCAACGCGGCGAACGCCTTCACCACCTCAATCAGCACCATCACAGAAACGGACTAGCACCCATGACAACGACGTCTCCCTCGACGGGAACACGAGTGAAGCTGCGCGTCCAGCGCTTCGGCACCTTCCTCAGCAACATGATCCTGCCCAACATCGCGGCGTTCATCGCGTGGGGCCTCATCACCGCACTGTTCATCCCGGACGGCTACCTGCCGAATGAGGACCTCGCGAGCTTCGTCGCGCCGATCCTCTACTTCCTGCTCCCGCTGCTGATCGCCAACACTGGTGGCCGCATGATCTACGACGTGCGCGGTGGAGTGGTCGCCGTGATCGCGACCATGGGTATCATCATGGGCACGATCGGCACTCCGCTCATGGGCGAGGCCGGCGTCTCCAGCCCGCAGTTCCTCGGCGCCATGATCACGGGCCCGCTCGCCGCGTTCCTGTTCAAGCAGATCGAGAAGCTCTGGTACGGCAAGATCAAGGCCGGCTTCGAGATGCTGGTGAACAACTTCTCCGCGGGCATCATCGGTGCTCTCTTCGCGATCGCCGCCTTCTACGGACTCACCCCCGTGGTGAAGGGCATCACCTTCGTGCTCGGACAGGGTGTCGAAGGCCTGATCAACGCCGGTCTCCTCCCGCTCGCGAGCATCATCATCGAGCCCGCGAAGGTGCTGTTCCTGAACAACGCCATCAACCACGGCATCCTCACCCCGCTCGGCACCGACCAGGTCGCCGAGACCGGCAAGTCGGTGCTGTACCTGCTCGAGGCGAACCCCGGCCCCGGCCTGGGCCTCCTCCTCGCCTTCACCTTCTTCGGTGTCGGCGCGGCGCGCAGCACTGCTCCCGGCGCGATCATCATCCAGTTCTTCGGTGGCATCCACGAGATCTACTTCCCGTACGTGCTGAGCAAGCCGGCACTGTTCCTCGCCGTGATCCTCGGTGGCGCCTCGGGCGTCGCGACCAACGTGCTGTTCGGAACCGGCCTCCGCGCCCCCGCCTCGCCCGGCAGCATCATCGCCGTGCTCGCCCAGACCGCGAACGGCGACTGGCTCGGCGTGATCCTCTCCGTGCTCATCTCCGCCGCCGTCACTCTCGTGGTCGCATCGATCATCCTGCGCACCGGCAAGCGCGGCGACGGCGACCTCAGTGCCGCCATCGCCTCGACCACCGCCAACAAGGGCAAGGAGTCGTCGGTTCTCTCGAACCTCGGCAGCACCGCTGCAGCGACCGAGGCCGCGGCCGAGGACGGCGCGACGGCAGCGACCGCCGGTGGGGTCGCCACCGACACCGACACTCGCATCCAGAGCATCGTGTTCGCCTGCGACGCGGGCATGGGCTCGAGTGCCATGGGCGCGACGGTCATGCGCAACAAGATCAAGAAGGCCGGAATCGAGGGTGTGACCGTTGTCAACGAGGCGATCTCCAACCTCTCCGGCAACGCCGACCTCGTGATCACACAGCGCGAGCTCACCCCACGGGCATCGGAGAAGTCGCCGAAGTCGGTGCACGTCTCGGTGGACAACTTCATGAACAGCCCCAAGTACGACGAGGTTGTCGAGATGCTCAAGGGCCAGGCCGGCAAGTAGTACCCGCTTCATCCCAGTAATACGGAATAGCCAGAAAGAGGAAATCGCATGAGCAACGTTCTTGAACTCGAACAGATCAACCTGCACGGGACGGCGACGACACCCGCGGAGGCGATCGACGAAGTCGGTCGGATGCTCGTGCAGACGGGTGCGGTCACCAGCGACTACGTCGCATTCATGCACGACCGCGAGGCCACCGTCTCCACGTACATGGGCAACTTCCTGGCTATTCCGCACGGCACGAACGAGGGCAAGGACACGATCCTCAAGTCCGCGCTCTCGTTCGTGCGCTACGACAACCCCATCGACTGGAACGGCAACGAGGTGCGCTTCGTCGTGGGCATCGCGGGCAAGGACGGCGGCCACATGGAGGTCCTCTCCTCCATCGCCATCGTGTTCAGCGAGGACGACGACGTCGCCAAGCTGCTCGCGGCCCAGACGCCCGCCGAGGTCATGGAGATCCTCGGGGACGTGAACGCGTGAAGGCCGTACACTTCGGCGCCGGAAACATCGGCCGCGGCTTCGTCGGTCTGATCCTGCACAAGGCCGGCTACGAGGTCGTCTTCGCCGACGTGAACGCCGAGCTCATCGACGCCCTGGCGTCGACGCCGAGCTACGTCGTCACCGAGGTGGGCGAGGGAGCCCGGGAGTGGACGGTCGACAACTACCGTGCGCTGAACAGCGCCACGCACGAGGCAGACGTGATCGCCGAGATCGCGTCCGCCGACATCGTGACGACCGCGGTCGGGCCGAACGTGCTGCGCTTCGTGGCACCGCTCATCGCGAAGGCGATCGAGCAGCGTTCCGCCGACCTCGCGCCGCTCACCGTGATGGCGTGCGAGAACGCGATCAACGCCACCGATCTGCTGCGCGTCGAGGTGGAGAAGACGCTGCCCGGTGCGGCAGCCACCTTCGCGAACACGGCGGTCGACCGTATCGTTCCCGGGCAGGACCCGGACGCCGGACTCAACGTCACTGTCGAGGCCTTCTTCGAATGGGCGATCGAGAGCCCGCCCTTCGGCGACTCCCTGCCGACCATCGACGATGCGCACTTCGTCGAGGACCTCGCGCCCTACATCGAGCGCAAGCTCTTCACCGTCAACACCGGCCACGCCACCGCCGCGTACCACGGCTTCGTTGCCGGGGTCTCGTCGATGTCGGAGGCGTTCTCCACGCCGGCCATCGCCGACGAGGTTCGCGCCGTGCTCGCCGAGACGAAGGCGCTGCTCGTCGCCAAGCACGACTTCGACCCCGCCGTGCAGCAGGCCTACATCGACAAGAACATGATCCGCTTCGCCAACCCGCAGCTCAGCGACACGGTGGAGCGCGTCGGTCGCCAGCCGCTGCGCAAGCTGGGACGGAACGAGCGCTTCGTCGGCCCCGCGGCGGAGCTGGCCGAGCGCGGCATCGGGTCCGACGCCCTCGTACGCACCATGGGCATCGCCCTGGAGTTCGACGTGGACGACGACCCGCAGAGTGTCGAGCTGCAGCAGCTGCTCGCGAGCGACACGTCCACCGACGATCTCGTGACCCAGGTCACGGGGCTGGAGGCGGCGCATCCGCTCTACGGCGCAGTCCTCGGCGTCTTCACCGCGCACCGCGCATAGGAGGCACCCCAGAACGTAGGCTGGCGGGATGAGCCCCACCGAGTCCGCGATCGCCGTCGCCCAGTTTGCGCCGGTCGCAGACTCGGCGGCGAATCTCGCCAGCATCCGTTCCCTCGCCGCGACAGCGGCCGCCCGCGGCGCGACCCTTGTCGTCTTCCCGGAATACTCCTCGTACTTCGAGCCATCGCTCGGTCGGGGGTTCGTGGATGCCGCCGAGCCGGTCGACGGGCCGTTCGTCACCGGGCTCGCGTCGATCGCCGCGGAGTTGCGCATCCACCTCGTGGCCGGTCTCGTCGAGAAGATCGACGACGCCGACAGGTTCTCGAACACGCTGGTCGTGCTGTCGCCCGACGGCGACCTCATCGCCCGCTACCGCAAGATGCACCTCTACGACGCCTTCGGCGGACGCGAGTCCGACTGGGTCGCTCCCGGCCCGGTCATCGACCCCGAGACCTTCGCGTGGGGCGGCTTCACGGTCGGGCTGCAGACCTGCTACGACATCCGCTTCCCCGAGGTGACGCGACGTCTCGTCGATGCCGGGGCCGACCTCGTGCTGCTGCCCGCGGAATGGGTGCGCGGGCCGCTCAAAGAGCACCACTGGCGCACCCTCGTCACGGCGCGCGCGATCGAGAACACGGTCTATGTCGCCGCCGCCGACCAGGCGCCGCCGGTCGGCGCGGGCAACTCCATGGTCGTGGATCCCATGGGCGTGGAGATCGCGACGATCGGAGAGGCGACGGATGTTGCGCTCGCCTGGCTCTCACCGGCCCGCGTCGCAGAGACTCGCGTCACGAACCCCGCGCTGCAGCTGCGGCGTTTCGGGGTGGTCGCGCGCTAGCTGTTCGATCGGCTCCAAGCGGTCGGTTAACGAACAGCTCTGGGCCGTTTCGACAGCGCGAACCCCCAGTCAGCGGAACGGCCCGCGGGAGGTTGTGCCGACTCCTCGTGCAGACTTCCGTTGTTCAGGACGCGCGCGACTCACTCCCGATGCCGTCCGCACCACCGCGGAAATTCCTCGCGTGCTGCGGAACGGTCCTGCAGAACGGAAACGTCTGCGCAAGGGACGGCGGCCCTCGCGGCGAGCACCTCACGTGCGAGGTGCGAGGTGCGGGGATTCCGCGAGGTCCGGGGCAGAAGCATCCCGCGACGCTAGCGGGTACGGGGCCTCACGCGAGACGCGCCTACCGGGCGAGCGCGCCCAGCCGGCCCACGGCATCCGCCAGCACCGATTCGCGCTTGCAGTAGGCGAACCGCACCAGCGACGCGTACTCGGCGCGGTTGTCCCGACGCACGAAGGCGCTGATCGGCACGCCGACCACCCCCGCGAGCTCGGGAAGCCTGCGGCAGAACTCCTCGGCATCTGCGAAGCCCAGCGGGGCGGCGTCCGCCACCACGAAGTATCCGCCGCGCGGCTGCGTCACCGTGAAGCCCGCGTCGACGAGTCCGGCGGAGAGTAGGTCGCGCTTGGCCTTGAGCCCCGACGCCAGACCGCTGAAGAAGGCGTCGGGAAGTCCGAGGCCGACGGCGATGGCGGGCTGGAACGGCGCACCGTTCACGAAGGTCAGGAACTGCTTCACCGCGAGGATCGCCGCGATGTTCTCCGGCTGCGCGGTGATCCAGCCGATCTTCCAGCCGGTGGTGTTGAAGGTCTTGCCGCCGCTCGAGATCGTGATCGTGCGCTCGCGACCGCCCGGGAGCGCGGCGATCGGAACGTGCGGCCCGTCGAACAGCAGGTGCTCGTATACCTCGTCGGTGACGATCAGCGCGTTGTGCCGCTCGGCGAGCTCGACGATCAGCTGCAGCGTCGTCGTGTCGAGCACGGTGCCGGTGGGATTGTGCGGGTTGTTGATCAGGATGAGGCGCGTGCGGTCGTTGATCGCCGCGCGCAGGTCGACGGGGTCGGGTTGGAACGCGGGCGCACGCAGCGGGACGGTCACGTGTGTCGCACCGCTCAGCCCGACCAGTGCGCCGTACGCGTCGTAGAAGGGCTCGAGGGTGACCACTTCGTCGCCGCGCCCGGTGAGGGCGAGGATCGTCGCCGCCAGGGCCTCGGTGGCTCCCGCCGTGACGAGCACCTCCCGGTCGGGGTCGACGGAGAGACCGTAGAAGCGCTGCTGGTGCGCGGAGATCGCCTCGCGCAGCACGGGCATGCCGGTGCCGGGCGGGTACTGGTTGAGACCGTCGCTGATCGCCTGGCGGGCCGCCTCGAGCACCTCGGCGGGCCCGTCCTCGTCGGGGAAGCCCTGCCCGAGGTTGATGGCGCCCGTGCGTATCGCGAGCGCGGACATCTCCGCGAAGATCGTGGGCTTGAGCTGCCCGTCATCGCCGAGGAGCATGGCTCCGCGCGCGGCCTGTTGCCAAGATCCGGAGATTGTCATCGTGCTTTAAGCCTATCGACTCGCGCGCTGTGGATAACTCGAACGGCGGATGCGCGCGGTGACTTACGGTTTCGGCATGCGATCTCCGGTCTGGCGCGTTGGTGCGGCTCTCGCCGTACTCGTCGCGGCGCTCGCGGTCGGCGGCTGCGTCGAGGACGAGCCAGACACGACCCCGAACCCCGAACCGACCTCCACCCCGCTCTTCGAGTCGGACGAGGAGGCGCTGGCTGCGGCCGAGGAGGCCTACGGGAGGTACCAGGCAGTAGAGGCCGAGATTCTCGCCGACGGTGGAACAAACAGCGAACGAATTGAAGGCTTAGCAGTGCGTGACGCACTTGTGGCCGCCGAAGAGGGTTTTGCCGACTACCGTGCTAACGGATACCGAAATATCGGCGCGACGAAGTTTGAGACGGTCGAATTGCAGCATTATTCGGCGTCGTCCGAAGACAGCAAAGATGTCGTCGGGCTCTATATTTGCCTCGATTTTTCCAGTCAAGATGTCGTCAACGCACAAAGTGTCTCCGTCGTACGTCCTGGGCGGATAGTGCGTCAGGCCTTTGAGGTCTCATTCGACCTAGCACAGTCAGGAGACGAGCTAGTTCTTGCTGCTCGCGAACCGTGGGGGAGCAACGACGTATGCGCCGCTTGAAAATGGTCAGTCTTGTTGGCACCATTAGCGCGCTCTTAATCGTGGGATTGATTGCGCCTTCAGCTTGGGCCGGCTTCCCGCCTTGCACCAACTCCGAGATCGAACGGGGCGAGTGTTTCACTAGCGGAAGAATCGGTGGAGATTCAGTGGAACTGGGCGCTTCCGAGTCGAGAGGCGGCGGCGGCTCCGGTCCGCAGGGCCCTCGACGAGAACGCCCGACACTTATCAGCCAGATGACCGATCAGGAGCGGGCTGAGTATTTCGCAGAGGAGAAGGCGCTCGCCGAACAGGAGGGCCGGGACTGGCGGGAGCCGTTCTGGACGTCAGCGCCACCCGCTGCCCCGACCGCCCCCATCACCCTCGCCGACATCGCGAGCTTCCGGCCGGCCGTCGGTACCGCGGGGATGGAGCCGAACGGCTGGATGGTCACCGGCCTCGACACGAACTTCTTCTCGGCCGCCACGACGCACGTCGTCGACGGCGAACTGCTCGGCGCCCCGGCCGCGGTGCGCTTCACCCCGCGATCGTTCACCTTCGACTACGGCGACGGCGGTTCCGCCCGCACCGCCACCGGTGGTGGCAGTTGGGCGTCCCTGGGTCTTGCGGAGTTCGATCCGACCCCGACCAGCCACGTGTACACGACCTCGGGCACCTTCACCATCGACATCTCGGTGGCCTTCGGTGCCGAGTACACGCTCGACGGCCAGAACTGGACCGCCATCGCGGGCACGCTCAGCGTTCCTGCGGCACGCTTCACCGCCTCAGCGGGGGACGCGACAACAGTGCTCGTGGCGCGCGATTGCCGGGCGGATCCGAGGGGTCCGGGCTGCTGAAACGACCCGCGACGAAAGCTCGGGGAGGCTCCCAGCGCACCCATATAAAACGTTCAGGTTGGCAGGGGATGCTTACGGAGCTGGAAGGAGCACCCTCATGACCGACACCCCCGAAACGCCCGCAACACCCGAGATTCCCGCCACGCCCGCCGCCGCAGCGCCCGTGCCCGCGAACGTCACTCCCGCACCCCCCGCACCACCGATGCCGCCCGTTCCCCGCGGCGTCTACGAGGCCCAGTCCTCGGCCCCCGTGCAGTCGGCGCTCCCGCAGTCCCCGTACGCCGGACAGCCGCAGCACCCCTTCGTCGATACCCCGGCAGCGAAGCCGAGCAATGGCAAGAACTCCGGCGAATCGTTCCGCCGCACCCGTCCCGTTCTCCTCGTCGCCGCGCTCGCGGTCGGTGCGCTCGTCGGCGGTGCCGCCGGTGGCGGAATCGTCATGGCGGTCAACGGCAACGGCTCGGTCACCTCGGTCAACGCGATCACCACGCCCGCGAACATCACCGTGAACGACCCGGACAATGCCACAACGATCACCGCCGTTGCGGCGAAGGCATCCGCTTCTGTCGTCACGATCTCCGCCACCTCGAGCACCGCGGGCGGAACCGGTTCGGGCGTCGTGCTCAGCGCCGACGGCTACGTGCTCACGAACACCCACGTCGTCACCCTCGACGGCGCGGCGAGCGACGCCGCGATCACCGTGCAGACCAACGACGGGCGCCTGCTCGCCGCGACGGTCGTCGGAACCGACCCGATCTCCGACCTCGCCGTCATCAAGATCGACGACGTCGACAACCTCGAGCCGATCGACTTCGCCGACTCCGGCAAGCTGAACGTGGGAGACACCGCCATCGCGATCGGAGCGCCCCTCGGACTCTCCGGCACCGTCACCGACGGCATCGTGAGTGCGATCAACCGCAGCATCACCATCGCGTCCTCCGCCGTGCCGGAGGAGTCGGAGTCCGAAGCCCCGCAGGAGACCCCGGAGGAGAGCAGCCCCTTCGACTTCTGGATCCCCGGCCAGGGCGAGGAGGACCAGACGGCCCCCTCGACGAGCTCCGCCACGATCGCGATCCCGGTCATCCAGACGGACGCGGCCATCAACCCCGGCAACTCCGGTGGTGCGCTGCTGAACGCCGACGGCGAGCTCATCGGCATCAACGTGGCGATCGCCAGCGCGGGCGGCACCAGCGCCGCATCGCAGTCGGGCAGCATCGGCGTCGGCTTCGCCATTCCGGCCAACCTCGCCAAGCGCGTCTCCGACGAGATCATCAAGAACGGCGAGGCCACCCACGGCCTCCTCGGCGCGTCGATCCTCGACGTCACCGAGCTGCCGAGCCAGACCGACGTGACCACCGTCGGCGCGAGCATCCAGGAGATCTCGAGCGGGGGAGCGGCAGCCTCGGCGGGTCTGAAGGCCGGCGACGTCATCACCGGTATCGACGGACTCCCGGTCACGGGCAAGAACGACCTCACCGCCCAGGTGCGTGCACTCGCCGCGGGTGCGAAGGCGACCATCACCTACGTTCGCGACGGCAAGTCGTCGACCGTCGATGTGACACTCGGCGCACTCGGCTAGCGAGCGCCGTCCAGCAGGCGGAGGCACGGAGCGCTCAGGCGCTGCGTGCCTCCGGCCGTTAACGGCCTCCTGATCGCCGGCTGGTAGGCTCGACCGACCCGCCCCAGCACTCGTATTGGATCACATGGCCGACACGGCATCCGCTCTTCCCGGAGTCTCGTATGTAATGCCGGTGCTCAACGAGGCCCGCTATCTCGAGACAGCGATCGCCACGGTGCTCGACCAGGACTACGCGGGCGAGAAGGAGCTGATCCTCGCCCTCGGCCCGTCCACCGACGGCACGGACGCCATCGTCGAGCGGCTCAGCGCCGCGGATCCCCGCATCACCAGCGTGCACAACCCGGAGACGGACATCCCGGTGGGGCTCAACCTGGCGATCAAGGCCAGCCGGTTCCCGATCATCGTGCGCGTCGACGCGCACTCCGAGCTCGAGCCGGGCTACACCAGCCGCGCCGTCGAGACACTCGAGCGCACGAAGGCCGCCAACGTGGGCGGCATCATGCACGCCCGCGGCAAGACCGCGTTCCAGTCCGCCGCCGCGCGCGGCTACAACAGCCGGTTCGGCCTCGGCGGCGCCCGCTACCACGGTGGCGGTGACGAGGGACCCGCCGAGTCGGCGTACCTCGGCGTGTTCCGCCGTGAGGTGCTCACCGAGGTGGGCTACTTCGACGAGTCAATCCGCCGTGGTGAGGACTGGGAGCTCAACCTGCGCATCCGCGCGGCCGGCCACTCGGTCTGGTTCGACCCGGCCCTGCAGGTCACCTACTGGCCGCGCGAGAGCTGGACCAAGCTCGTCCGCCAGTTCTGCGCCACCGGCATCTGGCGCGGCGAGCTCGTGCGCCGCTACCGGGGCCGCAATCCGTGGCGATTCTTCGTGCCGCCCGTGCTGGTTCTCACCGTGCTCGCGAGCGTGGTCCTGGGCGTCCTGCAGCTGACCGGTGTGGTGAGCGGATGGCCGAGCGCCGTCGCCTCCCTGATCTACGTCGGCCCAGCGGCCTACGTGCTGCTGGTTCTCGTCCTCGCGTTCATCGCCGACCGCGGCTCGAGCTTCCTCGACCGGTGGTTCTTCGTGGTGGTGCTCCCCACGATGCACCTCAGCTGGGGCGTCGGCTTCATCCTCGGACTCGTTCGGGGAGCGCGCGACAGCGTCGACACCTCGCGCACCGAGAACTAGCGCGCACGCGCGGAAACGCCCTAGCCGATCGCCTTGCGACCGAGCAGCCGCTGCACCACGCGGGCGGCGGATCCGCCGTCGTCGCGCGGATTGAACTCGCTCTGCCAGGCCCGGTACTTCTCCGCATAGCGCCCGCGCACCTCGTCGCGCGAGAGAACCAGCTGCACGAGCTCGTCGGGCTGCTGGACGACGGGCCCTGGCGCCCGCGCATCGAGGTCGAAGTAGAAGCCGCGCAGCTGCTCGCGGTAGTGGTCGAGGTCGGGGGCGAAGAAGAAGATCGGCTTGCCGGTGACGCTGAAGTCGAACATCACCGAGGAGTAGTCGGTGACCAGCACGTCGGCCGCGAGGAAGAGTTCGCTCACGTCGGCATAGGTGGTCACATCGATCACGTTCTCGGCGGTGATGTCGCGTCCGGGCAGGAGGGTGCGCGAGTGCCCGCGGATGAGGGTGACGTATCCCGGGCCGAGCGCGTCGGTGAATGCGGCCACGTCGAGGTAGTCGATGTGGTCGGGCCTGTCGTCGCGCCAGGTGGGCGCGTAGAGCACCACGGTGGCGTCCTCCGCGATGCCGAGGCGGGAGCGCACGGACGTGGCGTCGCCGGTGGTCAGCACGTCGTCGCGCGGGTAGCCCTCCTGCCAGATCGGGCCGAGGTAGGCGTAGGCCGAGCGGAAGACCGAGGTGCTGTGCTTGTTCTGCGAGAGCAGGATGGTCCACCGCGCACGCTCGCGGATCGTGGCGAGCACGGTGCGGAGCCCGACGCCGGGCCGCCCGAGGGCGATCTTCTTGAGCGGGGTGCCGTGCCAGGTCTGCAGCACGGTCTGGAACCGGCGCTTGCGGAAGCGGTTGCGCAACCAGTCGTTCACGACGAGCAGGCGTGCGGACCCGCGGATGCGCCACCAGTCGGCGCTTCCCTCGATCAGCGCGACGGAGCCCTCCGGCACCTCCACCGACGCGTCCACGACGCTCCAGTAGCGGGCGATGTCCGGTCGCGTGGCCGCCAGCTCGCGGTCGAGGGCGAGCGGGTTGCAGGTGGCGCTCTGCCCGTAGAAGCTCTCGAAGAAGACGGCATTCGCCGGCGCGTACTTCGCGCTCCGGTAGCCGGCCTCGAGGGCGGCCTGGTTGGCTGCGCCCACCTCGTTGTCGCCCAGCGGGGCGGACAGCGTGACCGAGAGGCCGGAGCCGGTGTCGCCTGTCGTGGCGATGCGGAAACTCCCCTCGACCAGGCGTTCCGCGATCGGCTGGGCAGAGATCGGGGGTGCGAGCTCCGACCCGTCGTCGGCGGCGAGGGCCAGTGTGTAGCGACCGGAGGGCGCCGGCAGGGTGGATCCGTTCCACCGCGACGCGAGCAGGGGGAAGACCGCCGTCCAACGGTCGAGCGAGGTCGCGACCACTCCGTCGAGACCGAGGCGCGGTCCGACGAGCCGCGCGGATGCCGGGGCGGTTCCGCTGCCCGAGATGGTCAGCGCCGGCTGCGTCTCGTCGATCGCCACCGAGACGATTGCGGTGTCGTGCGGCAGCGGGTCGGCGGGAAGGGTCGGGGTCATTCCTGCTCTTTCAGCCGTGAATTGATTTCTGAATATACCCTGTCGGTGTTCAGTCCGTCGCGGTACGCGTGGTGCGTCAGCGCGAGCGCCTCGCTGTGCCGCTCCAGCGCCGAGCGGGTCTGCCCATCGGAGTCGAGACGCGCGATGAGGGCCAGCAGCCCGCTCCAGGAGGCTGTCTCGGTGCCGCCGCTGAAGGTGTCGTATGGCACGTACAGTCCGCGCGATGCGGCGTAGGCCGTCACATCGGCTGCCAGGAACAGGATCGGGCGCCCGGTGAGCGCGAAGTCGAGGGCGATCGACGAGTAGTCGGTGATGAGCAGATCGACCGCGGGCAGCACCGGCGTCACGTCGACGCAGACGGCGGCGCCGAGCAGCCGGATGCGGTCGCTGAGTGCGAAGCCCTCCGCGTAGTCGCCGACACCGTGCGGATGCGGTCGCACCAGCAGCAGGGAGTCGCTCGTCTCGAGCATGGCCGCGATGCTCCGCCACTCCTCGGCGCTCGGTACACCCGGGTCCACGTCGCCGTCGCGCCAGGTGGGCGCGTAGAGGAGGACCCGCTGTCCGATCGGCGGGATCCCGAGGGCCGCGGCGATCCGCTCGCGGGCCGCGTTCCGGCGGGATTCCGCCGTGCCCTGCAGCAGCACGTCGTCGCGCGGGTCGCCGGTGACGACGACCCTGCCGGCGGGAAGGGCGAAGGCGCTGCGCAGCCGTATGGCCGACACCTCGGACGCGGCGGGGAGCAGGTCGATCGACTTCGCGGCAGTGCGGTACATGACCCGGAGCCCCCGACGCACGAGAGCCGAATCGGGGAGCAGCCGGGTGCGCAGAGTGGCGGGGGAGTCGAGGTTGATCAGTTTGAGCGGGATGCCGTGCCAGAGCTGCACCACGAATGCGCCGCGGAGACCGTAGCGGTTCGCGTCGCCGAAGCCGTGGCTCACCACGATCACCCGGGCGCGCAGCGTGGCCCAGAGGCCCTGGCGGCTCGACTTGAGCACCGCGGGGATGCCCAGACGGCCGGCCGCGGCGAGGTCGTCGTTGTCGCGCGCGAGCCAGAGCAGGGAACGACCCGGGTCGGCACTCCGCGCCGCGCGGTAGAGCGCGAGGGAACCCTCCCCGACGCCGGGGCCGGAGCCGAAGACCCACAGGTCGCTGCGGCGGGGAACGAGCCAGCTGGCGATGGCCCCGAGCGCATAGCCGGGGAGGGCGAGGATCTTCCTGGCATTGGCGCCGGCGAAGGTGACGGCGGTCGCGGTCTGAGGCACGCCCCAGCGTAACAGCCGCGCCCGTGGCGGTATCAGCTGGGTAACGGTGCGGCCAGTCACGGGGACCGTGCAGCGGCACCCTGTTTTAATCGTCGAGTGCCACTTCTCAAAGACGCCAAAGCCGCTCGACGAGTGCTCGGCAACATCCTCCGCTCCCGCGCCGCCCGCGCGGAACTGGCCCGCCGACTTCCCGGTGTGACCCGACCGGCACCGGGCAGTATCCAGATCGCCGTGTACTTCGCCGACGCCCGCGTGAACATGTACCAGATCCGCCAGTGGTACGCGCCGTTGGCCGAGCTCGCGAAGCGCTGGCCGGTGGCGGTCATCGCCCGCTCGCCCGGAACCATGCTCAACCTGCTCGACGAGTCGCCGGTGCCGTCCGTGTACCTGAGGCAGATGGCCGACCTCGAGAAGTTCATCCACACGCAGAACATCAAGATCGTCTTCTATGTGAACCAGAACACCAAGAACTTCCAGATGTTCCGCTACGGGCGCATGTGGCATGTTTTCATCAACCACGGTGAGAGCGACAAGATGTACATGACCACGAACCAGTTCAAGGCCTACGACTACAGCCTCGTCGCGGGCGACGCGGCCCGCGAGCGACTCACCCGCAAGCTCTGGAACTTCGACGTCGACGCGAAGACGCTCTCCATCGGGCGCCCGCAGGCGGACCACTTCGCCGGAGAGCTGCCCTACCCCGAAGACGACCGCACCGTCGTGCTCTATGCACCGACGTGGGAGGGTGACCGCCCGTCGGCCGCCTACGGGTCGATCGCCACCCACGGGGTCGCACTGGTCTCCGCTCTGCTCGCGACCGGGTCGCACCGCGTGCTCTATCGCCCGCATCCCCGCAGCGGCGTGCTCGACCCGGCGTACGGTGCCGCGAACAGGGCGATCATCGCCGCGATCGCCGCGGCCAACGCCGCCGATCCGAGCGCGCACCACGTCTACGACGACGGCAACGAGCTGGGCTGGCAGCTGGCGGGAGCGGATGTCGCCATCACCGACGTCTCGGCCATGGTCTACGACCGTCTCGCCACCGGGAAGCCGCTGATCGTCGCCCGCCCCGCGTCCGCGCACGCCGATGTCGACGAGTCCGGATACCTCGGCGACTGCGAGTGGCTGACCGCGACAACGGCCGGCGACATCGTCGCCATCGCCGACCGGGTGCAGAACAGCGCCGAGGCGAAGGAGAAGCTCGACTACTGGGTGACCCGCCACTTCGGCGACACCTCCCCGGGAGCCGCGACCGCGCGCTTCCACGGTGCCGTCGAGCGGCTCGTCGCCGAGTGGGACCGCAATGCGGCGCTGCACGAGGGCGACGCCGATACCGACGACACCGCGTTCGGCGACGACGACGACGAGGACGCGATCAGCACCGATTGAGCGGCGCCCGTTCAGAAGCTGATCCGCCACAGGTACTCCTCGCCGTTCGGACGGAACCAGCGCACGATCACCACGGAGCTGCGTGCCAGCTCCGAGCCGCGGACGGCGAAGGACAGCGTCGCCCCGGGTAGGAGCCGCCGCGAGCTCAGCGGGAGCATCAGCCCACTGCCGAGAAGGCACAGCCGCACGGCGTCGAGGGTCTCCGTACTGCGGTTGACGAGGTAGTACCTCTGGGGAGCGTTCGACCGGTCGACGGCGAACGGAACACGGTAGGCGAGTGGTTGCATGGCCGCAAAGTACGTCGAGCCAACGACGGTATCCGGCCCGATGTGCAAGCCCTCCGCCCGGTTTGGGATGGGGAGGAGAGGCGGCGTACCGTCGGCCTCATGCCCCGACTCCGACGAAGCAACCTCTCCAAGCCCGGACTCACGCGCGTGCGCAGCGGACGCGGGTTCTCCGTGCGGGACGACCTCGGGAACACCCTCACCGACAGCGTCGTGCGCGAGCGTGTCGACTCCCTCGCCATCCCGCCCGCGTGGACGGACGTCTGGATCGCGCCGCACCCGAACAGTCACATCCAGGCGACCGGGGTGGACGACGCCGGGCGCCGCCAGTACATCTACCACGCCAGCTGGCGCGAGAAGAAGGACAGGGCGAAGTTCGAACGGGCGATGCTGCTGTCGGCAGCGCTGACGTCAGCACGGCGCCGGGTCACCCTCGACCTGCGCAGCGAGGGGCTCACGAAGACGCGGGCGCTCGCCGCCGCCTTCCGTATGCTCGACACCGGGTCGTTGCGCATCGGCTCCGAGCGCTATGCCGAGACCAACGGCAGCCACGGACTCTCCACCCTGCTCTGCGCCCACGCGCGGGTGAGCGGCACGACCGTGTCGCTGAGCTTTCCCGCGAAGAGCGGTCAGGAGTGGAGTTCGGAGATCACGGACGCCGATCTCGCGGCGGTTCTGAAGGCGTTGAAACGCCGTGGCCCGACCGCCCGGCTGCTCGCATTCCGAGAAGGCGACGACTGGCATCCGCTCGGCGCCGAGGACATCAACAACTACGTGCGCGAGTGCACGGGCGGCGAGTTCTCGGCGAAGGACTTCCGCACGCTGCGGGGAACGCTCGCCGCCGCGGTGAGCCTCGCGAAGCACGGCCCGGAGGAGACCCGTACCAAGCGCACGAGGGCGGTCGCCCAGGCGATGCGCGACGCCGCGGTGGTACTGGGAAACACGCCGGCGATCGCGAAGAAGAGCTATGTCGATCCGCGCGTGGTCGACAAGTACCGTCGCGGCACGACGCTCGACGCGGCGCGCCTGGACTCCGCGGAGACCCAGCTGCGGGAGCTGCTGGGCTGAACCCGTGGTCAGCCGAGCCCGATCCGGTGCAGCGGATGCCCGGTGTCGGTGTAGAGAACGCCTCCGGGGCGCAGCGCGCGGCCGATGCAGCGCAGAGCAGCGTCGTACAGCGCGGGGTGGCGGCCGTCGAGGGCGCCCACCCGGCACGCGAACGCCAGGTCGAACAGCGCAGTGGCGGGCGGCAGGCTGAAGTTTTCGACGGATGCGCACAGGGTCGACACCGTGCCGGCGTCGATCAGCTCGGCACAGGCCGCTCGGGTCCGTTCGATCCCGACGGTGGAGCGGTCGAGAACCAGCACGTGGCCGGTCGCGCCGACCCGCGCGGCGACTTCGCGGGCGGCGGCGCCGGGAGCGCCGCCGATCTCGAGCACACGGAGGCCCGGTCGGAGCGGCAGCGCGTCGACCACCTCGAGGAGCCGAGCCGACAGCGCCGCCATCATCGCACTAGTCGGTCGGGTCTGCAGGGAAGTCGCGCTGCGCCTTGTCGAGCGCGCGCTGGGTGCGGGAGGGCTTCGGCGCCTTCGGGGCTCCGATCTCCTTCGGCGGGCGCATGGCGCGGGGGAGCCTCGGCTCCTTCTCGACCTTGATGCGCAGGCCGAGCGAGACGGGGAACTCCGGCGGCGCCTCGCGGAAGGCCTCGCGCGAGGCGCGGATGATCGAGCGTCCGAGCAGGTTGTTGCCCGTTCCGCCGACGACGGCGCCGATCCCGAAGGGGATCGCGCGTCCGACGGCGTTGGTGCCCTGGGTCACCGCGTAGCGCTTGATGAAGGTCTTCTTCAGGCGGTCGGCGATCTGGCCCATCGCCGCCTGCGGCAGGCTCTTGGTGACCATCTCGCCCCAGAACTTGGTGCGCACGGGGCCGGTTCCGGTCGCCTGGCTCGCGAGCTGCTTCACCAGGTCGGTTCCGGCGCTGCCGAGGATGAGGGTCATCACGAGGGTGCGGGCGCGGTCGGGGTCGTCGAGGGCGATTCCGTGCACCTCGGTCACCGACTGGGCGAAGAGTGCGCTCGCCTCGAGGAAGCCGCCGGTCTCGACCGCCGAGAGGGCGAGGGAGGCGCCGACGCCGACCGCCGGGATCACCGCGCTCGCGCCGACGAGGGCGCCGCCCGTGGTGACGGCGGCGAGGTAGCGCTTCTCGAGGATGCGGATGACCTGTTCCGGTGACGCCTCCGGGTGCCTGGCGCGGATGCTGCGCAGGTGGGCGAGTACGGCGGGGCGTTGCACGGTGAGCACCCGGTCGATGCCGGTGACGACGAAGCGGTTGCTGTCTGGCAGGATGGGCTGGCTCATTTGACTCCGTATTCGGTGTTGTAGCGCTCGAGAACCTCGGTGATGGGGGCGTCGAGAACGAGCCGCCCCTTGTCGAGGTAGAGGCCGCGCGTGCAGAAGCGACGCAGGTCCTTCTCGCTGTGCGAGACGATGAACAGGGTGCGCCCTCCGGCGAGCAGCTCCTCGATGCGCTTGTAGCACTTCTCCTTGAAGGCCTTGTCGCCGACGGCGAGAACCTCGTCGACGAGGATGATCGGCTCCTCGAGGCGCGACACCACGGAGAAGGCGATGCGCACCTTCATGCCGCTCGAGAGGTGCTTGTAGGGGGTGTCGAGGAAGTCGCCGATCTCGGCGAACTCGATGATCTCGTCGAAGCGCGCCTCGATCTCGGCCTTCTTCATGCCGTGCAGGCCGGCAGTGAGGTAGACGTTCTCCCGCACGGACAGGTCGTTGACGAAGCCGCCGGTGATCTCGATGAGCGGTGCGACGCCGCCGCGCACCGCCACCGTGCCCTCGTCGGGCAGCACGACCTCGGCCACGAGCTTCAACAGGGTCGACTTGCCCTGCCCGTTGCGGCCGACGACACCGATGGCCTCGCCCTGCTTCACGTCGAAGGTGACGCCGCGCAGAGCCCAGAACTCTCCGGGACGGGTGCGTCGCGCCCGCGCGCTGAAGAGGTCCTTGAAGTTGCGACGGGAGCGCCGATTGCGGCGATAGCGGATGCCCGCATCCGTTACAGAGATCACCGTTGCGTCATCGACGGCCGTCGTTGCTTTCACGAGCTCACTTTGGGACACGGGGTTAGATCTCTTTCAGAACCGAGCGGATGGAGCGCTTGAAGACCAGGAGTCCCACGCACAGGATGACGATACTCATCCCAGCTGAGACCGCGACCATGAACCAGTCGAGCTGCTCGGGGAAGAACGCCGAGCGGTAGATGGAGAAGATGCCGCTGAGCGGATTGAACGCCGCCCAGAAGTGCAGCTGCTCCGGCAGGTTGGTGACCCCGTAGATGATGGGGGAGGCGTAGAAGAGGAAGCGCAGGGCCAGCTTCACGGCGCGCTCGAGGTCGCGGAAGAACACGACGAGCGGGGCGACGATGAGCCCGACTCCCACGGTCAGTACTCCCTGGATGAGGATGCCGAGAGCGAAAAAACCGATGTTGGGGTTGACTTGCGCGCCGTACAGAATCACGAAGAAGGCGAGCACTGGAAGGCTGGCGATGAACTCGATGCCCTTCGAGAGCACGAGGCTCACCACCCAGATGGTGCGCGGGATCTTGGTCGACCGCACGAGTTTCGCCTCGCGGATGAAGGCCCGAGTCGTATCGGAGACGGCCCCGGTGAACCAGGTCCACGGCAGCAGCGCCGAGAGCAGGAACACGATGTAGGGGTCCTCGCCCACATCGCGCTTGAAGACCTGGGTGAACACGAACCAGTAGATGGCCGCCATGACGAGCGGGTCGAGGATCGACCAGAAGTAGCCGAGCGCGGAGGTCGAGTAGCGCACCCGGAGGTCGCGCTTCGCGAGCAGCCATAGGGAATGCCAGTAGCGCGACAACGACGACCGTGCGGCGCGCTCGGGTGGTGCAACGGTCACGTGGGTCCCTTTAGGAGGTGGCGCCCCCGACGGCCCCGCTGAAAACGCCTAGACGAAGAGGTTCGCCCGTTCCAGGTCTTCAGCGAAGTCAATCTCCACAGCGTAGAGATCGGAGATGTCCACCGGCTCAATGTGCAGCTTGTCCTGCTCAATCGCCAACTCTATGCCACGTTCGAAATAGTCCTGATCGCCGACGCGCTTGAGCTGGCGAAGCAGCACCGGCTTGTCGTCGCGCGAGATGTAGTTGATGCCGACGGCCTCGCCGAGACCGTTCTTCACGGTCTTCGAGAGCTCGTTGATGTAACCCTCGGCGTCGGTCGTGTACTTGACCTCTTCGTCCGACACCTTGGCGGTGTTCACCGAGACGAAGGACTGGTCGCGGGCGACCATCTTGGCCGCTCGATCGAGAGCGGTGGGGTCGAAGACCACGTCGCCGTTCATCCAGAGGACTCCGCCGGGGGCGGAGGCCTGGAGGGCGCGCATCAGGCTCTTGGAGGTGTTGGTCTGGTCGTACTGCTCGTTGTAGACGAACGACGCCTCGGGGAAGGCCTCGATGATGTACTCGAGCTTGTAGCCGACAACCACGGTGACCTGGGCGTCCTTGCCGAAGGCGTGGTGGATGTTGTCGAACTGCTGCTTCATGATGGTTCGGCCGTCGGCGAGCTCGGTGAGCGGCTTCGGCAGCGAACGGCCGAGGCGGCTGCCCATGCCGGCGGCCAGAATCACGATCTGCGTGGTCACGATGAGTCTCCTTGTTGTCAACCTACTTCTCCGAGGCAACGAATCACTGTGGCAAGTTTGCCTGTTGTTTACCTGAAGATGAATTTATGGACACACCGTTGTGCTCGTATAAGTTTAGGGAAGACCCTCGTCTGTGGGGCAAAAGAGGCCAGATGTTGTCGTTTCGTGATGGAACCTCCGTGCGCGCCACCGGTTGGTACGGTTGACCAGTGGATTCCGAACCCGACCAGCCAGAGGCACAGCCGACGCCCCCGGCACGCAAGCCGGCCGCCCGCAAGCCAGCAGCGCCGCGCAAGCCCGCCGCTCCACGCACTCCTCGAGCCGCCGGTGCCGCCGCCGGCAACGCGAAACCCCCGGTGAAGACCCCCGCCAAGGCTCCGGCGAAGGCGGCCCCGAAGACCTCGGCGACAGCCACACCCGCCACGTCGACACCGGCCAAGCCCGCCACCCCGCGCAAGCGCACCGTCGCCGCGAAGCCAGCGGATGCTGCGGCTGCGGTCGAACAGAACGCATCGGTCTCCGAGCCCGCCGCGAGCCCACGCCCCTCGACTCCGCCGCCGCCTCCACCCTCGACAGAGGCGCCTCCCGTCGAGACGCCCGCGCCGCGCTCTCAGAACTCCGTCCGCTCGGCAGCGGCCCGCAAGGCCCAGGCGGCCCGGCTCGCCGAGGTCATCAAACGCGCCGAGGCGACGCGGCAGGTTGCTGAAGCGACCATCGTCGTCGAGGAAGCCGAGTTCGCGGCCGCGCCCGCCGTCGAGAACGTGCCGGTCGTCGTGGATGTCCCTCTCGCCGAGGACGCGCCGGTGGCCGTCGAGGTCCCCGACGCGGAGGAGGTGCCCATCTCGGAGGAGGCGCCTGTCTCGGATGAGGCGCCCATCTCGGAGGAGGCGCCTGTCTCGGATGAGGCGCCCGTCTCGGATGAGGTGCGCGTTACGGATGAGGCGCCCGTCGAGGTCGTCGACGACATTGAAGTCGTCGAACCAGAGATCCTCGTCGAGGCCGCGCCCGCCGTCGAGAACGAGCCGGTCGAGAACGAGCCGGTCGAGACCGCGGCTCCCGTCGTCGTATCGGTTGCCGAGGTCGATGAGGTGGTTGTGATCGTCGACGACATCGCCCTCGACGACGTCGCGGTCGACGGAGAGATCGTTGTCGACGAGATCGTCGTCGCTGAGACGAACCCGGCCACGCGCCCGGCCGCGCCATCCGCTGTCGCCGTCATGGACGCGTCCGGCTCGGACGCCGAGGCGAGGGAGATCGTGCTCTCGATCTCCGGGCTCGTGAAGCGCTTCGACGACACCATCGCCGTCGCGGGAATCGACCTCGAGATCGCCGCGGGCTCGTTCTTCGGCATCGTCGGACCGAACGGCGCGGGCAAGACCACCACGCTGTCGATGGTCACCGGTCTGCTCAAGCCCGACGCGGGCAGCGTCACGGTGCACGGCGCGGACGTCTGGAACAATCCGGTCGCCGCCAAGCGCACCATGGGAGTGCTGCCCGACCGGCTGCGCCTGTTCGACCGCCTCACGGGCGCCCAGCTGCTCTACTACTCCGGCATCCTGCACGGTCTGGAGAAGTCCGTCGTGCGCAGCCGCACCTCCGACCTCGCCGCAGCCTTCGGACTGGAGGACTCCCTCGACCGCCTGGTCTCCGACTACTCCGCAGGCATGACGAAGAAGATCGCGATCGCCGCGGCGATGATCCACTCGCCCCGGCTGCTCGTGTTCGACGAGCCCTTCGAGTCGGTCGACCCGGTCTCCGCCGCCAACATCATCGAGATCCTGCAGAAGTACGTCGCCGCTGGGGGGACCGTGGTCATCTCCAGCCACACCATGAACCTGATCGAGCGCATCTGCGACTCGGTGGCCGTGGTCGTCAACGGCGCGGTGCTCGCGACCGGCACGATGTCCGAGGTGCGCAACGGCACAACGCTCGAAGAGCGCTTCGTCGAACTCGCCGGCGGTCGCAAAGCTGCGGAGGGCATGGAGTGGTTGCACAAATTCTCCGACTGAAGCTGCGGCTTCTCGGCAACTCCCTGCGTCGCAGTCCCTGGCAGCTCGTGGGGATGGCCCTCGGCCTGCTCTACGGTCTGGGCACCGCCGTTCTCGTCGTGGGCGGACTGGTGGCCCTCCGCCTCTTCGACGTCGACATCGCCGGGAGTGCTGTCGTTGTGCTCGGCGCCGTTGTCGTGGCGGTCTACACGCTGCTGCCGCTCGTACTCGGAATCGACGACACCCTCGACCCCCGCAAGTTCGCGCTCTTCGGAATCCCGTCGGGCAGGCTCGCGACCTCCCTCGCGCTCGCCTCGTTCATCTCGGTGCCCACGGTGGTCATCACCGTGATGGCCCTCGCCCAGACCGCGACCTGGAGCCGGGGAGCGACGCCGGTGCTGCTCTCGCTCGTCGCCGCGGTGCTCATCATCGTCACCTGCGTGATGTCGGCGCGGATCTCCACCTCGCTCAGCGCCTTCCTGCTCTCCACGAGGCGGGCGCGTGACATCACGGGTATCTCCGGACTCCTCCTGCTCGTGGCCCTCACTCCGCTGATCATCGCGCTCTCGTCGGTGGACTGGGCGAGCGACGGGCTCGACGTGCTCTCATCGATCTCCGAGGTGCTGGGCTGGACGCCGCTCGCCGTGGCCTGGGCGATTCCCGGCGCCGCGGCCGACGGCGACGTGGGCGGCGCATTCCTGCGACTCCTCGTGGCGATCGCCTGGATCGGAGTGCTCTGGTTCGCCTGGCGGATCCTGGTCGAGCGGATGCTCGTCACGCCCGAACGCCAGGCGGCGGCGAAGAAGTACTCCGGTCTCGGCTGGTTCGGCGTCTTCCCCGCCAACCCCACCGGAGTGATCACGGCCCGCTCGGTGACCTACTGGCTGCGCGACTCGCGGTACATCACCTCGCTCATCGTGATCCCGATCTTCCCGTTGTTCATGGTCATCGCCCTCGGAATCGGCGGGGTCTCCTGGCAGGGTCTCGCCCTGCTGCCGGTCCCGGTGATGTGCCTCTTCCTCTCCTGGGCGGTGCACAACGACGTCGCCCTCGACAACACGGCGATCTGGCTGCACCTCACCGCCAACACCTCCGGCCGCGCGGACCGATGGGGCCGCGTCGTTCCCGCGCTGATCCTCGGAATCCCGCTGATCGGAATCGGGTCGGTGGTGAGCTCGGCCGTGTACGGCGACTGGTCGGTGCTGCCGTCGATCGCCGGAGTCAGCGCCAGCGCGCTGTTCGTCGGCCTCGGAATCTCCAGCGTGATGTCGGCTCGGTTCCCCTACCCCGCGGTGCGCCCGGGCGACAGCCCCTTCGCGCAGCCGCAGAGCGGCAGCTCGGCCGGGCTCATCCAGGGCGTCTCCTTCGTCTCCATCGTCGTTCTCACGCTCCCGGCCGTTCTGGCGGGCTTCCTCGGACTGCTCTACGGCGGCGACTGGCCCTACGCGGCGCTGGCCTATGGCCTCGTGGTCGGGCTGCTGGTGCTGCTCGGCGGCATCGCCCTGGGAGGGCGCGTGTTCGACCACCGGGGGTCTCAGATTCTCGCCTTCTCGATGCGCAACTGACATCGAGCATCCGCTGTCGCACGACCGTAGAATTGCCTGCATGACTGATACCGAGAACCCCGGCGGAGGAACCTCGACTCTCGATCGCGAGCTCGAGGAACTGCTCAACAACGAGCAGGTCGAGGAGGGCGACCACGAGCGCTTCTCGCACTACGCCCCCAAGAACAAGATCATGGAGTCGGCGCTCACCGGCAAGCCGATCCGCGCACTGTGCGGCAAGCTGTGGACGCCGGGCCGCGACCCGGAGAAGTTCCCCGTCTGCCCCACCTGCAAAGAGGTCTACGAGACGCTCAAGTAGCGCGCTCTACGCGTAGACCGTCGGGATCGCCGGCTCGCCGCGTCCGAGGCGGAACGCCTGGTCGGGCAGCTCGGCCATCGCCGCCGCGCGGTGTGCGCGGGCGACTCCGGTGCCGTGTGCTCCGAGGTACTCGACAACCGGCTCGCCCGCCACCATCAGGGGCACGAGCAGCGGCCGCTCGGCATCCGTCGGCCGCGGCTCGTCGCCGACGTAGATCGTCTCTGCCACGGCGACGCCGTTCTCGAGGCTGCGAACGGGGTGCTTACGCCCACCGACGGTCGCCTTCGCGGCCGACTTCTTCGCGACCGAGACCCAGTCGCCCTCGGCGTCCTTGCGGGCGACAAGCTTGTAGACCATGGAGGACGCGGGGAATCCCGACCCGGTGACCACCGACGTGCCGACCCCGTAGGAGTCGACCGGTGCGGCCCGCAGAGCCGCGATGGTGTACTCGTCGAGGTCGTTGGTGACGGTGATCTTGGTGCTCACCGCTCCGAGCGAGTCGAGCTGGGCGCGCACGGCGGCCACCTGCCTGGGCAGGTCGCCGGAGTCGATGCGCACGGCGCCGAGTCCGGTCCCGGCGACCTTCACGGCGAGTGCGACGGCTGTGGGCACGTCGTAGGTGTCGACGAGCAGTGTCGTTCCCGAACCGAGCGCGTCGACCTGGGCGCGGAAGGCGTCCTCCTCGTTGTCGTGCAGGAGGGTGAAGGCGTGGGCGGCGGTGCCCATGGTGGGAACGCCCCATTCGCGTCCGGCCTCGAGGTTGCTCGTGGCGCCGAAGCCGGCGATGAAGGCGGCACGGGCGGCGGCCACGGCCGACCGCTCGCCGGTGCGCCGCGATCCCATCTCGGCGATCGGGCGGCCGTCTGCAGCGGAGACCATACGTGCCGCCGCGCTCGCGATGGCGCTGTCGTAGTTGAAGACGCTGAGAGCCAGGGTCTCCAGGATCACTCCCTCGGCGAATCCGCCGTCGACCACGAGGATGGGGGAGTTCGGGAAGTACACCTCGCCCTCCTGGTAGCCCGAGATGGAACCGCGGAAGCGGTAGTCCGCCAGCCAGTCGAGGGTCGGCTGGGTGACCACGCCGTGGTCGCGCAGCCACTCGAGCTCCGGCTCCTCGAAGCGGAAGTCGCGGATGAGGTCGAGCAGTCTGCCCGTTCCCGCGACGATGCCGTAGCGGCGACCCTCGGGCAGGCGTCGGGCGAACACCTCGAAGACGCACTCGCGCTCGTGGTGGCCGCTGCGGATGGCCGCGTCGATCATGGTGAGTTCGTAACGGTCGGTCAGCAGCGCACTCGTCATGTCAATGAGCCTATCCGTGTGCGGGTCATGGCTTAGCGTGAGCGGGTGGCAAGTACAGTGCGCTGGATCTTCGCGGGCCAGCTCGGCGAGCTCTTCGACGACGGCGGGCCGATGCTGCTCATCGAGGCGCGCTCGGTGCTGCGCCGCCGCCCGATCCACCGGGCCAAGGCGCACCTCATCCTCTCCGCGATCCGTCACCGCGCCGCGGAACTCGGCGACCGGGTCGAATTCCGCCAGGTCGACGACTACTCGGAGGTGGTGACCGGCCGTGACGACCTCGAGGTGATCGACCCCACCTCGTACGCCGCGCGGCGCACCGTGCGCCGACTCGGAGCCCGCATCCTTCCCAGCCGCGGTTTCATCACGAGCGAGGAGGAGTTCGCGGCCTGGGCGGCGACCCGCGGGCAGGGCCGGCTCCTGCTCGAGGACTTCTACCGGGACACGCGGATGCGGACGGGCATTCTCATGGAGGGCCAGGCGCCCGTCGGAGGCCAGTGGAACTACGACCACGACAACCGTCAGCCGCCGCCGAGGAACGCGGTCTCGCTCGGGCTGCCGGATCCGTGCTGGCCGGTGGAGGACGATATCGACGCCGGGGTGCGCGCAGACCTCGACCGGTGGGTGGCCGCGGGCGAGATCCGGCTGGTCGGCGACGACGGCCCGCGCCGCTTCGCCGCCACGGGTGCGGAGGCGCAGGCCGCGCTCGCCGACTTCGTGGAGACCCGGCTCGGCGACTTCGGCCCCTTCGAGGACGCCACGCTCACGGGGGACTGGACGATGGCCCACTCCCTACTCAGCGCGCCGATGAACCTGGGCCTGCTCGACCCCCGGCATGTTGTGGACACGGTGGCCGCGCAGTACACCGCGGGCAACGCGCCACTGTCGAGCGTGGAGGGCTTCGTGCGCCAGGTCGCGGGATGGCGCGACTATGTCTGGCACCTCTACTGGCACCTCGGCGAGGGCTACCGCACCGGCCACAACGCGCTGCGCGCCACCGTCGACCTTCCTCGGGAGTTCGTGGAGCTCGACTCCGCGGCAATCGAGGCCAACTGCCTGCACCACGCCATCGGCGGCCTGCGGGAGCACGGCTGGGCGCATCACATCCAGAGACTCATGGTGATCGGCAACTGGGCGCTGCAGCGTGGCTACGACCCCGCACAGCTCAACGACTGGTTCACCGACATGTTCGTCGATGGAACCCCGTGGGTGATGCCGGCGAATGTCATCGGCATGAGCCAGCACGCCGACGGCGGGATCGTCGCGACGAAGCCCTACGCCTCGGGCGGCGCCTACATCAACAGGATGACCGACTACTGCAGCGGATGCCGTTTCGATCCGAAGGTGCGGCTGGGGCCGGACGCCTGCCCGTACACCGCCGGCTACTGGGCGTTCCTCGACCGGGTGGAGCCAGCACTCCGCGGCAACCATCGCATGGCCCAGCCGCTGGCGGGCCTGCGCGGACTCTCCGATCGGGAGGCGGTCGTGCAGCAGGAGAGGGAGCGCGACTCGTTCCACTAAACTCGTGGCTGTGACAGATGCGCCGATCGGAGTCTTCGACTCGGGAGTCGGCGGATTGACCGTCGCCCGAGCCATCATCGACCAACTGCCCAGGGAGTCGATCACCTACGTCGGCGACACCGCGCACTCGCCCTATGGCCCCAAGCCCATCGCCGATGTGAGGCGCTTCGCCCTCGACGTGATGGACGACCTCGTGGCCGAGGGCGTGAAGCTGCTCGTGATCGCCTGCAACACCGCGTCGTCCGCGATGCTGCGCGATGCGCGGGAGCGCTTCACCGACGGCTACGGCATCCCGGTTGTGGAGGTCATCCAACCCGCGGTGCGTGCCGCAGTGCGGCAGACCCGCAACAAGCGCATCGGTGTCATCGGAACCGCGGGCACGGTGAAGTCGAAGGCCTATGAGGACGCCTTCGCCGCGGCCTCCGACCTGCGCATCTTCACCGCCGCCGCTCCGCGCTTCGTCGAGTTCGTGGAGGCCGGCGTCACGAGCGGCCCTGAGCTCTTCGCCGTCGCCGAGGAGTATCTCGCGCCGTTGAAGGCCGCGGAGATCGACACCCTGGTTCTCGGATGCACGCACTACCCGTTGCTCGCCGGTGCGATCCAGTACGTGATGGGCGAGGACGTCACCCTCGTCTCGAGCGCCGAGGAGACCGCCTACGACGTCTACCGGATGCTCGTGAAATACGGTCTGGAACGCACCTCCCCGGTTCCCCCCACCTACACCTTCGAGGCCACCGGTGACAGCCAGCAGGAGTTCCTGACGCTCGCGTCGCGCTTCCTCGGCCCCGAAGTCACCCGCGTCGACCTCGTCGAGACCGGCGCCATCCACCTGCCGAAACTCTCCCTACCGAAGGACTCGCAATGACCCGTCACGACGGCCGCACCGCAACCGAACTCCGCCCCGTCACGATCGAGCGCGGCTGGAGCACCCAGGCGGAGGGCTCCGCCCTCATCTCCTTCGGCAACACCAAGGTGCTGTGCACCGCCTCCTTCACGAACGGCGTCCCGCGCTGGCTGAAGGGCAAGGGAACCGGCTGGGTCACCGCCGAGTACTCGATGCTGCCGCGCTCCACCAACGAGCGCATGGACCGCGAGGCGGTCAAGGGCAAGATCGGCGGACGCACCCACGAGATCTCGCGCCTCATCGGCCGGAGCCTGCGTGCCGTGGTCGATATGAAGGCGCTCGGCGAGAACACGCTCGTCATCGACTGCGACGTGCTCCAGGCGGATGGCGGCACACGCACGGCCGCGATCACGGGTGCCTACGTGGCCATGGCCGACGCTCTCGAGTGGGGTCGCGGCAAGGGGTTCATCGGCAAGAACGCGAAGCCGCTCATCGACAGCGTCGCCGCCGTGTCCGTTGGCATCGTCGGGGGAGAGCCGCTGCTCGACCTCGCCTACGTGGAGGACGTCAAGGCGGAGACCGACATGAACGTCGTCGTCACCGGCCGCGGCCTCTTCGTGGAGGTGCAGGGCACCGCGGAGGGCGCCCCCTTCGACCGCGACGAGCTGAACGCCCTGCTCGACCTCGCTCTCGGCGGCGCCGTCGACCTCACCGCGCTGCAGGTCGCTACCCTCGAAGCATGACCGTCACGCTCGTCCTTGCCACCCACAACACCCACAAGGTCCAGGAGCTGCGCCGCATCCTCGGCGACCGGCTCGACGGCATCGACCTCATCGGCTACGACGGCCCCGAGCCGGTCGAGGACGGCGACACCTTCGGCGCGAACGCGCTGATCAAGGCGAGGGCGGCGGCGAAGCACACCGGACTGCCCGCGATCGCGGACGATTCGGGGATCTCGGTCGACGCGCTCGGCGGAGCACCGGGCATCCACTCGGCGCGCTACGCGGGCAACCGCGACGACCGCGAGAACCTCGAGCTGCTGCTCACCAACCTCGCCGGGGCGGAGGATCGGGCGGCACAGTTCAACTGCGCTGCCGCATTCGTCGACGGCGACTTCGAGCACGTGGAGGACGGCGTGTGGCCCGGCACTGTGCTCCGGGCGGCGGCCGGAGAAGGCGGCTTCGGCTACGATCCCGTCTTCCAGCCGGACGGCCTCGACGTCAGCGCCGCCCAACTGACCGCCGACGAGAAGAACGCGGTCAGCCACCGCGCCCGCGCCTTCGGCCAGATCGTCTCGGTGGTGCGCGAGCGCCTGCTCTGACGGGCCCCCTACCGCGGCCCGGGCCGCACGAGTACGTTTCGGTTCATGACACTCGATCCGGTCGCAACCAATCCCGCCCACTACTCCACTGTCTTCGAGAACGACCGGGTCCGCGTTCTGGAGTACCGCGACGCACCGGGCGAGAGCACGACGCCGCACGACCACCCCGACAGTGTGATGTGCACCCTGAGTGCCGTCAGCAGGCGGCTCACCGCCGGCGACGACACCTTCGAGGTGCGACTGCCCGCCGGCGCCGCGGTGTGGCTGCCCGCACAGCGGCACTCCGGGCAGAACATCGGCGACGGCGAGACCCACGTGATGCTCATCGAGCTGAAGGGCGGCGGTGCCGACCCCGCCACCAGCGGCATGCTCGGGCCGAGAGCGGTCGCGGTCGAGGGGGAGACGCCGTTCGAGTCCGGCCACGCCTGACGATAACGCCGATCATTCCTATCTAGGCCCGAGGCCTTCAAACCGTCCCGCCGCCCGCTTACCCTTGAGCACGTGACGAATCCAGACCACCACGGCCACGGCCACGGCCACGACCACGCCTCCGGCGTGACCAATACGCGCCGTCTCGTCGTCGCCATCTGCATCGTCGCGGTGTTCCTCGTGGTCGAGGTCGCGGGCGCCGTGCTCTCCGGATCCCTCGCCCTGCTGGCGGACGCCGGGCACATGGCGTCAGACCTCCTCGGACTGATCGTTGCCCTCGTCGCCATCCTCGTCGCCGCCCGTCCGGCCACCGACAGGCAGACCTACGGCTATCAGCGCGCCGAGGTGTTCGGCGCCCTCTTCAACGGATTGCTGCTCAGCGCGGTCGCCGTCTTCGTGGCCATCGAGGGTGTGCAGCGGCTGATCGACCCGGCCGAGGCGACCGTGCTCAGCGGCCCCATGCTCGTGGTCGCGGTGCTCGGCCTGGTCGCCAATGTGGCCTCGCTGCTCGTACTGCGCGGGGGCAGGGACTCCATCGGCATGCGCGGCGCGTATCTCGAGGTGCTGGGCGACATGTTCGGATCGGTCACCGCGATCATCGCCGCCGTTGTGATCCTGGCTACGGGATTCGCCCAAGCGGATGCCATCGCTTCGCTCGTCATCGCCGGTCTGATCGTCCCCCGGGCCCTGTCGCTGCTGCGCGACGTGTTCCACGTGCTGAGCGAGGCGGTGCCGAAGAACATGGACGTGGAGAAGATTCGTCAGCACATCCTCACCACCGACGGCGTGGTCGATGTGCACGACGTGCACGTCTGGGCGATCACCTCCGGCGCTCCGGTGTTCTCGGCACACGTGGTGGTGACGACGGAGCTCTTCGAAAGCGGGGGCACGGGTGCACTGCTCGACGAGCTCAGCGGGTGCCTCACCGGACACTTCGATGTGGAGCACTCCACCTTCCAGCTCGAACCGGCCGAGCACGCCGACCATGAGGAACGCTTCCACCGCTAGGTTTCGGTTCACCGAAAACAACCTCCGAAGCGTGTAAAGTTTCGGTGTGCCGAAATCCCGAATCGCCGAGTCCCCGCCCGCCTCCGGCCGCGCCACCCTGCTCCTCCTCGGACCCGCCTTCGTTGCCGCGATCGCCTACGTCGATCCCGGAAACGTGGCCGCCAACCTCACCGCGGGTGCCCGCTACGGCTACCTGCTGCTCTGGGTGCTGATCCTCGCCAACCTGGTGGCGGTACTGGTGCAGTACCAGTCGGCGAAGGTCGGAATCGTGACGGGTCGCAGCCTCGCCGAGCTCCTCGGCAGCAGGCTGAAGACCGGCCCCCGCCGGCTCTACTGGGGCCAGGCCGAACTCGTCGCGGCCGCGACCGACATCGCCGAGGTGATCGGCGGCGCCATCGCGCTCAACCTGCTCTTCGGGGTGCCGCTCCTGCTCGGCGGCGTCATCGTGGGCGTCGCGTCGATGGCGCTGCTGTCGATCCAGTCCCGCCGGGGACAGCGCCCCTTCGAGATCGTGATCGTCACCCTCCTCGCCGTGATCGTCGTGGGCTTCGTCTCGGGTCTCTTCGTGAGCGATCTCGACGCGGGCCAGATGCTCGCCGGCGTCGTCCCCCGTTTCGAGGGGACCGACTCGGTGCTTCTCGCGTCGAGCATGCTCGGTGCCACGGTGATGCCCCACGTGATCTACCTGCACTCCGCGTTGGCGCGCGACCGTCACGGTGTCACCACCGACCCCGGGCGGATCCGCAGTCTGCTGAAGGCGACCCGCTGGGACGTCGGGGCCGCGCTCGTCGTCGCCGGGGCGATCAACATCTCGATGCTGCTGCTCGCCGCGGCCAGCCTGCGCGGCGTCGCGGGTACCGACTCGATCGAGGGCGCGCACGCCGCGATCGTGGCAGCGCTCGGCCCCGTGATCGGCGTGGTCTTCGCCGTCGGCCTGCTCGCCTCCGGGCTCGCGTCGACCAGTGTCGGCACCTACGCGGGCGCGTCGATCATGGGCGGGCTGCTGCGGGTGAAGATCCCGCTTCTGGCCCGCCGCGTGGTGACCCTCATTCCCGCGCTCGTTGTTCTGGGCATCGGCTTCGACCCGACCCGTGCGCTGGTGCTCAGCCAGGTGGTGCTGAGCTTCGGCATCCCCTTCGCGCTGATCCCGCTCGTGCGGTTCGCGAGCTCCAAGACGCTGATGGGGGAGTTCGCCAACGCTGCCTGGCTGCGCTGGTCGAGCTGGATCGCCACCGTGGCGATCGTCGGCATCAACGTGGTGCTCATCGTGCTCGTGGTCGCGGGTGGCTGATGAGCTCGCCCACTCTCTATCCGATGGCCGTCGAGGACTACGTCAAGGTGGTCTACGCCCACACCGAGTGGCAGTCCGACCCGATCAGCACCTCGGTTCTCGCCGCGCGTCTCGGTCTCGCCGCATCGTCCGTCACCGAGATGGTGAAGAAGCTCGTGGCGCAGGGCCTCGTGCACCACGTGCCCTACGGCGCGGTGACCCTGACAACGGATGGCACGGCTCTCGCGCTGCGCATGATCCGACGGCACCGCCTGATCGAGACGTGGCTGGTGCAGCACTTCGACTACTCCTGGGACGAGGTGCACGACGAGGCCGAGGTGCTCGAGCACGCGCTGAGCGACCGGCTGCTCGACAAGATCGACGACGAGCTGGGCCGGCCGACGCGCGACCCGCACGGCGACCCCATCCCCGCCCGCGACGGTAGCGTGAACCGGCCCGCGGCCGTTCTGCTCGGTGCGACATCGGCGGGCGACACCGTGCAGGTGGTGCGGATCAGCGACCGCGACCCGTTGCTGTTGCGGCACCTCGAAGCGGAGGGGGTGGCGCTCGACACCTCGTTGACGGTGGTGTCGACGGATCCCTTCTCGGTCTCCTTCGACGGATCCGCCGGCGAGCTCGGCCTCGCGCCGGACGCCCTCGTCTCCATCTGGGTGAGCCCTTCCGGGCGCACCCGCGTAAAGTAGGGGCGCTATGACTACGAATACTCCCCACAACCAGCCCAACGACGATTCCCCCGCCGAGCGTATTGCGAAGGTCGTCGCCGAGCTCGGGGAGGACGAGGTGGTGGCGCGAGCCACCGCGCTCATCGCCGGCCTCAATGCGGGGGAGGAGTTCCTCCTCTCCGTGGGTGGACGCCACGCGCAGGGAATCCTCGATGGAGCGCCCGCGCTGTACTGGCCCGAGGTGTGGGGCGCTCGCACCTTCCTCTACGTGTGGCAGGACTCGGCGATCCCCGCGGTCCTCGCGGGTCTCGGCAACCAGGCCTGGCGCGTGCGCGAGATGAGCGCGAAGGTCGTCGCCCGCCGCGAGCTGGCCTACCCCGCCGAAGTCGCCGTGCTGGCCACAGACGAGGTCGCCCGGGTTCGCGCGCAGGCCGCGCGGGCACTCGGCGAGGTGGGCGGAGCGGAGCAGGTCGACGTGCTGCGGGCGCTGCTCAAGGACTCCGAGATCGAGGTGCGCCGCGAGGCGAACGGTGCGCTCAAGAAGATCCGCGCCAAGCTCCCGGCCCGCACCGAGCCGGCCGCCGAGGAGAACACCTCGCCCGACAGCGAGTAGCGGGGCGTGGCCGCGGAGCGGCCCATCCGCTCGGCCTGACTGCTCCGCGTCTCAGGCGACGACTACTTCGGGTCGTTGCTCTTGTCCTGGTCGAAGAGGTTCTTGTCGAGCACGAGCGATCCCGTGTCGGTCGTTGCCCCGGCCTGCGCCTCGCGGTTGCGGCGCGCCTTGCGCACCGACTGGAAGTAGTGGAAGCCGGTGGGGATCACCGAGACGCACACGGCAGCCAGCAGGATGATGTCGATGTAGTGCGTCACGAAGTCGGCCACCGGCGGGATGTAGCCGAGGACAAAGCCGAAGAAGGTGAGTCCGGCGCCCCAGAGCAGAGCGCCCGCCGCGTTGTAGAGGCTGTACTTCTTGTAGTTCATGTGGCCGACACCCGCGGCGACCGGGGCGAAGGTGCGCACCACGGGCACGAAGCGGGCCACGATCACGGCGAGTCCGCCGAAGCGCTCGAAGAACGCGTTGGTGCGCTTGACGTTCTCGACCGAGAACAGTCCGGTCTCCTTGCGCTCGAAGATGCGCGGTCCGGCCTTGTGGCCGATCAGGTATCCGACCTCGCCGCCGAGGAACGCCGCGAAGGCGATCGCGAGGCACACCAGCCAGATGGGCAGATCGATGCCCGAGCCTCCCTCGACCATGGTGGCGGAGAAGGTGAGCAGGCCGGTGATGACGAGCAGGGTGTCACCCGGCAGCAGGAATCCGACGAGCAGGCCGGTCTCCGCGAAGACGATGAAGCAGACGCCGAGGAGAGCGAACGCGCCGAAACCCTCGATGAGGTTCGCGGGATCCAGGAATGGAATGAGGGCGGTCGAGAACACTGACAAATCTCCAGTCGTCGGTCGCCGCTGAATCTACCGGCGTCGGCGGCCGTTGTTGTTGCTTGCTGTCAGGGTACTAGCTGACACCGTCCAGCTTCCTGCAAACGGGGTCGGCTTCGGAAGAGTTCATCCTCTGGGACTACGCGGCGTACCGGATCGTTACCGAAGCGGATGACGAACTACAGCGAGAGGCTGCGCTCGACCACGAGTCGGGCGGCCTCCTGCAGGCGCATGTTGTTCGACCGGGCGTGGTCCCGGAGCCGCACGAACGCCTGGTCGACGGTGATGCGGCGTGCGCCGGAGATCACGCCCTTCGCCTGCTCGATCAGCACGCGGCTCTCGAGCGCGGCGGTCAGCTGCGACTGGATCTCCTCGTGCCTCCCGGTGCTTCGGGCCTGGAGGATCCCGATGGTGGCGACGTCGGCGAGTGCGTGCGCGAGCGCGACGTCGCGCTCGGTCACCCCGCCGAGAAGCTCGGAGAACAGACTCAGGGTGCCGATGGTCTCGCCCCGCAGCCGGAGTGGGACGGCGAGAATGCTGCGGATGCCGAAGACCCCCGCCGAGCGCTGCAGTGCGGACCACTTCTCGTCGGCAACATCGAGGTCGTCGACGCGTACCAGCTCTCCGGTCTGGAAGCACTCGACGCACGGCCCTGCGTCGTCTGCGAGCTGCAGCACTTCGAGCATCTCCGCGCGGGTACTGGACGTCGCCATCACCGCGAGCGAGCCCGCGTCGTCTGCGAGCAGAATACTCGCTTCGGTCACGCCCTCTATCGACTGAGCGGCAAGGACGATCTCCCGCATCCCGTCGACGGCGGAAGTATCGGACGCGTCGGAATCGGCGAGCGAGACGTAGACCGCCCCGAGCCAGCTCTCGCGGGGAATAGTCGACATTGCTCATACGATACGCGCGGTGTCGCCTCCGACCCGGCCGCCGTGCGCGCATTGCCGAAAAATTCTCGCGAGCTCTCTCCGGCATTCACGGCGTGGAATTCACGTGGCGGACGGTCGTCCCGGCCACAGATCGACGTCCAGACCGTTCTCGAGTCGGGCGATCGTGTCGAGATCGGGCCAGGCGCGCCCCTGCAGAATGGCCTGAATGGTCGAGTGGTCGACGCCCGTGTCCGCGCCGGCGGCCCGAAGACTGCGCTCGCCCATCGCGGCGCGGAGGGCTATGGCGAGGCGCCGGGCGACCTCGGTGCTCGCGTCTTCGCTCGCAACTTCGGGCCAGCCGGCCACGCGCTCGCGGGGGGATGGGCGGGACGGTCTGGGCATACGTAGAGCGTAGGGGAGCGGGCGGTCGCGAAGCCGGCCGCCCGAGAAGTTCACGGTCGGCAGAGGCGGGCCAGGGTGTGCGGTCGGCTATGCGATGCCGGTGGTGCCGAGCAGGCTGCCGATGAGGAACGTCGCTGCCAGTGCGAGCGCTCCGCCAACGGTGACGCGGACGGTCGCGCGCAGGATCGGGCTCCCACCGATGCGCGCGCCGAGTGCGCCCGTGCCGGCGAGAACCAGCGCCACGATGACGAAGGTCACCGGGATCCGCACCGCCTCGGGCAGCAGCACGATGGCCGCGAACGGCAGGATGGCGCCGCTCACGAAGGCGATCGCCGACGAACCGGCAGCGGCCCACGGACTGGCGACCTCCGACTCGTCGATGTTGAGCTCGGCGGAGAGATGGGCCGCGAGTGCGTCGTGGGCGGTGAGTTCGAGGGCGACCCGCTCGGCCGTTTCCGGGCTGAGCCCCCGTGCTTGGTAGAGCCCGGCGAGCTCTTCGAGTTCTTCGTCGGGGCTGGTTCGCAGTTCCTCGCGTTCCTTCGCGATCAGCGCCCGCTGGCTGTCGCTCTGGCTGCTCACCGAGATGTACTCGCCGACGGCCATGGACAACGCTCCGCCGACGAGCGCGGCGAGTCCTGCAGTGATGATCGGGCCAATATCGGTGGTGGCGGCGGCGACACCGACGACCACTGCGGCCACGGAGACGATTCCATCGTTCGCACCGAGCACACCGGCGCGCAGCCAGTTCAGCCGCGCGGCGACGCCGTGGCCGTGCGGCTCGTCGGGGTGCTGCAGCGGTGTCGCGGTCATGGGGTCAGTCAAGCACTCTTCCGTTCACGCGGCGTCGCGCTCGAGCAGCGCGACGGATCGTCATCTCTCTGAGCGCATGGATCAGCTGCGTGCGAGAGCAAGCGATTGCCGACCAGCCAGTGAGGAAATCCCGGTAGATCCTGGCGATACCGGGTTTGTCCGAAGTGCGGGAGAAGGGACTTGAACCCTCACGCCTTTCGGCACAGGTACCTAAAACCTGCGTGTATACCAATTTCACCACTCCCGCGAGCGGTGATCATTCTACTGGCGAACGAATGCCCGACTTGAATATTGAGCGTATGGAGCGTTTTCGAGAATCTATCGATTTCAATGCGAATGCATTGAAACTCTTTCGGTATTTTTGCTGGGAATGCTAGACGTGACGATTCTTAAGTGCTTAGCTACGACGTGAAACAGTTCTTTATAGGTTTATAA
>Ga0247810_10000210_pt1 | contig 89107 bp, 81 predicted proteins | sample UWRJL119311C1_FD_179918 | JGI IMG/M metagenome (GOLD analysis project Ga0247810, IMG submission 179918) | Plant litter microbial communities from Arlington Agricultural Research Station in Wisconsin, United States - UWRJ-L119-311C-1 | ecosystem: Environmental > Terrestrial > Plant litter >...
CAACCCTCCTCCACCTCCTCCTATCACGACTTCCCCGGATCCTCCTCCACCACCTCCTATTACAACTTCACCGGATCCTCCTCCTCCACCACCTATCACGACCAACCCTCCACCACCACCTCCTATTACAACTGCCCCTCCACCTCCTCCTCCACCACCTATCACGACCAACCCTCCACCTCCTCCTATTACAACTTCACCAGATCCTCCACCACCACCTCCTATTACAACTGCCCCTCCTCCACCTCCTCCTATTACAACTTCACCAGACCCTCCTCTCCCTCCTCCTATAACGACTTCACCAGTTGACCCTCCTTCGCCTCCCGTAACGAGCCCAGGTCCAACAACAACTGCGCCTCCTGAGCCCCCCTTCGTTATTGGAACACAAACTGCAGGTCAAGATTCAGCTGGAAACCCAATTTTTGGAAACCCCCCAACAACTTTACTTCCAGGGTCAACAATTACAGTTGGAGGGCAGGTCATTGTTGCGGATCCAGATGGTGGTTTCAGGGTTAATCCAGCTCCTGTATCAACAACACCTCCAGGGGAGATAGTTATCGGAAGCTCTACCATAACGGCTGACAAAAATAACGGATTTTTGGTTGGATCGCAAACTCTATTCCCTGGTAGCGCGATTACAGTCGGTGGGGAAGTCGTCACTTTGCCATCACCATCGCCCACTCAGCCTCCACAGGTGGTTCAGGTTGGTGATTCGACATTTACGGCGGATGCGTTGGGAAATTTGGTCATCGGTACCCAAACACTCAGCAAAGGTGGAGTGCTGACTATAGATGGACAAGTTGTGTCTCTCTCGCCTGATAACGCAGTGATTGTCAATGGTATTTCGCCATCTACACTCGTTAGTGTGACCAAACCTGCCAGTCCGATTTCAGGTCTTATCATTGCTGGACAGACCCTCACTCAAGGAGGTCGTATCACGGTTGGTGGTGATATCCTCTCTCTTGCCACATCAGGGACAGGAATCGTGGTGATTGGCACCGTGACCATTGGGGGCGGAGAGGCAACATCAACAGCTACAGAGGCATCGAAAAAGAAAAATTTAGGCGAGAGGAAGCCGACTGCTCCAATTACACTCATCGCATTACAATTCTTCTTACTATTTATTGGAGGAGCTGTTTTGTTGCGTTAGGATCATATATTGGGAATTTAGCATCGGGCCGGAGTTCGGGTATTTTTGAGGATCTTCACCTCAAAACATCACAAGAAAGAATATGAGAGATAATTTAGATACCCAATGTATATATGACACATAATTGTATTCATATTAGAAATAAAAATATACAAGCCTTTTCTATAATAAACTCATCCTGGCTGGTGTGTGGTCACCATTTCGTACTAGGCGAGGGGCGTTGTAGTAGTAGGATCTGGGATGCTAGGAATACAGTTTCATGAAGGTCAATGTCGAAAACATTTAGTAAAGTCTGGTTGTGATCTGACTCATTGGCTGATAAATGGTTCATCTGATATCAAAATACATATGAAACATGCCATTGGAATGTGCAAAGACGTTAAGCAAACGTTTATTGCAGGACAAGCATGTGAGGTTCCAGATAATAGTTACTCTATGTCTACATTTCACCTCACTTAAGGACATGGATATATTGGCACTTGGACTAGTTGTTCAATAATCCCTATCGATGGTGATATTGAGCAATAGTAACTTAAGAACACTTTCTATTTTCTTTTCTTTTCTGCTGAGCGCCACTCAGCCTGGAGTGCTAATCTATCGTAGAGACTCTCACATTTATACACTTCTGATTACAGCAAGAGGTGCGATACAGTCATGTCTGAGAAGGTTGACGCTATCAGATTCACGGTTGTCTAATTGTACATTTATGGGAGGGAGCTCGATACTCTAGAGATGGCAATTCGGTCGGCTTTCCGCAATGATGTCTATCCCTGGTTCTGGGCCATAAGGCCTGAATTGATAGTAGCGATCTATGGCTAGCTCATTCTGTAGTTGATCGGGGCATATGATAAAATCGGACTTGCCATCCTCTACTTTTGTGACCAGAGCTTTGGGTTTGAAAATCTTTTAATTTTGTAAACTTACTTATACTGTCTCGCAGCATCGAGCACGACCAAAATATAGCTAAGCTGATTTTATTGGTTATCGTGTATCAGAGCTTGGAGATTATCCTTCAAACGGCGATACGGACAATCTGCTCGTTTGTCTCCGAATGACTCCAAACGATGGCTTGCAGACATCCCCGCATTGTCATCAAATTCCTCAGTCCAAAACTTCATATCAAATGATGACAAGCCTTTGATGACATCTCTCACCATTTCGCTATTCTCTATTTTCTCCAAGTCCTAGGTTGAAGTAATCAGTAGATATTTATGGTATGGCAGCCAGGAGAAACTTGGCTGGGACTTACATTCCATGGCACTCGTCTCCAATTGTAATGCTCTCGATGATCGTGGGGAAAGCCACGTCTATTCAAGTAGAGCGGATAGTCATCGTCCGTACATTTGAACCTATCTATAGAAAATTCCAGCATCAGGTTTTCAAGGCCTCTGCACTCTGCCAGTAAGACCTAAATGTTCAACATCAGTTTCTTCAGTTCATCCGACAGGAGATAATAAAACTAACAAAGATCTTCTTGGGTATGGACCAACTATAGGCACCGATGTGTATCCTAAGGCTGATGGAAGTCATTGCCTCTTTGTGAATGGGATTGATGACCCAGAGATAGTTCATCATTGCCGCCGCACTATTGAAGCGGAAATGCTTGTATTTGTATAGTAGCGCGCCTCCAACGCAGTCAACATACATCTGGCGACATATCTGGGCCAAAATGGCCGTGTCTCGTGCCGCATTGGGCCAGTTCCAACTCTTGAACTTCTTCCCATTCTTGACAGGTTCAATCTTGGTGTTCTATAATGCTAGGGTAAGTGTGGTTCTAAGAGATTTGGCATATTCAAGGGATGTCTTTAATGTTTCTGGCGTAGATCTTGGAAGTCCAGTGAAAGGATTTTCGAAGAAAGGCGTAGGATTGTCTTTGACTGGGAGTTTACTTACCACATAGCAAAAGTCCTTGATGACAAGCTGGTATATTTTCAGTCTAATCTCGTATGGCAGCCGAAGGAAGCCAATTTGCTCTTGAGGGACAATAGCCTTTGCCCAGACAAGTGACTATCACCGGTTAACGACGACATTGTTTTATAACTTGGCAGAACTTACATGTATACCTGTCTCTGGCAAGTCGGGCTTCTCATATGCGACCGCCTTTCTGTTCTTCGTTACCAGAGCAGGAGTTGCAAACGCATCGAATCCAGGGCGCTTTTTGTGAGTCTGAGGATTTGCAGCTTTCTTCTTTCTTATTGCTCTTTGCTTAGATGCCATCATTTTATAGTTTGTATATCGGTATTTAGATGTATCAGCTAGATTTTAGGATATTGACGTTCGTCGCAAATACTTAGAAAGCTGATCGTAAAAGTTTGATCAAGCGAGGAAATTCTCTTAACGATATCGCTATGCTATAGCCCATTTCTCAAGGCGCTGCAAAAAGAAGTCCCGTTCTTGTGTCGCTCGTATTGTGCGCTAATTATTGTGGTTTGGACGGATCAATTAAGTGGCTGGTCGTGATTCACTAGAAGTTTATGGTCACGAGTAGCTGAGCCGGAATAAGCAAAACTGCTAATGCTAACCGAAGACCAGGGGTGAACCTTTTTACAACAGCCCTCATGCACTATACGTCTCTGGAAATCATACTTACTGAGGATATCAAATCACGAGATACTTTCAATCTAAGCGAGTCTGGAAAGAAGGGGCTACTTGGCGAAGATCAGAGGGGACACCTATCGAGGTGGATTCTGGAAATATAATATACTTACCCATTTAATTACCAAAAACTGTCATGTATGCGCTCTATGACTGTTACATTGAAGATATCTGACTGTTGTGGGGCGAGAGCAAGAGCTAATGATTCAGATGCCATGTTATTGAATAAATTTGTGAAAGTGTTGCAAGGTTATAAAGTCGAATATGTCAAATCCAGTATGTTGTCCAATCTCTGCATAAAACAATCGAACAGTGCTTCGTACATCTTAAATTCTAGCGTTGGGCCAGGGTTTATTTAAAAGCCTCCATAAATCAGACCAACCACCTCTCAATCACTTTCTTTAGGTGAAATGCTGAATAGCAAGTAGATCTCACCTTTTACTGCTCACTTGAAGAGGTATTTCGTGTCTGATCCTTATCGGATGGGTGCACGTTCACAACCTGATAATTTTTTGTGTGAGATTCTGACCCCTTTTCGACTTATTTACTCGATATAGACCTTCATGATTCCATTTTTTTGAGGAACAAGTCAAATGGGAGCTGAGTTTGTCACGCAATCTTACAGTCATATTTCACCCACGTGATATTTAGCCGATATATATACTTTCATCATCCCACTCTTCCTCCTTATACTTAATAAGACATCTTATTTCCAATAGAATAGACCACAGTTTTACCTAAAATGGCTCCATTAGCTACTGTGGCCATATTGTCAATAGGTGACATGGGCTTGGGTATTGCAAAGCTGCTTATCGCTCATGATTATAGAGTTATCACGAATATCGAAGGTAGAAGGTAAGGATAGTCTCCGATCATATGTGACGGGTTAGAGCAAGTCAAAACTATCTTCTAATGAATCCTGAGAAATTACGTATGGGAGATTTACAATTGATTGGGGGAAGTAGCCAAGGGACTTTCGAGTTCTAGGTTCTCTCTTCATGCTATTACTCTCTTCAAGTGTTATGTTTTGAACTTTTGCTGATGCAATATAGTGAAGATACACACACAAGGGCGAAGGAGAACAATATTGAGACGGTGTCTACAGACATAGCTCTTGTTGAGGCCTCCAATTATATCATTTCCATCGTGCCACCAAGAGATGCCCTTGGAATCGCTCATCGCATCACTGCTGCTTTCAATGCTCTTTCGGCTCCCAAGGAACTGTACTACATAGATCTTAATGCTATATCTCCACGTAGAGCTCGAGAAATAGCCTCCCACTTTCAGTCCACTGCACCTTCGATCAAACTCATAGATGGCGGAATCGTCGGAGGTCCTCCTTTCCTAAAATCAGGCACAGGACCATCTGCAGAGATCTCTATCCCCGGTGCCATTTCTTCCGTTCAATCTGATTCAGAGACTGGCCATGCATGGAATCGCCCTGATGTACCTGTTTCCGGACCACATGATCTCATTGATGCACCAGTATCAGGTGCTCATCTTTCCGAAACCCTGAATCTGAATCATATCTCGCAAGAGATTGGTCCTGCATCAGGATTAAAGTGCTGCTTTGCAAGTGCCTCTAAAGGATTTATAGCCATATGTATACAGTCCTTCACCACAGCTTCCAACCTCGGGGTATTGCCGCTCCTACAAGAACTAATGGAGCAGCGCATGCCAGGACAGTTCAAAGCTGCCAAAAGTGGCGTAACTGGAATGCCCCCTAAGGCGTATAGGTGGGTAAGAGAGATGGAAGAGATCGCGCTCGCACATGCGGATGACGGTGGGTTTCAAGGTGGAAAGGATGGAACTGGTGTGTTTGGAGAGATTGCCAAAGTATACAAGAGTGTTGCAGATGAAACTATTCTAGGAGAGGAGAAGACGGAACGTAGGAAAAGGGGCCTAACGGTTGAAGATGTTGCTTCTACTATGGGAGATGGATTGGGAAAGAAGAAGAAGAAAACTGAATAGATTAGTAGAACAGTACATAGAACATCTCGTTGACTTGTTCTCGAGAAATTTGAGTACGAGCATTTATTAAATACAGATCAATAGCACATCAAATGGTCAAATTTCAAAACGACTGAAAGGTTAAAAGGGTCAAATTAAGCAAGACACATTCAGCGATTTGGAATTAGGCATAGTATGACAAAATAGGTATTATCGTCGTTGACTATCCCACACAGAGCACGAAAGCTTGGTTCTTCGCTCAGTAAGATGGGTAATACTTCAAAATGGTGTGTGTATTCAAGACAAAAATCAACATTTACTCCTCCCATAATGTGCTCCCGATGCCAAACCCCCATTGGTATACCTTAAAAGCAACAGATAGTGATAGTCAAAAGTAAAGCGCTTCAATAAACGGTCCATACCAACATGTTTTCATTGCCAGTTTCCCTGGCTCAATGACAACAGTCCATGAATGCAGTCCAGATCTCCTTTCTTGCTTGGGCTCACGTCACCTCGCATGAATTTCTCAACCTCCTCACCCCTTTCAGTTCCTTGGTCTTCAAAAACTTTTGGCTCGGCATGAACACCTTTTCGTCTTCTGTTCTTGGAAACTCCTAGGTTACCTGCATGAGTCATTATTTTGAGATTATCTCCCAACACAGCCTTTGAACTTGAATCGCGATCGGGTCTGGCGGAGGGTAGTGGCCGACGTCGTGCGTGGTTTCCTTCATCACCAGGGATCCAGTTCTCCTTATCGGAATCTCCAGATGGGGATCTCATTAGTCCTTCACCACCCTTAACAGGTCGTATTGATTGCAAACTTGGCTTGCCAGTGCTTTGTAACCTAGCGACACTTGACTGCGCTCGTCCTAACTTTAGTTTCTTGCCCTGCGCAGCTGCGTCATGTTTCGCTGGCGGTGCGTTTCGCTTGTTGCTATTTGACCTCAGCGCTACATGACTTGTAGATCGCAGGAGACTAATTGCTGCCACGGCCGATCCAGTAGATTCATTCTCAGCTTGGGTAGTAAGTTCATCTCGAGCATCGGGATCACAGGCAAATTCCCAGGTGCGAGAATCTCTTGATCGACCAGTTTGCAATTGTGGTACGAATGGTGCTGGCCCTGTATTAGGAGACTTGTGGCTTGAATGGCCAAATGTGAATACACTCTGACTTCTTTGAATACCCCTCCGATGTGGTGGAAATACCGCATCGGATGAAGATGGACGAGGAGGTGTCTCCCGAGCAGGTGACGATAATGACTCTACGAGTTCTGCTTTGCCATCAAGAGACATTGACAACCGTATTTTTGCTAATTTTGGTGAAGAGCTTGGCTGGGCTGTAACACCAATCCTCTCAGGACATGATGATGGTAGGTTGGCGGAGAAGCTGTAAACACGTCAGTACTCTAAATAAAATTTTAGGTGTAAAAACTCACATTGGTGGGGTTGTAATGTGAGCGGTGTGGGAAGACGGTGGTGTTGAGAATGAGCTGTTTGCCAAGTTCCAGCGGTTGGCTAGATATCCAGGCGTTGAGTAGAACGATGACCCAAGATTTTCGGGCGCGGAAGAAGCAATAAATTCAGCGCCACGGCCCTCAAATGATGTCCGAGTCTTAACTGTTGGCATGTCTAAGGGTAGGGAATCAACGACTTCCTTTAATTGCTGTGCTTCCTGTACTGCTGCTACTTCCATAGCCACCGGCGAGTCGTGAGGATGCTTAGAATCCTGAGAGCGTGTAATATCACCTTCTTCCCGAAGAACCAAGTCTCCCTGATCCAAGTTCGATATGATGACTTCCGTAACTTGACTTCCACTGGGAAGTATTCCAGATGCGGGATCAGAAGACAGGGCCATTATGTTTCTGAGCCCGAATGCTGCAACTTCATGTGGTAATAATGGACGTGATTTTCTTCGATTAATCTGACGGCGGTTCTGGAACCATATCTAGAACGCGTAAGTCCACGGTTTCAGCTACAACTAGGGAGAAATACGCACCTGCACCTCCTTCTCGTTCAGGTCTACTTTTTGTACAATACGTGCACGATCTGCTTTATTCGGCTTAGGACTTTCTTTGTATTCTGCTTCGAGTATGGCCTGGTCTTTGGTACTGTAAGGAGTTAGCATTTACTATGAGCAGTAGCAGAAATATTATCATTTCTGGGAACTAGGGTAGGCGTGTAAGGAACTGGTCTACAGTATTCAAGACATACCTCGTTCTCTTTCTCTTTTGTTTTGCGTCCGCCTTATTCTCTGATTTATTCGACTTATCATCCTTCGACTCTGACCCGCTGGATGTAGTCAAAGCCATATCATTGTCGGTTTCAAAAGTACTTGAGTCTGATCGATGTCCATCTGGAGCACCAGAAGAGGAGCGGGGTGGAGGCAAAATCGCGTCAGACATTGTGGCCGATATTCATGTCCCACCAGTGTAAAAATGATGTGGTATAATAGAGAATAGTATTCTAGTGACCGAAGAAAGTTTTGGTAAACGTGGGAAATCAATTGATGTTGAAGTGCAATTTGGAAATGGAGAGGTTATCCCGTCGCGTCAACCCCAAAGACACGCGAAGTGAAGATGCCAAGACCCGATCTCTAAATGGTATTGAATCAATATTGACACTTACCGAACACAACATAAATTTATTGTCAGAACTTTCCAGTTTTTCTGTCATAAAAGCTCAAAGTGATCATGAACTTATATTGGTTATTCTTAGAATCAACGACGTGCTTACGTCGAGGTTTCCAGATAGGTTACTGACGCGCTCAGCATCAAAAGTGCTGTTCACTTAACTTCAAAGCACGAGTCCTAGATGCCGTGTTCATAATTGTGATCCAAGATATCCAAATTTCAACTTAATTAGTCTGATACTGATCACAAAGCTTGCTGAACCCCAGATTGTACGTGGAGATGACCCATGAAATGGGGCCACTTTGTTATATATTTCAAATTGTCTCATTTAGTAGTCACGATTGTCTAGATGATCAACTAAAGTCCCACGCAAGTACATCTTACTTTTTTCTCAGTTACCTCCTATGATGAGTATAGGTTAGAGTTGAAGCTTTCCAGATGTTGTGGTACAGCTGTGGTATCTACTAGAGTCGTCGCTCCATACATCTGTAGCTAGAAGTATGGCTTGCTTGTACGTGTTTCAAATAACTTGGTCTTTTTACAAATCCATGAAAATAGGAGATAATCTTGCAAAAAAATGTTGACAGATATGTTACTGCTACTTCCTCTGTAGACGCGGAATGATTACTGTAAGGAAACGCGAAACTAAGGAAGTACGTTAGATACATCATATAGTTAGATACATGTTACTGGATATTCTTAGATTCTTCCATATAGACAGATTTTCTTTTCCCGGCTGGCGAAAAATGAAGCTGCAAACAGCCTGAATCTCATGTATGATTATTGTAGATTTAAATTTCCTTAAGACGTCTAAATCATAGGTGCCATATGAGAAACTACACGCAACACCACAAGATCTTTTTTTTGATGAGATTGCCTCATGCTTGTTACTTCACTAGACTCCAATACAGAATAGCCCACCCACTTCATTTCATCATTTCGATCAAACCATCGCTGCTGAAAACATAGCCGAGCGCTTTGCTGCTGTAGATAGCTAGCTTTAGCACAAAAATCAGGAAATTTGGTAATCCCGGAGGATCGCTGCTCTCATGTGAATAACAGGTACGAGCACCGCTACCAAGAAAGAGCAGGCATCCCAATTAAAACTAAACTGTCTGTATATAGAATTGCTCACAAAGCAAGACCATCCCCTATCGTGTCAAAGTTGTTGAAAATGTTCAGGTTTCGCTAAGTTATGCCGAACTCACTTATGGAGAAGTTAGTGCTTGCGCCCACTTGGCTCAAGACGACATCGTAGAAGCGAAAAGGAAGCAGACGCAACACATGTGTATTCAATCGTTTTACAGATTTGAAAAAGCAATTTCTCTACTGAAATCCTTGGTAGTGCACTATTACAATCCTTGTGTCACATTATTATCCTTGTCAACACCAACCTCCAACCCCGCTGTCGTCATTAACCCCACACACGGAATCAAGCAGTATGAAAACTGGATCGTAGAAGAAACTGAATCTATCCTCTAGCATCAGCTGTCGGCACAGGTCACTAGTCAGACTAAGAACTATACTGGTTGTCTTGTGGCAGTTAAAAGACTGCCTGCTGGTATTTTTATGGGGCTACATAAACTGCTTATGGCAGTGGAGCTCAAGTTTCCTCGAGTTGTGTGTTCTTTGCTCAAATCCATTCCACCCATTCACCTCCAAAAGTTCGCTACTTGTGGAGATATTCCTGTCCCGAAATAAAGAGGGAACACTGTCCATCTGCCTCTATTTGCTAGACTGATCGAGAAAAATGCAAAAATCGCCGAAAAAAAGAACATTCTAAAATGCTGCTAAAATAATCATCAAAGCCATCATCATTGGCTGTTTACAAGTCGTCGGTGTCCTCATCTGGCAGTGGCATATCTGCGGCATCCTTCATGTCTTTCTCATATTGCGCTAGTAGTGCAGCATCAACTGTGGCAGTTGGAGGGGCAAGAGCTGGAGCAGCAACGAACTCCTATAAATTATTAGATCCGGACAAAAACATATTAGAATAGAAGGGAGCGTACAAGTGTTGGGTTGCCGACAAGCTTTCGTGCCAACCACAAGAAGGGCTTCTCGAAGTTGTAGTTAGACTTGGCGGAGATATCGTAGTATTGGAGGTTCTTCTTGCGATGGAAGGTAATGGTCTTGGCCTTAACTTTTCGCTCCTTTACATCGACCTTGTTTCCGGTGAGGACAATTGGGATGTTCTCACAGACACGGACCAAGTCACCTGTCATTATTGATTAGTACGCCAAAATATCCGAGGAAACGGGATGTTTGAGATTAAACTTACGGTGCCAGTTGGGTACATTCTTGTAAGTGATGCGGGAGGTGACGTCAAACATGATGATACCGCACTGACCGTTGATGTAGTATCCATCACGGAGACCTCCGAACTTCTCTTGTCCTGCGGTGTCCCAGACATCGAATTGGATGTTACCCAAGTTCTACCTTGATTAGTAAATGTTGTGCAGGCCGCAGAGTCTTTGAGCCCATACCGTGCTGAATCCGAGAGGGTGAACCTCAACACCGAGAGTCGCAATGTACTTCTTCTCGAACTCTCCAGTCAAATGACGCTTGACGAAGGTGGTCTAGTCGAGTGTTAGTCTGTGTCCTTGTTCGTAAATGCGCCGCCAACCGCGCTGGAATGAACAGCATATTCTGTTGGTGGGGTTGAATTTCGAGTCCAAATTTACACACCTTTCCGGTTCCTCCATCACCAACAAGCACGAGCTTGAAAGTAGGAGTTCCTGATCCTGAAGCTCCTTCCGCCATAGTTGCTGATGTTTGATGTTTTAAAAGGTTGGATTATACAGTTGAGCAAGATTTTGTGAAGGCTGCGATAAGATGTCAGTTGAAAGCCCCAAACGTGCAATTCTTTGTATTTAGACTGTTAAAGACAGGTAAATGACTATGGATGTGATGGCATACCTTATATTATCGTTTTGAGGTAGACGTGGTGTTGTGTGATTTGCCCCGAAGATGCAATGTGAGGTGTGGTTGTTTTGAGAGGTTGGGCGAGCGGTGTTGATGAGGGCAAAAAGCTTTTAGGTGGCGCTTGGCTAGTCACGTGCAATCCACTTTTCCCCTTGTTGCCTACAACCGACCCTTTACCTATTTTAAGCCAAAGAATCTGACTATGTGACTCGAAGGGGAATATTATATGGTAATAAACTCATTAGACACTCAGAGATATACTTACGAAGGCTGCTCAACTGATTGACTGTCATTCCTACTGTTCTATCCCTGTCCGATTCTATATTTTCCATTCAGCCAACTACAATTCTTGTTGGGACGGAAGAAGATGCTAATTTTGTGAGAACTTCTATCTACAGCCATACATATTCTTCTTCAGAGTTGCATGAGATTGTCCCAAAATTCCTCAAACTTTTCCAGTAAGTGCTTCAAAACGCCTCCATGATACGCCAATGCAATAAGCAAAATAATTATGAGCGTGTGATTCATGCCAAAATCAACCATTTATAATGGTAGAATATGGCACCCAAGTAGACCACGGCCTCCCCAGTCTCTCCTTGGCGTTAGTGTGAGCTGCAGTTCCTGTCGACGGCCAGCTGTAGGACGAGATATTCTCACGAGTACATTTTGCTGTTAAACCAATTAGTCATTCGCATAGCAGCACTGGAACAGAATCCTTACTCCTTCGTTTCCTTGCACGCACTCTCCAACTCTTCTGAGGTTGTCATGGTTTGCGATATCGACGTATCCAAAGTTGCGTATCTCATCGCTGGCTTTCAACCCCGCAGAGTGTGCCGGGCTGCCTTCCACAACACTGTTTACCCTCGCGAACGGCGCACCCAGGGGCTGCACCACTGGTGGGAGTGATGGGCCGGTTCCGTTTGTAGGAGCATCGTTCGTGGTAAGCTCTTCGGTAGGACCTTCTTCCGCCAATCTTGCGAAGTGCTCGTGGATATGTTTCTCAATGACGGACATGAGAGCTTTATAGTCATTTCGTAAGTATATTATGCGGGACCGTGTAGTTCTGACTGGAGATTTGTTAGAAGCACAGCTATATAGGTATCGAGGTACATGCTTTGTGCCACGTCAAGATCCGCTCGCGGGAAACCGTCCGGCGTAATAAGTCTGGTGTTCATGTCAACTCCATGCTGCTGAAAATTAGTACAGTGCTAGGAACCGAAGTAAAGAACGGCACATACGGACTCAAGCACACTGCTCAGAGCTTTGATTTCCGCCTCGATATTATCCTTCTTAGCTTGGAGCTGTCCCAAGGACTGTCCATTTGCGTGAGCTCCATTGACAACAGGGACAGTCATAGGCCCTGAGGGAACAGTTGGGGCGTGCAGATTTTCCATCTTGAGACAAAAGTGAGCCGAGTATCTAGAGGAGCATAAATAGCTTAGGAGAAGTTAAGTAGAATAAGTTGGTCAGCCTTGCGAAGAATAGCTAGGCTACAGACCAGGCGCGTCGTGGAGGGGCACAGGTGTGGGGTATTCAGTCGATTCATAAAAGTGGATTCTACATGCCAAGATACACCTCCAGTTGTGTTGGGAGTTTACCGAGACCCCCTTTTCACCAAACGAACGACCTAGAGATGACAAAATAGTCTATATCTTGAGGTTATGTAAATAGAAAGAGATAAGTTTACTCTATGCCGACATTAGAAGTGTCTAGCATGGCAAAGAAAAAGCTACCATTAGTTCTATTCAGATAGGAACCAGCAAGCCACTTGGTGTATTATGTAGATAGATATGTATGGCCAAGACTCCAGGGAATGATTGTACTTCTGTTTTGCTTGTTAGAGGGTATACCTTGGTAGTCTCTCTTACTCCAAGTAATGGTGCTCCTGCTTTTCAGCTCTTTTCCTCACAGAAAAGAGTAACGCTATGGGCATCAGAGAAAACAAAAGGAAAGCACGATGGCATTCGCCCCAGGACTCTTAAATCTCTACTTGGGCTTGTCATAGCCTAGCTTGTTCTCACAAATCTCATTGCTCTTCAACCGTACTCCTCTTGGTAGTTATATTTGGCTGTTGCAACACTTTCTTGGTCTTATATTCCCATTCTTCTTGGCTCATACTCCGTATATCATGGCCTCCATCGAGAACCCTATTGCAAACGTATCTGCAGTCAACTCAACTACTTCCCATGCCAACCCAATATATTTGTCCCGCACAACAAGCTTGGGTTCCCCAATAGCTCCACATCCACAGCCTCGAGTACTTATGGCAGACGAGATGCCTGAGATTGTTCAAGCTAGTCCATTGCGCAAGCCTCTATCAAAATCGTTCGGGCCCGACGTGAATGAAGTTTATGAGCTTCCTGCAACTGAAGTGTCAATCACTAAGTCGGTGCTGAAAGTCATCAACAATCCAGACAATAATACTTGTGTATTCATTAGTTCCCAGACCTCCGGAGGTTCCTTCTCAATAGAAGCAGCTGCTCCAAATGATTTGCAAACCTTGGTGAACTTAGGCTTGTCCTTTGGAACTCTGGATAAACTCGGTTCTCCAAAGCCAAGGAAGATTTTATTGTCAGACTCGGGTTCTGAAGTAAACGCAGAGGTATCCGAAGAAACAAATCTCGAGGCAAAGCCACAATTCAACAGGTGGATGAGAAATATACAAAAGCGGCGTATGACGGTAAACGGACCTATGGACAAGTCTGAGAAATCTTTCATTGAAGTTTCAGGCCGTCCGAACAAAACTCGACATCAAAAATCTTCATCGGAATCATCCTCCGCATTTGTGACGGCGGTAAAAAGTGCTAGTATTAGCCTGGCAAGCTTCAGTATCGCTCCTACCTCCAAGCGGACTGGCACGTCCTCTCGTCAGAATAAGACCAATATTAGCAGCAAAGCTTCAAATGTTGGGAGACGATCGGAAGACAATTCGCTGATTGCTAGGACTGCGGTGGTTGATCAGGGTGTCACGAACCGTCTGCTGCAACGCCGTCATGTGTTGGAAGAATTGATAGCTACTGAGGAAAACTATGTTGCTGATGTGAAATTCCTCCAAAATGTGAGCAAAAGGAGATTCATCTGTATATATCAGATCACGCGCTGACTGATGAAGGTTTACGTGAACCTCATGGGTTCAATTCCCTCCCTCACACCACATCTTAGAAATTCGATCCACTTAAACCTCAACGAGATCATAAATTTACACGAGCAGCTTCTGGGAGACTTACACCGAATAGTGCCCCATTCTGAATATACACAAGCTGACTGCATTGCTGAAAGAAATCTTGCACCGAAGGCTCGCGGACACAATAGATGGCGTAGTCTAGATGCTGTTCCTGAACACACAGCAGGTGCTGGCTGGCTTCAAAAGATTCCTGGAATGACAACAGAGCCTAAGATTGCTGCTGATGTCGCAAAAGCTTTTGGAAAGAAGGTCTGTCCATTAGCAAGATTGAATTTGATCACTGATACTTACACATGCCATAAGATTAATCGGTTTTTTGTTTACGAAGAGTATGGGGCCAAATACGAGATCATGCTCAAGGACGTTACCTCAACGCATAGAGCGCAGCCTCAATGGAGCACTTTCGAGACAGGGCTAGAAGCATTGGCGACAACTTTAGCATCGCTCAATACCCAGAACAATGTTTCCAGGAAGGCGTTGGCTATTGGGGATCTCTTGGTGAAAGTAAGATACACGATATTATGGCGAACTGGTTATTATACTAAGCCTGGATATAGCCACTCCAACGTGTCTGCAAATATCCACTTCTATTCGGAGAACTTTTGAAGTATACACCGGTTTGCGATTGTCCTGATGCCCACATGGAGATTGACAATGTCCTTATCCGACTTCGAGAAGCTACCTCAGAGATTAACCGAGCAACTGATGATCCTCGCATAAAAACGGCCATTGAAAAATCGTGGATTCTGCAGGACAGATTGTTTTTCCCGGGGATGGTGCGTAGATACCGTCAGTTATATTAAATTCTCTCTAACGTTTATTCAAGTCCGAAGCTCGGTCTAAGACTTCCATACGTGGGCTTGGTCACATCGATCTGTGCGGAGTTCTATACGCGTCCTGGCAGACAAAAGATCGTGTGGATGGGCAGTATTTAATCTCCCTCCTTTACCGCGATTTTCTTCTTCTTGCTTCTTCCATTAAAAATGAGCAGACATATGCAGTTCAAGCATGTCTCGGATTGAGTGAGTTGAGGATAGAAGAGGTTGACAATGGTAGAGGTAGGCAATGAGATTCCGTTATTCCCCAGCCATTTATCTTCTTGCGTCCATCAATAATGCTCTTTAATGAAGGGTTAATACTGTGTGAAGCTGACCTGCCACCAGGTTTACAGTGCCACACAGCTCCATTCTCCTGGAAACTTATATTTGAGAACAATCATCAGCTTTTTGAGCTAACCGTAAGTGCTTGCTCACAGAACGAAGAGATTCAGTGGCGGGACCACCTCACCACCCATATTTCAAAAGCATCATTCCACACTGGAGAAGAGGCTTCGATTGGAACTCTAGCGCTGAGCATAAAACCTATGGGAACAGTCTTCGGAAAGCCAGGTAGGTCAGACTAGCGATGAAGTATGTTTTGTCTCTCATGCTAATCTCAATAACGTAGGCACTATTGCAAGGCGCATGTCCATTCACAGAGCTACAACAGTGGGACAGATGACAGGTCTCTGCCAAGTTCTTATCAAGAACACTACCGCAGCTAGGGAGATGGGCCAATCTATGGCAAGTGCTACTGTCAACAGGTCACAGTCCCTTCTTACAACGAAGCGAATTCCCGTTCTAGCACCATTTCGCGGAGAGCGTATAAGATTAGAGGGTCTCCTTGCTGATGTCTGGACGCGCGATGTCCTACCCTTTCCGGGCATAGTTGGCCGCAGTCGTGGTGACGTGCGCACGTCTGCTAGTTCTATCATGCGAAAGCTCAGTGTTGCAAGTATTACAAGCAATTTCTCTAGACGATCTAGTAGCCTTGCCAGCATACATAGGGCTGCCGATGACGAAATAAAGATGGGAAGTTATTCAGTGAAGCCAAAAATCACACAACATGAGCATGCTAGGAGTGAAACAGCTTCAATACTTCATGGCGATGGTGTAAACCAATCAATGGTGGAAGACGGGAATGAGAAGACTCAGCGAGTCATCGAGCAAATTGCTACCAAACTTAACGAAAAGAAAGGTGAGTGAGCCCAAGCCCAAGACCAGAAGCTTTTCTTTATTGCCAACTTTCATATCTGGAAGCGAGAATGCCTCGCCTCCCAAGTGAGCTAGAGCCACAGCTAACTTTAGTTTGAAAAGTAGGCTATTCTCAAGAAACTGCACGCAGACTAGCCAACCTCAGACCTAGTATTAGCTTTACTCCTGATGGAAGCCATATCAGCGCTGTACCTCTGCGAACATCGAGCGCAAATAGCATGACGCAGAATAGGACTGCCTCAATGCTCACCCCTACTTCTGCCGATGATGGAAAGGAAAATTCCGTTGAAAGCTTGACAGCACAAGTGTCACAATCGCAAAAGCAAAAGCAAGTGAAATGGGGTATAACAAAAGTACGCAAAAACCATGGCCTGCGCAACTTGTTCCGCTAACACATGCACACCGACTTCTATTAAAGATACTGTTCCGATGCATTACTCTGAATGCGGATTGTATAGCCTTTTTGGGCTTTGGATGATTGTGTGAATCAATACCTAGAGCTTGAGCTTGTAGAATTAGGAGACATAGAGTTTTCGTTTTTGGCTTTTGATTGCGTACGCTCCCACTCGGGTTTGGACTTCTCTAACAGTGTTTGCTGTACATTAGATTAACGATACATCATTGAAATGTTAAAGTAGAGGCTTTATACAAATGAACACTGATTCCTACTCAACTTTTCGGAAGATGTTTATGAATAGATAACTGCTTCTTATGACGGAGAGGTTGTGGACGGGAAGAGATATCTTGGATTAAACAACAAAACCCAACAAAAGAGATAGCAGCGTGACTTGATAGTTACACTAGAACTTCACCGCTTGTAAAGTTCATCGTAGTGCAAGAGATCACCTACATTGACATGGGAAGCCTCGTCTTACTCAATAAGTACCTTGTCATGACTTGAAGACAGGATAGAAGATGACTCCATTAGGTGAGGTAAGGCCTAATTTCGTAATTGCTTATAACCACAACACCGCTTATTTTCCTAGGTTGAGCATCTCAACTACACGTGGAAGACCATAGTTTTTATGGCAATTTTGCGAAGCTGAAATTCGACAGACCGAGCCTACGCAAATTGTGGATGTGTGGCAGCCACGTGGGTCTAGATATGATCGGGTCGTACAGTAAGTACTGTAAGTGCTAATGACGATTTGTTCGATAACGCGCTGGAAGCATATTAGTAAATCTTGGAGGTGCTTTGCTCACACTCCGCAATTGAAGGCGAGATGCGAACAAGAATGTCACGCATGTCACTTTGTACCCTCGCATAGCCCCCAGCACAATCCTAGCCCCCCAATGGAAAGAGGTGTGCAAGCGCTCAAGGCTGTCAGAACGGTGAATGGCCACCCCCGATGCTCAGTGTGGCGTATGAGGCTGCTGCACTTCCTTCCACCGATATCACAACATTGGAACCGTAAGTAATAATTGATCCTGTGACAGTGATGGGTGGATGAGGAGCATTAAAGATGAAGCTATCCACCGTACAATTTTCAAGTGAGGGAGGTTGAGATCGTGACTTCATTTCTTACTCTTGGTATTCCTTGACCGCTTTTCCCTCTTACATTCAATGTTTTCCTAATGCCCATTTAGTACATTTGTCCGATTTCCGTCATACCGCGATTCGCGTAGGTTCTTGCTCTCAAAGGATCACTCGACAATAAAGCACAAACGGTTCTCTGGGCGCTTCTGGCCGGTCACCATACGGTCTTCCGTTTGACAAGCACCTGGAGAACTACTTTTGCTTTTGCACTGCCAGCGAGATCTGTCAGAGCATGACGGCGGCAGCAAGGACTCCAAGGAAGCAACGGCATCCGATGAATGGGATGAAGATTCGGTGACGATATGCTGGCCTGGCGATAGCCGTGTACGACTTACTCTTCATGCGTAGGAGAGTTAACAAGGACTTGTTACGGTTTTTGCAACCCACGATGTTTGAGGGTCGGTCTCAAACGCGGCCAAGGTGTCATAGCCCGGTCTTTGTGTGGGAGCAGCCCCTGTGTTAGAGATCAGGGACAACTAGTCTATCGAGATTATTAGGTGGAGGTTGTGGGAGGGACAATTATCATGACTTTAAATGGAAGAACTGCACTAGGCATATTGCTCACATTTGATAGTGGTAATATTGAATAGAGTATTGACCGGAATGGTGATGGTGATGGTGATGTTTGATGTTTGATGTTCGATGGGGTTCGCCCTGGTCTGGGTATTGAATGTGATGTGATGGTGGACGAGAGTCTTTGTCTTGGCGTAGGCTTGGAGAATGTACTGTAACCTCAGCTAACCCCGAAGCGTTAACCTCTAAGCGGTAACCCCTACCCGCACAGTCCCGGGCTCCCTTTCAGTGCCCAGACGCCGGATACTGGGGGTTTGATTAGAGGGACAAGGCCCCTTAATTGGATATCTCATGGGGCTATTGACCCCTGGAGGTTCAGGGGTGACGCCGGCCAGAACCATCGCCAGCACTGTATGTAGCACTGTAGCACTACACTATACTATCCTATCCTACCACGGTACAGGTATGTACTGTATGTACTGTACTCCCCTACTGTACTGTATGTAGAGTAGTAGTGGTAGTAGTAGTAGTAGTTAGTGCTGTTTCTTCGGCTCTATCCTGCTACGCGCCCTGACTTCTGCACTCTGCCCAATCACCCTCCTCCATGCCTCTGCATCTCCCTGCAGCCGCCAGCCATCATGGAGACCATACCACACCATCCCCAACACCATCCATCTTCACCCATCTATGAGGTCGTCCTTTGCTGGCTCAATTGGCTCTTTGGGTATAATGATCCTCCCCAACAGAGCAGAGCTAACTATAGAATAATCTCCATCGTGCTGGGACTTACTGGGGACCCAAAAGTTTCCCTGGCGTGCCTCTGACCCCATTCGTGCTACCGCCATACCGCTCGTCCTCTTCTTCATGGCTTCATCTATTCCTCCCGCTCAGGCGGCTCTCGACATACATGCATGCACATCATGGCGGTCACAAATCACGGCCGACGCTCGAGGACCCTGGTCGTACATACTGTAAGTACAGTACATCCGAAGGCCTGTTCGTTCTTAAACATCTGCTCCCCACCATCATCTCATCGTCCCATCAACACGGTCTCAATCTCTAAAACACCAAAACGTCTCAAGCTGAAGATCCCCAGGCACAAGCCCGTTCCCAAACGCTCAGATTCAGAACGTCGACCTCGAAATATCCCCCATCCGATGAAAGCCTCCTGCTAGCTTGAGACATTCCATGCTTCCCTACCGGACGAGGCCCATATCTGATATAACCGAACCCATTGATCAATGATCAAGCTTTGAATCAAGCGGAAAGAGGTTGCACACCCTGCTCTCACACCCCATATCATTACCTGATTCCCTAATTGCTCGGATGTCCACTGTCATAGAAGACCAGACTACCAGCTCGTGGTCCGTTCCATCCTCGAAACCGTACCGGCTCCTGCAACAAGAAAGCAGAAGATCATTCCAAAGAAGGTCTTGGTTTGACACAAGTTCCAGAGTGGACCCCCCTCCTCTCTCCGCCCAGTGACTCTCGCTCCTGGTGTCCCAAGGAGATCGAGATATAGACTACCGCATCTCCACATTTACACCATCTCTTCTTCCTTTTTCTTCTGACAGCGCTGTGCACTCGTTCGTCGATAGTCCATTCTTTCACATCGATCGCACATTCATTCTTTTCAACTCCGCCGGCCCGGATCCTATTCACCCATTACAACTTTAATCCATTTTTTCGTCTCCGCTGTCTTTCTCTTCATCAACCAAGCCAAATCGCCCATTCGATTCGAATCCTGTCTGTGTCAGCCATTCTTTCAAAAGGGAGCCGTTTATTTGGGAGAGATTCAGAGGAAATTCAATTAAGAAGGAAAAATGGGAAAACTTATCAAGAACCACTGGGCTAGACTCATCGTGCTTACGGCTGCGGTTTGTACGTCTCCCAACATCCTGCTACGACAATGACAGAGGAAGCAAAGAAGGGAAAGAAAAAAGATGAACATCTATCTAACAAGGGTAAACAGATCAAGTAGCTGCTGCAATCTCCGGATTCTTCTGGCCGAAAATATTCTGGGATTTCCTGACCAAGAACCTCGATGTCGCCGTAAAACCTTTACCGATCCTGCAAATCATAAATTTGGTCTTTGGCCTCGTCATGTTTGCCTGGGAGTGGCCATTAGGAGCCATCGCTGGCTCAGCACTACATCGAAGCATCGAGGCAAGATTAATTGTGTTGCCAATGGCTGGGTTGGCAGCTGCATTGCTGTATCAAGCTACGAATCCGGCGATTTATTATAGTGTCGCGTTAGTGGTCTACTTTTGGGCTTACAGTGAAGGAGAGGTATGTTACGGCTCATTGCAGACTTGGGAACAGAGTACTAATTATAACAGGTGGTGGTTGCAAAGCCATGGTCATTACCCCAACGAGGTCGGCCTGGAAAGGTATAAACGATCTTCTAGCTCCACCCCACTCGCCCAGCTCAACCTACCAGATTCGGGAGAAGAATCAGAGGCCCGTAGATGGCATAGCATATCTGGAAAGAAATGTATATTAAAGCTCAGCCTGGCAATGGCTCCTGCAATTCTTTGCACGCATAGAGAAGAAGAGAAACGAAAGCGTTATTTATGACGCACAGCCCACCATCATGTGAATACCCATTGTTTCTTGAGCCAGCATTAGCGAAGGGGCGTTTTTTTGTTTTTTAAGGGAAAGTCATGAAGATGAGTGGGAGCTGGCCATTTTATTTTATCTTATAAACATGATGAATTGTCAAAGGGGGGAAAGTACCCTCTGAAGTGAAGAACAACCATAGTTAATCGATGAAAGCTTCACGATGGATTTTCTCCCAGATCTCGTTTCTACGTGATATCTTTCTCTCTCTCTCTCTCTCCCCCCCTCTCTCTCTCAGACACGACTAGTCATTGTCTAGTCTAGTTTTCCATATATACTCTCCTGTGCATGATTCTTATTATCGCTCGGTACTCGCTTTTTTTTCTTTGATGATGGTCTTTGGTGGTGATTGATTGATGGAGGTTGGTCAGCGCACTGCATGCAACACTTGAGGTTTCGTGTTGTCGTCAACCCGTCAGGCGCCGCAACGGTAAAACCCTTCTACGTTGCCGGATCTATTTTTATTATCAATTCGGACGGTTACATGCTCCTGTCTCTTATGGAGCTATTTAAATGCGAGCCTTTCGCGGCGTCTCAGCCTTATGAATAAGTCGCACGTAAGACCTACAATAACTGAACTAGCAGCAGATAAAGTAGAGCAGATAAATCACTCGAATCTCACACATCCTCTATACTGGGTTTGGCAATTTTTACTTTATTTCATTTGGCAAAGACCTATAAAACTAGGTGGAGCCGGGCATCAATATCGTCCCAGGCAAATCATCATCCGATTCATAATCTCATCATGAATATGCAGTCCGATCGCCTCAGCAACATCATGTGTGCTGTATGCATTCCTCCCAACGTCACGCCATCCTTGACAGACTTAAGACTGGCTCACCGCTCAGTGACCAGCGCGGGATCCCATGCTGTCGTTCTTGGTGCCTGTTCGCTCTGGGAACTGCGGTCATTGTTAGCATCGTTGTGAATCGTGTGAAAATTGAGACATACTTGAGATTCCTGAATCGTGCCCTTCTCGAGGATTTGCTTGATGACGTCCTCCTCAACGTGAGTACCGAACTCGTTGTCTAGGGTTGAGTGCGAGGCGGCGTTCATCTCTCCTTGAGCTCCGTGCCTGAGAACATTGTTAGTCTGATTATTCCACCCATTGCACGATCAATAGTCTGAAGCTACTCGCTGAGGATAGTGGTTTTGTACAACAGCCTTGTGTTCTGGGGAAGCGGGGTCTCAAGTGAGGGGTAAATCCGTGTACTTACTTGTTGGTAACAAAGATCTTGAAAGCGCTGACAACCTGTGCCAGTGGGATGGTCTTATCGGTCTTCCAGCTCTGTGCCGCCTTTGCATCATCAATGAAGATAATGAAATCGTCCTCCTTGCCCTTGAAGTGGACCTTGATTTGGTTTGCTTCTCCGCGAGCCATGATTGCGAGTTGTAGATTGGTAAGTGGTGAGTTGAAAGTTGGTTTGGATAATGTAACGAGGAAGTAAGATCAAAGACTTGTGAGATGCTTTGAATTGTAGTTTGTGTTTGGTATGAAGAGGAAGTTGGAGGGGAGAGGGCAAAGGGTCTTTTTGAAGCAGAGCATGACCTGTTCCTGGAGTGGATACTTGGCAGATACGTCACTGGCAGGGGTAGCTCACTCACAACAGTTCCACTCCAAACTTCTCTGTTCCTTCTGATTCCACTTCAGCTCTACTTTTAAAGTATTCCGTCAGCTGAGGAAAGTATATTGACTGCTAGATGGCTAAATCTAGCTACATTTAATCTGCTTTCGGTACGTGCTGGTGGATCGTTTGTATTGTTTGCAATGTGTCTTTATGGTTTAGGATCACGCGATCACAGATGTGTCAACCTCACCCAATGCCATGACTTATGCTTGCCCTGCCTGGTATGCCTTACATAGAAGAGTTTAATTCAATGATTCTACGGAAAGTTCTCTAGTTGATTAATTGAGCTTGCTTATATGCTAGAGTAGTATAGCTAGCTAACCTATAGCTTTTGTTGATACAGAACTGTGATAAACGCAAGTCACCATTGAAGCCAGTCACCATTAAAACCTCTTCATGGTTACCAATTCCCATATTATTCGACAGTGTATCTATGAAAATCTCAGAGTTAGTTGACATGTTACCAAAAGTTCTGTGTGCACTGTAGTTACAAATGAGGAGATTGGGACCAGATATTTCATAGGGGCTATTAGAGCCAAGTGGCTTTCCTCCCAATAGCATCACAACTTACTCTTTCTTCCAGAATTCAACAAGGCTCTGAGCTATCAATGGGCCACTCAACCACAGACCGAGAGCCTCTTGGCCTTCCTGCGTTGTTGCAGCATGGGCAACCTCTGGTATACTATGATACATCTCACTCAGAACATTCCTATCGTGTTCTGGGATGGGAGAATTGATAGAACAGTATGGAAGTAATGTCAGAGTTGGATCAGCTCTTGTCGTACATACTGATGATCTACGTGCCGCTACCAGTTGTCTTTGGAATCCAAATAATGTAGACTGTAAATTGGCGACCGAGAACAGTGGAATTATGGGTATTTCGAAGGTCGGAAGTAGACTTGTCGATATTAGCTCTTACGCTCTCGATCGAATTGGAGCATTAAAAATAGACTTACCTAGCCTGAAGGGTCATAAGATTCCTCATTCCATTCTCTCCAGAAATTGCATCTTGAACTAAGAACATGATGCCAACGTTTTGACCACCGGTTTGGTGATAGAGTCGCTCAATGCGGTCCATACATTTACCAAGGGGTTGCATGTCGGCTGCGGATATCAGAATGAGGCGATATATGTCCTTCTGAGGTGGAATTGGAATAGCCAAGTCGTGAGTTTCGATCGCCTGCTCTTTCCAGGCGTTAGAAAGGTAGACATACAATATTTACAATAGATGCCAGCACCATACTCCACAACAAAAACAGTGTTAAATATCGTATGAGCTAAAAAGCACTCAGAATATCAGAGTAAGGCACTGTGGTAGACAGCAGGAAGAGAAAGCGGCCAATGGTTTCACCATCTAGAAACATACCTTGCCACTTAGGTTGCTTTTGTGCGAGGAGCATAGGAGGTACCAAGTTCCAGTCCGGCCTCTTTCGCAGCGATGTGCAGAACATATCTACGGTGACTGTGGTAGTGTTGAAGCGTTGTGTTGACCTCAAAGCTAGCGGGGCAAGTTTGAATATTTGAGTGGCTGTATAATATATACCAAATGCGTGTGCCAGCACCGATGATAATTTATATATCAGCAATAACACAGTAAAGTCGACTTCAAAAACACTTCGAGGCACGCTATACACATTTTCTGTGCATAATTGAAACGCTTTTCAACTTAAATGTTGAAGGATGAGTGCGTTCAACATAGGCCAAACAAAGTACGTTAAATTGAAGCAGAGGAAAGTGCGTGCAGTTAATTAGTTTTTTATTGAGTAGAATGTGTTTTGTACAGAGACGGAATGCAAGCCCGGTCCTCAACTACGAGAACTACACCGTGCTCTAGAGTAGGGACTTACTCCATCCTGGAGGTACATCCGCCTGACCAAACCAACTGATGTTACAGTATACCCCTATCTAGAAGTCTCATACCACAATGAGAAGAGTGTCTGCATCCCGAGGAACATTTACACACGGTTTTTGTATAGAACTCTGGGAGGACCATATAACGTTACTTTAATGACAAGAACTTCTTCTTTAGCGAAGCTTTCCTCATTTCTTCCATGGCCTGTTCAAGAGTTTCCACTCTTTGTTGTTGCTTTTGCTCTAGGGCCTCCCTCTCCTGGTCCCACTTCTCTAGAGCTAGTATCTTCTCCTCCAAAGTAGCTATTTTCTCTTGATGTGGATCTACTTTGTTCTGAGTTCTAAGCAGTTCATACATAATGAGGGCCGCAGCAACGAACAAAATGAACGAATCCCCAATGACATCTGCAAAGAGGTCCACTGCTTTCCCTTCCTGTAATGGCCTGAATTTCCGCTTCCATATGCTTTTTGGTGCCTCCTTCAAAGCTGCTTTCTCCTTCACCTTTGCTGCCTCATCTTGCCGCATCTGTTCTTCGGTTTTCACCGTTGGAGCCTCAGCTTTCTCTCGTGCCCGTTTCTCTGCTGCCTTGTCTCGAAGAAGAGTAACTTGCATTCGCATGTTAAATTGATGTAAGTACTGTCCATATCTGGCGGCAATGATGCGGAATTTGGGGTGATCGTGTGCTTGGTCTTTGATCCAGTTCTTCAAAAGTTAAATAGGAACATCTGTATTTATGAGCTAGACTTACTGCGCCATACTTGGAGATATGTCTCACGAAGAGAGCCGCGAACTTGAAAAGGGGAAGGGGGACCATATTCAGTTCTAACTGGATACGCGGTGCCTTTTGTTGCCTTTTTCTATAACCACCTGCTCATTGTTCATGCCCACAAGAGCCCAGTAGCATATTCATTTCCCTAAACGTTAATTGTTGACGCAGTTGACCTTAATTGAAGCTGCAATCATCTCCATAATTTTGACACTCGTCGTCGTCAGCCTGGCGGCGGGATGCGGTGCGGGTACTGATAGTGGTGGTTGCTATGCCAGAACCACCCCTGCCGATTTTATTGTTGCTATTATTTACCTAACCCTTCAACAAGAAACCACCATCGATATCCACGCCAAACTCGACGACGACAATTCAGTTTCGACAGCCAATGTGGAGCTCTCGGATCTAGGGAAGGCCTTTGAATTTGCCTGCCATAATTCGGTATTCTCTCTGGTGTTGCGCAATCCATAGTTGTAAGCTTCACTTTCACGTTTATCACTCCGTCCGTACCTTTAGTTCTAGTCGCGAAGTGTAGGATCCCTTCCAGGCGCAATTTTCCTGCCATTGATATAGATGATTTTATATATTTATCTCTCCCTCTGTTGGTCCTCCTGAGAATGATCCACTGGTATCAGAGAAATAGACAGATACTATCGAGGTGCTCAAGACACATAATTTCGAGAATTATCGAACGAGGATTTCCCTGCACATCAGTTGTGATTTGTGTTTCTTTACTAACCAACATATCAAACAGGTCTACTACCACCTCATCAATATCAAAACATTGCGGACATTAGTCTCCAGCACGAGAACATTATCCTTCAGCTAGAACAGAGGTCGCCATTCTACACTCTCTTTCCCTAATTACTGGACGTGTATCTCCCATAAGGCATCAACATGGAAGCACTATCACCAAGAGACGCAAATGCGTACATTAGAATAAAGCAGCAAAGCTCGAAATCATTAGCTCCTAAAGTTACGAAGCCAGCCGCCAAGCTGGTACAAAAGGAAAAGGATCACCCACCGCCTCCTCCTGCAGATGTGCTTGAGCCACCAAGTAGCGATCGACCTGAGGGTGCAACATATCAAACAGGGAAATGCCTTGGAAAGGGAGGCTTTGCTATTTGTTATGAAGGACAATTGGTTGGTGCGAGACAGAAATACGCTTTAAAAATTGTGAAGAGCCACATGCCACAAAAGAAGATGGAGCAAAAGGTAGGCATGGCTGTCATTTGTGGGATACACTAACTGACACTCTTACCAGTTCCAAACTGAGCTTCAGATTCACTCTAAGATGCACCACGCCAATATCGTGAAGTTTCATCGAGCTTTCTCTTACGAGAAAAGCACCTATATTGTTCTGGAGCTTTGTCCAAATGGCTCATTGATGGACATGGTCAAAAAAAGAAAATACATCACAGAACCCGAGGTTCGATTCTGGACTGTTCAAATGGCAGGTGCTATCAAATACATGCATGCCAAAGGTATCATCCACCGTGATCTGAAAATGGGGAACATATTTCTCGATAAGGACATGAACGTCAAAGTTGGCGACTTTGGTTTGGCTGCATTGCTCATGTCTGGGAAAGATATGAATGCTTGCCGTAGAACCACTCTATGTGGTACTCCAAATTATATCGCCCCGGAGATTCTAGAGAAGGGGAAGGGCGGCCATGACCACATGGTCGATATATGGAGCTTGGGTATCATTATGTAAGGTGCTTTTCAATGATTTCGAGTTTTGAACTAACTATAACAGCTTTGCGATGCTCACTGGCAAGCCTCCTTTCCAGTCTACCACCGCAGACGAAATTTACCGTAGAGCAAGGGAACGTGAATACGACTGGCCAAAAATGGAAACTTCCGAGAATTTCATATCCGAAGAAACAAAGGACTTAGTTTCTACCCTCCTTCAAGGACCGGAAATGAGACCAGATCCAGACACTATTGTTCAACATCCATTCTTTACGTGCGGCTGGATGCCACTGTCAGAAGAAATGACCCCAGAGCTCCGAGATCAACATCCAGACCCCAGCCAATTTCTATCGGTTGGTTCGCGAAGTGGCAAAGCTAATTTGTACATGAAGAATTTAAAAAAATTGTGTATTAAATGTGAAGTTGGACCTTGGCACGTACCTCAAAAATTCAAGAGTACGTATAGAGAGGTTGCAGCAGAGGAGCAGGTCGGCCTTACACCACAAGTTCCACTTCCTGAAGATGTTGTTTACCGCCCCTACCACGACTGGCTTTTGGAGGAGAAAATGCGAAAGCAGCAAAATGACGAGAATGCCATCATGTCAAAGACCAACACCGCAGACTCAGTTCCACCTCTTAATATCCCTAGCCGGTCAAACACCCAAAGCTATGCAGCACAACAAAGGGCCCGACCACAATCCTCTAGTCAGTCAGTTCGTACGTTGCAATCACGACAGCTGAATGGCGACATTTACCAATCTACCGACAATATCCCTAGCTCATCCTCAGGACTGCCTGTTTCTACTATTCCTAGAAGACAAGCTAGTAATTCCTCTGCTCGCAGACTGGAAGCAGCCCGCAGGATGGAACCCAAAACAGAATCGCATGTGGCTGAGAAGATTGCTGATGTAGAGGGTCGTCTTGCTGCCGACATGGCAGAACAGCTGAATATGGCAGAGGCAGAACGAAAGTCTCGAGAGATCCAACAACCAATTGTTCGTAAGGTAGTGTCACTATTCCACAGTCGCGAGAAAGTCGAATCGGTTCCTGGAACCAAGCCAGATGAGATTCTTCTGGGGCTACGCCGACTCCAGACCGAGTTGGAACGTGCCCTTAACAGTAGATCCATCGCGCTAGAATCTAATTCAACTCCATCAAACTTCCCAATTGTTGTTAAATGGGTTGATTACTCCAACAAATTTGGTATGGGATACATTTTAGGCAACGGCAGCATAGGATGTATTTTGAGAACTTTACCGGCGGACCCTCTTGATCGATCAAAGGGGTATGTTCCACCGTCTGGTGTTATGATCCGGGATGCGGAACGACACGTTCTCAGTCGACAAAAGGAGAATTATGTAGATCGGAAAGAAATTGTACCAGTCTCTGGCCACAATATAGAGTTCTATGAAAACAGAGGAGTACAGGGCATGTTTCGAACAAAGGTCAACCCTCACACCTATAAGGCTGTGATAGTCGAGGACCAGAAAATCGGTATTTTGCCAGAAGGCGTCGACGAGTTCGATAATAGAAAGAGGGAAAGAATCACTCTGTGGAAGAAGTTTGGAAACTACATGATTACCTTTGGAAGAGATTCCGATTATCCCTATGATGAGGCCTTAGCTCGGACTTCAGCCGAACGTGTATCCTCGGGCAATGTCGCAACTTTCTTCCAGAGATGGGGAGATGTTGGATGCTGGGCATTTTGTGATGGTTACTACCAAGTAAGTTGCTTTTGTGGTTTAAATGACATGTGCTAATACGATTGAAGTTTAACTTCCCAGACCACACCAAGATTGTACTCTCTGCAGATGGGACTTGGTGTGATTTCTACCACCTTCCTCTTGAAGCAGCACGCGATCTTTCTAAAAATGGAACTCTCCCAGCAACAGCTCTTGATGACCGACAGCGTCTATCGTATCCCCTACAAACGCTTCTTAACTTTATGGCTAAGCCCTCGAGATCGACAACTCGAAAACGTCCGGAGATCGATCCCATGATTCAAGGCATTCCCCACGCCAATGGTTTTCGTCAAAAGATCGACTTCATCAGACTTGTGGTTAAGGAGTGGGTTTCCAACGGTGGCCTAGGCAAGAGCGACATGTCGTCCGAAGGGCGTCTTAGATGGCTCGGAAGCAGGGAGTCCGTCAATGTCAAGCCCACCAAGCACGTCTGGTGTACTGTCGGTGCTAGCCATGGAGATCAGCGCAGAGTCAGATGGTTCGATGCACGAGATCCAACAGCCATCACTCCTGATATCACAGCTTGATCTCACGACATCCACCATTATTGTTATTTTATTCCTACTCTATCGTAGATCTTTCAGTTTCCAACTCTCGAATTATTGCCTTTCCACCGGCGAATTGGGATAATTCATACTCACGAAGTCCATGATTGATGATGGCATTAACATGGAGTTATTGCAGACGGAGTTTTTGCGGTTTGGTGCATAGCTTTTTGGCGCCAGGTGCCTCATTCTTTTCCAAGGCCGTGGAAAGATTGTACGGCGAGTATTTTGCTGCTTTTGTTCTAGGCGCATGGCGCGAAAGGGATTATGAGGCTTTATAGCGCGACTATTAATTGAAACAAAGTATCAACAGAAGATATTTCATACGCTAATATTGTTTTTGCAAATTCCAACCAAATCCTGTGAACGAGAACTTTGTGATACTGATATATGCTTACGAACCTGAATGGTGCACTTGAAGTCTGTGATACTATGGAGCTTTCAATATCTGATACGTGATCCTTCTCATGTCATTGAATCCTTTAAATGAAATGACTGGACGGTCCACAGTTTGATGATGCATATTTTCAAACCATGTAGCATCGCTCATGCCGTAAGTCTACTAAAAATCAGGTATTGCTCTAGAAGATTGGGGCCAAGGTCGTATATGAGAAAAACAATGGCTAATGTTGAAGATGCTTTTCAACATGTCGTGCGCCTTATTCAACTTTGCTGACATCTCCCGTCATTTCGATATTCAAAAACGCTGATGCAAAGACCAGGCTGTATAGCTGGAAAGTCACTGTTTGAAATTGGCCAGCAGTAGAACGAGCAGTTCTTATATGTACTAAGAGGAAGACATTCAGCACTGTTGGTTCTTTCTTCGACATCTATATTCCCCTTCTCAACGCTATTTCCCTCTCCGTACTTCACTTTAATTGCAATCTCCATTCCGGAAAGTAGCAAATCTCAGTAATCACCAAAAGCGCACCATCGATATCTCACTCACATCAAAGATCCATTTACAACCTTGCAGGAGGGTATAGACAACATACCGTCACGCATCCCAGCGCTAGCCATTCATTAACCATTGACCATTGACCATTGACCAAAATTGACACCTTGGCCCATTTCGCGGTTTCGGTCCCACGGTATCGGGGACGCTAAAACATCAAGTCATCGAAACCACCTGCATAGCAAAGCAAGCAAACACCCCTTGCGCGGGGTGATGATTGTGGTGGTAGTGGTGGTTTCTGATGCAGTATGATCGGAAACAAGGGAAAGAGGAGGTTGGATAATATCTGGCAGAGGGTTCATCCTGCGAGGGGAGCTGATGGGCCAAAAGTCTAAATGCGCGGCGGCGGCCCTTGAATCCCTTTCCCTCATCGCCTCTCTCCCGCCCGCTATCAGATCTCATGTCGGTTGGGAGGGAGGGGGGATCCTGCGATGCGATGCGCTGCGAGCGAGCCTTTTTCCCGCTGTCAAACGGGCGCTAGCTAGCTGTTCGCGATGGAAGAAATGAGCGATTTATGCAATGTCTACAGGTAGCTGAGGTGCTGTAGCTTAGCTATCGGTTGCTTTGAACAGATTGAAAGGAAGTGCCTTGCGATTGTTTGAACGATTTGCGTCCGCGTGCTTTTGGGAAGTCATGTTTGGGTCACTTTCATAATCTGGGAGGGTGGATGCTGGTGAGAAGGAGATAAAAATCATATAAAATAGTTAAGAGAAAACCGAAGTTTTCATGGATATCATTAGAAGAGCCAGATCCAACCCATTTCCCAGAAAGGGATCCTTTAAAACTCCGTCTACAATGTATAGAATAATAGAAAGAAAAGAACGCTTCATCTCCAAGTAGAGTGAATTCTGCTCCTCCGCGCACCACGATCTTTTACGCCGATCTCGCCAGCACTCATTAAACTCTTCCACCTTTTCCCCACGCTCCCTCTGTCCTTTCCTAAACTCCTCGCGCAGTCTTGCCACTCGCTTTTTGAGAGCTTCAACTTCTCCAGTACTAGTTCCACGAGAATGCGATCCTCTTCTGTCGACCACTCGTCGTCATCATGATCTTCGATGCTCTCTAGGACGTCATCATCATCGTCGTCGTCTTGCTCAATTCTCTGTTGCAGCTCCAGAGTGTGGAAATCTGAGCGCTCTAGACCTAAGGGTAGGACTTCCGGCGCAATGCGCATCCGTTTGGGTGTCGACGGCCCACTATATTCCTCGAAGTTGTCTTCAACGTCTTGCTCGGGAGTGCTGCGATTCCTATCGTCATCTACTGCTCGTCTCCGCTTGTTTATGCCTCGTGGTGGTGGAGCGGCGCGCTTCGTGATCCTCATTCTCGGCGTCTGGCTCGTCGATGTCTCATTGCGCGTCCGCAGGCGCAGCTTGAACGGCGATGCTGGCATCTCTGCATGTGTGGTAGGAGGAGATGGGAGGGGAGATGGAAGTCGGGGTGTGGTGAGCATGGATTGGAGAGCGCGGCATGTTGAGTAGAGGGTTGGGTGGGAAGACGCTGGAGGCGACAGTGGTGGTGATGCGAGGAGACTCGACTGATATCTAGTTTTGGGCGCGGAGCCGTCGCATCCGATCGCTGAGGGAAGAAGCATTGTTGCGACAGTTGTGCAGCAATTGCGGTGCTTGTCGCAGAGCGAAGGTGGTTTTGGACGGTGCGTAAAGTTTGCGCAAACTGAGCTTGCCTGATGCGCCGGCGGAGTTCGGACGTGCACACAGACGTGTTGAAGGGGAGCACGTCGATTGAAAATGTAGCTCGAGTGCAGGACTATCGTTGCATGTACGGGATTATCAGTTGCGACGTGGTGGTGCAGCTGTTGCGGTGGTGCTTGGGGTTGATGCGACGAATGTGCAGGTTTTGGGTTGATGGGTGATGGCTGATGTTCAAGGACTGACTGGCTGGGGCGGGTGGAATGGTGGGTGCTCTCTATAATAATACTTAGTCCGCACTTTATTTATTACCCGTGTATGAGCGATGGGGGCCTCGTGATGGACCATGACCCCTTCCCTCCCGTACACGGTATTGCGCTAAACCCAAGACAACCCAAACCACCACAGAGAACAGACCGTGGCGGTGGATCGTGGGAGTGTGCACAACAGTTGACGGCCTGACTGGGGATAGTCCAGGTGCGAATTGTGTGCTATTGTGTGCTACGCTACGGTGTACGCCCTGCCCTGTCTCTGTCTCTGTCTCTGTCTCTAGCCATGAAAATCATCAACAAGCCAACCGCCGGGCTCGCGCCGTTTTCACCTTGCTGGACAAGTTCTTCCCTACCAGACATCGGCGCATCGTCTAGTCTACTACATTGAAGGAGGCGAAAACGTCTTGAAGCGCCCTGGCGAGGATTGAAGAGCCTGCTGCTCCCTTGTCTCCCTTGATGGCTTGCGTCGTCACCGTCTTTGCATATGTACAGTACATGCACATTTGAACGGCTGCAGTGTACTGAGCAAATGGCCTCGTATCGCCTCCAACTTCGTGACTTCCGACAGGGTAACTCAACATGGCAGGAGATGTCGTTCTCCTGAATTCACAGGAAGGACTTGGTTGAATTTGGGAGACAACTAACGCCGCCGTATCTCTCAGGACCAGCTAGGAGAGTGGATATATCCTCACCGTCCTTTCAAGACATCCACTCTCTCGATCCCTCTGGCGTCTCTCCGATCACTGTCTTACTTCACCCAGGATTGTATAGTACAGTACAGTAGTTTGGTTGACGAGCTGCAGATCAATCAATTCAGTCTATCCATTGTTCTAGTTGGTGACCGCCACCTTGCTCTTGCTTCTCTTTGCTGACGAAGCTATTGCGTCCTGCCCCAAACCCATACATATCTAAAGCATCGCAAGCTCTCTTCAATTGCAAGGGAGCTTGGATCATCAGTCTCTCCCCCTCTCTCGTTCTCTCTGAAACACTGACACCCTTCAGAGCTGCTCCTCCTCCGGATCCAGGTAGACGCGAAAAGAATAAAGTGTGTGCGTCCAACCCGCATTGTGAATGGTCAATATAGAGCCAATTTTAAATCGAGACGCGTTTTTTCGCACGCGACGCGTCTTGTTCGCGATCACCCACTTTACCACACAGCTCGGGCTTCCCAAAGCAGGGTCCTAGGGATGGATTTTACACGCTACCATACAGACACAAGCACAGTAGCCATACGTTGGATGCAAAGCAGGCAAGGAGGCGGCGTTACATGCCGTGTGTCACGGTTCATCGTCGGATGGCGGCAAGACCCTTAAAATTCGCATGCCTCTGCTAAGCAAATCCCACAAGCGTGAACTTTACCCTCACCATTAAATGCCACTGAAGGGATACATCTTTCGGGTAGATTCCGACGGGATTGACATGAGCGCCTCCAACTTATTCACTACTCCAACAACTCACTTAGAGGATTGAGCCGCGCGCTATAAGCAAAGTCAAGCTCACCATTGTTAAAAACAGACGGTGAGCCACACAGAAAATTGCAACTGCCGAGATTTGTTTCTCGTCTCCAAGGAGTGGGAGCCCCACGGTGGTCTGAACCAGGTGTAGTAAGGAGGGAATTGGTCCACCTGGTGGATTCAACTAAGCACCTCACTCAATCTTGCCAAGTGCTCCTATCATCTATCATCGAAAGCTCTACAGCCAAACGAGGGGATCTCCAGAGACAAAAGCCAAGTAGCGTCCATCCCTGAAGAAGGCTTTGGTGAGCCTAGCTTGGATGTATCCCGATCCCTGATGCAACGATGCAACGAGTCAAGATTGTACAGTATACTTTGAAAGGATCAGGTGATTTGATATTGACTTGCAAGACCTGGATGAGGTGGGAAAGTCTTCCATTCCTCGATAGGAGACCAGCAGATCCTATCCTCCAGTAAAATGCGTCAAGGACCATTCTAGAATATCCGGCGCTAAATTGAAGAGATATTAAAAATAACTGCGCCAGATAGTCTGTGTCTTAGGTAACAAAATTGAGGCCAAATGGGAGAGAAATAGAGCTAGTGGAGAGACGAGGATTTGAAGTCAGTAACACTTTAATAGAGCCGATGTAGCCCTTTTCATGCTTTTCAGGTCTTTCACCTGAAGTTGAGTCTCTCATGAGCTTGTATGAGGTTCTGTGTGATATTAGACGAATGCTATTGAAGATGACTACAAAGTAGATAACATAGAGTACCATGCGTTCCCTTGAATGACGAGTAGGCCTAGATTGCTTAGTAAATACATCCAAAAGAAGTGAATTGAGTTTAATTGGTATTTCTCGAAGATACTTGCGCAAAACCCCCAATGTTTTAATTATAGAGTTTAAAAGCGAGGTATTTATATTATTAAAAGCGACCATGCGCCTGTTGAGTTTGCCTCGTCCATCTGCCTGGAATCTAAAGACAACAGCATGATTTTGATGAGAGTAAAACAATTCGCTAAGAACGAATACGCGCTAGTCCAATTGTATTATCTCTTGGTCTCTGCACTTCTGTATCTTGTAACAGGATGACCTCGACAAGTCAAACAACAAGTACGGATGCGGTTAGGAACGAGAGCGAGAGACCAAAAAATGGGCTACATACCGGATCTAAAGCACAAACAACGTGCAACTATCGTTACGTTTGTAGGAAGTGAGTCCTGTTGCTTCCAAAAAGTGGTATTGAGCTGCGCTGATGGAGAACAGGGGCTGCAAGCTCTACAGGTGTTGACAAAGACGTGGATATTGAGATGCTCGACTTTAGTTCAAGCGGTGATATGAACAGTGACTTATTAAGTAACCCTGAGAAAATCGAAGCTGGTGAGTCAATTTAGTAATGAAACTCTGTTCGCTCACACTTCACTAAATGAAAGCAGGAGCCAGGAATAGGTTAGTGCGCAACAGCCATGCTGACCTCGATTCATCTGTCTTACAACATAATACCATATTAAGATGCGCCGCACCTTCCTCCAACTCCATTCCCCAACCCCCAGGCATTACAACCATTCCACCAGAACTCCTCTGCATGATCTTTGAGCTCCTCGGGCCCGTCGCATCAACCTGCGCCGGCCTGACCTGCCATAAGTTCTATGCCATCCACCGATCATACCATGGCCAGGTCTCGCTATATCGGCGCGTGAAGGATGTCAACGGCAGAAGCCACCGACTGATCTACTTACTTCGGGAATGGATGAGGCCTAATTGGCTGATTGGTCCTCGGCTGGGCTCGCGACGACCTTTGCCATGCTTTGTGCGTGTCGAGAACTGGGGCGAGTGGGATGCTGATAAGGTTATGGCTGACTATGTAATGTGGTGTGAAAAGAACCTTACGAGGGAAGAATTATGAACGTGACCTACAAAGAGTTTGGAAGAAGATGTACTTATATAGATTCCTTGCAATGAGCCTGCTAGTATGTGGATTCTTACCTCGTCAGTTGAAGATTAATATATTGATCAATGGAAAAAAACCCGGTTCTCCCACCACTGTCCCCTCTGCACGAATGAAGTATGTTTTTAGATGTAACTGGTTAGATTAGAACTAGTTGGAAAGGAGTTGGTAGTAGTTTAAAATTTTGCAAAATACCAATGACACAAAATAGAGTGTTTAGTACTCCTATTCAAGATATCAGGCTCTAAAGTATGGCATAGCTTCATAGAGATACTATCAAGTCAGGTGTAGATGCAAACGACGCGAGCAGCGTGAAGCATCAAACACAATTCCAAGAGACCAGTAAAACACACATAGTACTATTAACGCTTTCCGTAAGTGCAAAGGGTTACTGGTCTGTTCCCGTCGTCAACGTAGCAAGAACTCGCAGCTCCGTTTGCCCCTTTTCCACCCTCGCTTAAACCATGACCATTGGCCAGATGGGCTTATCTTTTGAGAAATGCTATGCTTACTCGTTTACGATATATAGCCGAATAAGTTACTTCGAACACTACGATGATGCTATTCTCCGGAGAATTCACTCATTCATTTTTTTCATATCTTGATTTCTAACCACTACTCGCCAGGTACAATACACGCATACTGCCAGTCTACGTATTTCTGTCGTCACCAGCTCCCCCTGGTTCCACCTGGAGCCACGACCAACCCAAGAGCCTTCAATTACCAATTTAGATGTTAGTAGTAGTCTCCCAAGGTTTTCTGAACATATTCATAATGTCCCCGGTCGTTACGCGCTGAGATCCACGAGCCAACAGGCAGAGACTCAACCCATGCACTGCGATTCCTACGACGGCTCTCTTCTTTGATGCATTGTCTCGCGTTGTGGTTGACGTTGTAGACCCGTCCGTTGCGTCGGGGACATGCGCAACGTAGATCTTCCGCCTCTTGCTCTTAGGGTTTTGGACGGGTATGGAGCTCCGCAGCGAGGACGAGAAACCTTGAGGCGGTCTCTTGTGCGTTGGGAGGGGAGGGAGGGGTTGTAACACCAGAGGTGGGCTGCGACACATCTGCCGTGAGAACCAGGAACTGTGAGGACTCCTTCTTCATCTCGATCTCGACAGCTGGTGAACTCTGAGGATATCGCTTGGCAAGTTTTCTTCGATCCGCGGCGTAGCCGGTGTAGTATGATTGTGCGTCGAAAGCCGGGATATCTTTTTGTGACAAAGAGAGATCTGAGAATTCGGATGTCATGCCTTCGATTGCTGCAGTATTGTAGTCATCATGGCCATAGATCATATTTCTGGAAGGCATATATAGAGAAAGAGGAGCGGAGATCTCTTCAACTGGCTGTCGAAAAAATGAAGCGAAGAGTTAGAAGGAAGAAGACCAACACCGAATAATTGCGATCTGTTGTACAAGTGAAGGTGTTGAAAAGCAGACGTTGACATTAAAGTGATGGCTTAGAGATACCTGTAGGAGCTTGGAGAGACTGGATATTGAGAGGGAAGCAAATTATTATAGGTAGAAAACGATGCTAAGAACTAGTCTGTCTATATTGGAATAACCTGCGCATAGCAGTTACATTAAAGATCAAACTAACTGTAGGGCAAATAAAGTAGTTCAGTTTGCATCTAATTGCCAGCCAGCTAGAGAAAGTGATCTAAAGGACTTGGTACTATACACTTAGAATTTATGATGATCTGTTCAAATGCAATTGGGAGCAAATGCGAATGTGTGGTAGCCATAATTTTGAATTAGATTTGACAATAGAAATAAGCGGTATCTAAATTGACAAATTTGACAAACCAAACGATCGCTATACACCCCAAACCTGACTGATCTGATCCACCACCTCATCTGCACATGTTATGGGAAATTCGTGACCGCATTGGATAACTCTCAAATCTAGCTTATCCGCGCCAATAGCTGCTGTAGCATCTTCTTCAAGTTCAGCTGGAATACTGGATTGATGTCAGTGAAATTCATAATAATTAAAAATCCTATGTCTCAAATGATCTGTGACTCCGACGGGGAAATTATGGAACAGAGAAACCTACACAATCCCATCTGTGCTTCCTACAAATATCAAAACCTTGTCTTCTCTCAAGGCAAGCTTCCGCCACGTCGCCCAGGTCTCATCATTCCCCTCGATCGACGAATTCTGTATCGAGCTTATAAATGATCTCACAAACCCTTGATGTTGCTCAACCTGCCAAGAGACTGCTGAAGCAACAGTGACACCAGGACGAGTCTTCGATAATTGCGCCATCTCAAAATCGGTGACTCTTTCCCCATTGATGGCTTCATTGACTACATCTTGACCCTGTTGTGCTTTTGGCTCATCCTTCCGCACTGAAACATTTTGTAGGCGCCTTCGGACAATCCACTGCAGAACATTATCAGGCATCCACGAATATGTGAGCCGACTTGACCAAGCAAAGTGTTTGGAGCGCACCAGACCTCCAGGAGCAAATAGAACTAGAGACTGCACGATCGCCGGATGGGCAGCAGCAAAATCTACTGCGATGCCCCCTCCTAGACTGTAACCGATAAGACTGAACCCTTCTGGGGTCCAGGCAAGAGGAGATGAAGTCACCGCCAGCAGTATCTGTGTCGAGTACAGACGAGAGTCATGGGGGAGATCGACGCTATCAGAATATCCCCGTCCCCAGAGATCGAAAATCATAACGCGGCATCCTCTCTCCACAAGCCCGTTCGCCACGCCACCAAGGGCTAAGCTGGGAGTACTAATTCCATGGATAAACAGTACTTTTCTCCCTGTTTCGGGCCCCCATTCATAGACTCTAATTGTCCCATACTATTGAATTTACAATTAGCAAAAATCTCTTCACCAACATACGTGACCTACGCAGCTCGTCACATCTCTCCCACCAGGAAAGATATCAGGGGGATATGGCAGATCTTCCCGTTCCTTCTTTGAAAGCTTCGGTATCTGCGTCGTCCTAGGACTGGGGATTATTTTTTGTGGGACATTGTAAAGAGCGAGTTGTAGGACTGCGATTGCGGTCAGGGTTGCAGCGACGGAAGTGCCAACTATCACGCTTGTGCGAGGTGACAGGTATCGGGAGATACAATCTGATGCTGTCATATTGGACAAGCACAGCTTATTTGTAAGGCAGCAGGTACACAAGATTTATTTGGCTGGTTTCTTGGAGACGGACTCATGCCTATCCTCTAGAGTTGCAAAGTTACGTAATATTAAGGAATTTCGGCAGTATAGATACGAACTAACATTGATACAAGGCTTGAATAAAGAGAGAAATAAAAAAACCGGGGAATTTGTGTGACTTTGTATAGCTCTACACATCGATTTCTCTCGGAAGAGTACCGAGGTTAGCAACTTTAGGGCAATACTGATTCCCTCTCTCAATATGCTGTACGAGTCACGTGCGTGCCATACCTTATGGAGGATTTTGCATCAATGTTTTTGGTGGGGGGAAAATAATAATGTATTTCATTTATCAAATTCCTTTCCTATCTCATTCGCTGCTGGAGAACTTGATCAAAGGTCGACAGTGTTCTAAGGGTAACTGATAAGCTCGCTGCAGGTGAAAGGTTGCACTTTCGTACACGTTTCTCAAGATGGAGATATTCTGGAAGTGGAGAATTATTAAAGTTTAATCTGGAAGTGTTGGACAGCACTAGTTCTGAGCATACTTTCCGAAGACTCTGTATACGTGGAAAGCACGTGTCTAGGGTTTAAATGTGCCCATTAAGGTTCTCTAGTGGTGCTCCAATTTGGATTTGATTTGACATCACAACCATGCAAATCTGATTTGAAGCTAGAAACACTTTAACCTTTCTCAATAACTAGTGTGACTGGCTTTGTCAAGAATTGATGTTAAGTTGCACAATACAACGGCGACAGGTCGGTCCATCTTGTCCAGCGATGGCAATGTTGGAGGGCACGAACGGTGACCGGTTCAGTTTAGCCCATTATATAATAGACTTTGTTATACATACAGACACTCCGCATTGCACGAAAACGATGTTGCAATCTTGATGTATGGGAGAAAGGGAGGGGGGGTTGCAAGGAAAGACTATTGTCTCATCATACATCCCAGAACTACCATGAAGCCTTGGGGTGTGCATCTTATCATTGAGTGTGTATATCTTCTGTATAGTAAGCGCTGCAAAGCAACCAAGTGCTAAAACAAACAACATATGCAATAAACGGAGTGGTATATACTTGTGATATACAACCGGCTTTCAAGCAGGATTGTGTCCTTCTGTTCTCAACAGCTTAATGTTCGTTAGACTTTTCAATGAAAGTTTCATGACTTTATTGCCTGGTTACACTCAGGTCTCAGCCTTAATACTTCTTGGTGAAGGTGGCGTACTGGAGGAAACGGTTGCCGAAATACTGCTAGAGTCCGCTTTCACTTCCAAATCTTCAACCAGCCTCAAGCCTATGGAACTGCTCTCCTTTTCCACGTCACACAAAGCCGATTGTTGGGTTGCAACCCATTTGGCACTCATGCGTGGTGAAACCTTATCCCCTGCTATCATCCGATCTACAACCTCGAGCTCTAAACCTTTGGTCTCATATACTTCGAGGTACGCGTACACAACACAAACCAGATTGAGAGCAGACCAAAGATAAAACACTTTCTCTTTGAGATTCGCGTAGTCGGGATCCACGAGGTAGGGTGTGATAGCTGTGAGAATGAAATTCGAACCCCAATTTGCTGTCGTTCCGAGCGCGATACCTTTAGAGCGCAGAGCAGCGGGAAATATGTCGCCCGTGACAGCCCATGCGCACGGAGCCCATGTTGAAGCATATGATGCGGCAAAAAGACAAATGAACGTATATATAACGTATCTTGTTGCCATAGGATCGGTGATTGTTCCAAGGAGAGCCTATAGTATTGGCGTTAATAATTCCCTAAAGTTGTTTAATCAACAGCAGCAAACTTACCACAACAACTTGAAAAAGTGCCATTAAAATGGCGCCAGAAATAAGTAGTGGCCGTCGGCCAATATTCTCAATAGTCCAGAAAGAGACCAGACAGAACGTGGCATTGACCATAGTTATTCCTATGACTAAAATGAACGGATGAGGCATTTCCGTCTGCAAGAAGAAAGTGGTTCCATAGTAGAACATGAAATTGATGCCAGTGATTTGCTGTCCAATCTGGATCAATAAACCGAGCATTGTTCGACGAAGATTACTCCCTCGAACCAAACCACCGGTGAAGCAGTCTCTCCAACCCCCCGAGTGCTCGTTGTTGTAGCTGTTGATTAGCTCATTGAGACCCGATTGAACCTTGCTGGATGCTGGATCCGGACCCAGGAATGCGGATAAGGAAACTGCTGCTTCATCATTTCTACCTCTGCTCACGTACCACCGGGGTGTTTCTGGTGAGATGTGGATTCCAATTGCGAGAATAAACACCCAGAAAAGCTGGATCCCAATTGAGATGCGGTAAGCTCCAGAGTCCGTCATGTCTTTTGCGGCAAGATTGATACACGTAGATATGCAAATACCACATACGAGCCCTACCTGATAGGATGAGGCAATAGCGCCGCGTAATTCTTTTGGTGCGGTTTCATTAAAGTATGTGACCACAGCACCAGAGAGCATTCCTAGGCCCACACCACCTATGAGACGACCAAAAGAGAGCAGTGTGATACTGGGAAGGTGTGCATTAGGAGAGCCGGCGATCAATTGGAGTGCTATACCAATAACATGAATACCACAGCCAGCTAGTATGGATGGTCGACGGCCAAATCTTTCAGCGGAGTATCCAGTGATAGGAGCACCGACTGAATAATTAACGAGGTCAGATATTGCTGTTGCTCTCCGCTAATAACGGATGCGGATTTTGTGGGTGAACTTACGAGCTACTCCCAAGGCAAAGATTGAAACAACAACAGCTTTCTGTAGATTGCTGTATAGAAACCCATCTACGCTTTCAATATTCGTCGATGGTCTACCGAAATCCTGCTTGAATTTGTCCATTCCGAGAACACCATTGATGTAGAAGCAGTCATAGCCAAGAAGAACACCTGCGAAATCACAACTTATCCAAGCAATCCATGCTTGCCTGGTAGCCTGTCTACAAGCTTGAAATGTACTGATGGTTTCATGTTCTGTTCTCTTGTATCTGGTCTCGACGGCGGTAACAGAACTTGCATCGAACTGTAGTGTTCTGAGATTTCCTCTTAACGATGGTATTGTAGTGACTGAATTTGTAGGCGTGTTATCATCAGAGCCAAAAGAGTCAAAAGCTGTCTTCTGGCGAGTCGATCTGTCATCTCTTGCTGGAAGAGCACAATGCATAGGTATCTGAATGGAATCAGTTTTCGATTTATGGTATGGTTCATCCATTTTGGAAAAGATCTATCTTCTCAGGTCAATTCCTTGAGCCAGTCTGTCTCTACGGTTAGGGTATTCTGAAGTTTTTATACTTCTTCAATGAGTGGCAAGAAGTGTAACCGAGATTCTTCTGTGTTGCAAAACATAAGTATTATATACACAGACATTAATAGATAGTGTTTCAAGATAGCTATTGGTTTAGCTAGTGGAGTCGGTTTTTCATTGCGGGCTGATCAGACGACGTAACTTCCAAGATCGTAGACGAGTCGACGGGATTCCACCTTGTGAAGAATATCAACAATGCTGTATTCATGTTGGGCGAAAGCTTCTGTGGTTGTAAAATGACGTTCCGTGCTACGGTGAGCGGACTATAGAGCTATTATCGCTCACGCGGCTCTTTTGATTAACTTACATGATTGTGTCGAGGCGTACAACCATAAAAGTTACGCTGAAAGGCTAATCTTTGATACATGACTGGGTGGATTTTGCTTTGGTGTGATGCGGTCAAAGCATTGGAATGCACTTGTTTGTCGCAAACTAGGTAAGCAAATAACCTCAAAATTCGACCTGTCCTCTAGGACTACAGCCACTTTGAAATATTTCCGTTGGGGGGACGTCTCCGGGATACAGCATGCGCTCTTCAATTCTTTGAAAGTGTCATACTCAAAAAGTCATGGATACCTGCGCATGAAAGGAAAAATGATTGCACTATTCTACTCCTACAGACACGAGATACAGTCAACAAGAGAGAGCTATGCCGTCCATACTGCCACATTCCTATACTTGTTTAACTTCAAATCGGCGTGATACTTTGCTTAGACATGCCTATTCCGTTTTCATAGCTTCCCTGAGACATTTTAAACTGGGAGAGAACAGAAGGAGCAGGGAGCTAACTCGTGCTCGAAACAGGCTTTTTACCCTAACTCTACGTGTCACGAAATTGAAGATCCGGTAGAAACAAGCAATGAACCATATTCCACCAACTTGAATACAAGACTAATTACTGTGCCCGTAGAATGAGAATGTATCAAGGTGTGACAAAAGCTGTCATCTAGTGAATGACTGGACATAAAGCTTTGGTATGCATGTGATGCTAGCAAGAATTACACATTTGACATCTTAGGCCATTTAAATGAATGTTTAGATGGATAGCAATAACACAGGTAGCATTTAAAGAATAAGTATACGAGACAGTGGAGATAGAGTAAAATATGCTATATTTGAAAAGTGGGAATTTCATCATTGTATTCGTTACACCTATAAACATCCAACTCCTATCGCTATTTTGGGCTAACAAAACGACATAAGTGTCGTGGTATCTAAATCAAGCCAAAAAAAACCTAAAAAGACTAAACAGACATGATATCTATATTGGTGAAATTCAAAAAGAAAAATAAAGGAAAAAATAGAGCAAAACTCCTGAACATGAGCACCTGAGCAGATACTTTGCTCATAAAACAATCATAAAAAGATATCATGGATGGCCGTAATATGGCACATTTGTCTGCGGTGAATGCCCATATGAGGACGCACTCCCCGGGCCCCGGGTCATTGGTATATGTTGCTGCTGATAATTCTGGCTCCCATTAACCGCCAAATGATCGAATCCAAACGCTTGGTCATTCATGCTTACAAGCATGTTTGGTGCTTGGTAGCCCGATACAGGCGGACCATTGGAAACATAATTGTGTTGTACAGGAAATGCTCTAGACTGTTCTGGACCATATGGCTGATCTGGTAACACTTGGGAGAACTCCGACTCCATTGGACCAAATCCACGGGTCTGCTCCATCTTAGGTGGTGGATAGTTTGCACTTAATTGGCCAAATCCTCGCACTTGTTGCTGCATGTTATCAATATTGCTTGCCCCAGTGTGCATGGAGCCGTAGGCGCGCGATTGATTCATTTGGTGAATATATGAGCCTTCATACATCTGGCTCTGTTCATAATTAATATCTTGTGGAAGTGGTACCTGCATTCCACCAAAGGGCACCGACGTGCCACTTGTTTGGTAGTAGGGGGGTTGTTCGAAACCAGAAGTAAATTGCGGACCCAGAGGTATATGGGGAGAAACACTGCCCATAGGAAACGGGCTGGTAGGTTCCATTTTTTGACGACTTATGGGTGTATTTGGAGTAAGGATTTGTTCTACGGGGCTAATGATGGTGTTCGCATCAACATGCTTTGCCTCAACCAAACGCAATACAGGCAGACTGATGTGCTCCATATGTTTCGCAAGATGTACTGTTAGCTTTTTCCAGGTGTTGAAGGTTTTCCCGCAAAACTTGCAGGGCTCGTCCTGCGGTCTCTTCTCTGTCTCATGGTGGCATTTCTCGAGCATAATCCATGCAGGTTCTGTCCCACGAGCTTTCTTGATTGCTGCCTTGGTCTTTTGTTTGGGTTCTGGAAGCTTATGTTCGCGGACAAGATGCTGGAGAAAATTATCTTTTCGATAGCAAGGATGCCTACAATCATCTACTTGGCAAATCCACCATTCCAAGTGGCGATGCCGTTCGTTCTCATGCCGAACCCAGTCTGCCTTCCTCTTGAAAGATTTAGGCTCCTTGCATTTGTCATATGTACAAGTGAACGGCTGAACGTCTTCGTGCACATGCTTGGTCCAGTCAGATGGCTTCTGGAACTTCTTGGCCTTGAAGCAGAGTTGACACTCAAATTCAGCAGGAAGGTTTCGGCTCGCTGGCATTGGAACTCCGGGAGGAAATGTCTCCTCGGTCAGTGCACCTTCTCCTGGATTTGAGTCATGATCAGAAAAGTCTGTAACGACTTGCAATCCTAATGCCATATGCTCTGATTCTCGAGGCTTTCCTTGGGCATCGAGTAAAGTGGCACTCCCGCCTAATTCAACACAATGGCGTCCAGCTACACAATTACGATTCGCTGTAGCCTGGGAGTGCTTGACCCGTAGATCTAGTAGATTCTTGTATCGAATTTCTTGCTGATGCGCAATCCTGCTCACAAGCCACTTATATTGAGGATGCATGTCGGGATTCAAGCGTCGAACATGGTCCTTGAAGCCCTCGTAGTTTGGAATGATGGGCTCCGCATTGTGTTCAGATTCATGTTTCAAATCGCCTTCATCTAACTGCTCATCATCATCGTCATCATCATCATCGTGGTCTGGGACTTCATGAGCTTGTTGCTTTATTTCTTTGTCAAGAGGCGGCGAGGCAAGGTTCGCAACAGGCGGACCACCATGTGTCTTCCACAACTGTGTAAGTCCTGGCTGTTGCGAGGCCTTCTCCTGCACTGACAACTCGCTCCTGCTCCTAGCACGTTGAATGATTGTTCTAGTAAATCCAAGGTTCTTTGGTGCGACCGTTGGGCTTTTAGGGGATGACGCCTTTGCGCTAATAGACCCACTGCGAGCATGAGTTGCTCCAACAGCCGCCAGTGGACCCGTCATTGCAGCAAAGACTGTATTCACATTGGGAACCGACCTCCGATTGTAATTTGAGGAGCTGGGTGGTGCAAGCGAGTCTTGGCTAGGCCGATTGTTATATCCAGGTGCCATTTCCTCTGCAAAGTCTTGAGAACTGCGATTGCGCTTGAGCTTGCTATCGCTCCTATTACGGACAATATTAGCCAAACTATGCAATCCCTGGTCGAAAAGGCTGTTCTGCCGTGGTCGATTTCCATCCCTATCTTTGGTCTTGCTGATGGAGAGTTTGCTCAAAAAGCTGCCGCTCGAAACGCCTTCCATATCAGTTAAGTTTGTCTCACTGCGTCGACGGGTACCCCACGTTGCTGTCCTTGATTTTAGTGAGAGAGCATCTGAATTATCGTTCCATCGTCTAATGGCATCATTGGCAGTTTCTGGTTGAAGATTCGTCATAGTTATCTTTGGCAACATTGGTGCGTCACTCCAATGACGAGACTGAGTCATTAATCGGATGTCTTCGTCAGTTATAGTGCCATTCTTGGGGTGGTAGTATGTTTGGCCTTCAATAAGATGATTTTCGTGTATACTTTGAGTTTCATCCATTGGTTGAATTCCATTGTCTTCTGGCAGACTTCTTCTTCTGCCAGCCTCTGGCTGTCGCTGGAAATTCTCGCTGCTGAAGTGTCCAAAGTATGACTGATTAATATCCTCGTCATCGCTGCTGTCACCAGCCTGTGAACGCCATTCCTGAACCTCAATGTTTTTGCTTTCTATCCGCCTTTGCTCCTCCTGCTGTTTCAAAGTTGGCATTTCCACGTCACCGAGCATTCTTCTTTGCTCTGGATTCAGCCCAGCCTGACCGGTACGTTGGTCCAGTCTCCATGCTCCATCGTCACCCCGAAAACCAGAAGGGTTGGAAACATGCCGCGAATCAAAATTCTGAGAATTGGTAGCCCCGCCATATTGGCCACCAGGCTGTCTGGACGTAGTTGACGCTTGGGCCTGTTGATCCGTCCACTGATGATCGGCCATAGTGCTTGGGCCAACACCCTCTGCGCTCGTATGGCTGCTTCCACTGTTTTCCGGTGTGAATTGTACTGAAGTCGGATGTAGAGGTGTGTGAGGTGTAAAAGGCTGGAAGCGTGAGTTGTGTAGACCGGTTGTGAGTTCGTGTTGGGAGATGGTCAATTTCGTGCTGAGATCTTGAACGTCGCTTTTGGGAGACGGCGTACTAGGTATACTCGTGAGCTTAGGGCTCAGAGGGTATGTTGAGGCTGTGAGGTTGTCTGCCACCTGCTCCTCCCTCTGTGGAGGTAATACCGGCAGATTTTGATTGATTGCAGAATATAAAGTGTTGGTTATGTTGGAATCAGTTCGGTTCACGCCGGCGTTGAAGTCAACCCCAAAGAACTCGTCGTCAATCTCGCTCAGCTCGCTCGCCTGATAATTGCTATACTCGGACAAAGATTCACCAGGCGTGCTGGTATTGGGATTGTATGAGGGACCTGGATCGTGTCAGTAGGAGCATGCTGGTTTTGCCAAGCTATCATGAGCATAGAATGAATGGTTTCACTCTAAATCAAGTAGCTTAAGCTTGTTCTCCCCACGAAGCAATTCAATCATGACGCTACGATGTTCTTATGTCAGGAGTACGTACTAGCAGAATTGCTGGTTGTGTGATGGTAGGCAAAAGGAGAGAGGAGATCGGTATCGTGGTTATTGTTCAGCCCCAGATCGTTTGAGGTGGAGTTGTATGTGGAAGACATAACGTAGGTGAACCAGGTTAAGGAGGCTATGTAACGGGGACTGAGTCTTATAATGGGTTGCACCGGTTCTTCACCACCAGGCACACGTCTATGTATGTAGGTGGAGATCAAAAGGCGAACAAGTTGTTGGTCATGGTTCCAGCCTTACTGGTGGGAGATGTTGTCTGGCGGGTATGCGATGCCGATGCGCTGCGACTACTAGGCGAGCAGCGGCAGCAGTTGGAACCTAGGTAGGGTAGGGATGACGTTGTTGGGGGTCAGAATAGAGGGAGAACAGTAGTGTGGAAAGTGGAAAAAGCTGAGGTTAAAGCTAGAATGATTCTTCAGAGCGATGCGCGAGTATATGGGAATGTGAGGTAGGCCGGGGTGTAAGTTGGAGGATGGGGAGGGGTGGTGAGCAAGGTGAGGTGAGAGGACGACAGTGCAGGAGGGGGTCCGAGGAGCATAAGGTGGACCGCAAAGGCTTAGTTACTAATGACACTACAATTAGGGATGGTCGCTCTCAGGATAAGCTTCCCTTGATGGGCTTTGGAGGGGGAGGTTTAAGCGTGATGAACGCCAGCCAGCAGGGGAACCAGGTGCTTTTGGTGATGGTTTCTAAAATGATGTCGCGCATGGAACGACAACAAGACTATCGACCGTCTCAACTCAACAGCGGTGAAGTCTCGATAGGCAGTCTCGACGGGCAGACTGAGAGGTCAGAGTATGCTGGCAATGAGGTTTGAGGCTCCGTCTATAATCTTCCCTGCGCTGTAGGGAATCAAGGCTGACAACCCCAGCATATATCTGCGATTCAGCCCGCGCTACTTTAAGAAGATGTGGCTATGCTCCCTATTTCCCGATTTCTGGTCATTGTACAGCACAATTAAGGTTCCCACTATACATGCCAGTAACGGCCATTGGTTGCAATGTGTAGACGAACTGGGACGCATCTCCATCTGATCCTGTCTGGTGGATTGGTTGATATACTCGTAATTGGAGCTCGCTCATCGTGGTACATTACTAGAGAAAGCTAGGCTTATGTATTAATTACATTTTAGACTTCGCTTTGAGCTAGAAGTGGAGGTGTTTATGTGCAAATTAGTTTCCGATGGGTGGATGAACAAGCAACAAGGTCAGTTAGAAAGGTTTTCCGATTCCATACATCGCGACCACGTCCATCGTCGAGACTCCGAAATCAGCAGGAGATATACCGAGGCTCTCGTTGTGGTATCGGGGCTTTCAAGGCTTGAGGCTGGAGAGGCCAAGAGCAGGGCTGTGTGTGATGCTTTTATATGTGTGTGTGCCGTTGTGCGACCGCAGCAGACCAGAAATTAGAGGCCTGACCTCAACATCCATACATACATAGCCTTCAGGCGTCTTATTCCTGTCCTTGCCTTCTTTTTTTCCTCAAAAGGGTCCTGCCAATCAGCAAGCTCTCCGTCAAATGCTCTGGTATTGACGTAAAGACAAAAACAGCCCGTTCTTTCAGGAAGCTCAACAATTGGAGCAATGTCGTTCAATGCGGTGTAATCTCTATTTCAATCATTTCGTCGGATTAGGCGTCCTTGTATAGACAGAACAAGCCAAGCTGTACTTCTCCTTCTGGTATCCTAATCAGGTAATGGTCTAAGGTTTTGAAGCACGAGACTAAATGGTTCATGTACTTGAATTTAGGCCGCCATTTAGAAAGTATCAAAGCGTTTGATCTGCAAATAAAAATATGTCATCGCGTCTTTGGTTCAATTGGTTCTAATGGTGTCAATCACTGCCAGTAATTGAATTCTGCAGAACCTAAATTTATAGATCACTTCTCCCCACATCAGCCAGCTGGGAAGGATAAAGGCTAGCCGTACCATCTAATGATCCAACTGTTTTGAGATTTCGCCTTTTCATACATTTAGACACAATTCAAGCATTGCTAGTATAAAGCGCTGTTTAGTTGCATTGGGAATAAGGTAGATGAACTTTGCTCAAACCTTAGGCGTGATCAGGTGCCAGGCGAAGATTCGACGTAACAGCAAAAGAGCTCGTAAACCACCCTGTGGTTGGTTCAAACTACATTGGGTCACCACCCAGTGTGTTGATCTTCTCTTTCACTACCAAATTGCCCGGTGCAAGTTTACGAATTGATTAAATAAGCTCTTTGGAATAGCGGCACTTCGAAAGATAGTATAGGTAGTGGTTGCCAAATAGACGTCCTGAATTCGCCTATTTTTCGTTTAAATACATATATTTCACGTAATATCTGCAAGGTAAAGCGCGGTGATTTCTCTCCTGTTAATTACATGCCTACCACTGCCACATTCAGACCCAGGTAGCATGTGATTTAATGTATTAGAGTCAACAAAAATGCCGCACAAGCTGCCTTGCAAGCTGCAAAGGCATGACTACATGTCTTGCCTACATCCATACCTATCAACCTCGCTCAGCACGAAGAAGAACATCAAAACCCTGCAAGCATTTAAGCAGTACATGATTTGTCCCGCGTCTGCATCATTTTAAATGTGACTTACTGATAGCAGGCGCAATTTCTTTGAACCGCTTCCCCAAGTGAGACCAGCTGTTTTGTAGCATGCCTTGACGACAGCAGAGCCTCCTGCGCAACAAACGCCTCACCCGAGTAGAGTCACCACTTCCACATGATGCAAGTCATATAGTGACTACTCTGAATACATGCATTGTAACCTTTGGCTCCGGGTTGAGTAAGTAAAGAACGATGGAGGCTTGTAAGAGACTCGGCAGTGTAGTTCAACTCCTTTGTATCTCGATGAATTTGTTGAGTTGATGGAGTATTACCATTCTGAGAGAGCTAAGCTTCAGCAGAGCCAATGTAAATTAAAATTAAATTCGTCCACTCCACTGCGAGAAGGCGGCAGTGCTATCCTGAGACAAAGGCGTCGTAGGAAATGTTGGCCAGGTGAGCTACCTATGCCAAATCAACATCTACTGACACTTAGACATTTTGGTTACAGTAACTTATAGTCATGGAAAACATAACTAGAGTACATGAAATGTCGGACGTTGCTTCTGTTCCAGCTTTTGTATCTTCCATCTGTCCATTGCTCGTTTCCTTCTGAATCTGTTCAGGTATAGAGATATGCTATGGAGACTGCTGTAAGTATATGAGTCGCAAATCCCATGTCGTAATTTTAGCGCTCGTCCCATATCAATGAAAGTGTAGCAACCTCATGATAGTCATGGTAGTGAAAAGGTCGTACCCATATGGTTTTAGAGTTCTGGAAAATCTCGAGAATTTCCAGTGAACTAGGACACTGATAATAAGCTCTGACCGTGAGTAATATATCAGATGCTAGTATCGCATCATCATCATATTTCCGAAGAACGTCCGAGTGCCCTCTTCAAACCCCTGTCTCTCCAACTATCAACCTTCCGGTACCTGTGATTGTGCTTTTCAAATTTAGCAATTGCGGTGGTCAGACCCTCAATATGGGTTCCCGGTAGAGGCCTTGATGATCGACACATCGTGGGACCTTCTCTACTGCTCTGAGATCACGAAAGCTTGTCCTAACAACGTACATTTCCTCGATACTTTGACGTATTCAGTCTTGCAGCTTCACCGTCAAAACAATTAGACTCGCATATGCCGCAACCGATAGAGCGCTCAGAACAACGACAGCGTTTCCGCTGGTCCTAAATTTCTTCCTGCCCAGCCCATCTGCACCAGTTTCGCTGAAGAACTGTCGATTGCCCTCGTACCTCCGGTACATAGATACCGCCAGTATACCAGCCCCGTATGTTGCGAATAGTGCGCCGATACTATAGAATTCTGCCGTGAAGATCTTAAGCACCACAAGTGCGAAGGAGAACTGGCCTAGCGCTGTTCGAATATACGCTCCTTCGAATGTCCTTTGAGCCGCACGGATTTCGACGAGTCTGCCATATCGCAATAACAGTTAGCACGGGACATCTTGAAATATCACTACTATATAAGGTCCAACAAACTCTTGAGCAGTAAGCACAACGGATCTGGCACGATGCTGGCGTAGATGAAGCCTGTCTTCTGGATGTGCCTGGATGGCATTCAGTAAGTCCATGTCCTATTGTGATGTTGTTTATACCAGGGAGAAGCTTACCTCAAACATGGCTATGAAACCTCTTCTTGCTTGTGCCATGTTTGCTTATTCTGTGGCTGTTCTGCCGTTGCTTCGTTGGCTCGTTTGTATGGAAGTTGGGGGTCATTAAAAACTACGGGTACTGGATAGTAGGCACTACTACGGTAAAACATAACGCCAGAAATGCTGGATACAATTGTCATTTTAACAAAGTTCAAAATGTATTGCATAGTTGCCCATACATGAAAGGAAATTTTCTCAAAGTGTTCTGAAAAGTGGTATCGTCAAGTAGAAGTCTCTATACATCTATATACACTCTCGAGAGACAGTCTGGATCTGCTTGGATATAAACTTCATCTTTCAGACTAATAGCGAGTCTGGAAACTCCCTCTAAGTCCTCCGCTATCATTAACGCATTCACACCTCTAGTCTTTCAGTTATTTCGTTACACATGATTTGCTTAATCTTACAATGTACAGCCGAGCCAAGCTGGCCGTTATCTGGACGATTCGACTTCCATTATATTGTGAGACCAAATCATACAGCTTGCTGTATCTGAGAAAGTGGACCATTTTAATCCAGTGCGACACTTCTTTACAAGGCTCTATCCGGTATCCGGTAAGTATCTGCCTCACCGTCCTTGCGGATTTGGATAATGGTAATTGGGATCTGGCATTCCGTAGTTCATATGTTGGCCATGCCCCTCCTCGGGAATTGGGTGTGCAGATTGCGAGTTGTTCCAAGCACCATATGGCTCGTTGCTAGGCACCACAGGTCTCTGATATGAATAGGGTTGTTGCCAATGAGGATAGCCAGCCGGTGAAATTACGCCAGCTGATTGTACCTGGTGGGGACTTCCGCTCGTTGTGGCAACCACATAGTCCCCGGCCGAGTGGCTCGAAGTCGTTGTAATCGGAGGAGGATAAATTCCAGGATGTGACATTCGTGGTTTGGTAGTATAGTGATCTGTTGGGTGGGCCTGAGACTGTGGAGGAGGCTGGTATGGTTGAGGGTACTGATTTGGAACCCCTTCGAGGTTGCTGTACGACATAGATCTTTGGGGAGGAATTGACCAAGACAAATCCTCCCTTGGACTGGGATCTGGATGATTGTTTGGCCAGGTTTGTACCGGAGGGGCTTGTCCACTAGGAGTAAATGGTGAGAATGCTGGGGTTATCGGAGATTCCTGATGATTTCCCTTCCAGTACATGCCTGGAACATCCGGCTGAGGACGTTCGGGATGGGTTCTCACAGCAGGAGGAGCTTCTGGAGCTGCCCAATTTGTCTGGCCACCGTGACCGTACTCAAAATTGCGAGATGATGTGACCACTGGTCTGTTGTCAGATTGGTGAAGAGGAGCGCCTTGAAGGAGTGGCAAACCTTTTGTCTCTGGAGAAAAACTTTCAGTCCGCTGTCGCTTCATCTGAGGGCCTCCAAGATCTTGAATAGGTGGCATATTCAAATGAGAATAGGGCAAGCTAGTTTGCATATCCGGCAACTGGCCAGAAGAAGTCGAAGGCGATGATGATTCCGAGATTCCTCCAGTACCACTTTGGGATTTGCCCGCTCTTCGAGGCTCTACCTGAGGTTGCTGGTCCACCGGGTAGAAATTACACTCTTTCTTCAATCTGATACAATTTGAACAGCGGTTCTGTGGATCTGCAGGTGCTGGAATACACCTAATCTTTCTTCTCCGACAATGTCCTAGTACCCAAGGTCAGTAAACCGGTCTACGAACAACTATGTGGTTGGGGGTCTATGACTTACCACATGCTACTGAAGTTCTGTGGTAGCCTAGCTTGTTTCTCCTCTTCTCTGCCGATAAGGCAAGAGCTGCTGCATCCGCTGAAGCCTGCCCTCGAACATTTGGTGTTGAGCTTGACCTCTTAATTTTTGTCGGTTTGGCTGTCATCCCTCGATTTTTTGGCATAGGTGAAAGTTCATCTGCGTGAGTCGGTGAATTTGCCCTTGAATTACTTCCGGCATGATGGTGAAAGCTGTGGGCCATGTTGGACGACTGATCTGTCGCCGTCGAGCCTAAGGGATACTGATACGCCATTGTCGCAGATGTTGGCGCATCCGATATATAGTTCGAGAATGGAGACTGGACTTCACCTCCGTTCCATACGGACTTTGTATAATGGTATGTTTGTACGGAGACGGCCATCAACTGCAACTGTATGTCGTGGATGTTTTCCGGGAGGAGACTGTGGTCTGAAGACGATTTGCCCGCCCTTCTTTCCAAAAATCAATGAATATTTACTGATGGTGAGGTAAAGAGAACCCTTCGGTCAAGAATGTGGTGTGACAACTTCTCACTAAACAACAATATGTAGCTTGCTATTCCAAAATTGCTGCGCTGTTGCAAAATAGCCTACATTCGAGAAGGAAGCCTCTACACTGATTTATGAAATCCAAATAAGCAGGCTGTGGCACTTTAATGGCGTCGAACGGCGAAGGGTGATAACGACAGGCGGTAAGAACGTATTAACCCCCAATGCGTAAGCCGATCTAAGGATGGTGAAGGAGTCTGCTCAGTGTATTCTCAGAACTTGCAGAGGAGACTTTTCGGTGTATGTGGCTTGACATGCAGCAGCAAGAGGTGCAGTGCTAATTGCTGGCGGCAGGTCGACCAGTTGGGATTTCTCTGGTGGGATAAGCAGCCTTCGCGGGGGAGTTCTACAGCTTTCAATAGCGAATGGCAGTGGAAGGCTTCACTCCACTTCAATGAGTAGTAGCTTGTTGGAGTCGAGTCTGCCAGCAAGAATGGGTAACGAGGAGTTCTTGAGGATTTCTTCTTGTCTTGACTAGAGTTTGGAAAGTTAAGAGGAGAGGAAGAATTTGGACAATGGAGCAGGATCATTTGCATGGTATGGCATGGCACGGATCACTGTCAAAGATCTAAGACCGACTAGGGACAGCCAGTGGCCATAGAATACGGTATGGTATAGAATCTATGGTTTGGGGGATAGGTTTGAGAAAAAGCATAATCAGTAGCGATCACCCTAAAGCCCCGACGTAAATACTCTTGGGACCGAAAGCACATGGAACCTTCATCCCTAATGCCTGTGACGCCACGAGATTGGGTAACATTTACCAGGCCCCCGCCCCCTGAGAGTTTTTAAGGCGGATCCCAAAAGATGCTTGTCAGCTCCCGACAAAAGAGTGACCAATCTGGTCCGGCAAGGATGGTGATACCCCATTATTCGCGCCATTTGCTCTGGGACTAATGGGGGACTGCGTATTCCAGCGATGTGGCTAGTCTCGAAGTGTACAAAGGGATTTGTATCAAACTCCTCGACTACCAAGTAGTCAGCGGCGTACTCCGTATAGGATCATGATATGTGTGAAGGAGTGAAGAACCCAGGTCGCCTTGTGGTTGCAGGCTGACATAATGAAAGGGAGTTTGAGTGACCGGCGGTGCGAGAACCGACCGCATCACTTCAAATCCTCAAGCTCGCGAACAACGAATTCTGTTCGCCGTCGACTCTGGTGGTGAGATTCTTCTCCGACCGTGGCTCTACTTCGCTCTGCTACCCCTACGACTAGTGAAGGAGTAGTTTAAGACACAGACAAGCACTTATAGCTAGGGCATGAAGTGGATGATTCGCGTCTCCTATCCTCATCAACACCCAGTGTCTGACAGCTCCAGATGCGAGCCCACTCATGGCGGTTCCTCCTCTCAGGACCTCCGTCTGAAGTTAGGAAAGTCATCCGGCGTTCGATAGTAAAATTAGTATTGCCGCCACAGACGTTATTTGGAGTTGCTAAGCGAGCTTGTTATGAAGTGGTGCTGTCATTCGCTACACGCTGGTCATGCCAAGTGAATACAGGCTGGTGGGCAATTACGGCGGAACACTACAAATGCGTCTCTCTTGTGTCATGCAGTTAGGTATTAGAGCATCTTCTCATGGCTAATAACTGACTTAGTATTAGTGCGAGGTGGGTAGATGTTGACATGTACCTCCGGTAAGTACGTACTACGGAGACGGAGTAGATAGGATCTGGACCCCTATGATTCCCATCTGCGTGGATGGAATAATCTACCACAGCATCGTGTCACCAGTTCTGACTCCTTATTTCCATGCCTAACAAACAAATACTTTGCCTATGCTGCAGTGAAAACGTGCATGATGCAGCATCCTTGACTATTTTTTGGCCATGTTTTGGGGACGCTCCAGTCACAGATTTCTTTTCCGAGCCTCTGCATCACTGTGCATCGTACAAGAGCCACCAGCAAAGAGTTCGCTTATCAAATCACTAATAAGAGATCTGTGATCTTTTGGTAAGTCAGTTACACAAAGCATCTTCCCTACTGTATATCAAAGCTGACGTGTGTACGTTGCTAGAAGCGAGGTGAGATGCTTCATGCTTGGGCTAATATCGTGCCTAGAGACCTGCAGGAACCTTCCGCTACCCCAAGATGTGTCTAAGACGACATGCTGCTGAACTTGTGCTCCAGTGTTCCCGCGCTGCAATGGAAATCACAGGCGAGGGTTCACGATGTGATCCCCACGCCCTTGCGAGCTTGATCCTTGCGAGCTGTTAAGCTCAAGCTGCCGATCAAACCTTGACCAAGTTCATGATCTCCACCGGGTCCTTGGTTCCTAGTGCTACATCGAGCCTGATATCACGGAAGAAGACATGTTACAATACGATCTGTGTCACCATAAAAACTTTCATACAGGATTGAAAACCCATCTAATGGAGTGCCCGCCGTGAAAGCTCACCAACATATCCCATCTCCATTTGATAAATCTGACAGGGGGCTACTGTCAGTTACTTCCAAAAGCGCACGTGCATGCAGAGCAATAATCAGAATGGGGTTAATAAACTCAATCCAAGGCTGTCTCTCTATTGGGACATGGTAAGCGAACAAAAACCCTTCTAGCACCAAAATTGAATTGAGTGAGCTTTGACACCTCAGCACCCAAACATTATGTTTCCAAGCTCTTGAAGACCTAAACAGGAGATTGTCAAAAATTTCCCATTGGCTCCTTCGAAATAATGGTTCGATATCGGAGACTAGTGTGTTCACTACATCATAGAGTATCGATTCAATGGAGGAGACTAGGTTTAGCCAAACCTCCAACAGGAAGATCATCATGTAGATGAACCTATTCTATGCAGGATTATATTTAGATCAAGGATCTCTTGTAAGCGCAAAGGCTGGAAACAACGTGGCCCGGCGCCGCGCGCGTGCGGGCCATGTGCTTTCACTTCCAACAACACACCAAGGTGTTGTCAGCAAAAAGTCAAAGATAGACTTCGATGTTCAAGCAGCTATCTAGTCATTGCTTGTAAAGATGAAAAACTAATTCGAAGCAGAGTCGGAAGATAGCAACGATTGCCTCTAACCCCCTGGCCAATCGCTGTAGTTACAGATTTCAAGCTGGCGCATCCCAAGTTCCTGGATGGTCCGTATCATTTCTCATAGCAATATCCTTTATGCGCACAATTGACTAACAGTAAAGAAACACTTTGTGCCACAGCCTATAGCGTCGCGGTAAAGTTGGAGATATTTGTGAAGCTTATCTGAACCGGTGCGGCGCACCCACCGGCTTTTCCACTGCAACCCACCAACCGTTGGTTCCTGTATCTGGTACTGTAAAAGTCAGGATCTCCGGTACTGTTAGGCTAGTTTTAAGGTTCTGTTCGCACGTTCAAGAGTGGCAAGTATTTTGATAATTGCTCTTGCTCATTGCAACTCCTTCCGAGTTTTCATCGATGGCATACGACATGATTGCTCGCTCCTCGTACCAGCCACGCGCGCTAAGCGATTCACATTTTCCATCAATTGCCCATCATCATGTGGGTATAGCCGAAGCTTTGCATACTAGCATACACCTGAGACAGCGATCACTTTTTGGCATGCTTTCTTCTAAAAGCAGCGTCTCCCAAGGATGCTCTATTCCAGCCTACTCGAGCAATGACAACCACGATGCCACCAGATTAGTGACTACTTACAAAATATAATCTAAGATCTACGTTAAGTGCCTATCTACCCAGGACTGAACGAACGACAATCCAGGAAGGGCCTAAACGAAATACGAACCCTATAACAGTGGCAAATTAGGCAGGTATTGCTTCATGTCAGAATCCTTTCATTTGACATTTGACATTTAACAAGGGGCTCAACACCTTCCGGTGTCTATTTACATACACCTTGTGCCCCAGATATGAAGTTGCCTATCACGGAAACCATGTGAAGCAAGTTACAGCTCAGAAATTCATTTACACGAACACTTTAAATGTGTGAAGTAAGATCTAGAGTACCCCTACAGCCTCTTCCCAAAACGGGAATTTGTAGGGTTAACATCTCTCCGTGCCTCCCCCAGATGGGTAGGGATAGACGAATATCCTATTGAGGCTCAATTTGGCTAAACCTTGGCATTACATATATGCAATACTTTGGCATTACTTGTATGGAAATACTTTGCGAATATCACCAATCAACCCATCCTTTAACGAAGCTGATAATTGCGTGCTTAATCTTTGGTTTTCATTTTGTTGGGACTATGGAGCCATGAGTGAACACCATTTGCCTGCAACATATCAAAGAGCCTGATGAAGACGTAAAATGCAGAATAACTATTTGGGAAGGGCTCCGAACTCCTGTCACATGCATATGGAAATGCAGGAAAGTAGAAGTCACTTGCTATCTAGTAGAGGCTACATCTCCACAGGATCCAATTACTGCGGACACGATAGGAGTTTGAAGGTAAGCGGAGCTTTAAGCATGAACGTTGCAAACCATTTACCAAGGGCTCATCCTTAGTCTTCCTTCAAAGGAAGGGCAATCAATGTGTTGAGAATCATTCTGGATTCCTTAATTCCCATCAAAAACTCCAAATTTTCGAAAAGTGCTCAGATTGTGATGCTCTCCTTCCATACCTGGGGTCTCAACCTGCCAGATTCATATCCTTGCCTAACGCAGATTAGGTATCAATAATCCGTAACTGCAGCAGGTTAATGACTTGAGCATGCTCACAATCCATATAGCCTCAAGTCTTAATATATCAGATGGTGATGTGGTAGTGTACCAGCGCTCCATCCAGCTGAGATCTGCAACCGTTGGGAAACAGAGGCTGAATCAACATGTATCGCATTAATTTCATCACTGGGAAGCTGAAAAGTATCATATTGCAACATACTACACGTTTTCCAAATGGTGAAAATGTTCCCGATAGCTCATATGCCATCCAAAGAGGTCCATTGTTACCACCGTCGCGTAAAGCTCACGATCCAATATCTGTGTAATATATTGACACCCCAATACCTTCCTCTAATTCATGTTCCTCTGATCTGAAGAGTATTCAATTTCGCCGTCGGCTTACATTAACCTGCGAATTGTAACTGTCAAAGATTCAAAGGATTTTATCTTTAGATCGTTGGCACGCCAATACCCTCGTGTCAATTGGAGCAACCATGGAACGCTCACTCCGAATCCTCAAGCTGCAAGTTCTCCAACGGAAGTGAAAGAATGCTCATATGGACCGGAGGGAATTTTCTCCGCATCAATCCTCCAAACATTCCTTCACGAGCGCGGAAATGTGATTAAGCCGCTGTCCTATCTGACAGAATTTGGGTTTCGCAGATGGCCATGTGCTCAGGATGGCAGTCCTTCGAGGTATCCCGCGTGAGAAACCTCTACTGTATGGTTACTATTGCGGTAGAAAAGCGCGAGGCTGAAGCCATTACCACGAGAGCTCTAGTTCTTACTTTAGCCTTTTCGAATTTATGAGCTCAATGCTTCCGTGGCACAAATGGAGAAGTACTTGGAATAATTCCACAACCTCCTGACCTGAAGAATGATAAATTTGCTCTCAACACACATAAGACATCAATGGGATGTCAATCTTTGCCTAGATAACCGTAGCTTCCCAGCCAAAGTTTCGACTTGGTGTATCGCTTACCACCGTTGTCATAGCACCAGGGCTGCATACGATGTACTATTCGGAAACTGAAGCTGTTCATTGGATTCGCCATATTGAAAGCCCGCGGACCCTGTTCGTTCACATAGCATTTTGACAGTTAGAAAGCCAGCCGACTATCCCAGGTAAGCGAGTCCTTGAAAAAGAACAAATACTCTTTCTTTAGCAATTGTAATTTCCACTTTTGTGTCTAAGACAACAGCCCCGTCAGCCCTAGCAGCTTCGAAAGCAATGCAAGCTCTGTGGCGTGCTGATTTTAAGGCTGTGTGTCTGTTTTGCGGTGTGCTATATAGCGCAGACATAGCGGGATGTTAGATTCTCGCGAAACTTGAAAATTACCAGGGACATAGGCTGCAGAATGGGGAGTTTCAGTTTGAATAGCAGCCCTTGTGAATTCATACAACTTCCCACGTACGTGGAGAGCGTCTCCTGCTACCATATATCGTGGAATGGTACCAAATCCCGGTGGCATTTCTGGAATTCGAGGAGGTGTGTAAGATTTTAAATTGTAATTGAAAAGGGGGTAACAGTTAGTATCCAGCTCTCCTCTTCGTCTACGATCTAAGTGAGAGACAACATAAGATACATGTCCACGAATCAGTAAAGGTCAAGAGGCTGTTCGTGCAAGCTCATCTATAATGCAAATGGCCATTCTTGCAGTTTGGGCAAGTTTTCCGCCAGGGCCATCAAAACTTCAGCATTTCCTCCACCTAAAAGCCCTCTTCAAGGTAAGATTCGAATAGACCTTGCATAAATTGGTCAAAGCACACAATTTGGAACACTTAGTTTGGAGACCCAAGTGGCAGATTGTCGAATCTAAAGTAAGATATGGGTGGCTGAGATCACAGAGGGTTGCCCAGGCAAGACTTGCGGCATTGAGGAGAAGCCGTTGCTTCTATGGTAGGTAACATATTCGGCATCAGCCAGCCAGCTTTTTATTCTCTAATTGCTCAAAAAGCAGTGGCACTTCACACATGATGATTATCTGAATTATGCACCGCGGTTGTTCGAGCACCTTGTGATATACAACGCAAAAAGGACTCAGAAAAGTGGCTGGTTGAGGCCTGTCTAGGAATGCTATCCTCCAACGAGCCTGAAAGCAGCAACAGAATCTCTTAATGACGCTAGGATCAAAATACTCTGTATCGGCTCTGATGGAAAGGCAAAGCTTTCTGTGACATTGGACTCACGATACCAAAACGATAGCTAGACCTGGAAATATCAAGATGGAATTTTCACGTAGAACTTGGGGATTTAGTATCTATAGAAGCCAACTGTCTCGTCCAAAGGACCATTCTATTTGTAGTTTGTATCAATTCATTGCTAAATTGTTTAAGAGTGTGGAGAAATACTTAAGCCTGCGCGGTGAAGATATATCCTTACTGATAAGAAATGCTTAGTCGGACATGTAAACTTTTCTCGAGATTAGGGACCAGTACCTTCCATCATCAGATTGTTTTTATTACTTGAATCTTGGGATGGGCCGCCGTATGCGTATTTCATTACAAGGGAAGTCGTGTTTTGTAGGGACGTATTCTTTAAGACCTCACATCTAGTAAGGGGTGTATACACATTACGTGAATACAAGAAATAGTCGACCTAGTACAAGATGAGACTTACGAATACAATATGCAGTATCTTTCCATGTTGGACTCAAGTAGAACCATATTGATGGCAGAGGAGAGATACAACCTAGGGGCATGGGCTACTGGAAGATAGCTATATCCTTGTTGAATGCTTCAAAGCCTTCATCAAACATCACGCAGACGCTCAATTATTTTAGCAAGCATCAGACCATCAAAACGCAACCCACGGATATATACTCAAGGTACATTGGGAAATGCAAACATCCAGGGAAGTTGTACACGGTCTCCGACAACACTACTTGGGCAGGTTTTCACCACATGTCATCAGCACAGTAACAGCCAAGAACGCAACCAAGGTAAGATATTAATAATGATAGAGCTTTTGCCTGTGTTATCGTCTATCTCCTCAGAAAATACACTTTGAAACAATCATCCATACCAACGAACGAACGCATCTTCACCTGGTGAAAATATGTAGTATTGTCTATTCCATCTTGCCACGACCTCCGAATTCCATATAACCAGAAGACTTCCCTCCTTCCCACACAGCCGATATTGCTTAGCGATACAGGCAGCATGCCAAATGGTTAGATTAGCTTGCTTTCGTGAACGCTAGACGGGAGCAATGGGCATGCCATATGCACGACGAAGTTCGCAAGAAATCCACCCTCCAATACCGGTATCAAGTAGTCTCCCAGATGATAAACTGATAAACGCCAAACGCCAATCTATCAGTCCTTCTCTATCGCTTCTGTACTGTACACCCAATCTCCCCCAACTATGATAATGTGATTGCCCCTCTTCGATTATCGCGGATGTGCAAGAAGGCCTGGAAGCCACAGCCAACTAGGAAAACCTGTATTCGGATCAGCGTATACCCAATAAAGAACGTGGGAGCATAGGATACATACGGCATAAACGATCACTGCTCCAAAAACCGAAGCTGCTACCGCAGCCCCATCTTTAGGATCCTCTGTCGAGCCCATCATCGAATGATGACCAGATTTGAACAGCGCACCGATGACCGAGAGGATGACAATGGCAAATGCGGACATGACAATACTAAAGAGAGGTCAGCTTGAGCTCCTCTCATACCCGAGAGGTAAAACGGACCATGACCATGCCTGCCCAACACCAAAGACTGGCTTCATATTGACGGTGGTGAATATGAATAAGAGTAGGGGGTTTGAGAAAGCTTTGAGTTATATGGAACCGTGATCGAGCTTGCTGAGGAAAACCGTGATGGTACTAGATGGTAGTTACAGCCTGTGACGATGTCAACGTTCGTTCATTAACCCACCTAAGCCACTTTGGACGTTATGCCTCGCTTATGTAATGCTTGGCACATATTTCTTCGCCTCATTCTTTCAGTACTATATATTGTATCATTAATAATTCAACATCAAATAGATTCAAATAGACTCAAACACGAAAAGTCTCGCCCTGAGACCAAGTCAATAATATCTAGGGATTACCGTAAGCTTCTGCGGTGTTAGAAGCCATAGGTAGTCGAGCATAGGCTCTACGCATCTCCTTTGGGACTCACTAATAAGTAACCTCACGAGGAGAATTGGACTATTAACATTAGCTTATCACACCTGTAAGATGTTATTCTATATATCCCAAAGTTTGTGAGAGACGGTAGTCTCATAACTTAACCATTTCAGAAGCTCCTAAAGGAGATTCTTGCCCCGTCCCTTCGCGAAGTGATATAGAAACCGCGGTACCTAGAAAAGTTAAGGAGTCCTATCAGGCTAGTTAGTACCAATAGGATAATAATTATCTTACCGATCTGGAATCTTATAAGCCACGAAAGCGGGAATGAAGATTGAGATGGGATGCTCGTTTCTACGGATTTCTTCTCCCTTATATAGCGAAGGTGAAATTGTGCAGCTGTATGGCTTTACTATCTTCGCTATCTATCTTAATCTCATAACGAAGATCTTTCTCCTAGTTGTCACTCATAATGGTGGCAATACGCGTTGAAAGTGCTTTAATATCACGCGAATCGATGAGTTTACGCGTATTGAATTCCACAGCTACCACCGGAGGCAGGATCTAGCTATAAGTCTGAAGTCAAAATTTGACGGGCATATGGCTTAACATTTAACAGTGGTATTCTTTTTGACTTCTCGAATCTCTGGTCTTCTAAATGTCGCTTAGAGGGCGGCAATCTAGGCGCAAAGAAAGCTAGTAGCATATTCAGTGAACATTAGGGGTTATCACGTAGCATACGCCAGAAGATAGAATTGAGAGCTCAGATATGATAGACATAGTCAATACTTCCTGCTTCGCGTTTACGTGAGCGCGAGGTCTCTAAAACTAGGAATGCTCAGGTCAAGATCACCTCATATCCACAAGGCCATTTTTAGAAAAGTTATGAAAGATTCCCAGTGAGTTCTTGGAATAGACGCCAAAACACGTGGCTGAGACATGCCATAGCCGCCAATAGACACGCCATGAAACAGTCTTTTATGAGAACAGAAGACCGTGTAAGAGACAGTTCGTTGGCGGAAGCCAAATAACAAACAAATGCAGAGAAGACAACAACTGAGCCAGCACAACCAGCTTGATATACCAGACCCGCACGGATCTTAAACCGTGGATGGGAGGTAGGATTTGCACCAAACTAGACGAGAGTGATCATCTAGTAAGCAGGTGCGACGGGCATAATTGCAGATGCTGTAAATAAAATTCAATGAGCGCCTAACGCGCCGTCAGACGTGTCGCGGCGGTTACACAGTATGTATAGTACAACGAAGAACGCGGCGCTCGCAAACCTCATCTCCACCCCTGAGGCCAATTAGCCGAATATCTTGACCTTTGGCGAACCAAACAATCAGCACAGAAAACCGACCAGTCGTCCCATAAGCTGATTTCCACCCGCTCAACATTCAGCCGCCAGAGAATGATCCGGTCTTATCCACGTGAATTCCTGTTCCTGAACTGCCCTGATTGTATTTCGGGTTGTTGCGACGGTAGGACATTGCTGGTGTCCCTGGAGTTACGCAAGAAGCACATCCATCAACAGGACAACCGCAAGTCCGCACCTTGTGTGAGGTTACAACAAGAACAATGAGAGGCACAAGAGAACCGACGCTGCGCTGGAAGCATTCCTTGGCATGGGATATGACATGCAGTCGTTGAAACAAAACAATCTAGAGCTACCCTGTCTACTTTCGTATCCTATATGGCATCGTCATGGATCAACATCCCGGTGGATATGCGCCTGCAAAGTCAACGAAGATGGTTCATCTAAATGCAGGTGCTTAGCTGGAAGTAGCTTCGATATGCATGAGGAGAGCTTGGTTGGGGCTATTGTTGACCTCACTACTGGCTGGGCGCGTACCGCACGTATTTTACCTCGTCCATCCAGCAACGCGCGCCCAATACATTTTCACTATGACAACCGTAGACTGCGAACAGCTTTACCGGGTACAAGCCGAAGCCCATTTCGAAGTTTAAAGTCCCGCGTACCAATTTAGCATAACAAAGGCCCATTACGTTTATGTTGCGGGGCGGGGTTGCTACCAGTGTTATACTGAGTAGTATAAGACCGTGTGGTAACTTTCTGGTAGCTCCTTCTTTATCCTAAATTTGGTCTCGCAACCTCATATTAGATTTCTCCGCCACGGTTGCTTCCACTGAGTTTAAGTTTCCCCGTTAATTCCCCAATTCTCGCGTTCACTCTTCTCTTCTCTTATTCACAATTCCTCGGTCTCCTTGAGTCTTCATTGTAAGTCCCATTCCCACGTCCTTTCTCGAGATTCACTGACTCACCATAATAGTAGACGCGTACAATAAAGCAACTCATACCAATCCGCAAATAAATCAAACAACTTTAATAGAACATAATCAACTCGATCTGTATCTGTCGCTCTCAACGCACTACAATTCAAAATGATGTTTAGCAAATTGGCAATCGTGCTCGCGACAGCTGTCGTAGTTCGTGCGCAAAATGATACCGGTGCCTTAGGTGACGCCATTGTCGTATCCACCAACCCTGTGGGAGTGGTGTATACTGCTACTCTTCCTGTCAAGCAAGCTTTCAAGCCAGAAGAGGGCCATGACAGTGTCAAGGGAGTCATCTCTGCTACCGCTGGTCCAAATGGACTTGGGGTTATTTACAACATCACCATTTCAAACCTCCCAACCAGCGGAGGTCCTTTTCGTTAGTACTGCTTCCTAGCTACCCTTGATAGAGTGCTGACTTAAACCAAACCAGCTTACCATTTGCACGTTGCACCTGTCCCAGAAAATGGCAACTGCACGTCAACCTTAGCCCATCTTGATCCATTCGTTCGTGGAGAGGTGAGCTTATGTTATTTCCATTCAAAATTATCATTCCATTGACTCGTGTAAGGCTACACCATGCAACAAAGCACGCCCAGAGACCTGCCAAGTGGGTGATCTCTCCGGCAAATTCGGCGCCATCACTTCCGATCCATTCACTGCAACCTACACCGACCTTTACTCGTCTACACAGGAAGGCATTGGTGCTTTCTTTGGTAACCGATCTATCGTCATCCACTTTGCGAATAAGACGCGCATCACCTGTGCCAACTTCTCAAAATCTGGTTCAGTCTCCATCAATAGTAATGGTACCAGTGGAGGAAACGGAGGAAATAGCGGAAATGGAGGAAATGGAGTCACACCCACCACCCCGTCTTCCACCCCAAGTCCTATTCCGTTCGAGGGTGTTGGTCTCATTAGCATACCTATGGTACCAATGTTACCACTATTCTTGGTTGCCGGATTGGCATTCTTCCTCTGATGGTAGATTTAGAATACATGGAATAGGAATTGGATTGTGTTGGCGTTGAGCTAGCAATGATGACTGTGTTTCATAGGATCAACGAGACACTTGAACAGGATTAACTGGGTTGTCTCTCAAGCCAGTTAGCACATTAATCGTAATTATAGTCGAGCCATGCATTACAACATTAGATAGACTGCAATCAAAAGCCGATAGTCTCATGATCATTGAAAATCGTGTACAGTCCGGACCGACGTCACACATGCATATAGCAAGTTTATGAACCAGGATCTCTTCTTGCAAACCTGAATTACTCATTGATCTAGCTGGGTAAAATTAGTGATCAATGCAAACAGCTAAGAAACCATGAAGTCTCTTATTGAGCTTTTATGGTATCTATTACAGATTGAGAAAATATGATCAACACCAAGCAAGTGTTTCAACGCATGCACCAACCTTTGGGGGGTAATTATGTACATAACCACAAACATTAATTATCTCCGAGCATTGTCAATTTCGACTATTACACATGATCATAGTTTGAGAAAGCTCCTTGTTCTGATTTGTTCCAGCAGAGTATGCACGAGAAGATCATGTCTCTTCATATACTTGAAACAGGTTTTGATCTGGGTGTACATTGAATAAACCCAAGAACACATTTAAGACCTTGGTCCTTGGCGGCGGTAACTACACACACTGAAGTAGTGGAGCTGGATTGAAGTTGAAATCATTGATAGGTACACAGAGTCAGAACGGTCAACGAACAGCCTTTGGGGTAGTGAAAGGTACTAGCAGCCGAGTACATACTGGGAAGATCAAAGGGAGATGGAGAGAAACTGCAGACCAAACTACGAGTTTATCAAAGATGTAGAAGAACCCAGACCGTGACACAGATTTGAGAAAGCTAGCCATGATTCTGCGCCTATAGCCTAGAAGTACATGAATCCAAGTTTCAAAGAAGATGAGGCAAGATGATCCCAGACAAGTGTGCAGCCAATCTTCCATCTGAAGAAATGATAGGAGGTGTTCTGCCAATCTTGTCTTGAAATCTGTATACTAGACTAGTTCGAACACCCAAGTCAAGGCTTGATGCTAGTACATCGTGCTCAGTGATCGATTATGCTTCTTGCAAAAAACCACATTATACGTTCCATGATTGATTTGGATTCGACAGAACATAAGCGCATTAAAATTAGGAAAGCTTTTTAATCAGTTTCAAAGGCTTGAATGACCGCACAGTCAGCTTCATACTTGTTGGAATCATTGTAGAGGTCGAAGGTTGGTTCACTGTACCACTGGAAAGCTCTAGAGTAGCAGAATAGAGATTGTTGGAAAGTTGAAGGGACATCTGCGACCGAGCTTACCGACCTCCAAGGGATTTCAGGCAGTGACCTCAACCACATAAAGTAAGGCCACGAGAAATTGTTTTGTTACGGTCGGCTCTTCCACTTTGAAATGTTAATTTCAGACAGAAGACATTCTCATTTAAACAATCTTCGTTTCGGAATAATCAATTGGGGATATTGATCAGAGAACCATACAACTCGCAATTAGCCAAAGGTAGCGCATGAGTTGCGAGCAATCAGAATTTTCACAGAACTTTTTACTCTAATCTGAGTCCTACACTAGGCTTCCTTACTCCACGTTACAGTTGAACTCTATACATGAATCGAATCTCATAGCTCATAGCATAATTCTAACCAATGTTTGGGGTACAGTATCTGATTTAATAGCATATTGTGTTTGCTACAAACTTGAAGTCATTACATCACTGCATGTTGAGTAACCAGTATCTCTGGCGTAGGAGAGTCCGGGATAAGTGGAGTGAACCTGAGACTAAATCTTGCGAAGAAAAGAATTCACACCTTATCAGAAACCACAACTGGAGGGTTCGAGTAGCCCGCGGATGTTTTGTGTAGGGAGAGCTCCAAGAGCATCCTGTCAGCAGGGCTGAGACCTTCACCCACAGACTACAATCTAAAATCAGCTGCTTGAGATGTTAGGACTGAAGATTGAGGCTTCTGTGAACTATCTAGTTGGACCGAGGAAAAAGTCAGAATAGCTAGATTTCAAACCTGGGGTTTCTGAGTATAGACAGGTGGCTGCTTTGACTTCCCCTTTGTGACTTCCCCCGAAGAGGAAGTCAAAGATAGGGGATACGTAGATCGATGCGCACGATATTACTACTTCATACAACTTTTTGAACGACCGGATCAGATACTTGACCGAGTGAGGTATGATGTTATGATTAAATCTTGTCTTTATAGAAATTGCTTTCTCACGAAATCAACAAGTCTCAAATTCCTTCAAGAATTAGATACATCAACTACAGTTGGAGATATCCTTAAACGTGATCCTTTATGCCTTGCTACATGTGCTTCATCTCAGAACAAATTATGTTTTCAATGGTCTCCTGCGATATTTCGCAGCTTGAAGTTTGACTTGGGGGATAAGGATACTATCTCTGACAAAACCTTGAGCTTGCTGAAACTAGAGAATGGGCGCAGATATGGAGAATCACGTATGTGATTCTCATAAGGTAAAAAGTGTCTGAAGTTCGAAGGCTACGGACGTGCTAGCTAATGTAAGTAGTGCTCAAGCGAAGGCATGTGCCTTCATTCAAGTAAGCGTTCGCATACAAAATGGATTTGCACAGCCGTGAAGCGACAGGATCTAACATTGCTGCTTATGATGTAGGGGTTGGCAACTCAGGAATGATTCAAGAACTGACAGAACGAGTAGAATCGTCTGTGAATGAAGGAAACATTGCTCATCTTCCATTTATCAAAGGATACGGCCGCTTCGAGAAGAACGAGTGTAAAAAGCGCAAACGCACTCCATCTAGAACAAAGACGGACGCAAAGACAAGAACAGACGATGTGGAAGGAAAAGAAGCAGAAAGCGAGGATGATAAGATTGACATAGAAGGAAAAGCAGACCTTCAAGCGAATAGCAATATGGAGGATCTCATATCTGATAATGATGACTTTTTTTTTGACAGTGGGACAACTGAAGGATGAACATGATGAATTATAAGGAAAACTGATAGATATTCAATAGTGTTGATTTTATATAATTCTTCTTTCCTTTCAGCCACGTCCGGGACGGACGTTTGACACCAGGGGGGGCAGGTTGTAACGTCTGACGTCTCGCGTGGAAGTAGAAGCACGTGCCCTCGCATCTATATTAGCTAGCACATCCGTAGCCTTCAAAAAGCAGACACTTTTTCCATACATTGAGAGATACACGTTTGTGACTCTCTATATCTTTCATGTATCAAACCATTCGGGACTACAAGAAGGAAGTTATAAGACTGTGATGGGCTCAGTTGGGAACAGATCCTAAGTGTACCGAACCATTCAGAACCACAAGAAGGAGGTTATGACATTGCCATGGCTTCATATAATAATGTAACCTTAAATGAACTGAACCATTCGGGACTATAAGAAGTGGGTAGCAACACTACCATGATTCAACATAGCAGCAGAGTTTAACTACATGGAACAATTCGGTACCACCAGAAAAGTGTCGCGACCCCGCTGACACTAAGTTCACCAAGTTGTTTCCATGCTTCGGACCACCCAGTGCACTATAAAATGCTGAAACGCTGAATTTGTCTAAGACACGACCAGCTTCTAAATATTTGGAGGGGTCCCGAAGCACCAAAATCTTGGCGGTGTGAGTCCTAGCGAACCCCTTTATTAACCGAGGGCCTCATTTCGTCTTGTAGCTTATTTGATCTTGATAGTTTCAAGCATCTACCTCCTCACTTAATGTAACACATATATAAATCAGTTATGATGTTTATAAATGCTTGTTAGGGGAATAACACTAGGAGTTAAACATGCAGGATATGATCATACATTGGTATTTCCCTTTAATTTAGCTATATTAGGAGTGGTATAAATATTCATTTACTTCTATTAGCATAGAATGATTAGGCTTCTGGGAATTGAATTTTAGAGCTTATGTTGTAAGGTTTATTCTACAGGTGAATATCACATAGAACTTTGCAAATAACTCAAGCCTGGCATAGCAAGATCATATTGTGGGACTTACTGCCTACTTAGGGTTCACCTAACTTTTTAAACAGGAAAGCAGTGAATGTACGTTGATGACTCAATATTGAAGCCTTATGATGCCATTGCCAAGATTATGCTAGTTTCTAGCGCTGTTTTGGGGAGGTATAAACATATTGAAAACTGCCACAAAACTTCTCTTCTTTCTTTAATCAACACAACCCCAATTTCTCTTTGCCGGCTAGCTTTTTCTTCCACAAACTCACTATATAACCTCATACAAAACATCCGACATCATGGCTCGTGTCATTGCTAAGACCGTCAAGAACTCCGACAAGCCTCGTGCCGCCGCCGCCGCCGCTGCTCAGGAGGAGGAGAAGAAGAAGAAGAAGATCGCCGCGCCACGCAATTTCAAGCAGACCAAGGAGGAAAAGGAGGCACAGAATAATTACAAGGTCACGCAGCAGAAGGACGGCAAAGCCTGGGCCGGCTTCCGCGGCAATACTCCCCAGGGGGTCGCGCTGGACAAGTATGTCAATGCGTACAACTCAGCCGACACCATGGTGGCCACGACCATCAACAAGATCTTCGGCAAGAACGACAAGCTCAACTCGGACGGCGTGCGCCGCGCTGCTCGCGAGGCCGGTATCACCCGCGCCATCGCCGTGCACTACATGAAGAAGAACGGCATCCTCCCTGAGGCTTTCGCCGATGATGCCGAGCATTAAGTGCGCTTCACCGGGGCCGTCGATCTTGGGAGGAAATGATATATCTGGATCTGGATGTTTCTAGGTTGCTTTATCAACAAGATTCCTCGTTAACTACCTGTTCTGGTAAGTTGCTTTCTGTTGTATAACCTCAAAACTAACAAGATACAAGCATGTCTCTTTCCCTTTCAACGGCATCGATCTAGGACGAATTACAGCACGTGTGTGTGATATCTGATTTGGCTTTCTGCCATTCTGGGATTCTCGTTTCTGGTAAGAGATCTTTGCTTCTGAGCTTTTGCTGCTATCAGCTTATGCTAATGATATAAGGCAGATTTCGCCATCATCCATCACGCCCTCTTACGGCTTCTTGTATGTATCAAGATACGTCACGAATTATGCTTTTACGATTTTACGTTTCATGGGAGGATCGGGCTGGAAAGTAGGACGGAATTCTTGCTTGCTTGGATCTCTCTGTAGTAGTTGAATGGGATTCTGCTGCTCATACTTTTCAGTTTCTTCCCAATGACCTAAATGATCCATCTACTGTTCCCCGGTCCAAGGTAGAGCGTCACAGTACTTTTAAAAATGACTCATATGTCGGTGATGTGGTGATTACATTTATCTTAGTTATTTTCCCGTCGCTAATGGCTATGCACAAACATCATCTATAAACGCCAAATAATGCCTTTAAGCCACCCCAATCCACCATATGCTACAACTGCAAATGACCACCCGCGATGCATTAGTACCCTACAGAAATTTGTACAATCATATATCCAGCCTTCTCAATGCAGAGACCTCGAATTCCGTATGAGCAATGCTTTCTAGATTATCTTTCATTCATGCCATCTCGTCACATAATAACGCATTCTTTCTCCGTCTTCTCCTTTTCTAGCTTCTCCGGCTTTGCAGCCACTGCTTTACCATTCACAGCAAGGCCTTTTTGAGCTTTGGCACCGTTTCGTGGAGGGGCGACTTCCATTGGTTTACCTCCACTTGCAGCAGCTCGAATAGCTGCTAGCCTGTGCTTTGCTCGCTCGTCACCAGCATCTGCAGCCTTTACGTACCAAACGTTCGCTTCCAAAGGATCTCGGCGACACCCGATTCCCATCTCAGTGAAGTACCCGACAGCGTACTCTGCTTTGGTAAGACCTAAACTTGGTTAGTTGAAATTATAACAATTGTGACCAAACAGCACTGACCTAGCTCAGCAGCTTGGCGCGCCCACTCATATGCCTCGTTTTCATCTTTCTCGAGGATGGGTTCGGCGCCAATCATATACCATGCACACAAGGCCATCATTGCTGTAGGATGTCCGCGTTGAGCAGCTCCAGTGTAGAAATGGACGCTCAGCGCTGGATCTCTTGGACATGACAGTTTACCATGTTCATATGCATCGCCTAGACGATAGCTTGCCTCAGCATGGCCTAGATCTGCTGCTTGCGTAAACAGTCTCGCCGCGTATGCTTCGTCCTTGAAAACATCCTGTCCATCACCGGTCTCATAGAGCATACCGAGATGATATGGCGCTGCATTATATTGCAAATCAGCTGATTCTGTTGCTCGGTTAAGCCACTTCAACCCTTCTCTGTACTGAACCGCTCCAAGATCACCAGTTAGACATGCGCGACCAAGGCGGGTCATGGCACCCGGGTGGTTTTTAGATGCGGACTGTCTATAAAACTGCCCAGCTTTGGCAAGATCTTTCCTACAACCCCAGCCAAATTCATAACATAACGCAGCTCGATATCCAGACTCAGCATGCCCATGCTTGCTGGCGGATATAAACAGGGGAAATGCTGTGCCGTAATCTTCTTTTCCCTTACTGAACAGACCGGAAGAATAGCCATCAGCAAGGTAATACTGCGCGAAAGGGTACCCTCGATCTGCAAGCTTTTGGAGAATTTGCTTCGCCTCACGTATGAGGTCCTGTGGGGAAGACTGAGGTGCTTCAACATAAGGGCTTTCTGAGTCCCGGCGGCCTGGCTTAGGACTAGATTTTCGTTGTATGGGCCCATCGACTTCTTGGCCAGGTCCTAGTTCTTGCGCGCACTGTATCAAGAAAATGGCAAAAGCGTATTGAGTTTCTGCATCAGTCATTTTTTTGACGTTGCTTCGGTACATAGCGAGTGTCTTATTCATGCTAAGGAGAGACGCATTTCTTCCAACCGCAGCCCTTAACTGAGAGTTATCCATAGAGATCGCGGCCGGTGGTGCCTGGGGATATTGAACATTGGCTAGGTCGATGTAAGAAAGAGGTCGATTATCGAGAGATACGTTGGACCCGACTGACGGTGCTCGGAATTTTGGCGAGGGAAAGTTGGGAGAGTTTGGAAAGCTACCCGGCGAGCCACTTCGTGGTCCCATATCAGAATAAGCGGAAAATGGCCGCTGCCCTTGACCAGGTGTGCGTCTTGCCATTTGTGAAGTTGGTGTCAGATGTCGATTTATGGAAGCTCCAGTATCAACTAAGTCATTTGGCTGAGGAGACGAGAACATATTCTGCTGCCTTCGTTTATAGCCTCCGCCATCCGAATGGCGAGATTGATGGTGGTATTGGAGTTGCGGAACTGGCTGCTCTACTTCTTGAGGTGGCTCAGTATCAGCACTCTCAGGACCTGCGATTTTAGGAGTGTCTAAGCCCCTAAAGTCGTTTGATGTTGATTTCGAGCTCGTACTATCCCCAGATGATATTATCCCAACCTGGGGTTCTTGAAATCTTGCGTGTGCAGTCCCATTTGCGTGGCCCGTTCGGTATGGTAGCTGTTGTTGGGTTAACCCACGGGCTTCTGAAGACATAGCCTGGTGATTTTGGTAACGTTTGGAATCCGAAGGTGACATTCCGATTCCTTCTATGCTACCACTTGAAGCTTTCATTGGCCAGTCTTCAGACTGAAAGTTGACCTTGACAGGAGATACAGGACCATCTTTTATCCGCCCAGATGCAGGTATTGGTATTGTTGGTAAGGGTTTCCGTCTCACGTTTTCCCAATCATCTCCATCACCATTTTGTTTGGTCGGCGATCTAGGGGGGAAAGAATGAACTGGCTTTCTGGCCACAGGAGATGCAGGGGCAGACATGGTGGGATTCTGCAAGAACTTAGAATTAGTACAACTGCCAAAGAAATGAATGGTTCCACCAAATTTATGATGAGAGCTCAATGGGAACGGGCATTCGCAGTATACATACCGAGCTTTACAATCCTTCTCCCTTATCACGCTTTGCAAATCTCCTTTCGAGTTTAGGTTTGTTCAGGAAGCTTTGTGATCGTTGTGGGCAAGGAGCTTCGGCGTGGGGTACTGAGGTCCAAGGAAATGGTTGATGACTTAGTATAAGGAGGTGTACTGAGAAGGGCAGTACGGCAAGGTCGCTGTGGTAGGAGAGTTATTAGTCATTGGTTTGTGCTGACTTGAAAGCCAGTGCTGAGACAGTGAATGCTTGAAAGCTGCTTTAGGGGGAAATAACACGAATGACCTACAGCTTCTAAATTTCTTTCCAGCTTCCCGTGAGCTTCAAGGTGCGCTTTGGAATTAAATCACCCCGAGACCTGCGCCCAACAAGTACACGCTGCGTAGAATGGAACAAGCTGTTTTAAAGAAAGGTAGCGACGCAGCCTCACTTGTTTCACGTACACAGATGCTGAGCAGGTAGACCTGTGAGTGGTGGGCCAGGATGAACCAAAGGGTGACTGCTGCTGGGATTTCGTGTGGGGTGAATACTACGATCCTACTATTGTAGCAGTGGTTCTGCTTGTCATAGAATCAATTGCAGTGGTAAGGCGAAGAAGGTGTAGAGTAGTCAACGAGTTCTAGATCCGACACGTTAAAAGCAGGAATGTTGACTGGCATGCAAGAGTCGGTTGAATCTTTGCATCACGTCAGTCCTTCTTTGTGAAAGAATCCCTGCTCTTAGCTCGCAGTGAAAAGGAGGGCAGCGTCAGAGACGAGGCCAATGAATCCGCCCTGTGGCCCCTTTTGTGGTCTTTGGTGGTATTTGTGTGTCGTGGCGGGCTGGGCAAGTGATGATACCGTCGAGCTCGGTGGTCGGTAATGCGGGGAGAACAAAATTCATGAAATGGAAAGTGAAGTCGGGCTTGCGTGTTTCATCCGCTGGAAGCCATCTGTGGGCGTGAGCAATAAACAAGGTGCAATGAGCACGAGGAAGGATCGTGGATTCCCCCGGTGCAGCAGATTCCTCTTCCCCAGAGGTGTGCCACCTTCAAGTGCATTTTGCCGGCCCAAGATATATTGTCACATTCAACCAAAAGAGCGGCCTCTAAGAACTTTACTAGCGCCTGCGTATAGATTCTCCCGTTGATCGCCCCCTCCAAGAAAAGAGCCGCTCCGGGCATCCAGCTCCACCAACCCTAAATCCAGCGAATGCGACGACGCTGCGGTGCTGGATGTATCGTACTCTACCATCCTAGAGGTATTAGGGCAAAAGTTCGAAGTAAACGAAACAATGGGTCTGGCACAAATACGAAGCCAGGAAATACTTATTCTTAGCCATCTCGCGCTGCTGGATAAGCGACTCCGTAAGTTTCTGTACCGTTATAGCACCAACAGCCTGAAGATCACATACGAAACCGCGACAAGGTTCTACCAAGACAAGCATTCACAGTCGTCCCTCTTGGGAACACCCACACGCCAAATCGGAAAACAAGGGGAGGCCACCAAGCATCAGGTGAGGCTTCTGGTCGGGTAATGCTGCGCCAGTCCGATGGCAAGAGATCGATGGCGGCTAAGCAGTTATTCACGTCAAGACTGTCCTGGCAGCATCCAACGTCAAACAACTGTAAATATAATCTGTAATTTCCGGAATGGGGAACGGATATCATAAGCTGATGTTTGTTTCTGGAAAGGCTCTGGTCATCGGCGAGTCGAGGTCATAGTGTGTAGAAATAATGCCATGTATTGTTTCGTAGAATGTGGTGGTGGGACGTACCCGGAGTTTTGCATCTCTCGTGGCTCATCAACTCTTCCTCGTTGCCCAGCCTTCAAATCACAAATACACATTCACAGAAATCAAGTAGTTTTGGGGTCTTTCCTGCTTCAATAGCATGCCATGATTCCACGTGAGCCATGGTGGCAGCTGTCCACATGAGACTCAAGGGCTGCATTGCATTGATCGGGCTCAAACATGCCTATGCTATCAACCAAGCCTGCCGAGCACCGTATATACTATTCGGCCTTTGGTTTTGCGTGCTCTTACGGCGATCGTACCCAGACCTGTATAATCAGGTCTTCTCCAGAAACATTTTTGTTTTTTTTGCACATCCAAATTGGCCATCGGGAGCCATATTTCTTCGTGTTCCGATCGCATAAGCCCCCTTTCTGGGCAGGGCAAGGTAGGTAAGCTCTACGTAAACGATGGAGTGCTGGGGGCGGCCAGGGGAATTATTTGATAATCCGGGTACAGGAGAATTGGCTTGATAAAGTCAAGATCTCCGCGAGTGATAAACCAGGCGTGCAGTTGCAGCTGTGTTGAGCCCTGATGTTCGTACCGGTTAGACAGTGAAGCAAGCATACGATGATGAGTTCCGCCAGCCCACACAGACACAAGCAGCTTGGAATAGGATAGCGCTCGTACCGTACATACCGAAAACCTTGAGTTGAGAAAAGCAAACTGATCGCTGTGGCAACAGCTCCGATGGCGCTACAATAGACTGTGATGGGGACTTTGGGGTGCAACTCTCGTATTTTTAGGTGCAACTAGTGATGATCCCAGGCTTTGCCACGGCCTAGTGCCGTATTTGTTCTGGTTTCCCGTGGTGGGCCGCCGGCTTGTTTGTTCGACAGGGCAAACAATCCCATCCCATCATCATCATCGTTGTCAAGAGATTTTTCTGCATCGACCAGCTTCACCATCACGTTCTTTGTAGTCTTGCATTGCTAAAATCCCACTCGTTCAGGGCGTTCTCATCCAAATTCAGTCGTTTCACCTTCTGTGATTTCATCAGCTTGTCAAACCCTCCGCCCGCTCTGTATCTTTTGTTTTTGTTTGGGTTGTGCGTCTTTTCAGAATTGCTGTAGAGGTAGTAGAATACCCCACGGCCTTATACTACGCAATACCAATCTACACCCATCACTCCAAGAGCAAAGCAATAAGAGATTTGAGGGTGTGGTTCCTCCTTGATATCATCGATATCCTTGTTACAGGTGGTCAACCAGGGAACCAACCCCTGTTACGCAAACAACAACCACCCTTTGCTTCACATCACCCTTCTCTTGTCAACTTCACATAGCAGTACGTTCTAGCCCTCAATTTGCTACATCCATCTTCAGTGTATGACGGACGAGATCACCGTCTACTGCTATCTCTGCCGCCGTGAGCTACTTGCATAATCTGCTAAACACTCGCGAGCTCTGCAAACTCACTGTTCATGCAACATGGCCAAATTAAAGTAAAGCAGAATATATGCGAGAATAAGAGTATCTGCTAACTAAGCCTTCCTCCATTAGAGCCATGCCACTTCCTCAGCGTCCAGCAGCAAGTGAGTCTCCCGTTCGCAACTCACCTCGTCGCTCTCGGGCACAAGATGAGGAAGCAGGATACCCACAGGCGTCCCCTACGAGAAGCCATCGCCGAGGGCCGTCAAAACACTTATATGGGGACTCATTACAGTCGCCATCAACACCTACCGGAGAATCAATGTTAGGAGATCGTTCGGGAACACCAGAATTGGGACGAAAGAGGAGTTTAATTCGTCCAGAGAGAAACAGGATCGATCGAGACCATCCCAACTACCACTACCGACAACATGCCGCGAATATGGATGTTTTACCATCGTCGACGGGGAATGATCCGATTCTAGAAGATTTGGAGGTTGATGAAATGGCTACGGAGACTTCAGGTTTACGGACTTCTGATGATTCAACTACCTCACCCCGACGGAAGAGGGAGCGGCGGCACCGTGGCGCAGACCGAGAAGATCATGCTGAGAGCGAGAAGCTACAGCGCAATGAACGTTCCAGTAAAAAGCTTACCAGAGAGACCACACACTCACGCAAGATGACCAAGGTAGAGAGGCAGAGGGAAAGAGATATGGAGGTCATCAAGCCTCCAAGTCTGTGGAATGTTTACTGTGCTATTGTTACATTCTGGTGTCCGGACTTTGTTCTAAGATGCTTTGGAAAACCAGCAAGGGCACAGCAAAGAGCATGGCGGGAGAAAATGGGTCTCATCAGTCTTATTCTTCTCATCATGGGATTTGTTGGATTCCTGACCTTTGGATTCACAGCGGTTGTTTGTGGGACTCCAGCTCTACGTCTTCGTGTTAACAAAGTCGGTGGAGGGTATATGATATTTCATGGGAGCGCATACGATTTGACCCGCTCTAAGCATCCACCTGCTAAGGGGATCCCAGTTAACGCTAACGTATTGTATGATTTGCCCATCAAGCATGCAGGTCAAGATGGAAGCTTTCTATTTCAAAACGTGAATGGAAAATGCAAGGACTTCATCAGCCTAGCGCCAGGGTCGGACGTGCCTACGAATGATGCGAAAGAACTCGCTTGGTATTTCCCCTGTACCACCTTCAACCAAGATGGTTCAACGCCTGTCAACACATCTATACCATATGATATGCTAGGTTATTCTTGTCACACAATAGCTGGAGCCCGTGAGGCATTTTACAAAGAATTACGCAGCGCTGGCGAGGTCTACTTCACCTGGGATGATATCAAGAACTCGTCAAGGAATTTGGTCGTCTACTCAGGAAACGTGCTCGACCTAGACCTTCTCAACTGGTTCAACAGTAGTCAGGTTGCAGTCCCTGCTCGATTTACTGAGCTCGGCAACCGAGATTCTATCACAAATAAGGCTGTTCACGGAAGAGACGTAACTCACTCATTTCAATCCTCAGAGGACAAGAAGATGGCACAGTGCCTCGAGCAAATTATTAAGGTTGGATCTGTTGATACAGAGACTGTTGGTTGCATTGCTTCCAAGGTGGTCCTTTACGTGTCTCTGGCATTCATTCTATCCATTGTCGGGGCCAAGTTTGTTCTCGCACTCTTGTTTCAATGGTTCTTTAGTCGAAAGTTTGCTGCATCGAAAACCTCGCAATCGAGCAACAAAAAGAAGCGACAGCAACAAATTGAGGAGTGGTCCGACGACATCTACCGAGCGCCGGTCAGATTGCCAGGTGATATGGGAAGTACCGTGGTTGGATCGGACAGAACAAGCAAGAGGGCAAGCACTTTCCTACCTGCAACCTCACGCTTTTCCAGTCCATATACCAATGACAATCGGTTATCAAAAATTGGACGTACGCAGCCCACGACAATGGCTGGTCAAACTTCCACCACCCAGCTTGTCGCTCCCAGTGCCCCCTTCCAGCAAAACCCAAGCCGTAGTAGCATCTTGAGAACCGAGTCTAACGGCTACGCTTCGAGTGAATTTGAAGGGCCTGGTCCAGCTGGCTTTATTCATGATGCTGTGGTTCCACAACCCCCTGCTGATTGGCAGCCTTTCAACTACCCACTTGCTCATGCTATCTGTCTGGTCACCGCATACTCCGAGGGAGAGGTCGGAATTCGATCCACTCTGGATTCCGTTGCCATGACTGATTATCCAAACAGCCACAAGGCCATTCTAGTTGTCTGTGACGGTATTATCAAAGGTAAAGGCGAAGCAATGTCTACTCCTGATATCGTTCTTGGCATGATGAAAGACCACTCGATACTCCCCGATGAAGTGCCTGCCTTTTCTTATGTGGCTGTTGCAAGTGGCTCCAAGAGACATAACATGGCCAAGGTCTATTCGGGCTTTTACGACTACGGTGCAGATTCTACAATCCCACTGGAGAGACAGCAGCGTGTACCAATGATGTGTGTAGTCAAGTGTGGAACACCAGATGAAGCTTCGAAAAGCAAACCAGGAAATAGAGGAAAGCGTGACAGTCAAATTATCTTGATGTCTTTCTTGCAAAAAGTTATGTTTGACGAGCGCATGACCGAGCTTGAGTTCGAAATGTTCAATGGCCTATGGAAAGTTACCGGAATATCTCCCGACTTTTATGAGGTTGTTCTCATGGTTGACGCCGATACCAAAGTTTTCCCAGACAGTCTGACCCACATGATCTCAGCCATGGTGAAAGACCCAGAAATTATGGGACTCTGTGGTGAGACCAAGATTGCTAACAAACGGGCAACTTGGACCTCCGCGATTCAGGTCTTTGAGTATTTCATCTCGCATCATCTGTCGAAATCGTTCGAATCTGTTTTTGGCGGCGTTACCTGTCTCCCTGGATGTTTCTGCATGTACCGAATCAAGGCTCCTAAAGGAGGTCAAAATTACTGGGTACCTATTCTAGCCAACCCCGACGTGGTTGAACATTACTCTGAGAACGTCGTGGATACGCTTCACAAAAAGAATTTGTTGCTTCTTGGAGAAGATCGATACCTATCTACTCTAATGCTTCGAACCTTCCCTAAACGCAAGCAAGTCTTCGTTCCACAAGCTGTTTGCAAGACCACGGTCCCAGAACAATTCTCCGTTCTATTGTCCCAGCGTCGTAGATGGATCAACAGTACCGTTCACAATCTTATGGAACTTGTTCTTGTCAGAGATCTTTGTGGTACATTCTGCTTTAGTATGCAGTTTGTTGTCTTTATTGATTTGATCGGTACTCTGGTGCTCCCAGCCGCTATTGCTTTCACTTTCTACGTTGGTAAGTAATACTCCTTCAGTCTTCGTGCTCATAAGTCTAACAGTATACAGTTGCTATTTCTATTATCCGGCAGCCACCTCAAATCATTCCACTTGTCCTGCTAGGTCTGATTCTCGGTTTGCCAGCTGTGCTGATCGTCCTTACCGCCCATCGCTGGTCCTATGTGGTGTGGATGTTGATCTACCTAGCCTCTCTTCCCATTTGGAATTTCGTCCTTCCCATGTACGCATTCTGGAAGTTCGATGACTTTTCTTGGGGTGATACTCGTAAGACGGCGGGAGAGAAAACCAAGAAGGCCGGCATAGAATATGAGGGCGAGTTTGATAGTTCTAAGATAACGATGAAACGATGGGGCGAGTTCGAGAAGGAGCGCAGGCTCCAATCAAATGCAAGCTGGTCTGGATATGGCAGCAAGGAAGACAACATATATCAGAGCGGCCAGTACGTGGAAGAATATTAGATGTGAGCATGGGATGGGCACTTTATGTGATGCATTGGGAAGGCGAGCTTATATGCTTTTGCAGTGGGGATCTTACTCATGGCGCCGGGCTTGAAGGTGTAATTGCTTTTTTTCTTCATCGGGGTTTTGGAGCGCATATTACCCGGCGTCGGTCTCTGTTTTTACACTGCCGGATTAATACATAGCATCTGGAAGTATGAAAAATGTATTGTTTTCAAAGTATTCAAGACTTCAGTCGTCGTCTCTCTTTGTGTGGTGAACAGATCTACTTCTGCTCCAATGAGCGATCATCAATCTATCTAGAGTTGGCGGATAACCAGGTTTTTGGGCAGCTAAGGATTATTAGCTCACTGACACGTCTCGGAACGTATCCACGGGGTTTTGTATTAATGAAAACTACCATCTAACCACCTCGGCTGCTGCTCAACTTCCTCCCGTTCATGATTTACTCGACGTCTACTACCATCTCAATCTCGCCTTGCGGATGGTGTGCTTTAGCACGATGATATCACCTCGACCTGCTGGTCGCGGTCTCGATCAAGTCATCGCACTAACCAGGCACGGAAAACCTCTGTCGAGATGGGGGGTCGAAGCACAATGCCCCCCTTCAGCTTCCAATGTCACTAATCACCAGTGTTCACAGGCAGGCGTAAAGTTTCCCACGCACCAAATTTCCACGCACATTGCCAGAGAGTTTATTTAGCATCAACAAACACAACATTTTCACGCGACATAAAACAAACTACCTTTTACTTGTAAATTCTGGGTAAGGCGTGTTTAAGTTATATATTTCCAAGAGGTGTCTTGCTCTCTCTCCTTTTTATTCTTTCGTCATTTCGTTTGTCGAATGCCTTGACCAAAGCAGACCGCCACCGCGGAAACATCAACAGCCGAAATGGCGGCCAAGGTGCCAAATATTCAATGTCCCGCAGTTCACGAGCTACAATCTGCGAGAGTATGGGGACGACGGTCAATACCATTACATGTAAATACGACGTATGCTGCCCCTTAATTCATAAATATCGTGTGCGTGTAAATGGAAAAATATAGCGTGGAGACCCCATGGGCAGTGAATAGTGAAATATCAGGGCTTGGAAGTTTAACTTTTCAGGCTGTTTTTCGTGTGTTTTGTTTTGATTTGGCTGCTTGGGTAATCTTGTTCCTGACTAGCCATGCGGACACCCTTGCTCCGCAGCACTGTAGCGATCGTGTTGTTGTTGTTGCAGCGCTGCTGAGTGAAGCCAACCGTTCTCATCTCATCTCATCTCATCTCAAGGAAGGTGGTTGGATCTAGAGTCAAAGATTGGAACAGGAGAGGGCGCATCTGCTTTGTATTGGCAGCTAGTGAACTGCCGATCGAAGTATGGGTGACTGATTTGCTCTTGCTGTGCTCATGCTGGCAAATCAAAGAAACAAGCCTCCGGTAAGTACGATGTTAATCTCCATGTTAGCTTTCTACCAGTGTATTCAGTCCCCAAGAAACCGCATTCTCTGAACCGCCCATTGTAGGCCCTGTCATCCAAACTACAACACGAAGCAGCATTGACTAGTCGTAGCATCCAACTCCAAAATACGAACAAGTGAAATTAGATTTGCTCTTCACATCCCAAATAAGACTTAGGGCCATCCATTGACCAATAGCGCCGAAGGGGATGCTGACTTGCAGCGGTTGTTCGCGGGGATGGGTTGGAACTCGGTTCCTGACTAGACCGTATTTGGCGAGAGCCCCTATTTACACTTTGTCATTAATTGCTACTCTGCGGACAACGTACATACCAACGGGGAACGGTCAACGGCCTCCTCCAGAGTTGAGCTATTCGGGTTAATCATAGCGCCGCCTCCCAAGTTAATCTCTGCACCAGGTAAACATAACACCTACGGAGCTACTCCGAATCTGTTAGGCCTCTCGTCAGGGGCTTGACGGGCGGCGCTTTCAACACCTTTCATTGAGCCTTAGGCCTTTGTTGGTGAGGATCGTCTCCCCGTCCGGTCCCTGAGAAATTACAGCTATCCTGGGCAAACCCACGCGTTGTCCAATGGGCGGGACGCTCAAGCGTTGGCACCCACTGGTCCCAGCGTCAGTAAGATTCGCTCACTCTAACTTAGCCCACTCCCCCGGCCGACTATGTCTCCTTCTTTCCTACTTCTTGATCCTGACGCCGTGATATCTTCATCGTCTTCCGATCCTCGTCGTCGTACCTTCGCTCTTCCAAACTACCGCTTCACTCTTTCAGCGGGCATTCGTTAATTGTGTATACCTCATCTAATACCCACTACCACCACTCTGATCTTCCAATTCACGAATTTGCAATACCAATTGATCGTCACCAAATCTCATCATGAAGTCTGGATCTCTCGCAATCGCTGCGGCGATTGCTACCGGCGTTGTGGCCGATCATCACCATGCGCGTCGCCATGCTCACCAGGCATTGCACATGGAGGGTAAGAGAGCTTTGGTCCTGACCACCGGATCCGCGCCTGAGCCAACTTGCGGTTGCACGACCATCTACTCCACCTACTACGGATCCACGACCGGTACGTTGTAAACCAGATAATTCTCAAGTTGGATCATATACTGACAGTGCTGCAGTCATCTTCCCACCTTACGTGGAGACCTCTGCACCACCACCTCCTCCATCCTCTACTGCTGCCCCAGCCCCAACAACAAGCGGTCCTCCAACGGTCCCAACTGACTACGTTACCGTGTTCCCAACTCCTGGAACCTACACAGTTCCAGCCACGACCATTACGCTTACTACACAGGTCGTCGTTGATTGCACACCAGCTCCTTCCACTTACCCAGCTGGAACTTACACCCAGGCTGAGCAAACTGTTACCGTCACCGAGACTAGCTTGGTTTATGTTTGCCCATTCACCACTCAAGCACCTGAGCCAGCCTTCACCACCGCAGCCGTAAAGATTGAGGCTGCTCCTTCTCCAGCTGCTGCACCAATAATTGCCGATGTCGTCTCAAAGATTGCCGATGTTGTCTCCGAAGTTGTTACTCCCACTAAGGTTTCCAAGCCAACTGGTGGACGTATTCAATCATCCAACGATGAGCCACTAGGTATCACCTACACTCCATACATGCAAAACGGTGACTGCAAGGATGCCGCCGGTGTCATGAAGGATATCGAGCTTATCTCCAAGGCCGGATTCGATGTTATCCGTCTCTACAGCCCTGACTGCAATGCTCTTGCCAATGTCGGATCCGCATGCAAGAAGTTCAACGTCAAGATCATCATGGGTGTCTTTATCAAGAGTGATGGAGTTTCTGGTGTTGCCCAACAACAAGTTTCTGAGATTATCGCTTGGGGTCAATGGGATCTCATCATCCTGATGATCATCGGTAACGAGGCTCTCATGCAAGGTTTCGCTACCCCAAGCGGCCTCGCTGGCTTCATCTCTTCTTCCAAGTCTGCTTTTGCAGGTGCTGGATACACTGGACCAGTTTCTACCGCTGAGCCAACTTCCGGCTGGCTCGAAAACGCCGATCTCCTTTGTGACGTCGTTGACGTTGTTGGAGGTAACATTCACGCTTTCTTCGACCCAAACACCTCTGCCTCAGAAGCCGGCCCATTCGTCAAGAGCCAACTCGACCAACTCGACGCTCTTTGCCCAGGTAAATACGCCATCAACACCGAGTCTGGATGGCCATCCGCCGGAAAGTGCAACGGTAAAGCATGCCCAGGTCCCGAAAACCAATCCATCGCTATCAAATCCATCAAGCAAGCCATTGGAATCAAGTCCATTGTCTTCTCCATGTACGATGACACCTGGAAGGCACCCGGTCCTCTTGACTGCGAACAGCATTGGGGTATCATCCAACTCTGGGAATAAGCGCAGCTCGGCCGTGCTCTTTCCCGATCCGGTTCTAAGGGATCAAAACTCAGCCCCTTCGCTTGGGCTTTGAACATATGATGAATGGATATAAATATTTATAACAGTAGCAAAAGATATAACTGGGGGAGGGAGATGCTATGGACGGTATGAAGTAGCTCAATTTTTCCTATGTTGTTTCTGGTCACTACTGGTTTGTTATGATGAATGTGGGCAGTTGGACACATGGGGTTGGGAATGATTTGGCTTGTACGTACCCTTACTTGGCTTTGTGTAAATTCTAGTGTTTATTCTTGTGGTTGATCATCTGTGTTGTCTTTGATTGCTGTGACAAACTGGTAGTTGTGATGTTCCTTTCATGGTTTCCAATGTATTCGCATGGTGGTGGTATAGTACAGTTTGGAATTCCGCATTTTCCTATTCAACACGTCAAGCATGAACTTTAAGCTCGGTTCAAGGAAGGGCCAAGTACTAATTTTGTTTCTGAGAAAGCAATGTTGGAGATGTGAGTCGCGAGTTAGAGGTTCTTTCTTCGTGGACATAATCCAAGTACGTGCCGGAACGGAGCCATTCTGGGCAGGAGCTTAATATCGACGAGGACGCCGCGTGACTTCCAAAATTATATAGGAGAAACGAATCAACTACGACTCCAAGCATGGCATACCTTTAGGGGGTTTTTTTAGGGGATATGATATGATTTCAAGAAAGCTTCGATATAGGATGGCTAAGTAGATCAAAACTTGGATACCAGCACTGCTTGAGCATCGCACCTCACAACGTTCCTAGCAGCACCAATCTCACCAGATCACAATGTTCGACAGTCCCAACTCTCCGGCGTGCATCTTCGCGAAAACCACCGCTACTTCTTCATCTCCTAGCTCTAGAGCCTTCTAGTACATTTCTTCTTCCAAGTAAGCATACTTGAATCGTTTATTGTCTCTACAGCTGATTTCAGCCCCTGGTGAATTCCAGTTTGGTATACATCTCGACGCCTTGAAGAGGTAAATGCGAAACGCAAATCTGCTTCAATCTTAGACTTAACCTCTCTACCTCCTACCAGAACCCTGCTTATCTAACTGCCTTTCACTTCTAATTGATTAAATCCTTAGCAGGTCCACATCTCTTAGTTGTAGAAGAAGATTACCCGCCTTCTCCTTCAAAATGATCGGGATCAAAGACATCAAAAAGGAAGTCAGCACCTTACCTAGCTCAACACTTGACGATGAAGCGACATCTGGTCCAAGAACGCAAACCGATCTTGACTCTTCCGTCTTATAGTATCCCCCCCCAATTCATTATCCTATTTCTTTCTAGGCTCTCGCACTTCTAGCAAGGTTAACTTGGCTGTTAAAGCTATCTGAACTACTGTTATCTATTCGGATGCTGCTTTCTCATGTCACAATGGGCAATGCCACAAATCCAGGCAAGAGCCGTTTTATATACTCTTTGCTCGCTTGGCATGATTTCCATTAAGTAAGGTATTATATGATTTAAATAGGTAGACATTTCCAATGTTTATATATAAAGGCTGCTAGGAGAGCTATTGTCATATTGTCAAAAGAAAAGAGGTTTCTCGAGCAATAAACTCTATGCGATTTCGCTTTCGAAGCATAGATGGTTACATACAACAAACTCGAGCGAAATGAGTTATTATAATACAAGTATTACTCAAGAACAAGCTTTTGTTGTATTCAGTAACTTTACTACCTACATAAGGACCTTCCCGCCCTTCCATCCACCACTGGTGAGAACCAGCAGGTTGAGAATTGATAGATACTTGAGTGTTAATCAGTTATCCCAGCTTATCTGACATGGAGTGGAACAGCTCGGATCCTCCAGTCGTTCTCAATCCATATCGTATGGCGAATGAAAGAAGAGTCGAGTGTCTCCAGTACTCTTTCGCTAACACGAATTGAAGTCCTTCGACAATAAGAGGTGTCCTAACCTGGATGCCCTTCCAATGCTCCGTATGTCTCTGCCATGATGCAGTATATGCCCTTCCAAATGAATAACGCCAACCCGAATGCAACCATAGTTCCAAGGAGGAGGATGGATGAGTTACGTGGGAGAAAATAAAGTATGTACTGTTTGATGATATATCGGTAATGGGTCCGTAAATGACTCTAGCCGTACCATGGCGGAACTCCGTCGAATAAAAGCCGTGGTATCATAGGTGAGGTAAAAGAAAATTCGTGTATCATATCATCATCTCTCGCCCTCCGTCCTGTATTTTGTAATGAGACGAAATATGTATGTTTTTTTTAGAATATTGGCATATGTAGGCCGAGTTGTGCTGGCTGTCTTAGCCGATGCATCTGGGTGCGTCGTGATTTTGGATGTGCGGTGACATCTTCATCAGTGGCCTGCCAATCATACCCACCTGGCCCTACTCTGATTCTTCTCCTGTTGCTGCTCTCCCAAGTTCCTTGATCCTGGTAAGAGCCTTCTGGACCTAGGCCGCATCTCTCATATTGCATAATCCCTCCTCTCGTAGGGTCGCAGTTTGCTACTATAAGATCTTGGCCATCATTTGTAAAGTCAACTCCTCCTATTTCTCCAAAGAAGCTCAGTGACTGTTTGCTGTTGAACGTCTGTGCGTCAATCACGCTAATAAAGTCTGCAGGCTCAGCTGCAATTAGAACCCTCTTGCCAGAGCCAACGGGCGAAAACTTCAGCTTTCTCACTCCTGCCATCTCTGCTGCGACGGTTGCCACTGGACACGAGACTCCACTGGAAGTTTTCCATTTTCTTGCATCCCATATTTTGACCTGCATATCCTGGTTTCCCGTGGCAACAGTCCAGCCATCATCAGCCCAATCACAAGCAAAGCCAAAGTCTCGATGGCCATCTAGCTCCTGAAGAATCTCGCCTGTTTCTGAATTGCAGATCATGACCTTTTGTGTATCGCCAACAAGAACCCGAAGTCGTTGGTCTGGGGAAATTGCGGAGCAATTAATGGCGAAATCATACTTGTGATATGCAATGGCCCTATTTGTATTGATATCAAGAATTCGGAGTCCGTTGTCGTTAGAGGCAAAAGATGCCACAGGCAAGGAAGAATGACGTGAAAGATGTACCTGAACATGATTGGTAATAGCATTGGTATGGTCCGTCAAAATCCCTTCGGAGTGTGGCGTAGACTTCTCAGCTCTAAGGTTAGTGATACCATACTCTCCACAAAAGCCTCCAGCTACTAAGATATTGTGTGCAACTGTTAAAGTCGAGATTTGTATACCGCCCATAAAACCAGGTACTTGAACAGTTGGCGTTGTAAGGTCCATGGCCACGGTTGCTTCAGCGGGATAATTATTGCCTCCAACGGGGGTATAATGGAGCACTTTGGACCTTCCAGCATAAAAAATGTGGTCTCTGGATGCACATGCAAGCAAATTCCGTAGCTGAAAGTGTGACAAGTGAACATCTTGATCAAAGTCCATTCGTCGGAATTTGAAGTAATCCATATCATCAGATAGCTTCACTCCATTCAACCGAGGCTAAAGGTCCATGTCAGCTCTCATTGCCATAGGAAAGTGATGAAGTATGTACTCACATGCCATGCGGGAGTATTGATTCCTCTCAGATTCATGTAATTCTTGTAAGTTTGACGACGCATCTGACGCGCCTCGAATCTTGTAATCCCAAGGTCTTTCCAGTCTATGCGTTGAATGTCACATCGTTCGCCTTGCAGATCACTTCTCTCCATTGGCACAAGATTCTCGATTTCTCGTTGTCGTAGAACTGACTGTAGATCGGGACCTCGGGGTCGTCTTCTAGACTCCTCCTCCCAAGGTGACGCTCTCGCCCAAGAGGTGAGAAAATCCGCCAGGCTCATATTATGCTGGTCCTCCACTTCATCCGCTTGGTCAGCTTCGGAATTATTATCATCCTCCACCGCGTCCGAACCGTCATGAAAAATATTTTGAAAAGGTGGGTTAGGAGGAACAGGCTGCACTGGAGTCTGAACCATTGGCTGAGTCTCAACCGTTTCTAACAACGGAGGAGACACAGCATAACCACCGAGCCCATTTACACTTAAGATGGGCAAAAGCTGAGAGTGAGACTGAACAGTAGTAGATGGTGTGCTGTCTATTAAAGAAGCATTTGATTGGGGGGCAGATACAAATTGAAAGGGAGAAGTACTGTTCTCGGTTCCATGTTGCGTATCTTGAAAGACAGCAAATTCCCCATGCTCCTGCCCTTCTTGAATATGTTGAAGTTGCTGGGATAGGTTTGTCATGGCTCCTGGAAGGTCTGCCTGTGTTTCGGGAATCCCTGGGGCCTGTTGCGGTGGTTCTTCATACATAAGCTCGTCCAAAGCGTGGCCTGGGTGATCGTCTATGTCGGAAAAGAAGAACGGGGGAGTTTGGCTTATGGGAGTTTGATCATGAAACATGTCATTGAAGTTATCATCACCCATAACCTCTACATCCAGCAGATCCAACTCCGCATTGAGCTCTTCCGCATGTGAAACCGACTTGGTCAATGGCACGCCGACTGGCGACGATGATAATGGTACTCCCCCATCCGACATATCTGCATCTTGGTCGTCATCCGAGGTATCGTGGAGATGCAATCGTGCCGTGGTATCTATTTTCTCCTCGTGGTCGCCCGAACCAGTATCACTGATACTCACGGGGCTCGCAATCAAGTTATAATGCTGCAAGTTCGCGGAACTGCTTGCTTCAATTGGCGAGGAAGCTTCATGAGGGGACCCTGGGTTGGAGAACTGGGTTGGCGGCGTCAGCGGAGTTGAGAGCATGGCAGGCTGCAACTCTTGAATCTCGCAGAGCTCGATGTCATGTGTAATTCGAAGAAGCCTGTGCCAGGTGAAAAGGCAAGTGCGACAAAAGAAACCAAATAACGGATTGTGTTGCTCGGCTGGGGGGGGGGGGGGGGGGGGGGAGGAGACAAAGGGGCCCACGGGAAGGGCCA
>Ga0247810_10000211_pt1 | contig 88455 bp, 63 predicted proteins | sample UWRJL119311C1_FD_179918 | JGI IMG/M metagenome (GOLD analysis project Ga0247810, IMG submission 179918) | Plant litter microbial communities from Arlington Agricultural Research Station in Wisconsin, United States - UWRJ-L119-311C-1 | ecosystem: Environmental > Terrestrial > Plant litter >...
TAACCCTAACCCTAACCCTAACCCTAACCCTAACCCTAACCCTTTGCTTTTTCTCTCTAGTTGCACACTCCCTCCCGACTCCGAACTACTCTTCCCCCGACCTAGCCCACATTCCTCCGATTTTGAAAAAGACTTAATTTTATTAATATTATATAATAAAATCATTTACCTTATTCAGAAGTTACATGATATAGACACTTACCTTTCTAGAAATGGATATAGATTATATAATGTAGACATTTACCCTTTTGGGAAAACCGTCACCTGACTTATACCTATTTCTAGCCGGCTTATATTCGGTTATATAAAGGACGCTAGTTATTAGTCTGTTATATTATAGCATTTAGATATCAAATAAATATTATAGCAATAGAAAAACATTAGAATTTAGATTGCGAATCGTCTAAGTTCGGCAATATATTTAGAATCGCAATATGTTTTTTGCCTACTAGACTATCTTTCAAATTACAAGTTAGCCTTGCATAAATTTTCACCTGGGCACTACCTTCTATCAACAAACATCAAAACCTTCCTCCCAGTGCCACTTTTCACAAATCCATCTTTCTCAACATCTGACTCTACAAACTTCACGCTAAAGCACCCTTCATTACCTACATTGACTACAAATAACCAGCGTAGTTTCCTTACGACAACTTCCTTCTTCACCCCCCCATCCAACATCACCCTCACCTCAAGTCTCACACTACCGTGAAACTCCTCACTTCCTTCAAGTAGTATCTGCCACCTTAAAATCCCCCAGCCATCCTCCGAAAGCAACTTCTGTAGCTTGGAAAATGAAAAGTACTCGCCTTGCCATTCAAAAGACCCGCGAAGATCCCGCCCAAACAATCTCAAAATCTTAAGCGTAGAGACATCACCTCCGATCTTCTGCGCCACGGAAACAGGAAGACTATGTACAGAAGCAATATCACCTGTTAGGTATCTAATCAAGGGGTGTCGTAGCCGTTGCAAAGAAGTGACCGCCATAACTCCCTTCGTCTCCCTATTGGTTAAATAACAAGGATAAATACCACTCTGATCTCCCATGTCAACGTCTATAGGTAGAACCTCAACTACCATATGCCGCTCATCGAAGATAAAATCCGCGCAATCCTCTTGCTGTTCCTCTGTCAATGAAAGATTTGCGACAGGCCAGCACCCCATCTCCGCACTTCCCATAACGGATGTGAATTGGGGATTTCGGAAGATACGAGCAAGATACTGTCTTTGGTTGTGGGTAAGAGTTTCGGAGGTATAAATGAGTTTGGTGATGTCAATAGAATATGCGGCTTCCGTGACGTCGACATAGTTGGCGAATAGTAGTAGCTGGGAAGCATCGGCTGTGAGTACGTTCACGTTGAACCCACGACACATGTCCAGGATATCAGAAGGAGCACATAGATGGCCTGCAGTAAGAACAGAAGCACCAGTATACTCGATCATCTCGGTCATCAAGTCTAGGGCTCTGGATTACTGTAAATATGGCTGATTTATTTTTCATTTTTGCTCTTACCGGTAGAGATACCCAGACGTGTGCATAGAAAGAACGCAATCTTTCTCATTCGTGACACTGAGTCGTCGCATCAACATTCCACAAGCTCGTCTCTGCGATCGATTTTCCTGAATATCGGTCCAAAACGCCATCGGAGCCGAGGTTCCTGATCCTCCACCCGTAGTGCTTATGTAGGTTGCATGTCGAAATGTATTTTCGGGCTTCTTGTCAGATGACAGTCGCTGGATAGTATGGTAACTACAACCAAGTGGGTCAGAAATCCGAGAGTTGGGGCTCCGGGGTAGGCTTACAGCTTTTTCTTTTTGGTTAGAGGAAGTTGAGAGAGCTGAGAGGCGATATCATTTGAAGTTGGGAGTGTTTTGGTAATCTGAGAAATTTGTGCCTGGGTAGGAGGATACTCGTGGTTGGTCGAGTAGAAGGGGTGAATCTTGGCAACCTTGACGACGTGTTCAACATGGAAAGGATTATCTGTCATGACGGTTCTTTCTTTGCACAATAATGGCTGGCAGTCACGAAACTTATGTGGGCTGATCGTCTTAAGTATTACACCATTTCACATTTTTATCAATTAGGCTGATCTCTATCATCTTCTCTTAAGTGGCAGTCGAGTCAGTCCTGAGTGACTAGTGCCTGCTGTATGGAAACTACAGGTTAATGTGATGCAGATGATCCGACCACTTACTTGGCAGGTTTCATATTTACTCTGCAATGGCTTGAATACATCTCTGCATGCACGCAGACTAGGATACCATCATGGATATGGATGTTCTCTCCACCTGCTTTACCCCGGTAGAGTAATATTAGCGATGAGCAACTTCGGCTTACTGAAATAAGAACGCTGCACACCATTGACGATGATCACAGAGTTATTTACCGATACGATTTACGAATGCAGTCCTCTCATTAAAAAGGGTAAGACGACAGGGGACTGCCATAAGTATACGTGATTGTATCAAACGCTAAAGCAAAGACAAGTTATCAACTGTGGGCTCTATTATACTCCGTAGCACTAACACGCTTTCTGCGTAATATCATTTGTAGTATTCAAGTAAATTCAAATATATCGAAAACTACTACATCTGTGTAGAGTTGACACGCCATTTATACCTGCTTAGATCATACCAACGAATCATACGTTCTATCTGCTCTAGACGAATCAATAGCTAATACCGCCAGCTAGTTTTACTGTCAAATTTAGCATTTGTTACGATAATTATAGTATATAACGGAGCTCGATGCAGTTGTCGACTATTGGGTTTTCATTCAGCTACAACTGTTTTTTTGATTGGTCAACACATTGGATAGTCCTATCTTCACCGCTTTTAATTTGCATTCACTGCTAGTCTTCAGCCAGCTTGATAATATTCACGTGCAAGATTTGCTGCTGTCAAGTCTTTTTCCGTGATCTAAACGGCCGTAATATATTCTCTACCATCTTTCAGGACATCCTTCTGCTATACTGACAGACTTTTACCGTGACAACCACCATGATGACGACAAATTCACGTCCAGTCTTCCTCAGCCAACGCTCCTCGACAGCCTTCATAATAAGCACTATCACCCTAGCTCTTTTCACAGACCTTTTTCTCTATGGTCTCATCATTCCCACCATTCCCTTTATCCTTGCCCACCGCCTACACCTACCGCCTCAGGAAGCCCAAAAACACATTTCCATGCTCCTCACCAGTTACGCACTCTCCTCTTTGATCTTTTCGATTCCCACAGGACTGTTCACGGACCGTATGACAACTCGCCGCCTACCTTTCTTCATCGGTCTGCTACTTCTCATCATCAGCACTGTTTTGCTTGCTCTTGGACAGACTATGGTGATTTTGGTAATTGCGAGAGTTCTTCAAGGAATGAGCGCAGCTGTGGTTTGGACGGTAGGCCTTGTATTAGTACAAGATACCGTCGGAAGAGAGCGACTGGGCACGGTACTAGGCGGCATATTTGGCTTCATCAGCGTTGGAAATCTGATATCTCCCGTGCTTGGTGGTATAGTTTACGACAGAGCTGGCGATAAAGCTGTTTTCGGGCTCGGTCTCGGGATTCTAGTGGTGGACTTGGTGCTAAGAATTGTTATGATCGAGAAGTCTGTTGCTGAGAAATGGAGGGTTCTTAGCGTGGATGGGGATGGTGACCACACTGTCGAAGAATGTTTAGATCCGACAATTTCAGAGAGAAGTCCTCTTCTCGCTCAGTCACCAATTCTCAACGAGGGACACGATGTTAACAGCAACGGCGAAGATCAAGAAGATAATACTGGAAGCTCGAAATACGTCCTCCCCAGCACTCTCCCAATCTATCTGCCAACACCGCTTCTTTATATGTTCTTCACCTCCCCTCGCATTCTCATGTCCACTCTGACAACGCTCCTTCAATCAATTCTTGTGTCTCTCAACGATACCACCATCCCTCTTCACGCCCTTGACCTCTTTGGTTTTACACCACTACATTCAGGCCTCCTTTTCATCCCTCTACTAACCCCCCTCCTCGTTCTCGGTCCTCTCATCGGCTACATTGTGGACAGAAGCGGCACTAAACTCGCCTCTGCAATCGGATTCCTCTATCTCTCAATTCCCGTTTTTCTCCTCGGCCTTCCGCGTGCCGCAGGCAAGGATGAAATAGCAAAATACGCCACTATCTTATTCTTCTGTGGGATAGGCTCTAGTGCTGTCAGCGCAGTTTCTCTTGTGGAAGGTAGTGACGTGGCAGCGAGATATCACGAGGCAAACCCAGGAGTCTTCGGGGAGCAAGGCCCGTTTGTGCTGTTGTTTGCGTGGAATAGTGTTGTACTTAACGCGGGATTTGCGTTAGGTCCGATGGTGGCGGTTTGGTTGATTGAACCTCTTGGGTATGGTGGAATGAATGCGTGTATGGCGGTTGTATGTGTGGTAGTAGGGGTGTTATGTTTCTTCTTCATGGGCGAGTCCAGAATGGAGAGGGAAAAGTGGAAGAAGACGAGATTGTAGATGGTGGTTTCCTATTGCAGCAAGCTGCGTTCATGGTCGATTTTCCTGGCATGGTGCAGAGGTGGTATCAAGCGTTGGTTGGCGGACCACATGTATAGTGAAAATTGTATTCGAACACAGGGATGGCAATACTCATTTATGATTTAAGAAAAAGAAAATATAGGACACCCCACTAGTCATCAAGTCAGCAAATAAGACACATACACCGTCTCAACTCAAATTTTCTGCATTGTGAACACGCCTCAAGAACATGAATACTGTCGACTCAGATGCCTCTTGACTCCTCCCTGTTATACTTCCATATACATTGCAACGTTTCACGACATAGGTAGTCCCTAGCACTATTTTCACACCAGTCGCAACCACCTTGAGGCAACATTTCCACTCGAAAGAGTAACACTCGGCTGGGACCCTGCTATAAGATGTTTTATACATTCATAGGTTTGTATAAAGATGAACAAACCCATTAAATTAGTAGCAGAAAAATCTGTTCCATCCTGTCAGTAGCAAACAAAGAACTACAGAAGTGACTAGCAACAAGTTAGTGTTTTGGTTGCATTACTTAAGCTCGCCAGCTAGCCACTATGCCGAGTTGAATACAATAACTAACCTGTTTTGCATTTGTTTACATTCGCTTAAGCACCTGGTTGAGGCTTTGCATTCTCCGGAACACCGCTTCCTCCCGCAAAAGCGGGGAATGCTCAAACCTACTTGGAATGGAGAAAACGACGTAGCACTGGATAATATTCTGGCTGAACTCGGTTGGTGAAGTTCTAATTGGTCTAACCGACTTCCATCGAAAAGCAGCGTGTCACACATTTGCCATCTCGCCGATGTAGACGGCCAGCAAGGTCGTCCCACAGTGCAGGCTGGTAGTTCTATCAGATCTCAGATCTCAGATCTCAGATGCCGCGGTCGGTGAAAAGAATCTACAGGAGACGGAGCAAGCGCCGACATACTCTCTCATTTGTAAATTAAATTGTGCCTCCTTATTTCAAATCTCATCTCGCAAGAGCTGCACCGACGGTTCGCAGCGCTGATGGATGCAAGGGTGTGGCAAGCGCTTATGGATATGTTTGCAGCTCCCTTCGGAGCGACCACCGGCCATAGTACATGATTGGGCTACGATTGAAGTGACTTGAACGAAGGCTGTCCCCAACGTTATCAGTCCTTCCACTCTGCCTAATATTGGGAGGTTGTGAACCGACGATCTAAACTCATCAAACTTTATTACGACAGAGTAGAGGATGTGTTTAAGTACATTGACACACTCAATTCGGCATCCGGAAGTTCTACTGTGTTCGATGAATAAAAGTCTCCCATCTCTCTAGGTTGGATAGTATTGGCGTAGACCCTCACGTAGAAGAGGGGTTCCACAGCTGATTCTTTCTTTCCTACCTGGTCACATTCAGCACTTGCCTTAATACCATTTAGCTGGCATAGGCCGCCAAATGAGTGAGGTAGCTCGGCATTCCCGAGGCAGCAACCCATGCCCGATGTTGTGTACCAATATCAGGGTAGCAGATCGCTATTGCAGTATCAGAGCCTGAAAGCGAGGTATGTATCCACAAATCGTGTTTAGGAGCTTACCAAGAACACCTCGGTGTTGGAGAGTGTAGCCGGGCTGGCAATGAGTGGCATAATTGATAAAGAATGCTTTCGATTATCAACACAATAATCATGAAATATAGCAACTCATGTACGAACAAATTGATGGTCTACACAGATGGTCAAAGTATTGGTCTTTGGTTTTGAGTGAGGCAGCATACTTGATCATGACCAAAGGCCAATATTTGGACCATCTGTGTAGACCATCAATCAAATGCAACGGCCCCTCCTATTCGGTCGAAAGGAACATACACAAGCCTAAAAAGGTGTAAGAACCTCAATATGACGAGACCAAGCTATTGGCGATGGAAAATTATTATTATGCATGTCTTATCCCACTTACGTAACATTCAGTAGTTTACAGCTTGACTTAGATGAAATTCAAATGGGACTCGAGTTATGACCACTCTATGACCACATATATTAAGCCATAACCGAACACGTGTGACATAGGAACGAGAGCTTTTCTATTCTGAGATCTTCCCTTGGTGGAAAGGAGAAGGTAGTGGTGGTCTGGTGCAATAACGCAGTGCTACTGGAGTTATCAAAAGAAACTATCACATAAAGAATTTTGTGCATGCTGTAGGGCAGCGCTGCTTTGAAAATGATTATGTGGCAGACTTCGGGAAGCTTGATTGACATTGACATCATTGATCACGATGAGATTAGTGAAGATGTGGTGAGATGGCATGTGCACTGAGATCAGCCACATCATGCACAAAGAGAGGGAACGACTTCCGAGAGAATGAAAAACTCAGAGCCAATTTTCATCTCGTACTTTCCATTCAAACTATCCATTGTCTTGGACCTACACATCCTTGGTCTTCAAGTCTACTGGAAATTTAAATCCCCTATGGCGAGTTCTAATTTCCTGCGTCAATTATCCCTTGAGGCCCCTTTCGACCTTTTCATGCCTCAAACAGAATCCATTACTAAAGATGCTTACTCCAAAGAACTCTTAAAGTTTCGTGAAAGTCTCCTGCAATCCTCGCCCATCTGGCCAAAACAGCTCAACACAGTGGCAAGTCCACTCCCAACACTCATCCCAGGATACCTGGAGAAACATCTTGAAAATTTGGGGAACTATATTTGTCGTGCCGTGACCAGTATCGTGGAGAGATGGTGGAGTGACAAAGACGCGAGATTTTGGGAACGGATGCCACTCCTAGAGCACCAGGAGGAAGTATTGAGGTGGATTGACGGGCCAGGAAGTGGAGTTGTGGAGCCATTTGCTCGGAAGAAGGGTTCTTGGAGACCAGACTTTCTACTTAACTTTTTAGGAAATTCCCTTCCTGGGGACCCTAGGACAGGTGCTGTCCAGATTTGTGAAATCAATGCGCGGTTCGCGTTCAATGGTTTTTGGATTACCGCATTCGCTCACGAGGCATTCCAAAAGAAATTGTTTAAAAATCTACATCTGAGGTCGCCGGTCGACCCAGAACAGGTACATTATGCACCTCCTAGCGATCCAGGGGTTTTTGAGTAACTCTTGATTTTGTCGTGCTTTGCTAATTTTAATATCTAACTAGATCTTTGCGGCCTACGAGGGACTGATCAACGTCAACAAACCGGTACATCTTCTCATGGGCCAAGAGGAAGGTCTAGATATTCATCTCTTTTCCAAATATCTTGAGAACCGACTTGGGCTTCGAGTTCGTTTCATTCAGCCTTCTGATTTACGGCTGGTACCATACGGCAACTCCAAGTCTAGTCACATGGTTTGTTGCATAGCCACTACAATCGATTTTGCCAATCAATCCGAAGACTTCAAGAGCTGGAGATTGATTTCCAAGGATGGTGAAATTCTGGAGCAGGTCTTCCAAGTTGGTCTCGAGCTTCACCAGCGCGAGATGGAAGATCTCGGAGTAGATATGTTGAAGGCATTGGCACCGATATGTTTCAATGATTTGAGGACCATCTATTTGGTTCATGATAAGCGAATGCTCGGAATCGTGCTACAGGAGCTTGACGCATTGGTTCAAAGACACCATGTCTTAAGTGCTGAAGAGGCGGAGGTACTTAGAAATGGGATCGTTCCGACTGCTATAGCGGGATCCGAGGAAAGCAGAGCCTTGCTCCAATTGGCAAAATTGGGTCTTGTCAGCAAAGACAATTACATTCTCAAGCCCATAGGAAGTGGTAAGGGGAAAGGAATCATGTTTGCATCAGAGATAGAGAGCACAAGGTGGATTAGTTTGATACAACGACTTTCGGTTACCCCTAATGTTGAAGGGCAGAATTACGTCGTACAGCGCCGTGTCTTGCAGCCACAATTCAAAGTAGTTATTCCGGCGGATGATACAAGATCTGAAGAAATGGACCACTTTTTCATAGGGACTTTCATGATGATCAATGGCGTACATTTGGGAATTGGATGCTGGAGGTCAAGTACGGAGAATATTTGTGCGGTAAGTAGAGGAGGTAGTTGGATGTGCAGTCTGATGCTCGACGATTCAAGACGTACCATATCATCCATCACAGGTCCGTTACCAATCAGACGTTGCTGTTATATTCGGCTAAACCTCACAGCATCAAACATCCCTCGCATTGTTGTACCGAGCTTGGGCAGTTCCAAACATCTTTTACACGTCCAGGAGATCCATAATACCCTTCACAAGTGCGGTATTCTACTGCTTAGCCTGAACTTCTCCGATCCTCGAAGCGAATACCTCCTAAACCTTGTCCATGCTTTAAACAATTACCACTCCCATGGACCACCATTAAGTCACTCCGCCACATGCGGCTACTTCTGGGATGTCAGGCCCACGCCAATAGCGGTATCTATTCCTTACCTTGCAAGATCACAGACAAAGAAACATTTTCCTTGGCACACTGATTGTTCCTATGCCAACGAGCCGCCTCGCTTTTTTGGACTGCACGTTTTGCAAGCCGACAGGCGTGGAGGCGGCACGCTTTCCGTTCTGCAACTGACAAAGGTTCTGCAGCGATTGAGAAAAATGACGGTTGTAGCACTTTGTGCTAAAGAATATAAGATTGAAATACCACCTGAATTCGCCAATGGCATAGATTCGATTGTAGGTTCGGTTTTATCACGAGAGGCTCTAGGCTTCTTTGAGAAGAACGGAGAGTTTGAGACAATCGAATTGGAACCTCGCATTCGGTTCCGCGCAGACATTCTGACACCACTGACAGCCAGAGCTGCAAAAGCCCTGGATGAATTGAATGGCATATTAACCCGAGCAAGGGATGATGCGAGTGATATGTGTCTCAATCTGAACCCAAGTTTAATGCCAAATGGCACCATCGTTCTTCTAGACAATGGACGATGGTTACATGCTCGAAATCAGGTAAATGATGATGGAAGGCATCTCAGAAGGATTAGGTGGGACGCTAGGGAGTTTAAAGGAATCTAGGCATGAAGTATTAGGATGCTTGCGAGTTGAACTGACAAGTTTCAAGGTAAGCCTATAGATTGTGTATACACTTGGGTTACAGAAGTTCCCTACCGAGCCATTTTTTTTTTGGAGATTATATAAACACCTTTCTAATGTCACCTTCAGTAGTTAATATGACTTCCACATTTTTTTATGTGCTAGGAGTTGTATAAGGAAAACATCTAGGTAGTAATCTAAGGCTAAAAATTATATTGTTAATAATAATCAAATTACATGAACCTTCAGCTGTGAGGCTCCAAAGTTATGAGGCTCAGAATTCTGACATGTGGTGATGCGGCTCAAATCCAGAGGTAATTACTACGCTTGGGTAACGCTAGGAGGGCGCTTGCAGAGCGCCGGAGTATATAAACTGGGAAATGGGGGTAAATTGTACAATATAGATTATCTTCTGTGAATATTAGAATACGAATTCTAAGGGTTGTATCACTCTGTCTATTGCTCCTCACATCAGCATTAACTTCAGACTTCAATTTGTAAACTTATTAATTTTAGAAACACCTGAAGTTCTAGCTACCAATCTATAGATTGCTAAATGATTAGCGGAATGGAATAGTTCCCTTCTTATTATGGAGTGAGATTCTATTTCAACACGCTCATCTTCTGCTAAATGCTTTTATAACTATAATCTTTTACATTCAAAAAGCCAAGAGCTATGGATAGCGGATAGTTATAAGGATTAGAGCGGCTGTAAGGTAAAGTGTTGGTTAATATCTTCTACTACTATCGCTTATACAACTTATACTAATAAAAAGCACACCGCCGAGAAGATGAGTGCCACCCTTTGAAATAAAGATAGCAAGTTCTGATAAATGATACAGATTCTCGACGATATGCTTTATTAATGTAATGCCTAAGATAGAAATGCTAGTTAATAAAAACATTTTACAGAGACAGCTCTTACTCTGAGCAGAGATAATCAAGGTGCCGTCATGTTATCATGATGTCGAGGCTAAAGTTGCATTCTTGGTATGATGGGGAGTTATAACTTGTGACTGTTAGAATACAGATTTCACTAATAAAGGTCTGTGTCATATGCAGCAGTAAGCGTATGAGCGGCCACCGACTTGTATATAGTCATAGGAAATGCCTAATTTAGAGAGGCAAAAATTAGTTTGTCAAATACAGCTAATATAAGTACTACTACTATATTACATCACTCTATCTCTGAACCTTTGCAAGAGAGAACTTAAATGAAGAACACCCCTATAAACATAGCGCAAGCGCTTATTAAAATGTTTCAGCCTTTCAACTTATTTAAAATTGAGGGCGTGGAGCCCATGTGGGTATAAACAGTCAGGCTGAAGTCATTTTCAGAATCTCACAACCTTTTGCACGAGATTAGGTAACCCTTTAGTACATGGTTTTGCCGCATACAATGTCAACACACTAATTTCCCTTCTATACAGTTCAGATTTGCACTGCTAAAGATCACCTCACTGTTGTCACTAAATCGCAGTCACTCTATTTTAGCAGTACTTTTAACCGTTCTGTGCATGGAAGTACGACCTTGCATTTCCACAGTCTACCTATATAACTTCGTTCTAATCCGTGACTAGTCTCCTAATTCTGCTTACACTATTGTCGTATAGCCTACCATAAATTTTTTCTGATCTGCAAATGGCAACTCGGCCACGGCTGCTCTATTGCTTGCGTAGCAGTCACAAATCACAACTCTGTACTATCTCTGGGAATGACCTCCGTTTAAGAGAGATGGAAATTTGGTAGCCAAGCCACCACTTTCTGTCGACTACCTCAATCTAATGTAGCTCCTATTGCAATGGATATGCTCATTACTCTTGTACATCTATTCTCTATATTACCAATGATTTGGTCATTTTAACCAGTGTGTTTTTCGCATAGCCTGTATTTCATCCTTTTAGTATGCACACGCGGCCAAACTGATCTCTAGCACGGTCCGACAACAATGACAAATAATAGCACCTTTCCATCTAACAAGACGGTAATAACGCTGCTCACTTTTTACGCTACCGCCGTTTGTATTCTGGGCGATCCTTGCTAGTCAGGTGAGAGACGATTGGCTTGAGCTGACAACGGAGTAGAACCAGTTAGGGAAAGGCAAGCGTTGCTAAATACATAAGGGGTAGAGAGACTTGAAATTAGAATACCAAAGTTAACGCTTGAGATTGGGATTTTTTGGAATATTTTATGGGCTGATATCCTCGGAAGGGAGTTGATGGTAATGTAAGAATTGGAAGAACTAGAGTCAAGTGCTTCCTCATTGCAATAAAAATCTTGTGCCTGCCAGCCAACAATTAGTCAGCTAATTCTAAAAATGCCTGGATTATTAGTCTGAGCAGGGGTGCAAGTTAAGCGACCAATATTTGTCAGCCTCGTTTATCAGTCTCTATTGCCTCAATTGCCTCTTTTTGATGGGCTGATATAAAATCAAATACTATTTGTAAGCAATACAAATAGCTCTATAGAATGATTTATTTGGAATAAAATGAATTTAGTAACGTGGCATGTTTCATAACTAATTCGATTCGGTAATTGATTATATTTAGCTAACTTACCTGAGTTTTATTCAGCTTTTCAACTGATATTCTAATATATTTGTGATGGGTTAGAAACCAAAGATTGATTCTAAAATTTGAGAATGTAGGAATATATAAATACAGGTCAGTTCTAATATGTTGGAGAAGCATAAACCCAGCCAGATCCAAACATTTCCAGCAACATTTCCAGTTGTACAAACTTTAATCTTTTCATTTGCAGGAACATTCTTTGAACTAATCCTAACACAATGAAATTCATTCTTTCTTCCATCCTTGGTTTTAGTGTTCTAGCTGTTGCCACACCTATTGCTAAGTCAGATAAAGTCGTTGCTGAAAGAGCAATCCAAATCGGCGTTTGTAAGAATTGAAAACCCAATTGAAAACTTTGTCTGAACTAATTTATTTAAGTGTTTGATGAAAGTAACTTCTGGGGCAATAATGTTCCCATTGCGCCAAATACGCTGGGCAGCTGTGGTAAGTAAACTCAAATGCCATATGTCTTATTAAACAGGTAACTGAATACCATGATAGTCACCCTGTCAAGCCCAGACACGGCCTCCTCTATCCTGATGTTCAATTCAGGAGTTTTTGCTTGTCGATTCTATGAGTATGACTTCTTATTTAGTTGCCTTGTATTCTGCTTGCGATAAAAACAGTACTAACATAACTAGCAATGTTGATTGCAACAATAACCAAGGCAATTTGGATAACATTCGAAGTAACGTTGCCGATTTGAACAGTATAGGATGGAACGATCGTATTGCATCTTATCTATGTGTTGCTGTATAAGAAATCATTGTTGTATAGATGATGAGCACTGAAATTGGGGGTGGCAGTTGTTCTAAGAAAACAAGACATATAGATTTCACTGATTTTTGTTCCATGGTAGTAATATATTATTGTAGTTCAACACTACAATAAATATTATTATTATTGTTGTTTGCTTGAAGTACAGAATTTGTAGATTTTATTTTTGTCTGTACTTCCACAAAGGAAAGGTCATATTTTCATGGTGTTAATACTGATATTCGCGGCGGGAGGCCACACTAAAATCATTTTTGAAAATTGATAGGCGTTCCTTTTTCGTTCCTAATTTTCCGTTATCCTTGTTTTTATTCTTATTCTTCATCTTGGTTTCTGGTATCCCCTCCACTGGGGTTGCTGGGGTATTACGGGGGCCCGCCATACTGGTAGGGATTCGCAGCTCTGATAGCCGATTATGCATTCAAAGGATCTTGTAAACAGAGCAGATTCCGGGTAGATAAACGGCTCGTTCATAGTGTCTTGATAGGGTAGGCTATATAATTTCTAATCCTTCATGAGGATTGGTGAAGAGTGACCTTTGACTAATGTGGCAATCACTATCTCAAGAGTGTAACTTCACAGTGTATGTATAATCAATATAACATTCTAAGCCAAAAAATACAGTACAATTGAACAAGTCAACAATGATACAAAGAAATTTAGTGAACCCTGTGTGGAATTTAAGTCACGACATCACACATGCTCAGAATACAGTTGAAGCTTGGTACAAGACTTATGAAACTTCCTATTCAAGCTTGCTCTTGATGTGTGGTTGACATAGAAAATACGTATGATATCTATACGTAGGTAGCCACTTGTGTTACATTTGTAAAGGGATAGACAATGTGGTGATCGTACTAAAAGTACCTTCTTGTAGTTCAATAATCAAAATTAGTATAGTTTTACTGTCTAGTTTATGAACAGTTACTTACTGTCGACTTCTAGAAGAAACTGAGTGTTTCTAGTGCTAGAGTTTTAGGAGTTGTAGTAAGATACCGTATACGTTTCCAAAGAAAAAAGAAAAAAGAAAAAAGAAAAAAGAAAAGGAGATGTCAAGTTGGCTACATACTATCAGGTCCCTCAAAGATCACATGCATCCAAATTTCTTTGAACATTTATGTTACTTTCCAACTCCTCGCATCTAGATGGCGCTACTAAGGTGCTAGGATTAGTGGAACTGTTTTGAGTTTCAGCCACTTTTGTCGTTATGCATAAATTTGACTGGTCTGATTCCCTGTATCATATTGCAACAATAACGTCCAATAGGGTAGTCTCTATCAACACAAAACCAATAATTTCCGTAGCTTAGGTCACATCAGAAATAGTTTAGGGAATGGAACTCATACTTCAAATTACAATCTTATTTTCACTGTTCATGTTTACATGACCATCACTCACTGCATTTCTCGCTCAGCTTCGGATGAGCCTTCAAGACTAGTACGATGACGATGATTGAGATGCATTAGATTTTAATTGGTCTTTTGGCCAGTTTGTTATTCGTATTTCCGGATGTTCTTGATAACATTAGCTGCTTAGAGTCAATTGATGACCAACCCTGTATTCTCGACGATAAGTTCAATTCCTAACATGGTTCAAATTTCCAGCAGAATTCATGTATTATTAAGGTCTCATATGGGATATTGGGCTCTAGGGCGGTCATTCATAATTGCGAGCTTGCTACGCTACTTGAACACCTGAACAAGAAAAAGATGTTAGAAGAGCTCTGGCTTTCGCAAAGCGGTCCCGGTACATAAGGATGGTCCACTCGCCATTGTTGATGTACGCGTTTGTAGATGGCAAGGAGTCATGAAGTCAGATCACTATTGACAAGAAAGCTTTCATGGGTAGTAAGATACACTGGAACAACTCAGGAGATATTACTGCGTTCAATTAGCGGACGTGCGCAAACCGATTTTTAAATAAGACACACTCATGTACGGTTTACATGTCGATCCTTGGATTGTCAGACTATATTGGTGGCAAAGGATATTGCTGCGATCTAAGCAAAGGATGTTTACATGGAACATGAGTCTCTGTTACTTGGTTTTTCCTGACAATTCCAGAGCGTTTTGGGGCAAGGTTGAAGAGCGTCCAGTCGAGCGTCCAGTCGGGATCCATAATGAGTTTGTGTTAGACCCTTCGTTGAAAAGACTTGCATAGGGAAACATCAGTACCGCCACCGAGACTATTGCCAAGAACGTCCCGAAAATTATTGGCAAATATGACGTAAGACTTGCAAAGGGAGATTTTGCGGTTGATTCCTGCATGTCTGATGGGTAGGGTTCTGATTCCATGACGACTTGGGAGATATGGGGATCAATCGATGCTCCGAATAATTTTCAGTCTAAAGATTTGTTGATTGGGCTTGTATCATGTTGAATGGTAGTATTGACTTTGAGTTCACATCTGATGGAGATCTGTTATATCCAATACGGCCTGGTGGAAGCAGATTTCGTACCCCGAAGTTGCCCATGGCGCATTTGATTTCAAAGACATTCGTCGATAACCAGCATCTCACCGATCTGATCAATGCGCAGAATCCGAAGGCGGCCATTGAAGAGATCTGGACAAGCCAAAACCTTCAAGCATCTCTCACTAGTTTCTTGAATAGCTCTAGATGGTCAATACAAATTCAGGAAAACTCTAGATTAGATAAATTTGGCTGCGATATGACTCTCCAATTGTTTATAGGTAGAGTGTTAATAATCATAGTAGCTTGATATGAGTTGATTGGTTGTTCTAACTAACGAGAGTCCTTCTAACTATATATACAAGATGGAAAATAATAGGATCGTGCAGGGCATAGGTTTGACCCTCCGCCATCTGGACACAGAGTTCCTGATTACAATATGAACCAAGTATCCTTTCAAAGATTCTCCTTCAAGTTTGAATTTGAAGTGCCTACGAAAATCATCTATACCAACATGGTAACTGTTACAGAGCTTGCCGGAGGATGGATAGCGACGGGTGGTAAAGTCATGTCGGAAATCTTGGTAGAAGTCGGTGAGTTCACGCCACTCCTCAGCAATGGAATACCTTATAAAGCTGCCAAAAGATTACGAGATAAAGAAAAGAAAGATGGAATAATATGGATGTGGACAGAATTTGGACCATAGTATCTGCATTTCCTCTATAGCAAGTCAAAAACTTCAAGGGCTAGAAGTCCAGATTATACGGAATTGGTAGGTATAGCAATAAATTATTCGTTTGAACCTGTTAGAATTCAGGAAGCTCGATTGTGTGTAATTAGTGGAGGGTAAATCACTGTATTGGTTGGTGATGACTAGTAAAATTACACTACGAAGATGTGCCCTACCTTAATACCTCCTGAGATCGTCATGTGATTACGGATACGATCATAAAATCATTCATGCTTTTCACCCACCCTCGGTGGCGAGTTTCTTGGCTAAAATATTACCAAGATAAATCGCATGAACACTTCTAGCTTACATTCCTCAACTTACCTAGTTGATTTTCAAAAATGTGGCTGCAATTGTGACATGGCTATACTAAGCCTTCTTCATGCTAAATTCTTACAAAACGTGTAGTAAGCGCGTGCACACTTCATCCTTGGCAGCCCAGTGTAGAAAATGCATCATTACTTTGCATAGCATCTCCACAATAAGCTGCATGTAACTGCTTATCCGTGAAGCATTTGACTTATATGGATTACTTCTATTGAAGTCCACTTAGTTCAAGCCATCTCCTCTTTCATTTTCTTATGATCTGGATTCATATATAACCCATTACAACCAGCAAAACCTTGAAAATATATTTATCTAAGTCTGCCTAGCAATTGCTTCATTTGCACTCAGCTTCTCAAGAGAGGTTCTTAATTTCTAAGATTTTTTATCAAGCGGTCTCCGCACGTCGAGTGCTCTGGCTCCTTCTGATACCCAGGTAATGGAGCGCGACTTGAAGCAACCCATGGCAATTCAACAAGTGCCTTTGGCTGGATTAAGTGCTAAGGATCCACGACGAGTGCAGTACGAATCCTATATCAAATACTGCAATGCGCATGATTTCAAAGCCATGGAAACATTCTACACCTCACCTATCAATATCAATGATGAGCCTTGGGCGCCCTTCGAAGTTACGGCACAATTTCGGCCACTCGTTGAGGGATTTCCCGACTGGCATTGGGAAATTCGCCATTTCGGAGTCGATGGTGATTATCTCCACCTGCACTTCAAAGTCACAGGTACGCACCTAGGCACGTTCCAGGGAATTGAACCTACTGGCCGCCGTGTGATAGCGACGCAGTTTACACTGTATCACCTCGTGGATGGCAAATACGCTAATGTCTGGGACTTGACCGATATCAACTCTGTTATTAAACAGATTCAATAACTTAAATCTATGATTATTACTTCGGCATCCTAAGCTGCTTCCAATGTTACACATATTTATTTTGTCGTGATTTAATATGTTCAGATCGACTACAGTACTGAAAGATAAGTTGTGTGAGAGAAAAAGAATATATTGTTCCTAGAGAATATCTACATTATAAAATTTAACACTATATTTGTTTGCTGACTTCGTTTCTAAAAACCACATTATGAGAGATTCTTGCGCTGTAATTTCACATATGGCCAGACTTTTTAAATTCATTCAGTTCAACTTCTGACTGTTGTGTCCTACATAAACTAGCCTTGTAAAATAGATGACTAGGGTTATTGTCGATCCTCTTTGAATACAGGGCACCACTACGTATTTCACGTAAGTGCTAATTGTATTCGGTGGTGATCGGTTGTTCTATTAAACTACGTACTAAGTTGGGTATTTATTGATCCGTCGGGATCACGTTGATCCGCTCCGAATGATCATGAAATACCAACAGTTATAATACCGATTTTCAACTGGATTTTCTTTTACTTATTTTCCAAAATCCTGAGGATAATATACTTACATTAGGGTAAGCTTCATCCAAAATTCGCATAGATGAGTCTGAATGCAACACAAATATGTATAAGATACAACTGCAAAATATATAAGAGGTTGGTAATAAAGCAACAGTTATGAGAGAAATCCAAAATAGACTAGAAACATGAATTTGTAGTATCACTTTTTAAAAAATACAATTTGAACAGTTTCGTGAACTAATATACACTAATAAAATATTTTTGTATAATAATTGTAGCTATCAGAATTATAATTACACCATCTACTTATAATATAAAATACCTTTATGTGGAAGTACAGGGTCTCGTTTGGTCCTTCAAGTTCTTTACCTCGGGCCTGTATCTAATCCGCCTAGTCATATTTACAGTGGGTGGCTTCCTCATATACCGAATCCTCTACTTTCACTTATCACTATAAAATAGTAAGTTACATTTCAAAAATATTGATGTTAAAGTTATACATGTCAAAAAAATATAAGTTTTGGTGTAAAAAGGGGTCGTGCACGTTCATAAGTACACCTACTGCAAGCAAATAGGTCCTGCTGTAGTATTCTCAGAGCTTATCAATAGTTCTGTACGAAACAGTAATAAATACCTGTTATCTAGGCGCTCTGTCCTGACGCAATCACTTCACTGAACTCGGGGATTTAACTTTTCGCTCTTCAAATTTGTAACAATAATCTCAAAAATGGCGACATGGCAGTCAGTTGTGTTGAATGAAGGAATTTTACAGTGTCTATTCTATGTCACCTAATCTACAGCAGCCTACTAATCTGGCGAAATATACAACCCAAATCTGGGGACTTTTTTATATTATTATAAATATTGTTCCAGTTTAAAAAGCTTGAATAGCCGTTCAGTGGCGTCACAATCTGGTAATCTGACCTTACTAGCTATTCACAGAACAATGTCAGTATGGCCCCTGGAGCCGGAGAATAGATTGTAAACATAGCTATGTTTATTCGACTAATATAATGTATAGGGATTTGAACCAGTTGCCGTCCCCGTGATGATGCCGAAGCCTATGTCATTTACTTCCTGAATATCAGGCCACTGCGCAGCATAGCTGAGCATTTCCCCAAAAGCGAAGTTATCGGTAGATAGCATAGATGAAATATCATTGACGCTGTTTTCGTGTGTGAACATTGCTCCATGGGGAATCTGTAGCTGCTGCAATACATTCTCTACTTGTTTGTCAAATGCCAAGCGGCTGTGGTATATTTCTTCGGCGTCATTGGTGACTAGCCAATTAATAGTGACTGAAGAAAGAGTGTCGAAGACATTACGACAGCCCACAGCTCCGTGGAATGTTTCCGACATGGCAGAGAGCGTTGAGGCGCAGGATTGCAGTGTTGAAATGCTGTTGCTGACAGGAATCAGATCTCGAATCTCCTTTGACTGCCATAGTGAATATAGGATTGTCAAGCCCGCCATAAAGAGGTGATGAACCGATTTCCACAGTACGTCAAGTTTACCCTCCCGCTGTAGGGTTTTAATGCTTGAAATTAATTTAGAGGCGGCCTTGTATGAAATATCTAATACTTCTGTAGATTGATATTGTATGTTGGAGTTGGGCCGGTAGAGCAGGAGCATGGAGTTATTATAGATTGTATCCCAGTAAGCCTGATTCGAGAATATAGAAGACATGTGAGCCCTACTAGGATTTGGAATAGTACTGTACCATTCCTGTAGACGTGGTTGAATATCTTGAATCCAAATCGCGATATTCGGCCTTGGGTAGGCTATCTTTAGATCCCAGGTTTGGCTGTGCTGTACGTGCTTTATTTCAGATTCCAATTTCGCCATATTGAACAGGTGGTTGTGGGCTCGCTGGTGGTGTATATCAAAGTTGTCAGTCTCCTGAGTGAGGTGGCAATGAGATGCTGCCCATGGGTTTGGAAGCGGGACCCGTATGCTTTGGTCAGTGATACCAAAGGGGCGACCGAGCGTAATACCTAAGACGCGGTCAAAATGGTAGGTAGAATACCATAAGCGCCGCTTTTCATACAACAAAACCGGATCTATACTAAGGGACTCTCCTTCAGCTTCCCAATGTAGGCCCATGTCAATGCATATGCGTAGAGCGATACCACTAAGATGCCATAAGCTCCCCTGCCAGGGGCACATCGAGACGAACTGGGCTAGAAGTAGTACCGCACGGAGAGTTTCGAGGTCACTTTTTGAGTAAGTGACGACTTTTTCGATGAAGCCTATTGCCGACCGGAAGCAGCCCTCACTCTGCATTACACGACCTGTCCCACCAGATGGATTGGGAACATTGCAGAGGGTAATTGCGAAAATCATGTAGGTAGTGAAGATGTCCCTCTCAACTACTCGATCTAAGGGTTTGTGTCCGTTTATGGCATGGTAGGCACTCTCAATGGCTTCCTCAACTTGTGACCGCTCCAAGATAGGCAAATGGGGCGTGCGGTATTGGAAGTAGACTTGGACCAGATGGTCTGCAGCAGGCCGTGGTGGAAGAGAAGCTTCTGCTGCTGAGACTGACGCAGGTGTAGTTGCAGAATTCCCCTGCAAACTTTGCTGGAAAGATAGAGGAGAGCGCGGTAGGGCTTCGGTGCGGATTGATGCCATAACCATTTTGGCAAGCGTGATGCCGCTGCTTGCTCCTAAAAACCGCGGCTCTTGTGACGGCTCCACTACGACGTCCCTGACACTCCTGACCAGATCTTGGAGATGTCTTGAGTCTCCGTCAGAGATCGTGCAGTCTGCTGCAGGATTATTGCTAACTGCACGTCTTGCTGGAGAATCCCGTTCGAGCAGAGGAGACGCTTCACTATTGACTGGAGCCTGTTGACATCGCGTGCGCAACTCTTGGTTTTCTCTGGTCAGTTCCTCGACCTGCGTCTCTAGATCGGATAGATACTGTCGAGGGATCTGGGAGAAACGATTTTTAATGGTATGGTCTCGGTCAAGTCCGGTCAACAACTCCCATTGAACTTACTTCGGTGTGTTTTCCCGAGTGATAAGTCAAGCACGTTACGTGAGCGCTTTCGCAGTTGGAGCAACTTGGATGTCGAAGATCACACTACGCGTTCACCCAGGTATTAGTGATGATAGGCTCGATACTCGGAGCAGATGAGAGTGGTGTTGTCAATTACTTTTTGCTTTCTCCGACGACACCTATGTACAGTAGGTCAGCATCAGTAGCTTGGCTACAAATTCCTTTGGTTTACCTCTGACAGGCAGTCACGCCTCTCCCAAGCTTCGGGCCAGGGCGTGATAACGGCTCCATTTGCGATCTCTTTATTGAAAAGCTGTAAGTTAGTTGTGGTAATGTTGGAGATTGAGATAGTGTTCAAAGTCGGATAAGTAGGAACGCGGGGTATTCGGTATAAGCCGATAGTCATAATAGCGATAAGGAATGGCCACGGCCAAAGATATGCCCCAGACACATCGCCGCCACTTACTCAAACTCTATCTACTCGCTCAATCTTTATCAAGTTCTTCTTACAGCAGGCTACTCTCCCAATCATATCGCGTGATTTGATACCACCATATCTAAAATTCCGATAGATTTAGTTATGCTAAGTCTCTTACAGTATCAGGCTTTTTTCTATTATACTTCTTATCATTGCAGAGGATTAGAAAACAGGAAGAGACCCTATAAACGAAAAGTATATAGGAATGCAACCTAGCGACGCGTCTGACTCATTTCTCCTCTTCCACAGATCAGTTCACTTGCCATAATTTAGGTTTCACATTCACATATTCGTAATTATAAGTTCCGGTGCAAGCGTGTGACCGCAATGGACATTAAGCAGACCATGGAGACAAAGAACCCAAGTGAGGCCGATCCCGAGAGCTCCATTATTGACTATGGCTCTGGGGAAGTTGGCCCAATTATATATATAGATCCCGTGAGGGAAGCAGCCTGTCGCAAAAAATTCGATAAATATGTTGTGCCAGTTTCAGTCATCTTCCTGGTACTGTCTACCCTCGACCGAAATAACGTGAGTGAAACAGCCATAGTTCATGCCACAAAAGAAGACTATTGCTAAATCATAATCAGCTTGGAAATGCTCGAGTATTCGGTTTCGACGAAGACCTCGGACTTAAAGGCGGCCAATTTGGCAATATCATCACACTGTCTAGTGTCTGCACCATTATCTTTGAGGTACCTTGGGTTTTTGCGGTCAAGCGCTGGGGTGCTAATAAATCAATTGGAACTGCCTTTGTCCTATGGAGTGCTTGTACACTCGGCACTGCGTTTATTCACACCTATAGCCAAGCTATAATCTGTCGTATGTTATTGAACGCTGCTGAAGCGGGTCTTGCCCAAGCCTTCGCCTTCCTATTCTCGACAATTTATCCCCGGGAACTAGCAGGAAAGCGTATCATGACAACTAATCTTGCCCAGTGCATCTCTGGTGCCTTTGGTGGGCTGTTTGCATATGCTATCCAAACTATGGGATCTCGTAATGGGCTTGCAGCCTGGAGATGGCTCTTCATCATTGAGTTCCTTATTACCATTGTCATCTGTGGCATTGGCTGGGTCTTCCTCCCAAGCGCACCTGAAACTGCATGGTTTCTGAATGATGAAGAAAAGGAAACCATGCGCCTTAAGAAGCAGCGAGACTTTATCCTGAGAGGAGAAGACAAGTTCGATCGCAAGTGGATCAAGATAGCTCTCACGGACCCCTTTGTATACCTTCTCGGCATAGCTTTCTTCACTTCCTCTGTTGCCATCAATGGATTTGGGGTCTTTCTACCCACAATCATCTCTGGTCTAGGGCAAGTACCTACACTGAGGGGACATTTCAACATCTTGCTAATTAAGTCTAGATTTGCCTCGCTTAAAGTTAATTACATGACCATTCCAGTTTACGTCCTTGGCGCCATCTCGCTTGTAATTCAGGTCTACTTTTCCGATAAGTTCAAGCGGCGGGGACTTTTCATCGTCGGGTGCTGTGTTCCAGTTGCCGTTGGATATCTCGTTTGTGTTGGGACACCAAACCCAAATGCTGGCTATGCCGGGATGTTCATTCTTGTCATAGGTAAGCAATATTTTGATTCAATCTTTATATTGGAACCTAACAACTTGCTCAGGACTCTATCCTATTTCTACACTTGCTGTTACTTGGATCACAAATAATCTGTCACCGGATTCTAAGCGTGCAATCGGAATGCCCTTCGCCTATTCAATTGCAAATATATCTAACCTAGTATCATCACAACTATATCCCAGTCAGCAGGGCCCACGCTATGTACAAGGCAATGCTGTCTCTGCCGGTCTTACAGTCGTCGCTGGATTTCTATACGGCGCATGCTGGCTTCTGCTTAAACGTAGAAATGCCAAGAAGAGAAAGATGATTGCTGAAGGGGCGACTACAAATGGTCTGGAAGGGGATATGAGTCTTGAATCTATGTACCTTCTTTAATTTGGGCGTTACTGCTGTTCCTAGGGGGCGTGCTTTTGAAATGGCTGGAGCGCAGCTGGCAGGTCACTATATGTCATGGTTAAAAGTCTAGTTGGGAATAATTCTATATTTCTTTTATCACTTTTCTGTTAGTTGATAAACTGTCAAAGTTTAACCTATGACCCGTGACTGCGTAGTTTTCATAGGCGCTGTGAGCAACGGGAACTATTTCCGCATTAGCTATATTCAATTATTACAATAAAATTAAATTTGAATTTCATACCTCTTGGTTAAGAGTCAGACAACTGTGCAGGTGCACATCTAATAGATAACTTGAATTGCATAGCTCTAGAGATGCAGGAGCAAACTTTTCTTGTGAGACCTGGAATTCCGACTGGCTACTAACAATGATGTATAATAGAAGCTTTGGGATATGTTGTGGAGCCTGTTCACGTTTCCTAGAGATGTGGTGAATATTGTTACACTACGTGGAGAATCTGTACTTCCAATCATGTAATGCTCGTGTTTCATGTGTGACGATAAGCTTCAGTACTATTTTGTGGAAGTTGATTCCCTACTGCAAGCAGGGTATAGCGAGCATTCAGAAACTCTAAATTAGGATCAAAATCTGACGATATAGGGAATGGGATTAAAGTAGCATAATGTCAATTTAGCTTTTTATTATCTATGTAACTACATTCCCAACGTTTGAATATATGGTTCGCTTTTAGTGGTAAAAACATTTTTGTCAGTAGCAACCCATGGATACATAACGGATAAGCATCGATGCTCCTTCTTAATCAAAGCTATGTAGCTGACTGTGTTGCAATAACTGCTGAGCCTACTTTTCGATATTTATCGTGGCTTGTGCTTCGGCCGCGGGTCCATTGTCAACAATAGATTCATAGACAAAAGGCTTGTTAATCAAACCAGCATCAGCGAGCCCCTGTTGCCAGCGATCAAATCCTCCACGATCCACAGAAGTAGATGTCCACATCTTATTACGGCGAAAGTCATTGGTCACGCTGACAGCGACATCAACTGGAACATTAGGAAAAAGCTCTGCGAGTTCGCCGCGGAATGACTCTGCGTCGTGCTCAAGCACCCAGTCTATTCCCATGGATAAACCAATGCAAAAGCGCTTCTGTACATCCAAAACTTCTGGGCTGATGGTTGCGGTCTCCCGATAATACACGCTCCAAGGGATGTTGTCCTGCGCAACCATCTCCATGGCGATCGAGACATTGAGATTTTGCTCAACCATAGCCAGGGCAGAGAGGTTGTCCGTAATAAAGTAGTCACCCATACCACCTTGGAACAAATTACCCAACATTATTCCATCAAGATCCTGGACATAGTCCACTGCTCTCGCATCAATGTTATTCTCCCGGAGCAGCATCTTGAAAAAGAGACCAACACTGGCCCCTCCACCTGACTTCATCAGAACTGTACTCTTCGCCATATCAGTCAGCTTGAACCCTTCACTGCTACCACGTTTGAGTACGGCAAGTGGACAGCGATTGGCAATCTGCGCGAAAACAGTGTAGTGCTCGACCCTGTCGCGGTACATGGATGGCACCCATATGCCACCAAGTGCCATATCGGCTATGCCATTGGCGAGAGCATCGAGTACGCCGTCCCAAGGAGTAGGAATATTCACAGTCACATCTAGTCCTTGCTCCCGAAAGAACCCATGACGGAGAGCAATATATTCAGGAAGGTAATTGAGGTTGTAGCCAGTGGCGGTAAGATGAAACGGTTGCAAGGCTGGTATTTTCTGGGTTCCAGAAGCTATTTCAAGAGTCTGTGTGATGGCCATTGTGTAGAATAATTGTTCCTGAACAAATACTTGCTTTGGGAGAAGGTGCTAAATAAGTAGAAGCTGATGATTGTTAGAACGGCAGGAGTTTAAGAAAGATTGCACGCCAGACAGAGTTTTATCCGTTATTGTAAGATCGATATAGCTGGGAAACAGTGGTTTTCATCATCTAAGTACCTTCATTCAACAAGTCATTTCTCCGTCATTCTACAGTCATCAGATATCTGACGAACATCGGTCGGAAAATCCCGAAGATTAAAGATTCACGTGACACGAATTTGCTATTGCTATCGCTATCTAAGAACTGATGTCGGAAGATTCCATCCACCTTATTTCCGAGAATCCTAACACTTTAAAGACATCTCCTACGTAAATCTCATGAACCGTTATCTTGTCAGCCGTAGATCTGTGTTCCGATCTACATAGCGGCTTAGATGTCTGGTTGAGGGTTCGGAACTTCTAGTGACCATAAACTTGAAACGTGATATGATTCCCTTTTTTGTTTGATGAGGACTTGGCCGTGGTCGGTATTTTATAAAAGCAAGCCCGTCTTATTCTGGTAAGTTGTTTGAGCCACCAATACAAGCTTATAGTCATTACTTTATCTTCTCTTAAACTTCCATAATTATTGTAGTCCAGTTATTACCTGCCACCATGAACTTTCAGTCCTATGATAGTGAGACTCCTGATGATATCAGGATTGCCACTGTAAGTTGATTTTCGCTCCAGCTCTATTTGTAGGTCACATAAGTAACAATGGCATTGCAGGGTCTTCATCTTGTCACAGAAAGTACCCCTAATGGCCAGAAAGTCCAGATATTTCTTGAGGAATTAGCAGAAGAATACGACACGAAATGGACAACTACTCTTATGTTAGTGTTCCAGGTTTCACAAACAAGATATATATTTGATAATAATACGGCCATTATGAAGTGACACTGCGACAAACGAGCAGAAGAAAGATTGGTTTCTCCGTCTCGATCCAAATGGTAAGCCAAAGCCTGTCTTTTCACGCTGAGAAATTTTGACTTTGGTTAGGTCGAATCCCAATTCTTATTGACAATACCCAATCTCCTCCATTCCCGATAATGGAAACTTCGGCGGAACTCCTCTACCTCTTAAAGTTTGATAAGATGTTTCGTTTTGGATTTCAAAATGAACTCGAGCACAGTGAGCTCCTACAATGGCTGATTTTCTGGCATGGTAGCGGTGCTCCATATCAAGGAAATCTCAGTTTCTTTCGACGCGCGCAAGAACAGAGTCAATGTAAGTTGTAGCATGCTTTAGTTTCTACTCCCCTGTAGAGAACCTAATAAAGAACACTGATAGGACCTTCATAAGTAGTTGCAATCGATCGATTCCGAAAGGAGACATATCGAGTATTTGGCGTCCTCGAAATTCAGCTATCTGGTAAGTATACCGGCCACCCAAAAGACTATCTTGTAGGAAAGGGCAAAGGGAAATATTCAGTAGCCGATATCGGAACTTGGCCGTGGGTAAAAAATTGGCCCGGTAGTGGATACACGGCTAAAGAGATGGTGAAATATCCATATCTACTCAAATGGATACAGAGGGTTGCGGAAAGACCAGCGGTCCAGAGAGGGATTAGCGAGAAGTACAAGCTATGATAAAGTTGCTATAACATAGACTTAGTTTACATGTAAGCATCGACTTGAAGCCGGATCACCTCGCAACGGTCTATCATAGTGGTAGGAGTGATCCTGAGCTATATATTGATTATAGGGACTTTGATTGTTTTTCCAACTACCGAATGAATTTTATCAGCTTATTTCCGCAATTATCAGCGAGTGAAGATCTTGGGATTAAGCTTTGTCGAAGCTCCTATACTTGTACAGTAAATACGGACGTTGATTGGCATGTCTCACGTGACCATTATTCGAAGAGACATATAAGACGACAGTTCCCATCACAAACTGGCTTACTTTGACAGTAGCACCCATCGACGGAAGATCAAACTCGTCAGTCTGCGTTTTAAAGGGTCTTTTCATTGATTGATATAATAACGAGTAGTTAGCATCGTTTACAATCCCATTTAAAACGAACTTTGTAGCACGTTGAGAGTTGAGTTCATAACTCTTGATCTTGATCTTGGTTAATGGTATAATTCAAACTTGAGTCGGTTTTTGTTACATCTGTGATAGAACCAATGAATGGATTGTAATCTTCAGGATTTGTGCTAGAATTATGGCTGATAGATGGTGACTGAGGAGTTGCAATTTTCTTGCAAGATAGTGTTATTTTTGACATCTTTCCGAATTCTAGATAAAGCTGAGGTGAAGAAAGAAGGGCTGTGTGACAGGATCAGGAGAAGATTGGATTGAAAACTCTCTAATTTATGTTTCTGTTTGGGAATACCATGTTCAGAAGATGACTAGTATATATCTGAAGAGAAGCATTGAAGTTGCGTGTAACGTTGTACCTACGGGTAGCTAGCTAGAGTGCCACACTTCCGTTATTTGGAACTATTATACGCTTGATGATTAGCTTCGGGTTTACAGCTTCATTCGGTTTTGAGGATTCACGGTGTACTAAAATGAATTGCCTCCTAATTAATCCTCAAATAAGATGAGTCTCCACGCTGTGAGGCATCTTCAATCATCTCAGTGGATATCCAAGTCTACGGGGCACACCAGATTGTTTTCAAGTTCGTATCATAACTTTTCAGCACCCCTCTAAAAATAAAATCAAGACATCGAAATATTTAGAGTTAGCCTAGCGATAGAATCGGCAAAGGATGTTTTTGATGTGATTTCAGAGAGCGTAGAACATGAGATCAAGACAGTAAGAGCAGCAGAGCCTCTAGCCAGATAGACAGGTATGAAACATTAGAGCTAGCAAGTGAACTTTCTAAGACAAGTCGGAGCAACTACCGATCATAGACAAAGACTGTCAATACTTCTAGATGAGCGAGCTGGAACTCTCTCGGAAACCTACAATGCGAGCCATCAAAGTTTAAAACAACACGAACAAAAGGTGGTTTGACTTTATGGCCAAGTCTGTCGCCAGTACAATGGGAAACCGGATAACAGCAACGGCAGTGCACCAGTTGGATCACACGGTCGTAAATGCACCCCATGTAAGCTTCAAGCCTTTTGATAGCTCTGGTTTGCCCTTATGTGAGATTTTGCAGCACGTTCTCTGGCATGGAGATGTGGAACTTGCCCAATCTTAATTGATGCATATTCATTTCTTATGTAAACAAAAACAATCTGGTTGACCTATTAAATACAAATTCAAGAAACTTTGTGACGGAGGCCTCGCGCTCGAGAGGGTACGTAGCCCCATCGCCAAGGGACAATCTGCCATAAGCAGCACTAGCGCTGTCAGCCCTAGAGCTTGTGATAACAAGATTTCCGCATTTACATGGGGTTCCAGGGAAATAATAAAGACAAAAGCACCTTAAAATATGGATGCATACTTCCACAGTCAAATGAACATCTTACCAATATCCTTCAGCATACTCAACATAAGTGTAAAGTTCAAGGACTAACAGGCATGCTAAAGTATTCTTTGCTCCTCCTCTGGCTTACATTCAATCGCAGAGAACTTGCAAAAGATTTCAACATTTATAAAAGCTGCTAACTGCGTTACATCCTGTCAAGGATCTCTACTCACCATGGGGACAAAAGGAGAGGTTCCTCTGCGTATACGTGTAATAAGATTTCTTGAATTCTGATAAGTCTAAAGAAGGAAGCTCTCCATAAGGAGAGATCTAAGTATAGCTAACCAATGGGGATGTGGTGCCTAAGGCCACAACACATACATATTATAATTAGAAAACAGCTAGCTAGCATATTTAGCTATCGTTTTGGAACGGAACTGGTCTCTTGAAGCCAACTACGAAAATCCTGGAGCTCTGGCATTCTGTTTCTCAATGCCAAAATATTAGTTCCAAACCCTTCTTCTTCAAACCAGGCAAACATCGAACCCATCTCCTTGAACATACTTTTCATTCCACTTCCAACAGTGCCGAAAGTTACTGGAATATCATATCCAAAAGTCTCTTTACATACTTTGCTTGAGCAAAAGTTGACTCATCCCCCGCCAGCGAAACTGCTCTACCTTCATATAAATCTGGATCACTGAATACTAGGCCAGCGAAGACGCCTATATCGTGAGTCGACACTAATTGTAAAGGCTTGTCTCCAAGTCCGCGCCACATACTTGCGAATAACTTTCCGGTGAAGTCCGGAGTCAGATTGTCCATATAGACTACAGGCCGCAAAAATGTCCACCCCATCTGTGTTCCAGCGGCTTGATCTTTTAAAAATATCTCAATTCGATGCTTGCTCGAGAAATGCGGAACGTTCGTGGGGTTTGAGTCAGTCAGTCCGTCGCCCCACGGTCTACTGAGGCGAAAATAAGATGCTTCACTCCAGCCTTGACGGCTTCGGTAATCATTGGCACTCCTTGTACATCCTCCCTATCCTCTTTGCCAATGCCATAAGAGAAGGCAGTAAGTAGGAAAACGCCATCGATCGACTTATTGGTTGAGAAAATTGCGGCAGGGGAAGATGGGTTGCCCTGAACTACAGTCACATTGCGTTTCAGCGCAAGGGCTTTGGCTTTAGGAGACTTGGCGTTGCGTGTCAGGGCAAAGATCTCGCCAGGCCATGATATTGCAAGCAGTGCGTCGATTACGGCCCCTCCTTGCAGACCGGTTGCGCCCGTGATAAGGAGCTTTCGCGATGGCATCCTGTGTTGGTTCAATGGCTTCTTTGTCGCAGGGTCTAGATTATCCGATTGCCACTAAGATAGAAAAGATAGTTTATATTTAACTATGGGTTTTTCCACCATCGACGACAATATATATACGTACTAAATGCCAAAGTGGCGCTAATAAGATGTATCAACTATTGGATTCTCCCTCAAGCCACCAAGCCACAAAAATGTTTATTACGCCGTCCCGACTCCACGACGCCACCACTTCACAACCCTAACCCTTCAGATATAACTCCCCAAAAACCATTGGCTTCCATGTTGTCTCCTCCGATCGTACGGCCCAATAATTATTCCGGATGAAGGTGAAGAATTGCTCCAGCGGATCTTTCGTGTTTGTATCAGTAATGCTGACATATTCATGATTTCAATCCATTAATTTTAAGACTACAAGGATGGCGGGGGAGTATTGTCCGGCGTACCGCATTTCCAATCTAGTGAACCATCACACTTAGAAGAGAAAGCTTAGTCTTTCCGCCTGATCCAAGCTTGAATTCCAAGCAGGTATTAACAGCACTTATGGAAAAGAAGTGGTGCTTAATTATCACTTCTCTCTTTGAAATTTATATGAGTGGTTAAAAATCAAATAAATTTCCGACTAAACCACCTATATCTGCACATGGATTTCATTCTCCCACTTGCAACAGCTGCTTCTCGTAAAACGCTTCCCCTCCAAGGAATGGTTTTGATAAAATATTTATGCCTGCCATGCTATAACTATATTTAGGTCCCTATTCTTTCACAGAAAGATCACATTAGCTTACACGGACGCTGTATAGTCTTATGCTATTGAATCCACATATTTGAACAGGTAGAGTAAGGTGCAGCTTAGGATCACCTGACCGTCCCTCTGACAGTCCCCCTATACGTATGGTATGTGTTGGTTCAAAGTATTGAGATGATAGATATTATTCACCTCTTCTACTCGCAATTTACTTGTCAGTCGGGTAGTTTATACCATTTTAAGAATAAAGTTAAATTCTCAACATCGCAGAAGTCGATATTTTTGGGTGTCTGCTTCGAGGGCTGCTGTCAAAGCGCCTAGGCCTCGTCAGAGGTGCATGCTTCGTAGGATAACTTGTTTCTTCCCGCATATTATCTCACCATTCGTTTCAACGGCAATTGATGCTTCGATGTTTCACTATGTTATAGATCCCTGTAATTCGCAAAGTTACTGCGCATGGGGCTGTTGTTTATCACTCAAATTCACCCACATGCTAAATAGCAACAGAACTTCCACTCACAGACAGGAATTGTGTTACCGAGGATGAATTATGCGACCATAGATAACTAGCAGACTGATGGTAGAGACTGTTCGAGGTGTGTTTGGTCGTTGTCATATGAAACAGTTCCGGCAAACCTACGACTAGTGATTCCGTAACATGTTTTGCGAGCTCTGACAGTGGCTAAGTGCCGAGCGCTGGCCTTCAACCCCCATTATCGCTTGTCAAATACAAAGCGCTGCAAAGCCTAGGGACTATACTATCAGGAATCACAAACGGGCATATATTTAGATTTTTGCAGTCACGAAAGATTTGCCTTAACATAGAGCGTATATTAGTCATGTAGCTACGACATACGTTTCTTGAACAGCAAATGAAGTACTAAACAATGAGCTCGGCAGCGAGGATCTCCTGAGAAACTTAGTTCATAACAAGTTACATCTATGCGCGCCATTTTTGAATCTGCTGGAAGTTGTTGGTGCGCCTTCTTTTGAAGAAGGCGCAGTGTTTGCTCCGTGTGAGCTTCTTGCCCTATAATGTAGTACATAGGACTTAAACCCTTGTTGATAGTACCCCCAGATTCGACCAAATACCACACAGTAGAGGGAAACCTTCCAATACTGTTTCATTTTGTTTCGATTTAAAAACAAGCTTCTAATCGGGGGACCAGTCGCATTCGGGAACGATCAAGAACCGGCAACAGAAAGACATAAACCATGGAAAGTTTTATGGCTGAACAGGTAACTTAGCACTTCTCCATGTGATAGTTAGCTACTCATGTCCACCACAATGCCGCTGGTGGACTTTTCAGCAAACGCCCTTAAACAACTGTCATAAAGGGGCGATCTTCGTCCCTTTTCTCCTTCCGAATTTCAAAGCATGAAAAGAATTCTCCACCCAAACTGTCAGCTTTCAACCTCAAAAATTTAAAGACTAGCTTCGCCGACCTGCTAAAATGTATTTCATCAATGTTTGTTCCCTCGCACTGCTTGGCTTTTTTGCTACTGCTTCAGCAGCTCCAACACCTCCAGCGCCTCTAGCAACTCCCACGAACCCTTTAGATAGCCATGACATAATTGCGAATACTTTGGCGGCAAGGTCTTTGATTCACAGACTGGCTTATAGAGATCTTACTGGAATTGCACTAGGGGCTTCCATCTTTCCGCAAAAAGCAGAAGGAGATGCGCCTTACAGTAACACGGAAGCAACACTCAAAGCTGCGATCAAGATGCCCGCCTCCTTTACATTTGGGAAAAAGATGCCGGTTATCTTAGGCCCAGGAACAGGGGCTACAGGAACATCATCCTTCAGCGGTAACTTCTTGAAGCAACTCATGAACAGTTCGACCTTTGATCCCGTTGCCCTCGACATCCCCGACAATTTGCTGAATGACATCCAGTCCAACGCTGAGTTCTATTCATACTCAATCAATTATATATCTGCGGTATCAAATAACGCAAATGTTAGCGTTATAACCTGGTCCCAAGGATCTATGAACATGCAATGGGCTATGAAATACTGGCCATCTACTCGTGCGGTAGTCAGTGACTTCATTCCAGTGTCTCCAGATCTTAAAGGTAGCACTATCATCAATTTTACTGGCGGAATTGGCGATGCATTCCAGGCTATTGCTCCCGTTCCACAGGCTCTCAGTCAGCAAAAGGATGACTCAAACTACGTCAAAACTCTTAACGCGAATGGAGGTGACTCAGCCTTCGTCCCCACAACGGCGGTCTTCAGCTCTAGCGACGAGATCGTAAAGCCCCAAGTCGACAACGTCAAAGGTTCTGGTTTCTTCCTTGATGCGCGCAATGTCGGGGTCAGTAATACCTTGGTTCAGGCAGCTTGTCCTAACCAGCCTGCTGGTAAAGATTTTAGCCATGCAGGCATGCTTTACAGTCCTGTGACCTTTGCTCTTGCCATGGACGCCTTGAGTAACCCTGGCCCGGGAGACTTGACCAGGCTTGATATGGCGACTGTCTGTGGAGCATCGGTGTCACCCGGACTCAGCAAAGCCGATAAAAAGGCAACTGACGGACTCATTGCGGCGGCAGCGGCAAATGTTATAACCTACACTGTTTCTGGAAAAGCAATTGTAGGGGAGCCAGGTATTAAACAGTACGCCGCGAAGGATGCGCCACCCAAAGCCAAAATATCAACATAATTGTAACCTTCCGTGGAACAACTTACTGAGTATTGCCAACTTTGTGTGTTCGGTTTAGGAAACAAGGGTGTTAGAGGGGCAATATTAAGATTTTAAATCAGTGGTTGCAATAGTAGTAATGGCAGTCGTAGTAATCGCGGTTGGATTTCTTCTTTGGTGTATCTAAAGGCAGGCCTCTACGAAACCAGATATCATGGTGGAGCTTTTACTGATCAATTTTCAATGACAAGCTCTTTTCTTCGTCGCTAGTGAATGAATATATGTGAGATCATCAATGTTACAAGTTTGCTAGGTACAACCAAAAAGCTTCAGAGTTCTTATCGTCCTGCTGATTGACCGCCGATTACGAGCTACCTTGTGTCGTTCTATCATACGTGTGGGGCAGTCGAGAAAATAAGATAGAGATTAATTTCAATATCACAGAATAAGGGTCACCGCGAATCTATTTGCAACATCTGATCATCTACTCTGTTCTAGTAGTAAAGATTTTTCGACTTGGAAAGCTGATGAATATCACAAACAGATGTTATATTATGTGCAGTAGTACGGTGAAGTAGCTTTCTGTATTAGACTTCAGACAAAATCCGAACTGCTTTACCAATATTACTAATTTAAAGGATTAAATTTGGAGAGAGAATTTGTTTGAAAAAGAGGAGCGATCCACGGATAACAGTAACTGTAATTTGGTCACTGAGATAAAAGGAGCGGATGAACATTTATTATACAATAATATGGATTTCTATGTACAGATCAAAGTACCACAGCACATAGCTTTCTTGTATACAACTTCAACCTTTTCATTTGTATCAAAAGTATCTTTTCCCTACTGTACAATAGGTGCGTAGAAGTGAAAGCGATTGTTAGGATCGTACTTGGCCTTCACAGCACGAAGTTTATCCAGGCGCCATTTCTCATGTCCGTAGATTTCCTCGACGCTCTCGTCACCAAAGGCATAGTTCACATATGCATTGAATGGAGTCGACCTTTGACCTTCGATAAGCAGCCTCCTGATCTCCTTTCCAGCGGTAATAGCAATCTTGTCAAGAGTAGAATCAGCATAGATGAAAACTGCCGATCTGCATTCATCATGTCAGTCAACCTCAAATCCTTTTTCCAATTCCTTTATCGGGATCTTTTTCCCAGGGCGAGGACTCACAAATGTAGAACATTATGTCTGTCAGGATATGCTGTACTATCTGCAGGCACGTTCACCACGCCTTTAGCGGCATACCCATCAGCTAGAAATAGCGAATTCTCCATTCCGGGAACTTTCGTGGCTGTATTAAAGACATCGAATGCTGCCTTAGTGGCAGTCACATTGTACTTTCTTGCGTTAACAGTAAAGCGTGGACTCCTGTTGCCAAGTTTCTGGCAAGGGAACTGGTCGATACCCTGCTCCGTAAGTCCAGAAAGTTGGGTAAAGTCAGCCGGAACAATAGTAGAAGCGACAGGTGCCAATGCGGCAAACTCGCTCGTGTATCGCGACGCTTCCTTTATGGTCCCCTCGAAGATAACTTCAATCTGAATTACTGCCTGCTATTCGTTAGTAATCTGATGCGACGGAGAGTCACTAGGCAGATGTATAAATACGTTATTGGGATCAATATCTGCAGATTGAAAGAAGTTGGACCAAATGAGCAATCCTGCTGGTTGTTTACCGTCGGCCGTGAACTTATTAACCAGCTCAAAAACGGGCCTGAACTGGTTCTCGGTGTAGAAGAAGGTACCTACCGTCCAGATGTTGCTTTTTGGAACATCATAGACTTTGTATTTTACTGAGGTTACTATCCCAAAGTTGTGTCCAGCACCACGCAGTGCCCAGTACCTAGGAGACCATTAGCAAGCTGCAGGGAAACCAGAGGCTTAAGAATGGGCTAATTAGTTACTTATAAAAGTTAGCTAAAATTCCTAAGAGCATTTGATATTTGGAGGTTCGGAATTTGCTTTACGTGACCTCACAATACGTACCAGATCAGAATTTGAATTCTTAGATGCAGTGAGCAATGAGCCATCTGCAACAACCACCTGAGCTTCGACTATCTGATCCAAGGAAAGCCCATATTTGCCTTCCAGCCAACCCTGACCTCCTCCAAGAGTAGGCCCCAGTAAAGAAAGGCATTCGCACGTTCCGGTTACTTCATAGTAGATTAGTCGCGTAAACCCTAACCCTCGGGACGGCCACGGAAGAACGGCGACACTTACCTGTCTGTTTCCCTTGCCTCCATAGAGTATCTGTAAGGTCCTTGCTGATAACACCGCCCCCGATATTGGCAGTGCAGCCATCTTTTTCCAGCGTGATAGAGTTGAGTTTTCGCATATAGATATCAACTCCGTAGTCCAGTGCTCCGAGCGAGGAAATTGACCCATGAGTGCCGCCTGTTGCTAGAAATGGAAGCTTAAAAAGGTTTGCATATTTGACCTTAGTGGTTATTGTTAGTTTTGGCTAATTGGCAGGGTAGCCTGCGTAGTCATATCTCGCACCGTTTCTTGTACATCATTCGCAGTAGCCACCTCAACTGCTATAGAGAATGTAGGAGCTTGATACTCTGACCAGCGCTGGGTGGTATTGGTGAAGTTTGGCGAGCGGGGTAGATATATCGAGGCTCCTGGAGACAACGCTGCACCAAGGATTTTGGCGAATTGAGTTGCAGTTCCCGCAGAAACGCTAGCTGAATAAACACCAGACAAGCTAGTCAAGATGGTACAAAGAGCTATTAGTGTGCTACATGGTTGATGTGCAATTAGCTGCTAGGAGGACATTCACATGGTCAGCTCTCGAATACATGTAACAGGCGTTCTTTTCTCTAGAGGTGGTTGACTTACAACCATGATGACAAATATTCTAAGGCCAACGAAAATATAAGAAGAGAGCTTAGATAGAGCTTGCGAGTGACCCTCACTGTCGTCTTTGGGGAAGTATAAGTACCTAATTAATCACTCGCAGATCCAACAAAATATTGGCGAAATCAGAACGCGTCAAATCACCGATCAAGCCACAGATCCGAGATCCTTATGCGGCTTGACATTAAGCGTAGGTAATAACATCTGAATGGAGGTACATATCACGGGCTTAGCCCTGGATTGAGCTTTATAACCCCCACGGGGATAGAACCGAGCCAATCAATTACAGTCGGGAAACAACAAGCGATGACCATGATTATATGAATGGTAATTTTAGCAGCCAGTGGATATCAATGCAGCCGACAATACGATAAGCGCTTTGCCGTACCTTCCAGCATTGTTGGAAATGAGAAAGCATTCCGCAGCCGAGAATTGACTCTAAGCAGGTGAGTAACAAGAACCATCTACTACTTACAGAGTACGCAACGCCACGTATCAAACAGCAATTCAATGGAACATAAACCTGGTAAGTTCAAACAAGTTTCATCTTCTAAATTAAAGTCTTCAGGCAAACAGGAGACAATGAGGTAAGTAATCGGAAGATTCTCGAGAGTAATGGAGAGAATCAAGCTTGAATGATGGGTTGGCAAATGGGCAAATTAAGTCCGCGGCATGACCAGAAACGCATAACCGGGGTATTTAAATTACATTTGGACCCGGTGGTTTGGTTGATTTCAGCCAATATTTAGATGCCCAGTCTAAGCTAAGACCTAGCCCCAGCTTCTCCCCAGTTCCTTGCAGGTTCGCCTCCCCGCACATTTCAATATCTTAACCTATTGCCTCATCTCGAATCCTCCAGCTAGCACATCTCAGTCGGACTAGCCTATATTCTCAAGTTGCCATATTGTGAAATCTGGAGCTTTTCTAAATGCTGAGGAGCTTCTCGAACGGTCGATTGATGGCCCCCACCTGTGATGAATATATCAACCATGCTATGAGAAGTTCGGCTCTATGGGAGGCTCCTTAAGGTGTCTAGTAAGGTCAATAGTAACCCAGTCTTACCTTGTGTTTATTTGCACAGAGCAATGGTAAATAGATCGTTGTAGTGAATGCTCCTTGGTGATCGAGAATCAAGGACACTTTTAGAAATACAACGGCTTTCAAAACACCAACGGTTCCCACTTGTAGGCCATTGAATATCCTTGTTCAAGATTCAGTGAATACTCTCTACTTTTTGTATAATCTTTAATACAGTACATTTATAGTGGATATTAGAATACGTGATATCTAAGTGAAGATGGTTGATTACCGTATTATACACTATCGCGTGTCATCTTCTCTGACTGTATCAATCAAACATTTTGCTACTAGCGTCCTTAATCATGCGACGTAATAACTTCCACGGCAGCTTTGCTGGTAAACGGGGGCCACAATTTTCAGAAAGTGTTGAAGAAGATAATTATTTTATTTATAATGGCATTACTGATTTTCATACCTAGACTGATGAGACATTGGTCTTCTATTACGCTCTTACATTGCCCTCCTTGCGAAACCCCTCCCGTAGGCCCAATACGGACCTGTACTAATCTAGGTCATAAATCTTTCTATCCTTATTAAACACTGTAATTTTTATAATGTATGCTAATAATGCTATACTAGCTTTGTAAGGATCTGTGACAGACATAGTAGCGGCACGATTTCTTTTCCCGTAGTGGTTGAATAGGAAAGCCTGGCGATGTATGATATATTTCTCTACATGATCCACATGGAGGACTGACTAAGTAAAATAGAAAATAAGAAGTCAATACTAACATAAGTACAGTAAGCAGCAAATTTTGTTCGTCTCTATTCTTTACCCTGTTTGTTAATAAGGAGCTATACATTCTATTTTTTGGCTAACCGATGTTTGTGGTTAGTTGTGTGAGCTGTTTAGTGCTTTGACCAAAGGAAGCCCAAAATTTTGTGGTAAAGGTTGTAGAATATTGCCGTTGTTACTTTTCCATCCATAGACAATGAGTCGCTCACCCATTAGTCTTGTTGCTAGCTACCAAACCCCAGGAATTCCCACTCCAGCAAAGGGACAAGACTTGATAAATGTAAAATTCTTCAGACAAGAGCTTTTGAAGTGCAAATGATCATTAGTATTAGTCAGTGAAGAATAGATTTGCGACCTTCAATCTACGCCTTACAATTTTGAAGATATAGCAAATCACATTAGCTGTTGCCGTTTTCTTAACACTGCGAAGCCCAAGTACTTTATCGCCCTTCAATGATATATTCAAAATATGTTAATGTGTTCAGGTAGCGTGAAAATTAAGTGATATTTTATTGCTACTTGTGTATAATTGCTGATACGTATGATAGGCATGAGCGTTCCCAAGAAATTTTGAGTAACAGGGTGCACTGGAAGAAGAAATAAATACACTTCTAAGCAAAGCTGTTATATTAAATAGAACCATAAAAGATGCACTTGGTGGTTTAACTTGTAATTCATCATATAGTTTGCTACGCCTTTACCCTTCCTAGGCTCACTAGTGTTCTGAGCCAAAGTTACAAAATGGCACAGCTGAAAGGAGCATTGGGCGTTGCAAGATGTTTGAGAAGTTGAAGTTGTATAACGAATGACCTATCAGTCCAACTAATTATGCCAAGCACCAAGTGCAATCCCTTGAGCAACCTTTTCAGATTTCACTCTCAATGAAACCCACAACCACCGTATCTCATTGGGTGTCAGTGGGAATAAGTAAGCAAGGCTGTTTACGCACTTAAATTGCAATATATTCCTTGCACGTTTCTAGAGCCGCCCTGAATTCTTTGCCAAGTCTGGATGTTTGACCAGATAAATTTAGCGAGCGAGAATGTTGATGTTAAAGCGGCATTGTAACAAATCTTCAGCCCTCGGCGAGATGCACATCGACCCCATCACTCTAGTGACGCCACCAACCCTTATCAACACAATGGTTTGCGCTTAGTCGTTCATTGGATCTCTCGGAAGAGTTGCCCCGGTATAATAACCAACAATGGGTAGTAATTACAATTATTTTCCTGGTCAGCTACTTTAACTTGGTATTTCGATACACCTGTATTGTTTTCTTACGAGTTACTTCTATCCGAAAAAAACTATGATAGGCAGGGTAACCCCAAGATGGCATATTTGGACAGCCTTTTTGTTTTTGCTTGTTACGGTGTGTTTCTTGCGAAAATTTGAGGTTAAAAGGTCCCGAATAGCTAAAGTGAGTATATGCTTGATAGAATGGATTCATGATTGAAGTTTGCTGATCTTCTTAAGATCCATGCCCCATTTCCACCAGCTGAAATAGGAAAATCGGACAGGCCGTTAATTCTGTACAGCTACTTTGAGGCCAAGAATGCTCAAGTGAATTTGAAATTCTTCATAAAGCATGGACTTCATGCGCAAGCAGACTTTATCTTTATCTTAAATGGAGAAAATGAGGCCGAAAATATGATTCCGAAAGAGCCTAATATCCGGTACAGCACTTTCATTGCGAGCTAGCATTCTCTTTTACTTCCCAGCGATTAACCTTGAACATTCTGACTTTTAATAGGTATGTTAAGCGCGAAAATAAATGCTATGATTTAGGTGCCTATGCAGAGATTCTTCTGAAGGACAGCCTGTATAAGAGATATAAAAAGTTCATTATGCTGAACGCGAGTCTGCGTGGGCCTTTTCTACCATACTGGTCAAAATCTTGTTGGAGTGACATGTATTTAGAGAGAGTTACGGACGAAGTTAAGGTTCGTCCCTCAGTCCCCTCCTGAAACTTGAACAAAAAACTAAAGCTTTAACATAGATGGTGGGAATGTCTGCAAACTGCTGGCCACTTGTACACGTTCAAACACCAATTGTAGCCACGGATAGTATCGGAATCAAAATCCTCCTATTTCCTCCAGAAGCCGCGGCTGCTGAATTAAACAAAATACCAAAGTACAAAGACAATGGAATGTGGCCTCCATACCCAGGAATCAATGAATGTTTTAGCAAATACGAGTCTGCAGTCGCCATGGAGATTGGATCAAGTGCGCTGATAATTGCTGCTGGATACAAACTAGATGTGATGTTAAGCTCTTATCACAGTAGCGAACTTGTGGTCTGCGGTGATAATCGTCCAGATTTCATGCGTATGGGTACATACTATGGGATCAGTTACCATCCATTCGAAACAATTTTCTTCAAGACGACTAGAGCGCATGATGCGAAAGTTTTAGACCGATATACTGAATGGGCGGATGGGAGAAATTATAGCAGTTATGAATTTTGTAAGGGTTAAAGCTAAACAGGTTATATTGTATTATAGAAGACATAGCAAAGGATATTTGGCGCAGACTAGACATCGAAGTTTTTTCTTTCCCATTTTTCTAAGTTTTCGAGCTATTTGATTCCTAATCAAGTTGTCACTTATTGCTTAATTACATCTTAACTTGTATGCTAGAAACTGTTAGAACCTTATGTAATGACACTAGGTATCATCATGTCTCTGGCCACTAGGGAAATATCTTGCTGCTTGAAAATGATTACAGTGATGCTTAAAGCTATACGACACATTAATATGCGTTTGTTAGGACCTATAGGTGAGGAATGTTACCACTGAGCTACTCCAAGCAAAAAGACATCTCTGCATCGTATTATTGCATCACCGATTGACTGATATGGGTTGAATTTTTCGGTAGCTCAGAGACAAGTTGAGGTACCAATTTACTCAAAAAATTCAAAATGTGAAGATGGAGCAAGGCGATAAATGTTGTAACTAGCCTGAAATGGCAATGGTTATTTGACTATTTCATGCGTTCTATTTAAGCTTCAAATGGTATATCAACACAACACCGCACGTATTTAAGACAATCAAGGATTACCGCCGAATACAATGAGCACGTACGTGAGTATGTATGTATAGTGGTACTCCAAATTTGAAATGAATCGACAAAGCTTTGGCAGAAATTACAACATTCATAGATATCTATTCTAATGTCTATTTTTTAATCATTCTTCTCCTTGTCATTTTTTCCACATTTAGGTTATTAGCTAGAGAATTAAAGCATCCATCAAACTTCAGCTCAAGATTGCACAGTATTAATACCTAGCTTGTTCGAAGGGCACGTTCTCAAATGCAGCCTTGAAAAACTCAATGCAATTTTTAAATTAGTTATATACGTCATTTATTAATGAAAATGTAGTTAGCAAGCTTCTATTTGACTAATACTGGCCCGGGTCGCTAGATGAAGGATTGATATTGCTGTGAGCACAACTTTTCAAAACCACTAACTCTCCAATAGTTGCAGGATACACTTTTTAGGATATTCGTAGGCAAACTTTCATCACAGCAGCGAGCTCAGTAATTGGCAGTGGAAAATACATCACAGTAGACAGGCCTGGTTTGGAAATTTTTCATATTTGCACAATGAATATCTTTGAATTGGATGCGATCAACACCATTCCACGCACCGCATTTTATAAAGCTGATTAAACAGCTTTCTGGCCATTAATGTGTAATGTCACTTACGTCTACAACGAACAAAATTCCTTTCCTGTCGCTAAACACAAAGCTATCGTCGTGCAATCCTAAAAGTTCATAAACTTGTACCCATTTCACTCACAATCATCGGTGACCATAAATGGTCATTTTGCGACTAGAGCGAGAACTCTGTAGTAAACCTTACAAGCGACGAGCCAGTACACAACTACGAGGAAAGGTCATTTATTTTTCATTTGGCAATTTCATCTGGAAGTTAGTGAAGATCTATATCTCACAGCCTTAGCCGTTATCAGGCCCAAATTCGAATTTAGTATGGCATAGCTTAAAAGTTATCAAACGCTAAAACTCGCCACGTCCTCCTGTTTTCAACGACGAACTGCTACATATGGGAGGTCTTGCAATGTTTCCAGTTTTCTCCCTCTATGTTTTCCATAGCTTGCTCGACAATAAGAGGTCAATTGTTCAGGATCGTGAACCAGGTTGGGAACAGAGAAGTAATAATGTGGATGTGATATGAGCTCCTTGAGTTTAATAATGAAGTCAGATTTGTTTGTAAAAGTTGTTGAGCGTGCATCATCACCAGTGCCTATGGTAACGGTGATTTCAGGAAGACAATTTTCTTTTTCAGTCGTTTTGCAAAAGTACCACGGCGTAGCTTTTGACTCCGCGCTGTGATCTGAGGTAGGTTTGATGGAAATTCTGTTGCATCCTTCTTGGGCTAAGAACAGCCCAGGGGTGAGAGTTTGCTTCTGGTGTTGTAGGTCTGAGTTAGTGGCAGTATCAGACGGAAATACGAGTGAGTGACAGCTAATGAAATCGGTAGGCAACATATTGTTGGCGAGATTCCCTTGAGTGGCTTTTGACAAGGCGTCATCAGTCTGTAGAGTATCAGCTGCTGGAAGACTTGATATGAAAAAAATTCCCGGGTCCAGGCTAGAGCTTCCTTGCCAGGAAAAGGAGAGGATATCAGTATTTCCCACAGCATTATCGTACATATAGCTGGGATCATGTATCATCATATCAGTCGTGTCAGCTAGTGGGATGTTGAGTGGCAAGTTCCAGCTTGTATCGTTGGTATGCTGTAGACCCATATCTGCTGTAAAAGGCAGCGGGGAGTAATCATCCCATACAGTATCTTTGCCTGGAAAGGCATGGTCAGGGAAGCTTGTTGGTGTGCCAATAGCTAAAGTCTCGCTCTGAAAAATATCAGGTTCTAAGTTGGGCATAGAAAATGTTGGCTTCAACGACTGATCGTTTCCTTGAGTACGAGGATTTCCGAGTCGTTGTTTGTTGCTCGGACATGTATCAGGGTCACACTTTAGGTATTAGATAGGAGCGGAAGTTATATCTCTTCATTCACTGACCTTGAGTTTCTGCCGACGGTGTCGTTCACATGCATAACCTCGATTCCGCGCGACTTTCGCACCCTCTTCTGTCTGATATCTCCGACGTTTGACCTCCCTTTTATCAAAGCCACCGTTCGGACCATTTCCCGGACCCCAAGCAACCATCTTCAATTGGTTTTGCCTTGGAGATAACAATTTCGTCTTCGTAGCCCGCTTTGGTTTGCTGGAAACAGGAGCCATCTCGTCATCTTCTGGTGTTAGATACCTATGTGCTTCTCCTTTTGAAGTGGAAGATGGTTGTCGGTCGGACAGAAATTTAACCATTGCTGCTCGCATTTTGCTCTCAAGGTCCGGTTCTAGTGGAAAGTGATAACTCAGAGCAATTGCTAGTTCTTTGGAATTTGGTGGTGGGTCCCATCGCAATGTATGATCTGGTGCATACGTGATGTTGTATGAGAAAACCTCAATTTCACTGACATGTTGATCAGAAAGAGGGACGCCCACCATCTTCTCATCCCCTTGCCATAATATTCACGGATACAATATCTACAACCTTGTTGAAACGAAAGGAAAAAGAAGAATAATGATGCAAATGAATATGTTGAAGAGCTTATGTTCGGCGTCCCAAACGGGAAATTTTGACTGACCGACTCCTAGATCACGTGTGTGAGTTCGACCTTTTCGTCGAAATTGTAAAATAATTTGAATTAAAGCATTTTAGTGAGGAAGCATAATTTACTAGACGCTTCTCGGTAACATATCTTAAATGTCACAACACATAAGGTTGCATTTAGAAGTAAAAGGTTCTAGGTTGCTTGAGAAAAATTTGGTAGTGGCTATACAGCACCGATGCCTGTGGCTAGGTTAGCACAAGCGTTTCTGCATATTCATAGTTTCTCGCAGCTCCAAATATCCCATCAAATACGAGACTACAGATACTAAGCGTGTGGTGAGAGTTGTACGTTAGGTAATATAAAATGCTGGAGTTTTTGTTGTCTTTCGTGAAGCTAAATACAACGAGTGAGATCAATCGGCGAGGCTGTAAAACTGTTTATGTAGCTTCACTAGGCTGGTGAGAATCACATGACGAGGCTGACGCGGAATTTTGTCCGCCCCATCGTAAATATATTTTTTCCCCTCGACATCAAACCCACCAAACTTACGGACCAGAAGTAGACTCCCACAGAGCGATTCAGGGCAATGGATACCAATATGTCTGAACCCGTGGCCCGCCAGATCCAGGTACAATTCTTTACCAATTCACCAGACATCGCGTTACCGGAAGAAAAGCAACAGCTTCTTGTTCCTACTAGTAAGTACATTTGTCAGCCTAGTCACTGCAACGGAGCGATAGATGGCATAGGAGTTCCTATTTTGCTCAAATAGCTGACAATCTTGTAGACATTGGACGCTCCGGGCTTTCCCAAATCCTGAATTCTGAGTCTATGCTGGACACCCCCAAAATTGTACCCTTCCAATTCCTCATCAACAGCTCCTTCCTACGGACGACTCTAGAGGAGTATCTATCGGCGAACGGGTACTCTACTGAGACTCAAATACGACTCGAATATGTTCGAAGTTTTATTCCTCCTATATATGAGGCCAGCTTTGAGCACGATGATTGGGTTAGCTCGGTAGATGTTTTATCGGCACACAGTCTAAGTGGCCGTGATGCCTCGAAATTTGTGCCTGGTCAAGAAAGAATCTTGTCGGGGTCTTACGATGGACTTCTACGGATATGGAACAAGTCAGGACAGGTGATTGCGACATCAGCAACGGCTAGTGATGGGGGGCATACGCACGGAATCAAGGCCGCGAAGTTTATCTCACAGAGCAAAATTGCATCTGCGGGCATGGATCGAACAATCAGGATATGGCAATACAACGAATCAGAAGATGGCTTCTCTGGAAAACTGAAACCCAAACTTGAACTCTATGGACATAAGCAGTACATCTTCTCCTTGGCCGTACATGGACTTTCACATCGCATTCTTTCGGCAGCCGGAGATGATAAAATCGGTAAGAAATTGAGGAACCAAGAGTTTTAAGTCATCAGTCTTGGTAGTATTTAGTGGTAAGAAGATACATTTGCTGACTAGAGTTTCATTAGGTTTGTGGACTACCAGCGAATCATCAGCACCAGAGGTATGTTATTCGAAGCTCCCCATACCTGAGAACTTCATCTCGTCAACATACATGCCATGAGTAATATCGGGCTGACCTTCCACAGGCCTCTTCTTCTCTACTTCCCTCCTCTCTGCGATCTAAGCGTCGGAAATCGACGACCTCGGTATCCACACCACAACGAGGGCCGCTCTCCTTGATATCAGGACATACAGCTCCTGTATACGGCGTGATATTCAAGCCTGATGACCCAACAGTAGCATACTCCTGTTCTCAGGATCATACCATCCGTAGCTGGGACCTCACAACTTCTTCTCTTGTCGACACAAGAACAACCTCTCATCCTCTCTTCTGCATCACAGCTCTTCCTGGAGTCAGCCATCAACTTCTCGCCGCTGGAACAACTGCACGACATATAACATTATTAGACCCTAGAGTTTCCGCTTCAACAACCCAGGCGATGACTCTACGTGGCCATACTAATCTAGTTACGTCCCTTTCTCCTGATCCAGAGAGTAGATATGGCTTAGTATCAGCTAGTAATGATGGAACATGTAGAGTGTAAGTTTATTCCCGTCATTTGTTCTTGCTTGAAATATGCAGCTACCATGAGATCAAAAGTTTGTACTGACAAGTCACAGATGGGATTTAAGGAGCACGAGACAGGGAACGAAAGAAGAAGGATCAGGATCGGTTGGCGAAGCGATGTATATCATTGAGCGTAATTCTCAAAAAGAAGCAAAAAGACCGGTAGGAGGAGAGGGTATCAAAGTGTTTGGAGTTACCTGGGATAAAGAAGTCGGTATTGTTAGTGGAGGAGAGGACAAAATGATCCAGATTAATCGTGGTAAAGGTGTAACTGGTGTCGTGACCTGAATATGAGAGGAAATAAAATGAAGTTTTGATACCCTGAGGGGCGTTTTGGCAACCAATCTCTATATTTTGCGTATATACATAAACACTTGGACAATTTCGCTATGTGCAAACTCATTAACTTGCTATAGACGCAATTAGATGATCAATCAATGAATATATACACTAATAAAGGCGACATGTGAGATTTAGAGCATCTTTCATGTTTCAAAGACAGAATCGGTCTCATCTGAAGACCTTTACTTTGAGGTACAATGTATAACACCGCTCCAAATCCTTCGGCATTCCTTTCCATCAAATCAATTTAGATTGCTAGGAATGAACACTAGGATATCTGACATAGTTCTTGATGTTTGTACAAATTCATTTATACTTTAACACTGCCACCTGTTCCTCCCTTCCTCAATTTCACCACCCCGATGTCGAAATTTGAAGAGTCAAAATGACTCAGATGTCACAATTTCACCGATCGATAAGAAGCTCCTAGTTAAATTATGTATATGATGAAGAAAGGGGTGGTCTAAGTCTTTAAAGAGTAAAGTGGAATGGGACTTTCTCTTGTGGAAATGTCAGCATCTCAATATCAAAAATGGGCTTGTAGAAGGTCACATGAGAAAACCATCCATGAGGAGCAGACCAAAGCTCTGCAGACGTAAAGGAAATGTATCGATATCAGAGCTTTAGTGGCACATTGCATGTATAAAGCTCGGGTGAGTACTTGTCACACAATTAACTTGCACAATTCATCGGCTTCCGATGTTGAGGCAAAGGGTCGTTTGATTTTGCTATGACCCACTTTCAACATTCAATATATCATATATTTTCCCACTTTTGATCACCAATTGCAATTAGACGATTAAAAAGCTCATCTCGCTCTGGGATCGCTGTAAAGCGCCAAGTCTTTCCCGTAATGTCGTCAATCTCTACACTTGCCAGCAATTCTCCATCTCCAGACCAGTCAGCTGCCTTCTCAGCAAGCTTGTTTGATGATGCTGCTGCTCTTTTAAGTCGTGTAATGTCTGCAATGAGAATTTTCCAGGCAGGGTCCATCTTCATCACATTTTCGACAAGGCTGGGTTGTTCGAAGACAAACAACATATGGGGGTGGGGATTTGGGGTGATGTACACCCACCCTTTCTTGCCATCGAAACGGGCCTTGAACTCGTTGGGTCCGGCATATATGAGCTCTTTTGGCTTTGGAAGAACACCAAGATGACCTTTAGCTTTTTCAGATCCTCCTGAGGCACGGACATAATCAACAGCAAGCTTAGCCCCAACTACGGCTTTTATATTCCCTTTGAAAAATCGAACTGTTTTAGATAAATGCCTGTGTTTGGGCACATCCTTGTTATCATTATCTCCTTTATCTTCAGATTTGATTTCCCCTAGTGACACCTGCTGGTTTACTGATGCAATTTCCAGCTGCAGTGATTTACTAACAGTTGAACTCGGGTTTCGGTCTGGATCATCTGGCTTGGATTTTGGCACCGGAGGAAGCGGTGTGTTATTTGCTTCTCCCATACGAAGGAGAGTGAGGGTAATTTGACTGTTCGTCGGTACTCCTCGAAAAATATTGCTACAAACATTAGTTTCCCTACATTGAAAACGCCGGGCCAACTCCTACTTTTTGGGTTCTAGGAGTTCTAGCCATTTGGGATTGTTTCGGTTTAGCCAGTCCGTTAGGGGGGTAATTATTGGGTCTCCGAAGAAAAGAAAGCAGAAAGCGAAGCCGACTACTTTGTACACAATGTAATAACTGACGAAGAAGGATATGAAGAACATAGCAACGAGAACGATATCTATTCTCAGAAATGCAGTTGATGAGAAGGGTGGCATCGGCGATATAGCACTATTGAACATTAAACAAACCAACGTGATAGGGACAATAATTACTACCTACTTTACGAAACGTTCAAAATTATCCACGATCTCACCAATCGAATGTGGTATCGTTTTCAATAGAGGAGCTAGATTTTCTGGTTTAGCTTTTGCCCATATGACATCTTCCATGGGCTTTTGTGTTTGGTCAGTAGTCTGTTTCAGGTGTCCTGGGTCTGAATTCTCGGACTTGACTGCGTTGATAGCATTACTGAATGGCTTTGGTATTTTTCCTTCCAGTGGATTGCCGCCCTCATCCTGATTCTCATGTACGCCTATGGCTCTCATTACTAAGTGCCTAAGGTTATCCACGAAATTTGCTGCTTCTTCTTCTACTGCCTCGCCTTCTTGCTTCTCAGGAGCACCTGTGAGAGTGTTGGATGTACCTAGTTCTCCTGCTGGAGGAACCTGGACGCCTCCCGTGCTAATATCAATAATGGCAAGGGGCATTGGAGGGAATAAGATATCGCGAGCATCGGGGAAAGTAACGATGATGATCAAAATCCCAACAAATAGTGGTACAAGCATATCAAAGATCCATCCTGCGAAGTAAGCCTGTTGATTGATAAATATTAGTGGGCATAGTGCGGCAAGGTCTCGCCTCATTCGAAAGCAGCGTATAACATACTAAGAGAAATGCTCCTGTTCGACGAGTCTCTTTCCATGATCTAAGTCGGGATATATGTTTCGCAAATCTTGCTATGCTCAAGACAATGTTAAGGTATCCCCTTTGCAGATGAAGAGTCAATTTCTCAGTTGAGTGGGTGTCATCCCGCGTCTCTTTCAGATCAAAACCCTCAGAACCATTGATGGCTACCGCCCTGACATCAAATACATCCTAGTTTCAGGGTATGGTAAGCATTTGAATTATGGCAGTATAGGGCATATGTGACATCGCTTACAAACCTTGTTGAAGCGTCTAATCATAGACTGTAATCTACCGTTTGGTATCGCACCAATTACTGGACTAGGGATATCTTTGACTGGCCTGTGCCAGCCAACATCTTTTGTATTATTGTTTTGATGATTTTGTGCTACTCCATGTATCTTCGCTTCCGCATGGGCCAGTTCATGACTATCTGTCGTGAATTCCATTCTTGAGAAGTCAAAACTTTAATTGAACACAGATTTCCTTGAATTTGGTTTATTTAAGCATTGTCTCGTGCCGGTGACGTTTTTATTCATGCCACCTATAATGACTTTAAAGTCACTACGTATTGAAATAATCTCACATCACATGACTAAAAACATGTGCTTAGGTTGACAAGCATCCTAAGGAGACAGAAGACTTGTTTCAAAGGAATTTGAATGACTAAGAACAAATAGCAATACTGTCTAAAAGAGAATTCTACACTTTTAGAGATATAATCTGTAAGAAACACATGAGTAACACGTGATTGCGCTTTTTAAAGAAGGGATCCACACTTTACAATGTTCAATCCCCAAATAAAAGGAAAACAAATCTTCCAATGAGAGACTCACTTCTTAAATTCAACTTTGAATCATCAGTACGAGCAGGGACTGATCGCCATTCTTCGCTGAAGGTGATTGTAATCGTCTTTGACCCTGTTATTTTCATGCTTTATTGCAGTATCCGTGATATCATTTGTTACAGGAGGTGACACGATAAGTTGGTGCAAGGAATGATCCACTTTCGGTGTTCTAATATAATTATTTTACCTCAACTTCCACTGCAGCATCCTATCTAGCTACTAAAGTTCATTTCATTCAGGTGGTTTGGTGGATTCGTGTTCCTTGAGGGCATCAGTCCGATTGAAATGAAGTCAACTCTGTTAAGTGACCAGTACCACCAGTGGCTTCATCAGTTTGAATAATCTTCAGGCAATCTATATATCTTTGATCCCATTGACTCATCAGATAGCTGAAGCAGATAATCGCGATCTGTGAACCCGATACAATGCATGTCACACATTAAAGAGATGAGTCCGAATGTCAAGATAATCATACTTTGAAAGTGTCGGCTGTTGATGAGTAATAGCTCTTCTTATCTGCAAGTTAGCTGCGCTCCTGCGATGTTCTTGAGCCATCCCACTTTAGCATCAAATAATTTCTAGTTCTACACAATGCAGACAGCATGTGAATCTTGACATTAATCATTCTCTCTCGCCTAGAGTCTCCCCTTCGGACTTGCTATTGTCAATAGGACCCTTTGTGCAACAATTAATATTCTAGACCCTTTGCGATCTGCAGCAGACAAGTTACTCGTTAGATACGATCCCACGGCAGTGGAGTGCATTAGCGCAGCCGCAACCTTCAAGCGCGTGTCGGATCTCCGACTTATCGGTCTTTGTACCAGCAATATTTAAATCTGTGGCTTGATATTTCCCTAGAATTGGGATGTGGCGTTGCGTTCGATTAGGCGGGAGTCCGTTAAGCTCATTGGAAACTGCTCCACTGACACATGGGAGTCTAGAATAGATCATCGGAAGCCAACCAACCGACAAACCACAGATAACAAATCCCCACACAACAAGTCAGATAAGCCTCTCAAAGGCCCAAAAACGATCATGGCTAGCCAGGCCAGAGATAACAAACTCAGTTCGTCGAGCGTGTCATACGGAATGTTAGATAAGTAACGCCGCTAGCGTTTCGCGTATATATGTGTACACATTATCAGTATGTGTTGGGCTCTACGTATATAATACACCTTCCTTCATGTTTTGGGATTTTCATCTCTTAGTTTCCCAACATCAATCCCATTCTTGATCATATTTGGCGTGATACATATCAGGAGCCGCGAAGATGAATCAGGTTCGAAAGTTGAAAAATGGGGTCGTGGAAAGTTTGGCTATGAAGCATACGGATACTAAATTAGCCAACAAGTACTCGACGCGCGTTTGGTCCAACGAAGACTTGGATCCTGTTCCTGCAGAGAGGCGTAATTGGACTTCATGGACCTTTGCATCTTACTGGCTCAGTGAGTCCTGGGGCCCAACTGCTTGGAGTGTTGGCAGTTCACTGGTTGCGGGTGGTTTACTGTGGTGGCATGCACTACTTGCTTGCATCGTTGGCCACTTTATTGCCGCTCTCCTGACAGTTTGGAACGGACGTGGAGGGAGCGTCTATCACATTGGTTTCCCTGTATGGATGCGAGGTATGTATATGCCTGGATTCGAAAAGGCAACTGACTAACATAGTATGGCAATAGCTGTATTTGGAATGTGGGGCTCTCTATTTCCTCTAACACTTCGAATTATTCTAGATGTGGTTTGGTGCGGTATTCAGACAGTAATTGTGACCGCTATCACTCAAAATTAATCTTAGCTAACTTTAATTCAGTGGTTCGGCGCCCTCTTTACGGACATCACTCTTCAGTGTATATTTGGGTATGCAACTTCATCAGTCCACTATATTTAAATTGCTAATTACATATCAGTTCTCACTGGACAAATATTCCCAATCAATTACCTGCAAGCGCGGACATAACGACCTCATTTGTAAGTACTTATACTTATTGAGCCCGCGTAGCCATAAACCTAACCATATCAAAGATGTGTGCCTACTTCTTGTTCTGGATGATGGGTCTTACCACAGCATTCTTCCGGCCACATCAGATGAAATGGCTTTTGAACATCAAAGCCACTACTCAACCAATTGCTTGCTTTGGCTTGTTCATATGGGCGCTGGTCCGGTCAGGCGGCCCTGGTGCTCTTGCTCTTACTTCAGAGAAACCATCGAGTGCCGTTTTAGCGTGGTCATTTGTTGGCGCGATGAATGCGGCGATTAATGGACAATTTGGGCCACTCATTGCTTCTGATTGTACGTAACTTGATATACACCTTTTAAGATGTGGCTAATGCATTATAGCGGACATATCTCGTTATGCAACAAAACCTAGGCATCAACTGATTGGGCAGCTCTCTGTAGCGCCATGGAGCGCCAGTGTTGTTGTAGCTCTCGGAATAATTTCAGCCTCTTGCACCATCAATATTTATGGAGTTGCATATTGGAATCCCGGAGAGATTTTGTACGCAATTCTCGCAGAAAATTCGGACTCCAAAACCCGATTCGCTTGTTTTTGCTGCTCGTTTACTTTCATGATTGGTTGTGTAGGTACCAACTACGTTGCCAATTTACTTCCTTTCGGGGTTGATGCAACCGCCTGGGCACCAAAGTATCTCAACATTACCCGTGGCCAAGTTTTGTGTGCCATTGTTGGGGCATGGTGCATTGTTCCTTGGAAGGTCCTTGTTTCCGGTGGCTCTTTTCTCACTACAATCACTGGAATCGGTATTTTCATTGCATGTCTTCTTGGTATACTAGTCAGCGACTATTATTTTGTCCGCAAAGGTGTGTTCTCTCTCAATAGGCAGGTTAATGAAGCTAACAACATAGGGAACTATTGGGTTGAAGATCTGTATACGGACGATCCAAATGGCCGATACTGGTACTGGCACGGCTTCAACTGGCGTGCATATGCTGCTTATGTTTGTGGAATTGCGATTCCATTCCCAGGGTTTGTTGGAGCTATTGGCGCCATTCCAAGCCTATCTGCTACGTTAACCCCGGCGGCCCAGATCTACTCTTTCGGGTATTTGCTGAGTTTCTCTACTGGCTTGGTCGTTTACACTGTGCTCTCAAGAGTTTTTCCTCCTGGGGATGTTGCAGAGGCCAGAAGCATGCCTTTTGAGTCCATGGGCAAGCGGGAAGTTTTGACAGGTCTGGAAAGACCCGAAAGTGAAATTGAGGCTTCTAGCGAGGTCATGGCAGTTAAGTATTGATAAAGATAATATAGAATTAGGTGGTTGAGTGACAGGATGTCCGAATTTAAATCAACTATAAAAATTTACTCGTCAATGTATACCGGGAGTTTCATTAGAGCAAAAGGCAGATTTAAAAATAACAGAGTGACCACAAACAGCAAGATCTCGTGCTCATCATCCAGATTGGTTACATCTCTAGGCCTAAATTAGTAAATTTAACAGCATTTAAAACCGTACTGCTCATAACGTAGAGCTACCAGAAGGCTTGCTGTACCTGAATTAGTTGAACCGCCTTCCAAAGCTTTGGCAAGCTTGATAGTTACGGTTCGGCTGCGGAACAATATCTAAAGCTCCGAGCCTGGTGTCATCATGCTTAAAATAACTGAACGAAAATTAGCTTCTAGTAGACTTTTATCTAATTAGTGCTTCTTTTGCACCAGTATCATTGTTGATATACTCTGAATGAGTATTCAGAAGGGTCATGTGATCTAGTCACATGGCAACAGTCCGTTTGGGTATAACAACCCCTCCTACACAGTCAGTACAACCACGATTACACTACGAACACAACTAACACTTATTTAATGAACGTAAGTTATACTATTCAGATTGAATCGACAGTCATTGAATTCACTCAATTCCACAAGTTGACAATCATTTATTGAGGAAGTAGGTAACGTGTAGAATCGTATTTTATTTTCAAGTAAATCAAGCAAATACTATAATTAACTGTTGTAAGGAGTAATATAACTGCTGTTTAGATAAAAGACAACCTTTCAAGTTGTTAGATTAATTAGATAACTCTTGCAACCGGAGCATTCTCCCTCCCCAAAATCCGGGATACTCTACGAAGAATGCGGCCGCCTGGAGTGACGGTGACAGTAGGGATCGCGCCAGGAACTCCAGTAGGAATCTGAGTGCCCGCGCCGAGAAGGAAATCGGCAAAGTACTGCGGAATCGGAATAAGACTACCATCAAGCAGAAGCCCATTGGTGTTGTAACTATAGCTGCCTGAGCCACCTGGTAGGACTCCTTGAAAGTTACCGGTGACAATTTGAAGGTTGATAGACGCGAGGCCTGGAATTGTGATTGCTATGCTACCATCAAGGCGGAAAGTGTATAGTATATTATTAACTACACCCGAAACAAGATTTGGCACGACGGATGGATCGGCTGTCGGGGCGGTTAAAGTGGGAAGAGTGACGGTAGAAAATGTCGGAATAGTAAGCGCGACAGAGACTGAGGGTAATGAGAGCGATGGGATCGAGAGTGAAGGTATTGACAGTGTCGGAAGTGTCAAAGATGGGATGGTGAGTGACGGTATTGACAGTGTTGGAACGGTCAAGGATGGGATGGTAAGTGACGGTATCGATAGTGTTGGAACTGAGAGTGAAGGTATTGACAGTGTTGGAAGTGTCAAGGATGGGATGGTAAGTGACGGTATCGATAGTGTTGGAACTGAGAGTGAAGGAATTGACAATGTTGGTAGTGTTAAGGATGGGATTGTGAGTGAAGGTATTGATAGCGTTGGAAGTGTCAAAGACGGGAGTGTCAATGACGGGATTGATAGTGTTGGTAGTGTCAAAGACGGGATGGTAAGTGAAGGTATTGATAGCGTTGGAACCGAGAGTGATGGGAGTGTCAATGACGGGACGGAAAATGTTGGTAGTGTCAAAGACGGGATGGTGAGTGAAGGTATTGATAGTGTTGGAACCGAGAGTGATGGAAGTGTCAATGATGGGAGTGTCAATGAAGGGATTGACAGTGTAGGTATAGAGAGCGAGGGGATCGATAGCGTCGGAACCGACAATGACGGGATGGACAACGTTGGTAGCGTTAATGATGGAAGTGTCAATGATGGGATTGACAGTGTAGGAACCGATAAAGACGGGACTGTCAATGAGGGAAGTGTTAATGATGGGATCGATAATGTAGGTATAGAAATTGTGGGGATCGACAGCGTCGGTAGTGTTAACGATGGAAGTGTTAATGATGGGATTGTCAATGTAGGTACAGAAATCGAGGGGATCGATAGTGTAGGAATTGACAACGATGGAAGTGTCAATGACGGGATTGATAGCGTAGGTACCGAAACTGAGGCGATGGACAGCGATGAAAGTGTTGGTAAGGAAAGCGATGGAAGTGTCAGGGATGGGATTGATAACGTAGGTATAGAAATCGAGGGGATTGATAATGACGGTACAGTTAACGACGGCAGCGTTGGTACTGATATAGATGGAAGTGACAGCGATGGGATTGACAACGTTGGCAACGTTAACGATGGGATCGATAATGTAGGTATAGAAATCGAGGGGGTTGATAGCGACGGTATAGATAGTGATGGTAGCGTTGGTACTGATATAGATGGAAGTGTCAACGATGGGATCGATAATGTGGGTACCGAAACCGAGGCAATGGACAGCGACGAAAGTGTTGGTAATGACAGCGATGGAAGTGTCAGAGATGGGATTGACAAAGATGGCACTGTTGGTAGAGAGATCGATGGGAGTGTCAATGATGGAATTGACAACGATGGCAACGAAGTCGATAACGACGGACGTGTGATAGATGGAATTGAAATCGATGGGAGTGAAATCGAAGGAAGTGAGAGTGATGGGAGAGTTGGCAACGACAGAGATGGTCGTGTGGAGGACGATCTTGAAATTGATGAGACTGAGACCGATGGAAGAGTTGGCAACGACAGAGACGGTAGCGTCAGTGACGGAATTGATATCGATGGCAAGGTAGGGAATGACACAGAAGCAATCGATAACGAAGGCAATGACAGCGTAGGCAATGACAGCGTAGGCAATGACAGCGTAGGCAATGATAGCGTAGGCAATGAAAGAGTTGGAAGCGATAGCGATGGCAACGTAAGAACTGGGACTGTCAGAGTTGGAAGCGATATTGTAGGCAACGTCAAAGCTGTGACTGGTATGGAGTTTGAGTTGGTAATCCTGGAGCTAGTAGAAGATCTTCTGGAGCTAGATGAGGCTCTGGAGCTCGTAGACGATCGACTAGAGCTCGTTGATGCCCTAGAACTCGTCGATGCTCTTGATGTGGTCGTGGGCAGTCTTGAAGTCGTCGAAGCTCTTGAACTTGTGGAAGATCTTCTAGAAGTCGTTGTTGGTCTAGAGCTTGTGGAAGATCTTCTAGAAGTCGTTGTTGGTCTAGAGCTTGTGGAAGATCTTCTAGAAGTCGTTGTTGGTCTAGAGCTTGTAGAAGATCGTCTAGAAGTTGTCGATGATCGGGAGCTCGTGGAAGACCTTCTGGAACTAGTAGAAGATCTTGAAGTTGTAGAAGTTCTTCTGGAGCTCGTGGAGGACCTTCTGGAACTAGTAGAGGATCTTGAAGTTGTAGAAGATCTTCTGGAGCTCGTGGAGGACCTTCTAGAAGTTGTTGGAGTAGCAGTAGAAATTCTAGAACTCTGTGTTGCTGCCACTTGTAACAATCGAGCGTAAAGCTGGTTGGAAAGAAGGACTACATCTGCTGGTAATTTGGTGGAATCTACTGATGGGCATAATCCACATACTCCCGGGAAACCCGTGGCTACAGCACGTGAATCGAGTTCTGCCTCCAATTCATCAGGTAGAGCTGGGCGACCTTGAACAGCAGAAAGGCTGAGCAGCAGTATTCCCCAGAAAACCTTTTTTAGGCCTAACATAATGTCAGAAGCTGTGCACGGTTCACATTAGCAATGATTGTCAGAAGAGAAGTAATTTGGCAAACATGCCGTTCGTTATTTCAAGTCTTCAACACTTCGAATCTTCTTTAGTTCTTTGGTGACTAAGTATTGGTGTTCCTGCAGGTTCTTAAGGATAACTAATTATCGGGATAGGATTAGATGCTGATGTATTTATATTAAAACTTATCTTCGGGCATAAGGTTCTATGATTTATATCATCGTAGTAAAGATTCCAGGCTATGTCAAGAGTCATTTTAAGGTTATGGCCGGTTTTCAACCAAGTAACAAATTATGATTAGCAAGCTCAGATAAGTACACTGCTTGCTGACCAAATTTGTCCGTCTTGAGACGATCATCAGAGACAATTCACACCAATAACATGAAACATTTAGACTTTGGAACACAATTGGATTAAGCGGTGTTTGGTAGTGGGTCCAATTAAAGGTTAAAGGGAAAGTCTTCTAGCTAAGCAATTATGTCCTACAGAAAGGTAATACTTGGGTAAGCATCTGGTCCTTAACAACGAAACTCTAAGTCAAAGCTACATCAAAATGGATTCACTTCTAGGGATAGAGTTGATGTGAAGCACTCAATGTTCTAGACCGCGCAAGGTGAAAGATAAGACGTCAAGTTTATCCTGGATATTCTACACAGTGGGAAATTTCCCAAAGACTGAAAAACCAAATAGTAGCTCAAAATTCTTGATTTGCTCTTTGATGTTAGAAAAGAGCTAAAAAAAAAGATAAACAACGATTTACAATCAACTTTGGCTTCTTTACCGTATGAAATCATATATTCAGATATACTTGCATTCATTAATAATTTGTCATTTGCCCCTTAAGGACATTGCAAGTAGTCCAATGGATAGTGGAAACATGACTTTGTTTCAGTATGCTATCAGATACTGAAATTTGTTTAAATAATTTGCATTTAGTGTTTTAATACCCGCACCTAATGGTAGGAAGCAGCGACCCGAGGAAAAAATTGCGTTAAGGGCTTCCATTCTATTGAAACTCCAGTATGCGAATGAAAACTGCTGGATTGTCGGCTTGTACATATGAAAAACACAAATGAATAATGATTGGGTGGCTCATATAACTCTAACATGGCTCTAGACTTGATTAGTTGTATTTGAAGGAGTAGTTGAACCTTTCCATGGCTAGACTCTTCAGGTCACTTTCAGCAGCTGCGTCCCAAAGAGGTAGTTTAGCTGTTCACCTTGCTTACAAAGGGACTAATCTGTAGCTACACTTGACTAAGCCTAATAAAAACAGGTACTTCTTATGGATAGTAAACTGAAACATTCATACATAGGCCAGTCAGAAGCTCTATGTGACTTGTCTGGATGTGAATATGTGGGTTGATTACTTTAGATATTCTTAGTAAGATCCGTAATCTACAAGATCTACATCTCTCGCTTAAAGTAGCTGAAGCCAATCCATTAATATATGTTCTAGAAAAGTTTACGTCCGTAGCTAACAATTTTAAGAAAGACTCCGTCTGACAGCAATTGTTTGCGGAAAGATTCCTTATAAAAAACGAGTGGCAACGTTGAGTCCTCGACTCGCTGTATGGTTAATTGCAATACATGAATTTATTTATACTTTGGATATACTTTTCGGCTACAGGTTATCCGAGTGCCTCTTATATCTTGCTATTTCCAAATCAATATGTCATAGAGAAGCAAATACCCAGAGCTTGGATAATCGCGACGATGCACTTATTTGAGACCGACTTTACTATTACACTTTTTTTTTTTCGTAGTCCTCGCCTCGTCTCGTCTCTGAATTGCTTTTGCGATATGCTACCTCGCCTTCTATAACAACATTGAATAAATAGAGAATTGAAAAAGTATACTGATATCCTATGACACCAATCTCTTCTATTCTTTAGTCTCCTCACTCAAACAATACATTATAAGTTTTAGACTGATATATTGAGAATAAATGTGTAGAGGCTGGCTCATCTGAAGATTTATGTCCTAGTAATAGGTATTGGTTGAGTCTAAAGCGGGTCCCGTAGTTCCGAGTATCTCTCGCAATTTAGACCTTGCCTAAGTGAGATCAACTTGGGCCTTGAAAGTTTCTTATATGGATTATCTCTAAGGAAGCTACCTCAAAATACCTATATTATTTGCAGAGCATAGTAGCTACTTTAGAGTGAAGATCCACTGTCAAATATGTGGTGGTTGAACAATTTGACATTTGGTATACCTTAATTAATCGCAGATTCGCATCAACTTAATTTACCTGATCGAAACTCCTTCATCGGATGAGTAAATATGTAATGCTACTAATCAGATGTGACAAAATATACCACTTCTTAAATCTTCTCACAACTCTCAAATTTCCAACTTTTAGGTGAGCTGAAGAATATGATCTGAGCGTCTAATTAAGACTGGCTCGCTGAATTGAGCTATATCCTTGGAAGCGTCTCATAGGATTACTTACGAAAATGCCCCCGGCCAGTATGATACATGAATTTCATTGGATTTTGCTCTCTGTCTAGCTCTGAGATTCTTGGAATATGAAGCAGAGCCTTGGCTTCGGAAAACGATTTCCAATCTAGTGTCGCTTAATCAATACTCACCTAAGGTTAGTAGATGGTAATTCTTCGGGTCTGGGCTATCCATTCACTAACATAAGAAGATCTTTTCTGTGAGAGTCCATAATCTAGATCTATATTCGAATTGATTTGCTTCTAAGTTGACAGCTTCATTTCTGGTAATACTGAATACTCTCCTAAACTGTTCGTTGGTACAGTTTTAGTAGTAGTTCTTTTTTACATCGTGCATAATTCCTGTAATACAATTGGCTGCCGGCCCTAATTTGCACTTGCTCATCGAATCTTTATTTGCATTACAAACACACCGTACTTATTCTCTTTGTGGAACTCGCTTTGCTGATGATTAGAGCAGCTGGAGAACATGAAAATGCAGTGCCTGGCTCAATGATATTGTGATATTCGCATTGACGAGCACACAATTGCGGAAGAATAGTAGAGTTCACGGAGCCAGACTCATCCAAGCTTTAGCACGAGTCCCATGCGTCAAGTAACCCCAAAAGAAGACGAATCTGCACCCATCAACTCGGATCGTCCTTATATAGGTATGAACCTTAAAATTTTCCGCAGAAAACTACCTAAAGTAACAAGGACAAACGAGCCGAGTGAGCAGAGTATAGGGCGTATTGGTCACTTAAGTATCTGTTTGTAAAGATGCCGGAGTCACTTCTCCACTATCTTGAACTTTATCATGTGGCCCTCGGGCTCTAAATGTAGCGGGTATCGGTAGATCCGACTAGAAACTTTAAACCTTAATAACTCCAAGTTTAGAACTCGGTCTATATGTACTGTGTATCGCTACAAAGTTTTAGCTGGCTGAATCTTGATGATTTAGAGTTGCCCTTTAAGGTTTGAGAATATGCACTCCTTACTTTTAGCCAATAAAATGCCGTAACGTCTGATTGACTTATGTGCTACACCAACTTCTTGATGTAGGTGCCGGTTCCGAAAACTTAACTTGGTAGAGCGATGAGCTACTTCTAGCCTTGAGTTTTACTCGTTTCATACATGTCATTACAAGTGAGGAGTATTACTAATAATGACAACGTTGAATGTAGGCTTGCGAAGTCTAGTATAAATAGAGATTTTAGAAATTAACTTGTCAGCAGAATTACACTTTATCGCTGAATCTCAAATTTGTTATATATGTAGGAGCTCAGTCGCTCCATCTTCAAAGATAAGATCCGCGGATGTAATTCCTAATCGTTACCATACTTGAAAACCTTGACAGATCAGATGTGAGCAGTGGTATTGCTTATCCAACCAAACCAGAAAATCTGTTTTCTGGGTATGGCTAGTTCGTGATCATTGTTCGAATCAAGACCTTTCGAGAATTCCGTTTTCCTCAACAGCTTGTCGAGTTTTACCTCGGATATCGGACGACTATCATAGACTAATAACCTAATTACGAAGCAACTCGCATACCACTAACTAAGCTTATATTTTCAATCAAATTCCGTGCTTCTCAATATCGGCTTTTTTCAACAACTCTACAAGGTTGGTTGGTTACTCTAGAAAGAGTACTATTTAAGATAACACCGTGAGTACTTCTACAAGGTAATTCCGAAGCTCCAGAATTCGTATAAATCAATATAAGCGACCAAATGAGACTTTCTGAGATATAGTGGATGTTCTTGATTGGTAAGTGGACTGTTACACAAATATGGGGATCATTTTGAGAATTGTATTCTCAACCAGTTTTGATCACCATAGACAATTTTATCAGTCACTAATTTACCTTTCATTCATAGTTATTTTGATCTACTCTATTCCCAGCTATATAAAAAAATTCTGTGCTGAAACAACTGTCTTTTGATCTGTGGAATTAGTAAAGCATCCGCTGGAGGTAGCGACCCCACAATTACTCATTCGCTTAAAAGTGTGTATCGCATGGAACAAGTTTTCTAACGTCCTGAGCCAAGCCAAAGATTGACACGACGGTGAAGCTAACTTTTAGTCCTAGATCATGCGTGGTATCAATAGATACCAGAAGGAGACATCTTATCAAAAATAGATATCACTGTTCTTGGGAGATAGAAACTTCTTTGAAGCAGAGGTGTAGCTACTATATGAAACGTCCTTTTATAGTGTCTTTTCTCAATATTATCGAATCAAGTTATAATTTCATGATTATGCAAATAGAGATATGCTAGATAATGACCAATACTTGTCGCAAGGAGATAAACGCCTTACGGGCTAGTATTGGAGCTGATCAAATTGAGGCATGATTGAATGTTTATCATCTAAGATGTGGTTAAGACAATAGCAACCAGTAATTGAGGGTTTGTCTAGCTATTTTCTAGACACTCCATCAGAGATTGTTTGGCTGATATTGACAAAATTGACTACCGGCTCCTCTCCATATTAGTAATGTGTTCTTTCTAACACTGCTTTATTATTGTGTTATGTCTAGAGTATAATTGGTCCCCTATTACTATGTTTGATCATATACGGTTCATGAGTCATAAGGTTCATGGCCAGAGTATGAGTGGGCGGAAATGATTGTTGAAGATATGAGATATGTCTCGCGCTTTGTCAGCACGAAAGGAACGATTTGGTCATTATTTTTAGTGCCTTGTGTAGCTAGATTTTGTTTTTATTGCACTGAGAGAAGGACTCTAGGCATCACTAGGAGCCTCGGAAGGAGTCGCTGGTGACGAGTGGTTACCGCTGTGGTGTTATCGAGTCCGTACAGCCACCACCTTAAAAGATTTCGAAATTCGAGTGGAGTCTTGTTGTGGCTGTGTTGGTGTTCAACAATGTGTTGGGTAAGTTGGGTTTTATTACGCCCGCAATTTTCACACGAAAGTTATGTAGTTACTATAATTGCTAATCACAAATATTCCAGGGCTAGCCTAGCTTCAGAATTACAAGTGTGTAGCCGATGAGATCATGAGAAGGCCCCAAGGAGAGTACGATGAAAACCAACACCAACACCATCATTACAAATACTAATCTAGTATACAACGAGCTCTACGCCAAGAGAGCCAACCTTTTTCCAATTCAGAGAAAGAATGTGCTTCCCATGTGCTGATATCCAGATGAAGTTATACCCATTTCTACCACAAACGCCATGCTTAGACAAATCCATCCTGTATTAATGACCACGGCCATTCTATCAAAGATCTTCTCCAAGAGTCATAAAGAACTCTTCCTCATCTTCACCCTTCAAAAGTTCGGATAAACCTCCTTCCGTACTGATTTCTGCCCCATCATGCCCGTCAAAAGCACCCAAGAACTCCAATCGACTCCATTTATCACTATTGGATGCAGTATCCTCTAAAAATTTTGCCGGCGTAACTGTGGTGTCGCTTCGTTCGGAGCTTTGAGATACGTTACTAATCGATCTCGCTATCGGGCTTGTTTTCCTCTTGACTATGTATGGAGCTGGGTTGGTATATATTGAGTTTGCGTGGACAGCGCTAGCCGTAGAGCGACCTTTGGTGTAGCCAATTGTACTTTTGCTGGCAGCGGTGGCGGCATTGTTCCGTATTGTAGATGAATTAGTTGGTGGTGGAACTGGCTTTGAGCGCGAGAGGAAGGATGGTTGAAAAGAAGCACCTTTGGTAGGTACTGTGGATTTCTTTGTCGGTGCCCCTGCCTTTGGAAGAACGGATAGAGCTAATGCTGCATTTCTTGATGCGATGGTGCCGATTGGCTTTGGTTCCACGGGTATTTTAAGCTTTTGTGATTGTACTGAAGCTTTGACTGTAGCTAACTTCTGCGATTTCTTTCTGATATGGTGAAATGTCTCTGGGACATCACCTATTGTCCAGTCTTCATCCATCATTGCAAGAACCTTTTTGTCGCATTCTCGTGCAGACTTTTCATAGCTTGCTTGATAGTCTCTATCCATTTGCGTGAGCCCGTTGTCATCAATTCTATTATGGTAAGTGGCGTATATGCCACGCATTAGGTTCTCCGGCTTCAAAACATCGTAGTTAAGACAGTTGCGTGGAAAATCTTCGGAATCATATGGTAAAGACTTGGGGTTTGGAGGGCAATATTCAACCTCGCGATCTGCGAGAGGACTCTCGTCGCCATGAACCTGAAGTTTGACCGTCTCAACATGTGTAATCTTCTTCGCACGTCTAATCGTCGACTTTGGTACTTGGATTTTCTCTAGGTCCTTCTCTGGTGCAGCAGCCGGTGTCTGGAAAGTCTTGGTTTTCGCGTTTGTCGTCTTCATCCCAAGCGGAGCTCTTATCCTTGGTCCTGGGAGAATTAGAATCATCCAGTGATGCACCAAAATGTCAGCTTACCCAGTGGAGTAACAAAGGCATTTTTATCCAGGGTAGCGCCCTTCTTTCCTCCAGTCATTAAACGCTCGATACCTTTTCCCATCCCAGGTTTTCCCCCAAAACCGGCTGGCGCATTCTCGTCATTAAGTGGAAGTTTTAGTGGAGTTTTCGGGTATTTGTTTCCTGGTGTTTTGGGCTGTAAACGGCCTTGGTTCAATGGTTTTGCAGCCGCTGCTTGATGATGGCCATGCACCAGATTTTCCTGGTCGCGAGCCGCGAGCATCTTGGTTGCTGGGCAGTACCTTCTAGCGTTGCGTTGGATTGTGGCGGATTTTATTGTATTGTAATATATCGTTTTGTAACTGGCTGGGCTGGTGAATTCTACTGAAGTGTTATTCTTCTACACAAGTAATACGTGGATTGGTAGTTGGAAGCAGCTGGCGCGGATTCAGTCAGGAGTTCTCCAGGATCGTGAAGGAGTAGGCAGTCAATAATCTGAATGTTTTGGTCTTAGCTTCGTTCCTACAGCAACATCCCTCCGTTCCCAAAATGGAATTCTTGGCAGCCTCAGCCCCACCCTAGCCTGACGCCGGTTTGGATTTGTGTGTGTTTGCTCAACTTCAACTCCATCTCATCAGCTTTCCCGACTCATCTTACCTCAAGCACCTCACATTATTTCCACCTCATTATTGAAAATTAAGAATACATCGGCTTCCTTCTCGTTACACTTGTATCGCTCATCTACCACTAACCATCATATACCATAAAGATGGATCGAATTAAGGAGGTAAGTTATTCTCCCCCTCTGACCCCGCCATGCCATTTCTATCATCTATCTCTATGATCCATGGCACTGTTCCCTAATTATTCGTTATGTTTTCTCATCCCATAATATCCCCCTAACAGATTATCAGAAAATGAATCAACTTCGTGTTGAGGTTGAAGAGTCCACAGCGACCGCAGAGGAGCTCAAGGCTAAGGTCAAGGTTCTCGAGCAGGACAACCTCCAGAAGGAACAAGAAATTACCTCGCTCCAGCACAAGAATGGCCTTCTAGAAGCCGAAGTTGAAAAGTTAGAGACCGAGATTAAGAACCACAAGGGTGCAGCTGAGGAAGGTCATCAACATGGTACGCAGAATGAGGCTCTTCAGCGGAGGTTGCAGTTGTTGGAGGAGGAGGCTGAAGAGGCGGATAAAAACTTGAGAGAGACAAACGATAAGTGAGTAATCTTTTCTATTATTGAGAATTTTATGCGGAACAGGTATTCTGCACATGGAGCAGGCATGTTACCTGTTATCGCTCCACTACTTAAAACCTATGGCGTTGTCCTCCTTCGGACTAATACCAAACCTCTCTTGTTGGTGTAGGGGTAAGTCAATGGTACTTAACTAACATACACAGGCTTCGCCAAACCGATGTTAAGGCTGGTCATTTTGAGCGCAAAGTCCAAGCCCTGGAACAAGATCGCGATCAATGGGAGGCTAAGTTCGAGGAGATGGCAAAGAAATATGCTGCGTCTCAAAAGGACCTGGAAGAATTTCAAAATGAGATTAACAACATCTAATCTGCTCTGCTTTATACTCGCAGCAAATACCCTGAGGCTGCACGCATGATGATCCAGATAGCGACATCTTTAGATGGCCTTTGATACATAGCATACAAGGTTTATGGGTTGTAGTTACCGTATGCGTTGGCGGATAGCTTTGCTACATGGTTTTTACTTGCTTGTTAGGTAGCCTTTGAATCATCAATTCACGGACATACCTTTCCGCTACGTTGTAATGATTGCCAAGCGGAGTAAAGTATACTCGTTAAAGGTTATGCATTTAATCATTGCCCTTCCTTGCATCAGACTGTGCCTTATTTTTGGCCTTCTGTTTTCCTCTGGTAGCCCTCCTCTCCGCTTTACTCTCGTATCTAAATTTCTCCTTTCTAACCTTCTTGGGCCACACCTTTTTAGGCTTCCCCTCCTCCTTCTTGTCTATAGGCTTGAACTCCTCCTCGCTTTCCTCATCTGCTACCCTTTGTAAACCTTCCTTGGAAACATCGACAGCTTCGACGGTGACTGTTGTGTATTTGTCTTCGTCGATATATTCCTCTTCGTGATCCACCACAGGAGGCTCTTCTTTTATTCCTCCCCATTCCACATCCTCGTCGCTGTCAAGCTCCTCGGGTAGCTTGACGTCCGAGAGCAGAGCGTTGACAGCATTAACATGCTCTTCTAGTTCGACCTTTCTCTCTTCTCTCAACTGCAAATTGATTAGCGCAATCGAAACTTCGCCCACAGAGGCAGCGCCTTCTGCAAAACCTGGGTACAAGATAAAGAAGCCAACCCACCTGTTTTCTTATAACAATCTTCTCTTCTTTCGCCTTCTTTACAGCTTCCGCCTGAGCTCTCTTTGCTCTTTCCAACTTCCTCTTGTGAAATCCAGTCAAATAGTCTGCTCTCGCATCGAAATCAAAGTTTATCTCTGCAATCTTATGCTCCGTTTTGCGTTTCTTGGGGACTTTGCTACTGAGAACTGATTTTTTGGGGCGGGGATGGTTGAAGATTTTGAGTTCTGGCTTTGCCTCCATAATTGCGCTCTTCTCTTTGATTTCCCTCGCAGAATTTGATCGAGGTCGGAAGAAATGAGGTAGGAGTTGAATTGAATCTGCGTTCTGTTCTGAGGTGAGCTTGAGAGTTGACTTCTTTTTTATGGTGGAGGGGATTTCATCCAGAACTTTTATACGGTAAGTGTCTACACCAATGACGCAGAAACTAGGTTGACAGCTCACGTCTACGAACTCACAGATCAGCTTTCAGTGCACATTAACCACAATGCGCTCCTCGATCCTCCTCGCAAGCTGCGTTACTGTAGCGCAAGCATGGGAGAATACTTCACCTTTCCTATTATTCTCCAATACACCGCAAGTCTTCTTATACATCTTGAATATGCGATACTAACACCATTTGCAGTGCTCCTGGATACAATTCCCCCACAGAGAATCTCCAAGCTGCCAAAACTGTTTCAGATACTACTAATGAGTATCTCAAAGAATGCCCATCGTCTATCTACCTCATCCTCTCACAGCCGCATTTGTCGCCTGTCGAGTTCCATCCTGAAATAATGCCTAATCTCTTCCGTGCCTCCAACTCACCACTCACCACCACCCGCTACATCGTCGAAAACGTCTTATCCTGGGATGCACAATCAGAATGGTCTCGGAGTCAAATTGAGCTTTGTGGAGGAAAGATCAAGCACCTAGAGGCGTGGGGAAAGGTATCAGAAGAGGCAATTTCCGCAACTGTTGAAAATGGAGAAACAATGTCTATATACCATTCTTTTGATGCACCACTTCCAAAGGGGCGAGGATATCGTGAAGAAATGCTACGAAATAACGGTACGTTACCCTCATCCTAGGGGCAAGTTTATACGCTAATCGACATCCTTTACAGACGCAGAAATTGCAACAATGCTCCGCTCCATCCCGCAAGGTGCAAAATACACAGTTATCTATAGCAGCACACCCCTAAATGCAACGATCGCAGAGGAAGCCACATATTACGAACCGAAATTCGAGACTCAGTTAGATGCGCATATTGATCTGAAGAGAAGTATTGGGTCGAGGGTGCCAAAGCATACTGTGGAGCTAGATCAGAGGCCATTATTCGAGAAATATCAGTTTCTGACTCCTGGTTTGTTTCCTTGCCCCTCTTACAACCTCCCTTAGCATTCGGTGCGTCTGACTCAGGAGGAAAGTGACTAATGAGACAATAGGTATCTTCATGGGCGCCATCACACTAATAATCATGTTCATGATCTTGAGCGTTGGAATAAGTGCGGTTTCTAGTTTACAAGTCTCATATGGCGCGTTTGATAAGGAAAATGGACCCGCCGCGCAGAAAAAATAGTTCGCCTTGCTAATCGGGAAGAGGAAGGGACCGAGAAAGGAGGGGATAGCTGTATTATCTTATGTGTACTGTATGGTTGCTCGGCGTGGATATGGCAAGGGATAGAGAATACCAAGTTGAATTTATGAGGTGTGTAGTCAATCCTGTGCCAGTCTCAGGTTCGAATTCAACACGATGTAATTTTACACTTGGTTTGCTAAATGAACTACGATCTGCACTAATTCGCCTGTGGAGAAGAAACATTCAATCCTGCTCATTCCAGAGCAATAAGACATTTCCAAAAAATGATTTTAAATATCAATAGAGCTTTTTATTGTTTGAGATCTACCAAGTGATGAAAATTGATGACTTGTAATAGGTCGTAAGGTAAATGTTTGGATGGTGATGAAGAAAATGAAAAGGTAAACAATACCATCGACCAGAGTTAGTCACCATGAGGAAGACGCTCCTGCCACCAGAATTATGTACAGAACCAGAACTTATGTCAAGTGAGATCAACTACTCCCATCTACTAAGACAACCCGTCCTCCCAGAGTAGAACGTCTCGCAATATGGGCTTTACGGGGTGGTAACAATGAAGAAGCTACTTAACAACCAGCTCCAGACATATCAGATCAGCCCTGCCGCCAGGAGATCCACGTGACTTAGCACCTCATATTAAAGGCATGAAATCGAGGCTAGGGTAAAAATAGCAGGATTGACAGCTAAGCCTGATTAGGAAGTGCTGTATGTCAAACATCAACAACATCCGACTTCAAGGCATTTCCCCATCGCTCGTTTACCATCATCGACATCTTCGCCAGTTCCACCACCACCACCACCACTACACCGTCCATCCAGCCTACCCATCGCCACCATCTTCATATCGACACTTCGCGGTCTGCTGTCACAACTCGCGACTGTCAAACCCGTGTGGCAATTTGAGTTTCGAGGTGATCCGGGAGTGGCGCCCCTATCGAATACGAGATTGCGGGCATACGAGAAAGCCCAGTGCAGTGCTCTACTTAGCCTAGTCACAACGTAGAACGACAGCAAAATCACAACCCAACCTTCCTCTGATCGCAGAATCTGTAATTTCCCATTCTCGACCGTATCCATTTTCGTGATTGCACCGCGAGAATCGCGGCGCCTCTCCCATTGAGTTTGGCATACAAGGAGATCAGTCCCAAGGGTCATCAATCGCTAGCACAATATCGCACACCCCTATTTGGGTAGTCATCATCCAAACTTCGCTCATCATCCACAGCAACATATAAAATGCGATTCTCGAACTCATCGCTGCTCTCAGTGGCTGCCCTCTACCTCTTTATTACAATGGCATCAGCTCAGACCAAACTCCCCGACCTCGATGATGCCGTTTCCTCACAAGAAGCAGCAGAATCTTCCCAAGCAGCAGCTGCAACAAAATCGAGCAAAGATGCCGCAAAGACCACTGGCACACAGTCAAAGGCTACCGGTACGGCAAAAGAATCACAGTTTGTGGTAACAGGTGAAGGTTCCAAGGCGTCCTCTATCGCTCGAATAACTGGTGCTTCGACGGGGACAAACAGCCTACCCAAGGACTTACCCACTCTCGCAGGCGCTTTCGTGGTTGTTGCACCCTCTGTACCTCCCACTACGGATGCCCCGTTTATGCGTGCCTCCGACCTCCCCGAAGGCACTGTTTTCATTGTCGTGGGTGCCATACTAGGCTTCCTAGCCATGTCTGTTCTCTTCTGGCGAATGCTGGTAGCATGGTCTCTACATCGTAGCGTTAAGCGGGCCGCTCTCCAGCATTCAGGTACGCAGGAGAAACCGCTCTTTCACTCAGCAGTGGCACCATTCTACAAATACAAGGACCACGAATCCTCCCCTAATCTTGGAGTGATCGGCAAAAAAGGCCAATCCAAGAGCGAAAAACGTCTTAGTCGACCACCTACCACAGCAGCAGCCGTGAGCAATACGTCTCTATTTTTCTCCCCTACCGCTGGGGCTGCAGCCGGAGGTGTAACCGCAGCAGGAAATCGCGGTTCTAATTATCTCCCAGCCGGTTACTATGCAGCCGGTGCTTCGCAGCCAGGAAACGGACAGGGATTAGCTCATATAGGAGGGAATCACAACTCGATATCTATGGCAAACTTATTACCAAGGGACAGGTATGAGAGAGCCTCAAGCTTTGGTCCAAGTCCGCCGGGTAGTCCAGATATGAGACCACGTGGTGGAAGCCATGGTGCAAGCCGTAGCACGCTGAATTTGAATCAGGCGCCTGGTGATCAAAGAGCACCGAGTGTGTTTTTAGATGATCTGTTCGATGGGGAGGGAGCACCGCCTGTGCCGGGACATGGAAGTCAGCCTGGCAGATTTTGATATTAGCGGTATAAAATACGGACTCTGGATATCTTGTTGGGGATATTATTTGGCATTCTGGGCGTTCCTACTTTCTGTGCAAGCTGCTGTCTACTGCGTGTTGTATGCATATAAAGCTTGTATATTTCTAGATTCTGGGAGTAATCGGCGTTTCGCTCGCTATATTTATAGTGGTTCTTTCGTTTGGACATGCATGGTGGAGGGTTAGGTGTTTGAATAGACTGTCCAGCTAGTTCGATGATATGGAAATGAGACAGAGGTGGGGTCAATACTCAATATTTAAAACGTGACCCGACAATGAAATGGAGATAATCAAAGATAATCAAACCTAAAACAGCTTCTTCACATGATTGTATTTTCTTCTTGCGATTAATATATTTTGCTTTTCCCATTGAGACATCAGCTTGATTCCACTTATGTTATTCAAAGGATGGCTAGGACTACACATATGTCAACCCATCAGGTCACTGCGAATATGAGATTTGCAACTTCTTTTTTCATCACCAAAAAAACCCTAATCCGAACACCGCAAAAACTATTCAATTTAACCTCACACAAGATTTCGAGCAGATACATTTTAGTGTGGCTCAAATATCGAGGACTATTAGCTTACGACATGGTGGGATGATGTGTTTTTCGATAAAACTGTAATCATGAGTGCGTATGACATACAACTAATCTTTTCTTTATTCTCTTCACCATCAACTAAGAAAGAGGTGTTCCAAGCACAGTTCAGAATTCCAGATACTATAAGTCCTAAGCATTGGTTACTTAGGACTAATTCTGATGCAGTTATCAAAAGAGAGTTGCCATTCAGACACCAGAGCTGGAGAGTACTTGGCTTTTATCTTGGACTCAAAAAAGACCACGGATATTTTTGCTTTCATGGTTCGCGTCTTGGCATCCCCTATCTTAAGCGAAGTGCCAGCCAGGCGTAGCCTATAACCTCTTTCTCCCCTTCAGAGAACATTTAGTAAGTCAAGTTGACAGAAGAAATTAACAAATCTACTTTTAATATCATGCTCTGCCTCAACTAGCTATATTCACAAGGAGTAACTTTTGCGGTGTCAGATATGCGACATAATTCTCAGTCAAAAGTGCCGTTTGACTTCCCACACTTCTTACCTATTCAGAAACTTAATTTCTTTAACACTGCATACTAAAATCTACTATGATATATTTCTACATTATTAGTATGGACGTGGTTAAAGTTGACCATTCTTCGATGGTGTGACGTTGTTACAGACGATATTTGAAAGAGACTGTCTCTCGTAGCGTAGAACACACTTCTTCGTTCCTTATACCACAACTAGTGAAAATTGCCGGAGATTATAACACGCCGCTCAGGAATCACGTTTATCTATATAACTTGTAAGAGGAACAGATGTTGTAAAAATAAGATATTGCCTTATTATTTGACTTTGGAGAACGGGTTGTAAGTTGCCCCAAGGTCGCCAAAATTACCCAGACCTCACTCAATATCTGTAAACTGTCTCACGGAATACAAAACAGACTCAGAATCGTTAGTAAAATTCTTGCCTATAGGCAGCGGTAGGCTCTGTTACGTCTTCGTCTTGTGATACTGTTGCGTGCATCGGTAGTTACTACCACTCCGCTGTTGCGCTGTTATTAATTTTCGGCTAAAATTAAAGTAGAGCGAGGCGCCGAGTATTTACTCTTATTGGATGCCGGCTGAGAATATCAATTTGGTAATATTTCGAACTTTGCCTAGCTATTCCGGAAGGTTGAAAGTTTTATTTAAATATAATCTGCTGGTCGGTCGTGTCGCTAAGCGGCAGCGTGGTTGTTTGACTGTTATCAAAATGCCTTCATTCAAACGAGTCGTCCATTATGTCGTGAAATCAGAAAGACGCTTCCAATTCATCTTCTACTTGGCTGTTTTGCTAGTGGCGATTAATTTATTACTTTGGGGAGCTGTTCCTCTTCGTGGGCGATCGCCTATAGTAAATGTTTCGAGGCTGAAGTTAGCTTACGCAACCATTCTGACTTCTTCAGAGGCTGACCATGATGCCTACTTCTTGAGCGCACGAATATTGAACTACCAGCTATTACATGCAAATTCAACCAGTACAACTTCACTCACTCCTTTTCTAATCCTTGTCACACCCGCTATACCGTTTTGGAAAAGGAAAATTCTTGCAAATGAAGGCGCGACAATAGTGGAAGTTGAGAAACTTCATATGGAAGGAATGACACCTCTATTTGAGCGATGGCGAGACATGATGGTCAAATTACGGCTCTTCCAACTTACAGAATATGATAGGATTCTTTTTCTCGATGCCGATACCTTCCTCCTTAAATCCCTTGATGGTGTATTTTCAGATAGTGCTGGGAAACGAAGACAAACCAAGTCCGTTACCGAGGCTATGGTCGATGAAGCCGCACTGCCCGACTCGTATCTCTTTGCCACTGTTCCAGAGGTGCGAAGTACAGTCCATTCCTACCCACCACTGACTCTCCCTTACTTTAATTCCGGGTTTTTCCTCCTTTCTCCATCTATACAACTTTTCAACTATTACATATCCTTACTAGATCTCAAGGGGCGATTCGACACTACGTATCCAGAACAAAATCTCTTGAACTACGCACACAGAGAATCCGGAAACATGCCTTGGTCAAGATTGAGCTATCGTTGGAATATCAACCTTCCAAATATGAATGACGTAAAGAAGGGGGTCGCAAGTGTACACTCAAAACTATGGACTGACGGTAACATTCTACAACCTACAGATCCATTCTTGGTAGAGAGTTGGAAAAGGGTGAAGAATGAGATGGAGATATTTTATAGCTGAATGGAAAGTGCCTGAACTGACTAGGGTCTAAATTTTGGGCGAAGATTAGTATTCTCCAGACGATCTAGAGCTTGCCTAAGTTCAAGACTTCGGAAACGAATCATCGAAGTGTATATCGCGGCTGTTTAGTGTCCATAGGATTTGAAGAACTGGGCAACAAAGGCCACTATCAACCACGTAATAGTCGTGGGATTTCTTAATTCTTAACCATTAATTATTTATTACATAACTCTATGCTTTATCTTAGTGTTCAGCAGGTGAAATCCAACAATTGAAAGATCTGGAAGTTCTGGTGAGATAGAGGCGATTTGCAGAGCTGTCACATGTCCTCTTTCGTCATATGCCCTGATATTGACTCCATAATCAATCCAGATAATATATTACAGTGGTTATAGCTATATAGCTCGCACCTTGACAGCCGCATATAATAGTTCCCGTAAGATTTTCCCCCGATCAGGAAGATCCGTTCTAGTAAGTTAGAAATTAATGACTTTGCGGCCAAAGATTCATAAGCAATTTTATCATCGCAGGATGATCGCTCAGTGATGCGATCGTGATCAATTCCAACCACTCCATTCGATCAAGGCCATTCTTCATAGCTGTACCATCCTGTCAAGGACCTAGACTCACGATCAAGGCGATAGGAGAGGTTCCTGTGCGTAAACGTGTGATAAGGTTCTTGGTTTGGTAAAGTCTAGGGAAGGAAGCTCTCCGTACGGGAGAGGTCTAAGTATACTAGCTGATGAGGGTGTGGCCTCAGGCCTCAGGCCACAACACATTCTTCACGATAAGCTGTAGGGGTCGACCAGTATATTCTCACCTCTCATTGTATGATAAGCATGTTCGGGATATTCTCTGGCCACATGGTTAAGCAGTGCGTTTATGGTATCAAGTTTTCCACGCTCCGCAGCAATTCGGAGTATAGAGCTAAGGTTAAACTGTGATAACTTGCTTCACTCCCTTGAGCGATGAGAGCCTCAATATGTGATACATCACCAGTGGCACATGCTACAATCATAGCTCCTTAAGAGGAGGCTCTTGTATCGGGGCTTTTTTCTACAGAAAAGTTGAGCTTTCCACCAGCCGACAAGCCTTGGATTGGCCCCTTCATGGTCAATACATTAACGTCAGACGCGCAGAGGATGTCCGTATAATTTTGTTGCCGATCTAAAGAAGGTGCCACCACCATCCTTTCTACCAGATCAAGAGATGTGTTAATTACTTGACGCAGGTGACTCTTCAAGGACGGTCGTTGTCCAATTTTCGAGCCTTGGGTTTTGGAGTGTACAGCATGAACATGAAGTTGAGCAGAGGGATCTCTATTTATGTCTCCTTTATGCTTTACCGGACGCAGTCAAAGTCACAAGAGAGATGGATTTAGGTATATAGTTTTGACCGAACTCGAATTTTTTAACAAATAAATTCAAATACATATTCAATATTAAATACCTGCTTTATAAAGACAGGATGGGGTCATTTATTTATTTCCAGCGCAGGTTTGATCACGTGTCTGATCCCCGCGATCTTATCTAATCTTCAAAAAGAATCGCGGGGCGGGGTTCCTCGTCAAAAAAAAAGTTCCTAGCCAACTGTCACCTCACCTCACTACCACTTCTGACGCCTTCTACAAAACCGTCACACCAATTGAACCCCTATTCATCAGTCGCTATGAAGGTACTAACACTCAACTTTCTGACTTGTGCCGTCAAAGCCTGCAAATCCTCCTCATCCTCTTTCCCATTGCATCCAAAAGACTGCGAACTCGTGTCTGATACTCTCGAACCCAATCCCAAGCTTCTTTACAACATTCTGCCCAGAATAGACTGGACTGCTCTATCCACTACCGCTATTGAGGTAAACTTTTACTATTCTCCGTTCTCCTCTCTTTGCTGCCTTTCCTTGGACTACTTCTCGCGGGCCGACGAGAATACGAGAAGCTAACTTATTGTGATAATAGTTAGGATTTCCCCCTCTGCCCACCACAGCACCAACCGTCGAAGAATTGCAGCAGAACGAAAAGATGACACAGGAATTACACACTTTGTTGCTGGAGACGCAGATCAGTGAGGGCAGCTTGATATGTGGAAACTGTGGACACGCGTTTGCCATTAAGGAAGGGATTGCGAACTTTCTGCTACCGAATCATTTGGTTTGAGTTGAATATTACAGAGCGATACAGGAGGAGACTGGAAGAAGGAGAAAGTACTTTGTTAGTAGGCTAAGCGGGTGGGGGACGTGAATATGACATGATACCCAATGATATATTGGAGCGGTGCACATGGTCCGACAGATGCTTCCGGTGCACTTGGGCATAAATTCAAAGGAGTCTGGCGTTTAGAGATAGAAAGTAGAAGTGATATAAGATTGACTGCATGGAAAAATGCTGTTTCGAGCCGCTTTGCCTAGCAACATTATCCACCTACCTGACCACCAATACGCGCAATTTCGGTGAGGCGTGAAGACTATTGAATATCACCTGAGGTTACTGCTACAAATGGAATGAAGTCTTGTAATTTTCACAATTCTAATGTCGCCATCCATATATAGGCCTACTTACTATCTGCATATTGCATTGGTGTGAGCTTCGTCACTACCCCATGCATCTTACTACTCATACAAGCGCGACACCATCTCATCCATCACGCGAATTACCAGCCTATCCTACGTCAATGAGCAATTACCATCCAGCCACCGACGTAGAACGACAGCTTTCTGCATCCTCGAATAATTGTAGGAGAAAGCCAAACGAACGCCGTTGCAAAAAAAGACTAGGTTGAAAAGTACATTTTTGCCCCCAAACCCCCATCACCCGATTTTTCTATGCATTGCGTTGAACAAAAGAGAGAGAAAAAAACTCCGGAATGTGTAAAGTAGATGCCTCCGACATAAACCTGAAACCAGCCCGTATTATGCAGTTGATGTGACATATGAAAGTGATCAGTTGAGGAAGCCTTTACAAGCGGCGGTGCCGCAGAGACAAGGGATACGGTCTGTGCTACCAATCTCACGTTCGAACTTATAGTCATAGGTGAGTTCCTCGTCTGGACCAGGTCAGCAAAAATATGATGAGGTGCTGGACAGGTCAACTTACTCTGGGCAATATCTCGAAGCGCATAGATAACAATCCTCTTGCTTTTCTCTACTGTAATGATCTTGGCAGTGCAGTTGGGCATACAGCTGTGATTAATGAAACGAGCGATTCCACCTTTTTTTGTGGCATCTATGACAGTGTTCTCATCGATTCTGAAGAGATAACTGCTCCCTATGCCACTCTTAAGGTATCGGTGTTCTCGAAGGTCAGCCACTTGTTGTCGCACCTTTTCTCCGACATATTCAATGATCATGTCATTTATTGGAATATTCTCCATCGCATACAAACCCCAGTTGTGGATGGCGGATCGTGCAAATTTGACAGGTTTTTTCCGCTTCTTCAGTTGATTAAATCGAAGAATATCAGCGTCTCCGCCAAGAGTCTTCTTCTGATCATTGAGATCAGCCACGAAACGACGATTGTTGACACGATTGGTTCGGGAGTTTCCTTTCGCCCTGGCTTTCTCGGCAGCAATTTTGGACGCTTCTGCGGCCTCAGCAACCAAGTCTTTTCCAGCCTTTGTAGCTTGAGCTTCTCGTTCCTCACGTGCCTTCTGGACTTTGATACGATGAGGCAGGTACAGTGATTTCTCCGAGTTGAGTATCTTTTTGGTGCCTTCCGTCCGTGCACAACCAGTCGGATTCGGTACGTAGTAACCCTCAACCGTTGTATCATTTGTAACAAGACCTCTGTAGCCATTCCGATTGAGAGCTTTCACTTCCTCTTGTCTCCAGCTGAATGTTTCTGCTGTTCCCTCTATATCAGCAGCCACGTCAAAGATTTTCGCCGCGGTTGGAGCATCTTCCTCGTCCTTCAACATGTTTTGAAGACCATTCATATCGAGGATGTTTAAAAAGTCGTCGTCTACAGTAGCTCTAGGGGAAATTCCTGACATGCCCCACTCAACAGAAGTCTCCACAGGGGCAGTTTCAATGATTTCCTCTTCCCACTCGGATTCCTCTGCTGAAACTTCTCTAAGAGCCTCTTCCGTAAAGATACCTTCAGCTTCTCGCTTACGAGCCTCTCGCTCTTCGAAAAGTTGCTTCTTAGATTTCTTCTTGGTTTTGGACTTCGAGGTCTTCTTCTTCTCAGCCAAGTCCGCTGAACTAACTGCATCAATATCGGGCATTGGGGTATCTTCAGTGCTGGCGGACAGTGGAAATTCTCGTTCTATCTTTTCTGCATCCACGCCAAAGAGTTCCTCATCCGTTTTCTTTTGGCGTTTCAGAGCGGCTTCTACGTGGAGCTCTAACTTCCTCTTCTTCGTTGGTACCAATGGTTCCCCAGCCACGAAGTTTGCTTCGCTCATCGAGTCATCATCACGAGTATCCAACAAAGTTCCATCTTTCTTGGCTCGCGCTCTGCGAACAACATTAGACTCGTCGTCAGATGCTTCGTCATCCTCTGTACTCATGCGGCTCTGTGGACGAGAATCTGGTTCTTCCGTGTCACGGCCCGCTGAATGATCTTCCCTGTCATCTTCAGAGTCATCATCATCACTTTGAAAGAGACGGTGATGCAAAGGCCGCACGTATGCCTTCTTGACTTCAGCTCGTGCTCTTGCGAAGGGATCTTTAAATACACTAGGCTTCTTGCCTTTCCCTCCTTTAATTTTGCGGATTCTGGGAAGGGCAGTCACGTTGAGGCGATTGCTATTGCCCAGGACTTGGCGATCTGATGGATCAGCTCGAGAATCGGGAGTCACCATACCAGGACTATCATCTCGGCCCTCGTATTCGTGGATGAAAGGAAGTTTCGCATCTTTGGGGTCCGAAATATTTAGTTTCCGTCTCTTGGCCACATGATTTGCTGGATCCATAAATGAGTGAAGAGCAGGCCCGGCTATCTGCGTTCTAATGTTTCTGAGAAGTTGGTCCTTCAGCTCTCTTCTGATAACTTCAATAGCTTCCCGAGCGGGGTCGAAGTTTTTTGCACGCTCCTTCTTTTCATCCTCTAAATCAGCTTCCGCTTCCTTCCTACGAGCTTCCTCATCTTGTTTGTCGCGCAATTCTGTAGAGCTGTGAAACTGGACTGGGCTGCGGCTTCTTCTACTTTGAAAGTCGTGCGCTCGATGGACTGAGCCGCGGCCTTTGGTGCCATAGGGTCTTAACTTCATAACCATTTGATAAGTGAAAAAGGCAGTCCCATTGATCTTATCATAACAAGTATCCATCCACGCCCTTCCATCTCTATTATTTTCAAAAATTATAAAGTACCCAGAGTGATCAGCCAGGACGTCTGTAGAATTAAAATGTCGGATTCGTTTCTTCATATGAACAATGGTCGATGGCAGCACAGGAACAGATTCTCTCGGAACAAATATGTAAGGGTCGCTTTCCAATTGCTCAGCAACGGATTCGTCCGCAATTAGAGTCAGCGCTCGGGGCTTGCTAGGAGCTAGCACAGCTGGGCCAGTCGGTGTAGGGTTTGCAGGATTGGGTGGGGGAGGTGCAGTAAATGGACGGTATGGTGCTCTATTGGCATACGCAGCTGGACCCTTAGGAGCTGTCGGGGGAGGGCCAGAGGTTTTAACAAAGTCAACAGCTCTCACGGTGACGGGAACCTTCTGTGATGACGGTGAAGGTGGCGGTGGGAGAGCTGCTGGTTTATTCGTTCTTAACACCTGCTCTAGCATGCGACTGCTTTTATTCCCGTCCGGGTCAAATTCAACCCTAATATTTCGAGTCCCTACTCTCTGTCCATTTCCCTGGTGCACAGCTTTCTTTGCTGCCTCAATGGCGGATACAAATCGTACACCTTTCGTGATTTTGGCATCCCTGTATCTAAATGTAGCGAACCCCATAAAGCTCCCAGTATCCGGATGCATCTTGTTACTACTCTCGGCAATCTCTCCAAAGCTAGAAAATACAGCTGTAACGTTCGTAAAATTATGCAGAGGGTCAAAGCCAGTTACAACAACTTGCGTTGGAGGTCCAGGTCCTATTGACGTTTTTGGGTCATAAGTATAAGGTCGAAAAAGGTACGCAACATGCCTGAGACGTGATTTGGGCTTGTGGAAATCAGTATTGATGTATCCAAGTCGCCCACCTTTCGCTAATCGCGGATCTGCTGGGGGAACGTCATCTTCCTACAAGTTATTAGCCAGCCATTCTCAACAAAAGATGACGCTCCCCAGCAGATTTATGTATACGTACCAAGCCAAACTCCACATATTTGGCTTTCGCCTTTTTTCTCTCGTTCGAACTCAACTTTCGATCGGTAAGGGGATCGTATACACACTTATCTCCTTTTACACTTCGAGTTGGATCTCGAGCTGGGATTCGAGGATCTGTAGGGTTTGGGTCTGGATTTGGAGGTTGCGATTGCGCGACGTTCTCTTGTGAGAGGAGCGAATTAATAGTAGCAAAGCCACTCGCATTCGTTGCTTGAGCGCTTGATTTATACCCACCTGGGCTTGCGCCAGGATTAGGGGAGGAGTCGATATTCGTTAAAGGTGTAAGACTGCTGACATTTTGTGCTGTACCTGAGTTGAGAATAGTCGATGGTTGTGCTGGGGCGCTGAACACAGATGACACGGTACTCGAATGTGAGCTCGCTGATCCGACTCCATTCAAAATATCGCCAGGTAATGACTCGTTATCTTCTGCGAGAGCAGGGGCTGCATCCGCACAGCTGGTATGGCCATCTGTAGGGCGTGCCAGGCCAGCATCATCAGTCCGAGAGGTGTTATTGTAAACCACTTGTATATCAGCAGCGGCTCGAGATACCGGCGACTCAATACTCTGCGACTTTGATTTGACCCGCTCCTTTGCTCTTTCCTTGGCAGCTTTGGGAGCGGCTGGGAAGAACTGAGCAAAGCTGGCACCGGATGCGCGAGACATCGTGCAAGAATGATCGATCTACCTCAGCTTCCAGCCTCCAACCATCGTTTCTGTTGTAGTATAGAGAGAGCAACTGCATGCAGGGGATGTGAGAGGGTTGTTCGCTAGCTAGTTACGCGCAAAAGCGGTATAGATACTGCACGCGACGGGGCTGCGACAGGATAGGAGGTCCTCCGATGTGGTCGCGTCGCTAAGGAGGCTGGCAGATGGTTCGAGAATAGTGTATCGATGGTTTTGATGTCTGCAGGAGAATATGACGTGGTGAGGTGGGATAAGGAGCAGCGGTGGTATTGACAACTTGATCTAGAGTTGCTTTGATTGAGGCAGAGGTTGTTGTGGAATGGGAATTGCTTCGGCCTAGGCGACACTGCTAAGCCTGTTTTGGGAAGGTTCAAAACCTTATTTCGTCCCAGCGTAAAATGTTTGAACATCTCAGCCTTGTCACAATAACATTCACAATGACACGTAGGAGATTTCATGTTTCCAAAGAAGTTGTCTTTCTGTTGTGGTCTCACTATCGTATATTGGTCTTGGTATCCAGGTTCTGGTGCGCGTGTTGATTCACTTCCTGCTTATATTTTACTTTTAACTGAGCACATTTTGAGGTCTAGTTGCATTGTACTTGGGGGACCAAAAATGGGCCTTTGATGTGATTCAGTCTTGTTCTGAGTATCATGTATGACTATTCTTGTCAACTTAGGCACAGGGTCTTGACTCACTGAAAATTGTCGCTATAATTTTTTTCTCTGTAGTCTTATGCTTAAGTTTCATTAACAATACTAGATGTCCTATGTCAGGAAGCACCAAATCAATCACACCTTCAAATCTTTGTGATTATTTGCATTTGAACCTGAAAACTTTCCAAAGGTATGTCTGCGGCTTCGGCTTGCAATTGTCTGTAGTTTGGGGATTTGAGTTGCTCAAATCAGCGTGTGCTGTGCTAATCATCAGCTGTGATTATCTCTGCCAATTCCTATAAAAGCTTTCCACGTGGTGCTATGAAAGTGGAAATCATTATTATTAATGTCGGCTTTGAATTGAACTTTCTTTTGTTCCGTAGGGGTTCAACTTCAAGATCATGAATTATGTCAGGTCTACATATGCTAGTATGCAGTAATACAAAATGCAATATTCTCTTTCGACTCACAATTTATATGATTCTATCTTCTTATTTTAACTTTGACAAAGCTTGAAGATTATGACTCGATGTTTCATCTAGAAGTTAAGAACTTTCCAAAGCTTTGAAAGAAGTATTTACCGTGCTTCAAGTTGCTCCCAAAAGAAAAGAAGAATTCACTGAGGTAGCCATTTGCTATAATACCATTCCATTAGTTACTTTAGACATAAAAGAGATACATTGCATGGCTGTGAAACATAACTAGTTGATTCTCAGCTTACTTTTTGTTCTGTATTGTAAATGAAATTAAAAATCCAGGCACTATTGTTCTCTTCGCTATTCTTATGCTCTTGTTGGTAGCCAGAGTTTGGGTACTTACCAATTTAATTTCTCTGTCCACCAGTAATTTAGTAAACATTTTGACAGATACCTCTGTAGTATACCATGTGTCTTTTAATAGCTGTGAGATACTGTAGACAGTGGGCAAGCTAGGAATCCCCTTCAAAACCGTGACGGCAGGCACTAATAATATCCCTCCTCACGGGGAAGAAGTCACACGATCCCCAAAGAATTAGACTGCCTAATAGTGTCACAAATTTATCTAGAGTGGGTTCAATGACGATTGATGGCCTATATTTTATATTTGGAAAGGAATGTTTTCGAAAATGTGAAGCAAAGTTTTATCATATGTGTTTCCTAAGTGAGGTTTTTTTTTATAGAGGGCTTATTGGCAAAATTTTCTTTCATTTTACCACGGTTAGATCAGTAGACTCACTTATGTTGTTCGATAATTTAGAAACTTACTGTTAAGAAAGACTTTCCGTGTACCGAATATTCTGAAATCTCAAAAGGTATTAGAGTGTGCAAGATGACCGTAACCAGTCTTTCAAGTAGAAAATGCTTCACAACTGCGAGATAGTTGCTGCTGTATTAAAGAGGGCTACATCTCACCGAGGATATTTTTCTCGTCCTACGAAATTCTAATACTATCACCTCTCTCGAATCCTAGCTATTTTACCTCACGAAACTGACCTTCTTTGATCTCTTCCATTATTATAGTCGATTTTTATTTCTCTCATCCACATTTGTAGATGATCAACCGCCGTCATTTTACTTTACGCCAATCAATGAACTATCACTCTTGGCCTTGAAAATCTGTTCATGTGTCCATCTATCACCAATATTCTCTACCTACTGTTGCGTAATACCGCGTCTAGTTTTTCACGATTTTTGCGTCGTTTCTAGGCGGTCTTTAAGCTCAGAGTCCCGGGGAGACGATTCAACTTTTGCGGCACAACACGTTGTGTGCTTTTGGAAGAGTTTCTGGGTTATTTCTTTGTACCATTGAGGTAGATTCAAGTAGAGACTAGAGACTTAATATAGCCCTTTTACTTGCGAAGAAGATAGTGGCAAAAAAGTAGCATTCAAAAAAGTCAACTTTGTATGCTTTCAAATACTAGTCAAGATTAAGTGTTCTTACTGTACCATCCTAATACTAGGTCATAATTGCTGATCTAGTGTGCACGGCCTTTGAACAAATACATGAAATTCGTAGCTATGACACAGATTTGTGTCAAGAATTCAAATTTGTAACGTGGCCAAATCGTTGGTGCAAGAACTCAATCCAGTCTGTCATTTATTTGTCTTGGATCGTGAGATAAGTAGAATGTGGTCTGGAAGATGCAGTTAATTGTTTAGACCCGTGTTTTGAACAATGAACTGGTTTAATAAACCAACCATTTGTATCTAGTATTGTGAATTTTGATGTTGACTATTTTGATTTACAAATGTGGGACGACTGCTATAGCAAATATGCACCATTCCGCGAAAGTGATCAGTTACAAAACATGAAAGTTGGCAAGTTGTCATCTCAAGTCAATTTGAGCCATTTGAGATAGATTCAATTTCAGATAAACGCCAAACATGGTATTCGTATATTAGTAACGCAAAAGCTCACGGAATCTGAGCTTTTTCCAGTGATATTTTACTGTTGTACACAAAAATATATGGTTGCTTTTTGAATGCATTCGTTTTTATTATATTGGCTCTGATACAAAATCAACATGGATTATTCATCTTCGTTAAATCATCGACCAGAAATCGTATACTTCCAAACCATTAGCAATCTCAGAGGATCGTATCGGAAATTTTTGGTATGAAATATGAATTACACGGCCAAGCCACATGAAGGGGTTCGCTACACAGGGTGTAATGCACTGCTCATCAATGCCACCAACTCTGATGAACTCATAGGAGGGGCGCGCCAATTGAACATGAACTCTTGGCCTTAGTGCTAAATGATGACTGCTAGAGACTCAGTATGGCATTGCCTACGTTTTTTGTAAGTGTCTAGAGTTCACAAGAATCATTTCGCACCAGCTTCAGCAGGAGTCGAGATCCGCGGAGTACAGGTAAATTTGAACTTTGTCTGGCAACAAAAAATTTAATGCTCCTAAGATTATAGCTGGGGGGTAATCCATATTGATTGATGGCTGCTCTATGTGTACGAATTAAAGAAGTAGGATTCGGACATATAACCCCCGATTGCGCAGCCTTGTTTTTCTTGTTCGCCAATGATTTGCTAAAACCTAAGTTGAGAGGATCATTTGAGGATGAAGGGGTATTTCTTCCATAACACTGCAGCAGATTTTCCTTTCCAAAGCGACAATTAATTTACTATTTAGTTCTAATAGCATCCTAGGCACGTGTTTGTTGTGCTAGTTCTAACCATTAACAACCTTGGGCAGAGGTTTGACCTAGATTGTAATTCTATACTAGTCGAACATCATAAATAAAAAAAGACTACAGGAAACCCTGGTATCAGCCTTTACGATTCAAGATTTTGTTCCTTACTTCAGTTGCGATTATAACTAAGAGCCATGCCTTTAAAGAAGGGGCGTTGGTAAGATCTCAGTATGCGACTAGAGGAGGGGCATCTATGAAATTTGGTTCCTTCTTTTTGCATAGGGGCTATTTTCAGTATGATTCAAGCAAGTATCAACCAAAAAGCCTTATTAATTGCTCATTTATCGAAAGGTATACCTGATCTTTAGTATTCTTAAAAAGTTATATTATTTAGTAATTGAATTTGCAATTATGAGTAGTACGCTTACCACGGAGCGTGCTAAATGTTCGTCTCACCAACTTAAATTGTCATAAGATCAGAATCTTTTCCTATATAAAGACCAGCTACCAACAATCTAGCCGATCTATTATTTCCTTCCATAATTGTCTAGAAAGCTTTCCCCGAATAACCTAGCATCTTATAAACGAAGTTCCAGAAGTTCCGTCGATTGAAACCTCAGCCTCCCTGAAAACCAACAGAAGTCCGAGTGGCCATATCATGCACCCTGGCTGATTATTTGTTGGACCTGAATTGTATACAAATACCAACATCGGGATTAATGTTTGATGGTCAATCAAACTCTTTCTGAATATTTTGAAAAAGTATTTTTATAATTCGAATTCTCATTATAATAAAAGGCGCAGAACTCGAATATTGCTTTATCGAATATTTCTAAAAAGGCATTATACTTCCATAAACAATTCTTCTAAGTCTCCAATTTCTCTTCTTTAATATCAAAATTTCAAATCATACACATCCATCATGCAACTCATTACTTCAGTCATTCCAGTCGCTGTATTCTTAAACGTACATTTCGCTAGAGCGCAAGCATCATCTTCTACTTTGTCTACTTGCAGTGACATCGACTGCCCAAGTCTATGCACGGTTGTAGATAAGAGCTTCTCTGATATCGGAGTGATATCTATCCCCACTACCTCTGAACTCCTCTCTGGGCTGACCTGGACAGAAGGAGTCAACTGGTCGCAGTATCAAAAGTTGTGAACGTTCAATAAATCCTTCTACTTCGGAACGCCTCCAGATAAGAATCTCACAGATGTTGGTGCATGTGCTGTCTTCTTCACTGAACTCATAGAAGACGTTACTTTCGGCAAAGACAAAGCTAAAGGAACATGCCAAGATGCCTTGACGGCTGAGTGTGTTGACGCCTTAAACAAACGAGCTCTTGAGGTCGAGCTCAGTTGTTTATCGAATGTTGATGCGTGCCAAAAACTGTAAAGCGTGTTCACAAACAACTTAGATGCGGCTTGCAAATCGAAAGCAATGGTCGACCATTGGACCGGTATCACTGCGACCAGTAAGTTTTGATGTCAAGATAATGTAACAGAAGAGCTAACCATGCTGAAACACTCACTGGCCCAGGAGCGCAAAAACCAATCTCTCCATCCCAGAATGTGACTTCCACCTGCTGGCCAGCCATACCAAAGCAGAATAATCTCACTCCCGTGGCAGTGTCTGCATCACGTGTAAGTAAAGTAAACCAGATGACCATCATGCCTTTGACTTGATTCCTAGAGCGACGACCAAGCCAAAAGCACCCCAAATCATCTCTATAGCATCACTCCTATACTCACACTTTTCTATCCTGGAGGTGGAAAACGTATAACCAAGCCTGAAGTCTCCTTTGACGTGCATCACTGCAGGTACTCCATTTTTCAAAGGTGCCGTACATTCCAACTATCCTGCTATGGCTGTTCTGTTTCTTCCATCCGTATTTTGAGCTTCCTGCTGTTATAGAAGGCAACATTGGTTTTTTGAGTGAAGATGGCCCATTATCTGTTGACATATGAGCGCCTATAGAGGATGCTGGCTAAACCTCGTGGAGACTGAAACGCTTTCAGCGATGGTGAACTAAGCAGGATAGAAGATCTCCTGGAATATTTATTTTAATCAATATATTGGTATGTGGTATGTGGTATAGTTATAATAAATATTATTTTAGACCAGTACTCATCCGATTCAGTCAATTCATGGCTAGATTGTACATACGGGACACTCAGAATTGAACCTCGAGCAAATTCGGATTCATCGGTTGCTATTTCCACAAATAATTCAATGACTGCTACTTCAAAGCAATTAAACTTATGATAGCACGCATTCCCTGACGTATTCGTAATAATCCTACTCTTAACCTCGCTTATCATAGCAACGTACACTCTGCTTGCGTAAGGACATATCAGGCAGCAACTTTTGGTATCGCCTATAATTCACGGCACGCATGCATCAAATGGAGGTTGTCAAACTTGAATCGAAAATGTTCTCCAAAGGCTGTCTTCCGCTCAAAAAAATATTTGGATCTTTCGAACCCAGAAACATGACTTACATTCCCGACAATAAGGCTGCACAACCACACGCTCCTCGTTTTAACGAGCATGGAGATCGTGCTGCTCCTCCCGCTTACACCCCAAGATATGACACCGCTGGACTAGATTCTCCATCACAGCTGGGGGGCTATCCTGTTGAAAAAGAGCTTAAAAGCGCAAATGGCACTTACGAAAAAATCCCTCATACCGGTCCTATTCGTTCAACATCTTCAGTCACTCGCCACGGACCTCTCGATGTTGATGGCGAAGTTTACACCAGTGGTTCCTTAGTTCTCAAGGACACAATCAATGTCGAAGGCAAAACCTTCAGCTCGGGCTCCACCACGCTTGAAAACGACATCACGATTGACGAGAGCGTCAAGTCCTCCGGGTCACTTAGGTGTGGCAACCGAATCAAGATCCGTGGAGAAGTATTCAGCAGTGCCTCACTCGATTGTCGGAACAGTGTAGACGTCGGCGGAGGCGTGAAAGCAAGCGGTAGCATTATCTTAATCGACAGGGTTCAGATTGGTGATACAGTGAGTAGTTCGGGATCCTTGACATTCGAAAGGGATATCAAGATCGGCGGCAGGGTCTGGAGTACTGGTAGCGTAAGATTGAAGAACGGTGTAGATATTGCAGGAAGCTTGGATGCTACTGGTTCCATCACGGTTTCTGGACCGGGTGCTGTGCTTATAGGTGGCAATCTGGATTGTCATAATAGTCTAGTTGTGGATGGGAGACTTCATGTCAAGGGTAACCTGACAGTTTCTGGGAGCTTAACACATATGGTTGGAAGCGAGCTGATTGTTGATGGGAGGAAAATCGTCAGGGGTCATGAGAATTGCAATTAGTTACTTGGTTGCTAAGCTGAAGCGGGATGAGAAGGCGAATCATTGGGAGATGATGGAAGTAGGTTCGAGTGTGAGCAGATCACTTGCACTTATCTTTATGATAATTAACTGGCTTTCTCTTCTTTTGTTCTCTGCATTTCTACTACAAGGCTAAAATATCAATTATTCGTCTTTCTCAATGCAACTATTGATGGTGAAAAATAGAAATCAACCAAGTTCAGTGTCTTTCTAGTCAACTGAGTATGTGACGGTAGTGCGCCAAGCCTTATCACATTTGTCTCATTAAACGGTCTCAATGACTCGCTGATATCGAGCTTGGTGGTGCACCATCGTGGTTGAAAGCAGGAGGTGTCAGCTATTAGCATGTAAATTAGAGTTTCCTCGAATTCTATGACAAGCTGCCATATAATCATATATTGAACCTTAAGCCACATGTGTGTTGAAGTGCGGCTACGGGGCTTCCGGCCAGGCGGCAATGCAATGATGCTCGTGCCACCCGCTTATCCACCTTGACCCGGCGACCTACATACGAACACGGATCCGAGATCTAAGCAATGATAACCAATTAGTAACTTCTTCTAAGGAATGTCGAGGAGGCGACTTTGCCCTGTGTCATTCGTGTGAGTCGTATGGTTCGTGTGAGGTATGCCCTAAACAAGCACCCTAGCAAGCCACGAGTGATCCCGTTACAATGTGTAATTTAAGGTTTAACTACTGAAGTCCATGTGCGGACATCGAAGGTTGTCTTTCCCGTGTTCCCCTTGGTGAAGCATATTTCCCCCATTCCCGCGTCATCTTCAATCGAAGAGAAGATTCGAAAGCGTACGTTTTGTACCTCTGTCCAGCCATACGCATCGTGCCAGTGTATCTCATCCAAAGGCTAGCTCCCACAAAGTAAGAACGAATCAGAGATGAAAATAAGGCTACTTTGAGCTGTCTCTGCATATTGGAACGCGAAACGCTTCTCAATGGAAACAACATTGAGGATATGTTAACTTGTAAATCAGATTCATTACATGCTCAGTATTGCTACATGTCGTCAATCTTGAGCTCTGGATCTGCCCAGACATTGCAAATACAGTATTCTCTGACTGGACATGGATACGATATTGAGTTAGCTCTCCCTAGCGCTTACTAAAGATGACCAAAATCGAGGTTTTGAGCATAGGCCTGCAAGATATGAAGGCTTAGTTGTGAAGATCATGGGGCAGCCTACTACTTACTGAGCAATTGTCCAGATCGTGTCGACGGTGTCACGGACGTCCTCTATCCAAGTGCTTTGTTAACTCCCAAGAAGCGGGAGTGAACAGCTCATTCTACACTAGTCAGACTTCAAGTTACTTAGCTCTATACGTCAAGAAATATTCATGCTCTATAGATTTAGCAAAAGCGCCTATCCCACCCTAGTTCCCGCTATCTCGAATACTCGGAAGATGACGGCCACAAAACGTGACCAAATTTAGAAAGATGTAAGGCATGTAACGAGAATGATGACGCACATCAACACGTCTTGCGATATTCCTAGCAGAATATTTGATTCTTAGTAGAACGGAATGAAGTGAACTAGACTTGAACCACTTAATTCTAACTAAATTGGCATAACCGCCGCCTAGAGCTATTTAGTTAGACACAGATGGAGAGACTCCAGTGTGGTAATAGGCACTACGAACAAACCTTACTCGCCATACTGCCAATGCAATAAGTCAACTGGAGGATAAGTATAAACAACATGCCACATTGGTTATCTCAAAAGCAAATTAAAGACCTATCTCAGATTCTACTCCGAATCTTCGCCATTCCCCTCACGATCTTAAGCTCAGCCGCTAAAACGGTTCTACACTAAATGACGATCACCTCCCTGCTGCTATGCAGCTGCATATTCTTAATTAGTGCATCCGCAAAGGAGATCAGCTTAGGTACAGCAGCAAGCTATGGCGTCCTTGGGGCTTCCGCTGTAACCAACGTTGGTGATACAGTTATAGTTGGTGACCTCGGTGTTTCATCAGGTAGCGCAATCTCTGGCTTCCCTCCCGGCAGGTTTACGGGGGAGCAACATGCTGCAGATGCCCCAGCGAGTGTAGCGCAGGGTGATGCAAGCACTGCATATACCGCCATCAAGGGTCAAGCCAGAACGGAAACGCTCACGGACCAAGATCTCGGTGGTAAGATCTTAGTGGCAGGCACATACTTCTATGCGACATCAGCACAGCTCACAGGACAGCTCATACTTGATGGCCAGAACAACCCAGACAGTGAATTTCTTTTCCAGATCGGAACTACCTTGGTCACTGCCTCAGCTTCTAGCATAATCCTCATCAACGGTGCTCAAGCGTGTAATGTCTATTGGGCAGTTGGCTCGTCAGCGACTCTAGGAACCACTACTGTATTTTTGGGCAGTATAATAGCTCAACAGTCGATCGATGCCAGTAATGGGGCTTCTGTCGACGGAGGATTATATGCTCTAGTTGGAGCTGTTACATTGATCAATAACGCCATCAGTAGACCGATATG
>Ga0247810_10000212_pt1 | contig 87928 bp, 80 predicted proteins | sample UWRJL119311C1_FD_179918 | JGI IMG/M metagenome (GOLD analysis project Ga0247810, IMG submission 179918) | Plant litter microbial communities from Arlington Agricultural Research Station in Wisconsin, United States - UWRJ-L119-311C-1 | ecosystem: Environmental > Terrestrial > Plant litter >...
GACTACCTTAGCTTGGGATGAATGCCACGCGGAGAGGCACCGCGTGGCATCTGATAGATACTCGCTCTTTTTCCTTTGCCGCGTACCGAAAAGATACCTATCCGCTGGCGTTGTTCCCTTTCAACGTCGATAGATCATTCGATCCGCTGCGATGCGATGCGACACAACGGGCTGACTGACCATCGGAGCAAGTCGGATCGCGTCGTATCGATTCGATTTGATTCATTGCGTGAGATGAGAGATAAGAATAGGTTGGGGGGGTGGGAAAGGGTTTTTATCTATCGCACATGGAAGGTATATATAATTAAACCTGTATGTATGTGTGCGGCGGTAAGATTGCTTGCTTGCTTGCTTGCTTGCCTGATGGAGGAGGGATGGGTGGGAGGAAGATAATACCCGTGGGGGACGAAGCGAGGGACACGACGCAGATACAGATGCAGCGCGTCGCGTCGCGTGCAACCAACACTTACTTTCTTTTTGTTTATTCTCTGCAACTACCTACCTGTCTGGGGTGTCTTTGTTTGGGAAAATAACAAAACATAACAACCCAAAAAAAGCACGGTGATGAGGTCTGGGTTTTTATTTCGTCAAGTGCGTGTGAGACACAGGTGATAGGTCGCTGGACGGACTACATATAACGTGAGGATCCTGTTCCTGCGGTGGAGGATATTGCATGTATGTGGTCTAGCGACCTGGCGAGAGATCTTTTCAATAGTTTGGGTCTCAGTTTGCTCCTGGCTTGAATTGAGGAGACTGTTTGAGTATATTGGTTTAAGAATGTTGATTTGAGATGTGATGCTGCTATGCCAGTTTTGATTCTTGGGCCTGTAAGGGATCTCCGCGCTCTGGACTGCTTTCGAGCTGCTGTGTTTTGTGTTCTACTTGAGACAGCAGTGAGCAGAAGTAAGTAGAGCAGGTGAGATTGATTCGCAAAGTGATTGATGGGTTATACACATCACTTCTCGCAGCTTGCCGTTCGCGTCCATAGCTCTGTTACACGCACCACGATACAGCGTTGTGTCTACTTTAGGTTTTATTGATTTGCATCTTCTGATGTTGCGTGTTCAGGGCTCAGAGTGAGGAGACACTTGTATGCTATAGTTCCACCTCCACGACTGCAGTTTGCAGCTCTGATTTTCTCCAACTCGTTTCAAGCTGCCTTCATTTTCACGTACTGCTTTTGATAGTATTAAAATTACAAATGGCTCCCCTAGCTCTGATTCCCGCTGCTTCATTTCGTCCTGAATTCACCTGACGGCCTGCGTCTGGTGGTATTAGAAAGTTTATAGGTGTATTGCAAACATCCCCTCTACTCTTTCACCTCTCTCTGCTTGGAGGGTTCTTAACAGGAGAGCTTGGCTCGATGATCGCGTGTGCCACTTAATGGAACATCTACTTGATCTTGCGGTGCTCTATTTTGATGAATACAGGCCTTCTCAATAATGTACCTTTGTAGTCATAAATGTAGAGTTGGTGAACATGCTCCAAACCCTCCCTTCCTATGATCATGAATTGTAATCGCGGCGAGAATAGCATTAGACCTCTTCCATGTATTGACGAAAGCAGCTCATACCAATATCCCATAACCCTCTTCTCCTCCTGCGGCTCAGGTGTGGAAGATACATAGGCTATCGATATCAGCAATCGACGCAGGCTCAAGCGACAATGCGGAGAACCGTGCAATGTCAGAACCGTAAGGTAGAGCTGTGGTCCAAACAGCCACAAAGCACAGCCTTTGTATCTATGCTTCTTGGTAGCAGAACAAGTAGGACACTACCTGCTTGTTTAATGAGGCTTTGGCAGTGTTGTGATTAAGCGAGTTGGAATCAGGGGCTGTGATACTATTCGTATAACAAATAGATTACGTCGCAACACGCAGCCCTCGCTTCATCTTGTGAAACGTACAGGATAATGGGTATTCAGAAAGTCTAGTATAGCGTTACTCTCAAAGATTCAACTTTATATGAAAGTCTTTCGTTATTTACTGGTCTTACGTCACGAAAGTAGAGGCAATATGACGTTGGACAATATATAATACAGTAGGTGCGACATATAGCGAGTATGAGTGTTAATAACAGCTGTTAGTACTGAAGCAGGCGTTTGTGTTGGCTGATATCTGTGTTGAGAAAATAGGCACGGAGAACTGTACACACTTGAGTGTCTGTCCATGGGATATTTTCTCACGCGCTATGCTGCGAGGTCCTTTCCGCTGCTTCGTTGATGCTTTGCGGGAGAATAATCTAACATTTCATCGCTCATTGCTGCTGATCTTGTAGTTTGGTGATGCAAAGACCGTGGTTTATCTTCTTGCTGGTACTTCTATTATAGCCTCCTTCTGATGTGTAATGTTATCAGCTCCCCTTATTGGCAATTCTCATGTCGGTAACTTTAGACATCATGGTTGTATCCCAAACACTATTTGCTCTATTCATCAGAGTGACGTGACCCTTTTGGGTGACAGTTCGACATATAACTCCATGCCTTTTGGCTAGCCTACCGCAGCATCAACCGAGAGATTCTACTATTATTGTAATCTGCCAACAATCGGTGAATATTACTGTTATAAAACAACGAGGCAACTTCGACAGTCCCTTGTGAAAGTTAGCTAGACTATACAGCGCTACTAGAGTGCTTCTAGGGGAATATCTCATGATTGCCATAAGATGAATACGGGACTTATTAAGGCAGTATATGAGATAATAAGACACGAGCTAAAGTCAAGAGATATAGGGCAGGCCGTTGAAACATAGAGACTAGAATTCATTCTTAAGTTGTTGATACTCTCGTAAAGCTATTCTTCAAAACAGTCTAAAGCATTCTCCATTAAATCCACCTCGATACTTCTTTGGCTCAACTCTGAAATACCATAAATCCGGAGTCTACAGCTGGACTAGCAGAGGCTAAATCTTTGAAATACTACTTTACGCCTGTCACACTCACGATACATTAGACTAAATTGCACCGTCCTCTAAAACTTGGATGCTAGCTAATTTGCAAGACTTGGGCTGGTGAAATACACGGGTTGTAAGCTGGTCTCTGTGAAGCAAACTCGCTTGGATCTGTTTTCCATCTGGCAGAACAAGCAATAATGTACCCAACAGTAGCTTTTAGGGGCTTGCCTAGATATAAAATAAAGGTAAAAGCTGAGTGTTGTCCAGAAGTTCTCCATATAGAACCAGTCCGTCATGTAGCGACCACACTTGCTAATCCTTCCATCAAAAGTCGTTCTGCTGAACTACGTGAGTGATCTCAAATTCTCTCATATGACATGCACGTCTGTCTGATATGATGGCATTCTTGTTCTTGATTAAAAACATATGCTGGTGAGTTTGGGGTGGGCATGGTTCGAACATCTTCAAATTCCCAGAGCTACAGCCGCGGATCTTTGATCATAAACTATATAACCAACATCCCAAAGCCTGTAACCAAGCTCAGAATTCCAATTGGCAAGTTCCTAAACTCTAAGACGCAATGCCAGGTAGTATTTAGCACGAGTGCGTACTGTCGAACCCCAACCTCAGCCAGTCTGACATTCTCACTCGCCAAATGCGTAGACTGATCGACTCCAATGCCGACGACATTGCTTTCGAGACCGTAACAAGCAGCTACAGTAGTTCATCCCAACACGAAATTGCTGTGACACCCTCTGGGTGCTTCTCTGGCCTGCTACAACTAGGCTTTGCTCATTACCGGGTTGCAAAACCTTGGACATGGACCTCTCTACCTACCAACCTTCTTTGAAGAGTCGAGCCCAATGCGTATGCTCTAAACTCCATGGTCGTGATTCTCTGATATAGCACATCAAAAAGCCCCCCCCAGGCCAGGCGATAGTCAAGCCCAGCCTTCTTGCTCTCGACCCATCAGCGCAGCGAGCTATCCCTTCTCCTCCTTCTCTCCCTTAACCCTCCGCCCAGCACAACGCAGACCAGCAAAAGTCCCACATGCAACAAAGCAAAACCAACTCCCAATCCAAGACTCCTCGCCTAGTGAAAGTTATCGCTATGCCGTGCTGCGCTGTAGAGAACTGTAGAGAACTGGCTGTTTGCAGGAGATATTCATCATCCAAAATACCATCCATGAGAGCCGAGCTGGAGGAGCATGCGCCTGGACCTGTTCCATGAGAAAGAAGAGAGTCTTCGCCGGGGCAAAGAATATAGGATAGCTGTCTGTGCTTAACAAGACATTGTGTAGGGAGGAATAAGTCACCTTCCACATCGCAAGGACTGTAATCCTTGATACGGACAAACAAGTCTCATTAGGAAAACACTCATGCTTGAGACTGCTCAATAGGCTAGTTAATTCACTGTTTCAAATTATTTCACATGCGGAATCATTATAGGAAAAGCTTCACGTGAGAAACAACATGTTCGAGTAAGTCTGCTTTGTATGCAACACACAACGCTTTTTTAATTCTCTCATAAAGTCGTCATTAGTTACATAAGAGAGGCCAAAATGCTACTTGTAAACCAAAAGAAATGTTCATCAGGGTCATCATAATTGTGACATAGGAAAGATCCGACGTTCGAGTTGAGCTTTCTGAGCCCACTCTTCATCGTGCCTAGGTTCATTACAGGCGGTTTTTGCAATCCTTATCCACCGCACTTTCCCGCCTTTCGCTTGCATGTTTATGTTGGGATTGAAGCATTCCCGAGAGCAAAGCGTTAAAATTCATCAGCCGTATGAGGTAGCCCGTAAGGGCCATCTTTAGAATCAAGTCGTAAGTCCATCATCATCTGAAGTAGCACAGGTGTGCCGAAGGTGTTCGGCGAATACAAGGGACAATCGTGAAGGTTAAGGAACGTTTTGATGAAGGAGTGTGGTTGTTGGAGCGTGGTATGTTCGAAGTTGTACACCACTGCGTATGTGGTTGAAGAATAGGATCTAGATGACTGGATACATCTAGAGAAGAATGTGCAGAAAAATGCTGCGTTTTGCGACGCGTCTATCGGCGTCCTCCTTGCCGTTGGCTGATGGCTGTTTGCGCACGGCCTAAGGGCTGCGGCTCATAACTCGAACCAGAAATCGACCCTTCCCGGATGGTCTTCCGTCTCTTCAAGCCGTCGGCACCTGGGCCGCGACTCGAAGGTCGTGAATCATCCTCATCATCACGTCCACGCTTGTTGTTCACCGGGGCACCATTCATGACTGGCTGCTGTGGTTGATAGCCGTTCGAGATGGGGTTACCCAGATCCGATTGTGAACCATAAACATCACCACCAGGTCCTCCATTTGCGGTACCGCGCTCACTGCTCATTACATTATACAAATTACTTGACGGTGGTGGCTGGACTCGCGGAGGTGTGCTGTAGCCACCTTGCTGCGTGTAATATGGCTGGGGAGCCGTTGCCGTGCGTGGCGTTGCACGGCCAGATGCTGGATGGTTCGGGGATCCGTTCATCTCGGGAGAAAGATGAGCATGGTCTCCTGATAAGGGTCCGACAGGCGGGCCGTTATTGTAGTTGTAGGATTGGCGGTTGGCATTGTAATTTGCGGAGCTGTCGTGAGTGTACTCCGCATCATGCTCGTGGTCCGCCTCCTCTTCACCTTGACCATGGTTGACTTGACCATTTGCCTGGGAATGATGGATCATACCATTCGAGTCTTTCGCATCGTGATGATCGGCTTCGGCACCTGGTGCTCTACCTGCCGGTGGGCCCATTTCATTTTTGATGTAGGAACTCGGCTGGGAGTAGGGCGCCATATTTTGCTGGCCGGGGGCAGCCTGAGGATATGAGTTCTGCTGGGGCGGTGCGGCAGAATACATTTGTCGAGACGTATCATAAGGCTGAGAACCTTGCTGATATTGTTGCATGGCTCCCGGAGGAGTGGTGGCTGGAGTAGTGGGCATTGAGCGTGCGTTACTTAATCCTGTATCAATTGACAGAGGGTTTGTACCTTGAACACTATTCATCTGACCCTGCTGTCCCCATTGAAAACTGCCATCGGAGCTTCCCATGCTGCCCATCACGCTGGATGCGCTGGTGGGAGGGGTAGGAAACGTATGTGAGCGATCAATGTTTGGTCGTCCGACGCTGTTGGGATGCGGTGCGAGGGAGTGTTGCGGGCCCGGAAGGTGGCCACCACCAATTGAGTTGTTCATTGAATGATGATGATGCTGATGGAGAGAGGGCAAGCCCGGTGCCTGGGTGTTTCGCATTTGGTTTTGTTCTTGCTTGCGTCTTTCGGCAGCAGCCATGACCGCATTCGTCCGGGTCTGATTTGTGGGATGGTACAGCAGCGCGCCAATGTTGTGAACGAACAATGGGTACAGCAGTTCGGTGATTTTCTCTTTGTTCGCGAAATCGAGCGCGCGCTCAAATGGAATCCTAGAGGGAAGTTAGCACCTTCACGGGGCGCCCCTTCCTTCTTCATCTCAAGACTTACCACACGCCTTTCAAATGCATAGGACCAATTTTGACCACATGTCTCATCTTTTCACTCTTGAGAATTCCATCTCTGCGTCCACGGGTCATGCCAGCCACATTCAGTAGTTTGGTGCCGTTAATCATGTGATTATCTATGCTTTTTGTTAGCCAACTGAGATGAGCTTGGTTGTTAAACTGCCTGCTTACCCTCGCGTCTGGCAACACAAACTCCTTTCGCCTCGACCTGGAAACACAGACTGCCTTCATCCTCCCACAACGTGGCGGTCACTCTTGGTTTCATACCCGGGGGAGCAACTTGGCCGGTGGTATCAAATCCATTTTGAGGACCGTAACCTTGACCCGCGGACATTGCTGGCAACGGCAACATGGTGCCTTGGCCACCCACGGGATTGGAAACCTGATGCCCAGCTGACTGTGGCGATTGCAAGCCGTTTGAGTAGCCATATTGGTTATTGTATGCAGGTGTGGGTGCGTATTGCGCTGGGACCGGCTGAAGCAATGGTGGTTGCTGGTGTTGTTGAGGATAATGGCCCATGTTTCCCGACGTGACCGTTTGCGGCTGCGGAGGCTGACCCGTTGACATGTGTTGAGCGTAATACATATCTTGATGGGGAGGTTGGTTGTGGTTCATGGTGGAATATGCCGGCTCCTGATTATAAGAGTAGGATGTTCCAGAGGGAGGAGTCGTGCCGTACGAAGTTTGTGACAAGGCCGGCGGGAGACCGGTATGTCCTGGGAGCGTGGGGCTTGGGGTTTTGGGCCCGTTGGACGAGCTGGCGGTGGTATAAGAGGAATGTGAGGAGCTGCCGTTCAAAATCGAGGACCCTAGAGAACCAAGAGAACCAACCCGGGGTGACGAGGTGCCGGAGGAGTACGCCTGTTGCGGCTGCGGCAAAGGTAGTGAAGGCAACCTGTCATTCACGTACAGCGATCGCTGTGCTGCGTGATGATTGTAGTAAGGTATGTCTGAAGCCCCCCGGGTTTGCACTTGCGATATCGACGGGAGATCCAGCTTATCGGTTGAAAGGTTGACGTCCGGAAGGACAATAAGTACAGACTAGAAGATAGTCTGCTGGGGTGGAAGGGTACGTTTGATTAGATTTCAAACGCTAGGTGTTCGGGGATAAATGGACTGCAAATTGTTTAGATGCTGCGTACGTGAAGATGAAGTCGTTTTTTTGGAGGGGGAAACCGCAGCAGAATTTTCAGATGGCGGAAGCTTATGATGATCTTTACAACGAGCGCAAATAGTCGTTTAGGTGTCGTAAGAGGAATAGATGATGCATATGCCGCTGGACAGTTTCGTTAAAATCAAAGATTCCCAAAGATGAACAGAACGTTTGGCTCGTAGAAAGTCGTTAAAAGGGAGACTTGGGCACGAAAGAGTCTCGACGCTTTCAATTTTGGTCAGTCAATGCAATTGGGATGCGATTGAAGCTCCACGACAGGAAATTGGGCGGTTTACGCGAAGCTGCAGGTATGCCGGTGCGTGATAGTTGCTCCGTGCTCTGCTTCGATATCCGAGACTTGCGAACGTGTTGCAGGCGGTGGTGCAGCTTGTGAATGATTATCACCGATTTTGGGTGATCGAATAGGAAGAGGATAGGTAAGGAAGAGGAGCAGGAGGGTGCAGGATGCGCTTTTGAAAGTCGACAGGCAGGAGAAAGAATATCTCAACCACACTGATGCAGGTACCACGGGTCAGCGATTGCGTTGCAAGTAGAGGTTCAATGGAGCGCGCGAGAGATGGCGCAGGTGGATAGAAAACCGGACCACGTACCTGTGTGTCCAATACTCTTTTGGTCAAGAGGAAAGGAAGAAAGGGAGAGGTCGGGAGAAGAAGGGATTCGGAGAGGAGGTTGGGTGGTGAAGGTCCGGTGGAGGAGGGAGAGGAGGAGGAGGAGAAGGAGGAGGGACGAGGGCAGCACCGACTGCAGATACCTAGACGCAGAGACGCAGCACGCACCAGTAACAGGCGAGGATTTAGCTGGGAAAGAGGATCGGTCGGGGGGGGGGAGGTGGTGGTGGTGGCCAGCAAAGCCAAAGTTAAACGAATGCACGCGAACTAAACCCAACCGAGTTGAAGCTCCAGCTCCAGGGAAGCTTGTAGGCCAGGGAGGGCCTGTGCGGAGGTGGTGATGGTGGATGGACGGGGTGATGGTGGTGGTGGTGGTGGTGGGCGTGGGCGTGGGTGTTTGTGGATATGGATATGGATGTGGATATGGATGTGGATGGTACGCGGGTTGGATAAGGACGCACGTTACGGTACGGTACCGGACAATTTGAGTATTGAGTCGCTAGCAATGGATGATGGATGATGGATGATGGACGGGGAATGGTGAATGGTTGGTGAATGGATGAGGATGAGGGATGAGGGTTGAAGGGTAATGGGTAATGGGTAATGGGCAATGGGAAGGGAGGGGGGGGGGGATGTTCGTAGGGTTTCCGGTAGGGTCGGTCGCCTGGAGGATTAGTGGTCGGGGGTGTCAGTATGTTAGGATGTAAGGTGTAAAAAAGGGTGGTTGATAGAAGGTGGTCGGTGGTCGGGGGTTAGTAATTAGTAATTAGTGGTCAGTGGTCGGTACGTTAGGGGGGTGCTGGGGTGCTAGAATAGTTGAATTGGCAGAAAAAAATAGTGGCAGAAGTGGCAGAAGTGGTTGAGTTGAGTTGAGTTGAATTGGAGTTGAATTGTGAACGTGCTGGGGAGCTGGGTGCTGGGGAGGGCTTGAGGGCCCGGCTTGGGAGGGGGGAATGGGCGCGGTTTGGTTTGCTTAGTGCTGGTGGTCCAGGGCCTCTTACTGCTCCCCCCGGGGAATTGCCATTCGGGGCATCTTCTTGACTACAAAGTACTACTATTAACTGACCACTTACTTCTTACTTACTTACTTTACACACACAAAAGAGGATAGCACGGTGAGTGAGAGCATGGTATGGTGTGGTATGGCATGGCATGGGCATGGGCATGGGGGTTCACGTTGATAATGGTGGTGGTGATATTAGGAGTAGTAGTGGTAGGAATAGTATTAGGAGTGGAAGCTGTGTTGATGTTCGCTTCACGTCCTGGCAGTACGAACGCGTCTGGCTTGTTGTTTAGGGCCCCCTCGCTGGTCTGTCCTGTTCTCCCTCTCTCTCTCTCTCTCTCTCTCTCTCGCTTTGTCTCTGTTGCTCTCCTCTCCCCTCCTCTATTCTCCTCCCTCTCCTCAGCGTTTCTTCTCACCTCACCGGGGTATTTTGGCGTTCAACAAGGGGCCACCGCTAGCGCGACCAGGGGGGAATGGGGAGGTTTGCGCCAATTCTTGCTTTCGTTCAACCTCCTCCATCTTATCCGTTGGAAACACACTAACCGCTAGCACCACCACCAGCTCCCTTGAACAGGATGCTGCGCTAGCCCAGAAACATCACAAACGTCGGGGGGAAGGTTGCGGGTGGGCCGATTTGCTCGTGTCCATTCGTGGGACGGTGTTCTGGGCGGTGGACGAGGTACGTTGTACGATGGGCTACGGCTTATAGCGTGGAAGATCGAATGGAAAAACGAAATCGAACCAGAGATATCCTTGAGCCAGAGGAAAGTTTGGTAGGCATACGGCAGTATGGGCGTAGCATTACGGCAATACCACGATCACTTTCTCACTTGCCCACTCCCGACTATATTACGCCTACTGGTTTCTTACCAGATCTTGACACGACGCAACTTCTGTCCGGAATCAACTGTACAAACTCGCAAAACCCAACTCGCCCGGGAGATTTGGATCGGAGACATCGAGGGTGTTCGGCCAGATCCCCGGCAATAAAAATGTGTCCATGATCCGCACTTATCTAAGAAGAGAATATCCCTTTCGAAGATGAGGCTGGGAAGAGTGACAGACACCCTGGCCGCTTTCTCGAATCACACATCGGCTGCTCCCTTGCCTGGCCGGCAAGCTTGGCTTCGAGGAGCGCCCAGGAGAATCCACAAATGAAGTCGAGTACCGTTATGTACGGATTGCTCGCTGGATCCAGGGTGATCTGAGGGAAAATGGAGGGAAAATGTCAATGCGCAGGTATCTGCTCGAGCATCAGTAAGCTCTCGAACCCAAGATCTGTTCGTGACTTGATTATCGGTTTACGTAGATCCAGAATGACCGGAATGACGACCAGGCCTTGGGAGTAAAAGGTTAATGGGAGAGTTCGAGTTTCAGAAACCAGCCTCTCGCTCTCACCCAACGGCTGACTAGGCGCTGTGGAAGGTGAGCCGAAAACAGTACTCGCCAGTGCGGACCAGACCTAGATGCGGTCTGCCGCCGAACCGTGACTTTTCCCGAAAAAGTGGTTTTGATTTCCTGTGATCCCTTCCACTTGACCAGATTCCAGTTATCATGTACTGTACCGCCAGTCTAGTGATTTGTCACGAGAACCTTATCCAAGTCCGACTAGCACAAGTTTATGATGGTGAAACAATCCATCGTTTTGAGGTTGGGAAAAATATAAATGTATTGCGGCTCATCGACCTGCGTGGTATGGGGTGAACACTACCTTCATCTCAAAGCATTCAGACGGGGGATGCAAATCTCAGGTCCTTGTCTACTATTGTCCGGCTTGTTTGTGACCTGTGCGCCGCCTGCCTCGCGGGCTTTGGATCGCTATGCGTAGTTGCGTACTGCACTGCACCGCGGGGATCGTCTGCTTGCATCAAACGACCCCAGCTCAGGTAATTCTCCGATTGAACAGTCGTTTTAAGCTATCATACCTTAGTGTGCAGCATTAGGTGATATTGTAAGACGGCGCGGATATGCATGATGAGGAAAGCTTTTTTTGCCCCTCGATGGCCAGCTTGGACGCGATGCTAACCGTCATTGAAGCTCTGGTTCTTGACCACGCAAATGATATCAGGAAGATATGCTACGGGACGAGTGAGCTAGGATAGCTACTATGGATATCGGCAGGAAATAGCATCTGTTGAGGCGGACGGGTTCGCAGGCTAAAAATCACGAGAGATCACGAAAGTATGGCCAAAGCTCAGCAACGAGTCTAGCAAACTTGTCAGGAACACACTAAATCATTTAGTACGGCCAACATCTTTTTCTTTTTTTCAACTAGGGCCGTAGGCATCAGACAATTTGTGACTACTCCTTCTTACTCGAGTCTAAATAATAAACTAGCATATCAACGGGTGATTGCCATTTTGTTTACAGTTTTCCTAAAATGGCAATCATGATACTCATTTCTGGGCTTTTGGACCTTGACACTGACAGTCCAAGCATCAGTGGAGACATCCTTCATAATAAAGACGTTTGTTGTTTTGGATCAATCCAAGTTTAGACCCTTTCATCGGTACAGTACTAGAGCGTGTGCACACCACATCCTTCGCCGCCTTTGCTTTCCTCCATTACTCTCTGAGGCACCTCCACTACGGCGCTCCATGCTCCCAGACAGGCCAACCAGAAGTAACGCGTTTCGGTATTTTACATAGAATAAATGCAGAAGACGGATGGAATGCTGAAGGGAGCCGTGCGTAGGACGCACGTATACGCAGGTGGTTGACTGAAATCCAGCATTCTGGTTCCCAATCAGATCGAATGGTCTGGTGTACCTAATCCTGTACCTGCACGGCTGTATAGCATAGGGAAATTCTCTTCTCTCCACGGGATGAGAAGTTTGTTCCTAAGTATAGCGAGACTTCCTGAAGTCTGGCGTGTTGGTAATTAGGTTCCATGATCTAAATCGAGAAAGCAGACTCAGATGCTATATCAGGCTCCAACATGGCTCCAAATAGAAAAGCTTCTAAAATAAGGGCTTGGAGGTGATTGCTTCCACCCTGCTTGCTGACAGACAGATCAACGGCTTGGGGTTGGACAAGTCAGCTTATTTTAAGAGTTCTAAAATGTCGGTGAATTGAATGATCTGATGTGATTTGACCCTCCTAGCCACTGGTCCTGTTCTTGTTAGGCTTTACAGATATCCGTGCTTGGCTAGATCCCTACATGAACCCTACATTGAAGCAAACTGATCGCATGTTACACATAAAACTAACAAGATTCTTTGCTGCCGTTGTAGGGGAAAGTAATGTCCTCCAAACTGTATCATGTAAGGAACGTTTGAGATGATGTTGCACAACATATCAAGGCGCTGAGACTGTTGAGTTTTTTTCTAGGCACAACCTCAAATTGAGATTGACACTAATACACTTCCGACTTGGGATAGTCATTGTGCTTCTTTTGATTAATTTCTGCTAGCCCGTCGTTCTCTTCAAAAACAAATACCATGATGAGTTTGCCTTGGACCATTAGTAATCAGTGTACAGTAAAGAAAGCCCGCACTAGTGTGCGCTTTGTGCAATAGTTTGTGAAAGCGGTATGTCGTAGTAGTTTGGTCGGCCAAGATCTCGTGAGGCGAAGATGAGCGTGCAGAGAGTTTGACGGCTTTCCGGCCACGCATTTCTGATGCACTTTCCCGCAACACCGTGGTATCAGTTTCTAGCATGTCTGTACCGTAGAATGCGGCAGCTTTCTTGCTACAGAGTTCCAGTGGTAAGCTCGGATGGAAAATGCCTTTGTTCCAAGGAGTGGAGTGAGTGTCTTGCTACTGCGCAAACCTTCGTAGAATTCTATTGGCAATACGTGACCCACGTATCTTCCCCTCCGCTCACCGCCCATCAGTCAGTGTGTTCTCTTCTTTTCCACTCCCGGCAGCAGCGGTCCCTGCAGCACCTCTGAGCTGCTCGAGATGCTGTGCGCTGCATTGCATATCTGCACATGCATATGCACAGCGGCTAGTCGCAGCTCAAACATAACCTATCACCAAGCTATCCGGAGTCAGCCAAACGGTGGCTGGACGGGGATTCTTAGCCTGTTTCAACGCTCAATCAACCGTCCCTTGAAGTCATCTCATCGCTTATCAGGGCCTGTCAATGCTGTATCTATGTATGTACAGGACATGGTAAGTCACATTTTGAATGGCAGGCAGGTGGTCGTCGTCGCTGATGTTCTGACAGCGTCGCGGCGGTCCTGGTCGAAGCCTGGCAGCTGGCGGGCAAGGCGACAGCAATAACCTGATCATATTCCAAGAGTTGCACTACGAGGAACAGCGCAAGAGCAAAACCCCCGCCGCCACTGGTGGTCACGACCAGATCATCATGGTCTCGCACTTCAACCCTATCATGTTTCTCTCACTGACAAACTTGCCCCAACAGCGCCGGGGTGCCCAGCGTTGATCCCTCCAGAGCAAGGGCCATTTGCCCAGATCACCCCAATCAGTAGCAACCACGTCTCAAGCCAACAGGTGGTCAACACACCACACACACCACCAACCTCCCCCAGTCCATCACCAGCCTATCCAGGATACTTACTCGTCAATGGCCGCCAAGGGCTCAGATGTTGCAGCGGTCCCCACCGCCTGTGCAAGGTAGGGAATCCGTCGCTCACAGAAGAAAAACCGTAGCCTTGCAGATGGGGATAAACAAAAAGAAAGGTCTGGATGTAAGCTTTATTACGCGTGTAGTGGAGCGTTTGCGCTCTTGCACGAATCGAACTGCATGGGGATATGGAAGAGAATACGGCGCGCCCAAGATCAAGCAGACACAAAAGTCCATCGCAGGCGAAAATTGTCGATTATCGATGAGACCAGATACATGATCTCGGGCCTTGAACAACCGACGTAGCTTATGAGCATAACCGCAACATCTATCGCAACAGGTGCGCCTGCGACGACGCTACGGTACAGTACAACTCACAATGCACGCGCGGAAAGCGTCCCGTCTTACATACAAGCCAGGATGGTGCAGGCCAGAACCCCGCCATCCTTGTGGCGTCGATGGCCGGCCAATCTCAACAGTGATGATACTCAAGGGCTCATGGGCCTTACAACGCACGACATCTGAACGCTGTCGGTGTCACAGACTCGAGATCATCGACCGCCATCGTCCCAGGTCGAGTGCTGTTGCTCCGGATGCCAGGGAACTATGGGTTGAGCTGAACCACCACCGTCAACTTAATCTATCTTTCTGACCATTTTACGAGAATCCCTTTGATAGTGTGAGGAGGAGGAAGAGGAGGCGCTGAGTCTTTGGATTTAGCGTCACTTCACCGCTCTTCCATCAATTAATGGATTTTATTGCAACCCCTCATTACTATCTGCTAGGGTCCAATCCAAGGTCTCCACGATTACCCAACAATCGCAAGTAAGATGGCAATCGTAAGCGGCGAGCAAAGCGGCTGTTGTTGACCACTTGTCGTGCTCAGCAGCTCTGTTCTTCGAACGAAACGAGTGATTTTTTACGAGCACACCGCGGTACTACTGGTGTGCCCAAACCGGACTGAATAAGGACCACTTCAGTTCATTCCCGCTTATCTCGCAAACCCCAACTCATATAGTAAGTAATAACAGGGATAAACCGAAGTTAGTTTTGGTACCGTTCAAGGTCTCTTCTGCCATCGATATCGGAGACGGCTGAAGAAAGAAGAAGGTGGATGGGATGTCTCGGCTTCGTCTTCAGCCGGTTCTCGCTTCTTTTCACTATCCCACAATGTTATTCCGACGTGTGCTTCGTCTCCTAGAGGTACTCTGCAAAGGGTAATTCGCGGTCGATTAGTCATGTAAAACCTATTCATTCGCTGACGGATCTTGCTAATGAGCTCACGGAGAGACATGATCTCAAATAGTAGAGATCTGAACATGCCAAATAATTGTTTCCCGAGGATTACTGTAATTCTCACAAACGATGAACCGGATGCCTTTATTGCTTGTTTCATCATTTGACATAATACACCCTTGCTGTAGACTGAGGTGATTTTATACAATGTGAGTAATAAGCGAGCAATTTATTTTCCCTGGCTCAGCGTCCATGGTAGCACAAATCTTACGACTACTACCCGAACCAGGCTGGCTACAGTCTTGAATGCATCCATACCAAATATAGGCTCAATCCTTCATCCCTCCCGCACTCATCCTCTAGGAACGAAATCCATGATCCACGATCGACTTATGCGGCAGGGATGGCACAACGTAGTGGTCTATCGTGCATGCTCTAGAAGTACATGCCACGGTGAAATTGAAGGTGGGTGACGGATACTCCCGGTTTGGAAGAACTTGTAACTCTGCCCCTCTTCCTGTCGCCATTCTTGTGATCATGACCGTGAAGATTATCTTGATGCGATACAATCGTGTCCCGAAGCATGCGAAATCCGCTTAAATTATATTGCTCGTGCATGAGATGCTACAGTACAATAACACATCAATCAAGCTGTGTGCAACATCTTTCCACGACGGATCATCCTACCGGGTCTTCCCTGGACTTCTTACAGATAGGCTTTTTAGTTAAGAAGTGATCTGCTCTGGCTTCTTACTATTGTCGGTCTCGGATCGGATGGGGATTTCTAATTTCAAGCCCACCTATAGTCGTTTAGCTTCCTGAAAGAAGCAAATGTATAATCTAAGTTTTCAACGGTTCAACAAATCCCCGATCAGATACCCGTTAGAAATACACACGAATACTACTTGATGCGATTGCTATGCAGGGGCAACCATTTAAGCCTAGATTTGATGGCATTCCCCGTTTAATTAGTTGTCTGCCACTGCGGTTGATCATTCTTTAGCTACATATATAAGCTCAGGAAAGTAAAGCAATTGTATGTGTGTGGAGTGCGGCGCATGCAAAACCGGCTTGTGCTGCTGCTGCTTCTACAGTATGCAGTGGAGTTTTAAGCACGACATACTTGCGTGCCTCGATTTACGCAGATCTGACAACGGCGTGCGTCGTACTACGGGATGCACACGTTGCGAGGCGAACGGGTTCTCGCATTGTGCATTTGCTATACGTTTTACTACTGTGCTTCCATATGGGCTAGGAAGCACACAAATTGCCCTTCTAATTCAAGATGTGCACAATACCTGTTAATAATCTGGGGATGGCCTTTCCACGTAAATAGCACCACCGGATAAATCACCCCAAGACGCGCGAGTGAGGGCGGAATATTGATTGATCATCGCTCGCTCGTTTCTGTTGAGGGGGGGCTTGGAGGGGGGCTGAAAGGGGGCTTGAATGTGCTACGGTCAAAGATGAATTCAACGGCCCAGAACGCACAGTCCGTTTCAATTGAGAGCTGTTCCCGATATCTGTACACCCTCTTTGTTGAATTTAGCCATATTGTCCTGAAGTCGCACTAATTCCAAGCTGGCCCTTCGAGTCTTGAATCTCAATTGACGTTGAAATTAGGTTTGGCCTGCACGTGCTCTCGCGACGACCTGTTGCCATGACAAGAGCTCACCCCCACCAAAGAACGCGTCTACCCCCTTGGTGCGTGCACCGTGGGGGGTGGTCAGCAGCAGGAAACCAACAATGAATCTCGAAGAAATGTATCTCTAATACTCTATAAACGTATCAAGATAGAATGCCGCCTCCGTCAAAATCCACCGTGGCTCCGGCCGCGCAGCCGAAGCATGGGGACAATTTCGATCCATGGAATGCCTCCTCCAGCGGCCACCAGCGCGCGGAGAACAGGATGGGAGCTTCCACAGGATGGCGAGTCTCTCGGACCACGAAGCTGTCGTATCAGTTCAAAAGCGGTGGCACTGGTGGCAAGAGAGTTTCCGATACCGTGGGAGCAGGTTCTGAAGATTGGGATGAGAAAGCAAAGGCGCTGATACCAAAGGAAACTCGAGCAAGGGCAAAACATAGTGTCAGAGACATGTTGATGGGAAATTCGGCTCCTATAAGCAAAGAAAACAAGCTGATGGCAGAGAGGAGGCTGGAAGATGAAGCGAAGGCTGCCGCCCGGGAGAATAGACAAAAAGGTGTCTTTGATGGGCTGGTTATCTTTATCAATGGTAGTACGCACCCGGTCATCTCGGACCACCGACTTAAATACCTTCTTGCGGAGAATGGGGCACGCATATCACTTCATCTTGGGAGGAGAGGAGTTACCCATGTTATATTAGGAAAGCCATTAACGGGAGAGTCTGGAGCCGGTGGTGGCTTATCAGCTTCAAAAATCCAGAAGGAGATCAGTCGAGTGGGAGGCTGTGGTGTGAAATTTGTCGGAGTCGAGTGGTATGTAAAGTCGCAGCTCATCTCGGAAGTAACATACTGACGCTTTGATCTAGGGTGATTGAAAGCCTGAAAGCTGGCAAGAGGTTATCTGAAAGACCCTACGCAAACCTGAAGGTTGCATCAAAAGGACAGCAGAGTGTACACAGCATGTTTGCGAAACCCAAGAGCTAAAGCGGGGAGGAATGGGGTTTCACCTGTGGAAGACTGATCACCCGTTGACTTGTATCGATATCTCATCAGCAACTCACATCAGCTATTGCGTGCTGTGAGTGTTCTGGTAAACGAAAACGGGTGGCTGCGCATAGGGGTTAAGGGTGCATTTGAGCGTGGTAGCATAGACACATGGGAACGTGTTCGGGATTTGGGTGGGAATTGCATTGCATTGCATTGCATGAGGCATGATCAGACGAGCATGAGAATCTCTCGAATGTCAAAACGAAACTTTCTGTTTCTATAGAAGGATCCAAGACTAATGAACAGTAATGAATTAATGCTCAGTTTACTATACAGCAAGATCATCACTGTGTCTGACCTCTTAACGTTGGTAAGCTTTTTGCCTACTTTTAATATGCTGTAAATTTTATTTAATAAGAGCATATTCTTGCGTGTAAGCTACATAGTTGAACATGAAACTATTAAACCTAATCTTAATCGTAAAGTAAATATATGGAAGTCATTGAATGATTCTTGGACGTTGTCAAAATGATGTTGGCAAAGTCCACCTTGGCTTTTGTTTTGGCGGCGCTAAGGTTTGTTTACATCAACAACAAGATCCTTGTCTTCTCGCTTTCCAGTAACTTTTTGTAATTGCAACACCGCCATCATTCAATCATTCACCTTTAGAGCTGTCGAGATCCCTTCCTCCAGATTCAATAGCCACCTGCTTTGCAATGAGTACCCCACTACGAAAAGTTGCCGAAACGGATCTTAATGAGCGAACACCTTCAACACAATTGCACACTGAGTACGAGATTACTAGCTACACAAAACACTCCACATCAGACAACAATTACGACGACCCTCCAAGTTCCCCATTTGTGGTCTTGGAGGATTCTCAAGATCATGAGAACCAATCTCCGAACAAGTTGCGCAAACTCATCACACAAAAAAGCCCGACTGAGCGCGAAGCTGCTTCACCGTTGAAGATGCTAAAGAGTCGCCCGCCCCCGAATATGAATGGATCGCAAACAGCGCCGGAGCCGTTTAGAAGCCCCCGGAAACTGTCATCTCCAGAGAAAAGATTCCCAGTTAAACCATCGTCGCCCGAGAAACGTCCTGTGTCCGTGGAGAGGACAGCGACAATTGAGGATGTTTTGCGAGATAATGAAGGTCTGACAAAGGCGATCGAAATACTAGAAGATGGTGACAGCGACACACCCGATGAGCATGATGATACAATGTTCACCGTTGGCGACTCTCGCCATGATGACACCCGCAATATGGACGATACTATGGTCAGCACATTCAGCGAGTTTTCAGCAGTCCCTGACATGACCATGTTCGCAAAGATCGGCCACAGCCCCTCGAAATATGTCACAATGGGTCCTACACCAAGGCGAAATGTTATGGCCACGCCATCTACAGCGCGACGCCACATACGCGATACCTCTCCTTCTCCAACTCCCCGCGGCCATCGATATGGTAAAAGCAAAGAGGACGGAAATAACACGAATTTGATCTTGGACTTTACAGAGCAAATGTGTGGATTCTCAGGGCGTGCTGTCAATTCTCCTACCAAACAAGCCAGGCAGTCGCCCACAAAAGGGAATAATACCATGCCGGATATTTCACGGTACAACACTGTCACTCCATCATCAAATCGAATGTCCAATCTTCTCGATTTTGACATTCCCCCGGCACCCACGCCTCGAAGCATGCCATCTATCACCCCGCGAGAGCTTGAAACTCTAAAATCAGGCTTGCTGTCTGAAATAAGTAGTTTGAAAGCCTCTCTCAGTGGGAAGGATGCTGAGGTGCAATCTTTGAAGACAGCTGTTGGTGATGCGGAGAAGAGAGTTGGTGAGAGTATGGAGCAGGTACGAGAAGAGCGAAATCTGAAAGACCAACTTGCTGCAGAGAAAGAGGAATGGGCGAAAAGAGGGCGAGAGATGGAAGCTGTCTTACGCAATGTAAAGGAGGAGATTGTTCACGGTGAACGTGACCGAGATGACCTCGAAGGACGATTGGAGGAGAGTGAGAGGAGGAGAGAAGCAGCTGAGATGATGGCACAGGAGGCTGAAAGCAAGGTAGCTGCTTTACGCGCCAGCAAATCCTCACCGTCGTCGGAGTCCGATGAGGTGAAATCAGGAGAGTGTGTCTGTGGTGGGAGGGCTGTAGAGCTTGCGGTAGAGAAGGTTTCTCGAGAGCTACATACACTGTACAAAGAGAAACATGAGACCAAGGTCGCTGCGCTTAAGAAAAGTTACGAGCGCCGTTGGGAAAAGAAGATCCGTGAGCTAGAAGGGACAGTGGAGGATCTCACAAAGGAAAATGAAGATCTCAAGCTCGGTCGTGATACAACAATGACTAAAGTTAACCCAAAGAACCCTCTGGAGGTCACCCAGGATCTGGAGAAGCAAGCTGCTAAAGAGGCAAGATCGAAAGAGCTCGAGGCAGAGCTAGAGGGTCTTTCACAAGTATTAAAAAGCGTCAAGACAGATAACGCCGAGCTTCGCCAGCTTCTGGATGATGAGAGAGTAGAGAAGGGAAAACTAGTTTCGGTAGTCGAGGAGATGATTCCTTTAGTAGCTGCCTTCGACGACATGATGGCCAATATGGATTCGGTGCCGGAGATACCGGCAATAGAAAACGCTCCAGTTGTGCAGTCCAGCACCGTAGAAAATCTTCGAGGTAGCATTTCGCGAGCATCTGGACTGCGAGCACCTGGCAGCATATCAAAAAATGCACCGCCGTCCGAGAGCCGTATTGGGAGAGGTGGATTTGGTGCTCCGAGTTCATCAAATCAAGAGCGAAGTCGAAGCGGGAGCTCGCAAGGCATGAGGCCCGGCAGCGGGCTTGGATATAGAAGTGGCATCATGTCCTCTATTGAGAAGATGGGGAGCTACAAAGGGAGAGCAGAGAAAGCATTTGACGGATGAGATAATTAATTCCGATGTAGCTTGGTGGTTGGTTTGCTTAAGGTTATTCAGTGGCGATGGACTTATGGAGTTTGTGAGGTGTTCCAATAATGACATGCAAATGTGTGTCGGTTTACATACAGTTGAGAATCAAATTTTATGATTTGTATAAGGCTCTATCTTTCGCTCCGACTCTGCTTGCCATCTATTATCATGTTGACGATTACGGTACCTATGAATCATGCCACGAGTTTAAATCGATTGATTAGTGGACGAAATATACAGAGACTGATGGAACTGATAGTAAGAGACCAAGAAAAAATCGGTGAATAGCGCTTTTTGGTGCCCTATCTGAATATAAGGGCTGAGTGGCATTAGGTCTTGTAATAAATCAGCCTTAATTGCCTTCAAGAATCATCTGTAGTCTCAGCACTAGTTCTTGTTTTAATTATGGGAGCTTGCATATTGTATCTAGGCCACAATATTGAAATTCCAGCTACATCATTCTATTATCCTGATTTCCGTGCATCTTTTTTTTTGGTAGCAGTAGTTTTAATATGTACAGCATGCATTATTTTCCAAAATTTACATGTCAAAAACCTCATGCAGGAAGCTTTTCTGTCCCTCCCCCTCGCCATAATCCGCGGTTATTTGTCCACATCCGCGGATTTTATACTTGTAGATCATCAGCCCTTCCAGACCGACGGGGCCGCGTGCATGTATCTTGTTGGTGCTGATTCCCACCTCGGTGCCGAAGCCAAAGCGCATTCCGTCTGCCATCCTCGTGGAGGTGTTCCAGAAGACGCCAGCGGAGTCGACGCCTGCCATGAACTGCTCGGCTAGAGGCGTGTTGGAGGTTAGGATGACGTCGGTGTGGTGTGAGCCGTGGATGTTGATATGGGTGACGGCCGCTGAGATGTCGGATACGGTCTTGATGGCGAGGGTTAGGGAGAGGTGTTCGGTGTCAAAATCACTAGGATCTGCATCTTGAAGTATGGCTGCCAAGTGCGTGTCGAGATTTGCCGCGAGGGCTTGCTTGCTCGTAGCATCACAACGTAAGGATACGCCTTTCTCGAGAAGTGCTTTTGCGACTGGTGGGAGAAGCATTTCCAAAGATGATTCCTCAACCAAGAGGGTCTCGACACTATTGCAAGCAGCTGGATACGTAGTTTTGGAATCTACAATGACCTTAACAGCCATGGTTGGGTCTGCTGAATGCTCAAGATATATCGAGCACAGTCCATCCGCGTGACCAAGAACGGGAATTTTGGTAGAGGATTTGATGTATCGGACCAGTTCGTTGGACCCTCTTGGGATGACAAGATCAATATACTGATCCAGACCGAGTAGCTGAGGTATGACATCTCGAGTAGTAACTAGTTGAATGGCCGTGTTGGGTACTTGGGTTGATTCTAGAGCTTCCGATATCACTTTTGAGATTGCAATAAAAGACTCCGTAGATTCTTTTCCACCTATCATCATGTTAGCACACCTTAATGATGTGGAGTAAGGGTTGGCGTGCCTTTTAATATGGCTGCATTGCCAGACTTGATCGCCAAAGAAGCAATGTTTGCAATGACTTCTGGACGGGCTTCAAATATAATCAAGAGCACACCTATGGGACATGAAACTCTCTCTAAGTTGAGACCATCATCAAGCTTTGTGCGTAACGTAACTTTTCCAACTGTAGAAATTTGAGTCAGTGATGAGATGGTGTGTGGTTGTGAGCATATTACCAGGATCAGGCAGGTCACGAACGTCTATTATGCCCTTCAACATATCTTCCCATTTACCCTTCTTGCTAAGGTCTAGTCTCGAAACTATACTTAAGCTTAGCTCCCCATTTTCGGCAGCTTGCTTCGCTAGGGCTAAATCGTTTGAATTGGCAGCTAGAATCTGCTGCTTTGAAGCGGAAAGTGCAGCATGTATAGCACTAAGAGCATCATTCCTGGCAGACGTTGGAAGAGTGGCCAGAATATGTGAGGCATTCTTGGCTGAAGCGGCGGCTTCTGCAGGTAGAGCATTGGTCAAAGACATGGTTTATGTGGTATTATTCTTTTCTTTTCTCTTACGTATATTTTGTGACTCTTAAGAGGTTTCGTGAAAAAAGCGGGCAGAATAACCGGAACTCTCTGTAGCTTGGATAATATTTCTAATACCACCCTATTTGATTTTCTAACTAGAATTCAATCCTATTAAAACTATGTATAAACTAGCAATTCGATATCCAAGGATTTTGATAAATAAAATACTATTGGATAGGGTTAACCACACAAGATTTCTATCAATTGTGTTGTTTTTCCATCCACAGCACGGGGCGTGCCTAAAAATCAGATAACGCCACTCCCATCTTATCGCCCAAATACGGATACCCGCCCATGTTGAAAGTACCATAGAGCTCCAAGGCAGCCAGCCAGCCTTCTCAAGTTATTGAACCATTCCATACTTTTGATTCGATTCAAACCGTCACCCACAGCTACTCTGCACCTAGGATCTGCCAATCAATCTACTACTTGTCTCGGTAAGTATAATTTGATACAAGGAGCCTACAGGTCCACATTGTAGCAGTCGTTGACTTTCAGCCTCGTTCTGTCAACATAGGCCCCCCACCAAACGACGTCTTCCTTCTCAAGAACTGTCACGCACATTTCTTCTCTGCATAGTGAAGTAAGGCAAGAATGGATGATATACTGCCAAAGCTGCTTCACTTCCCACCGCACCCTCCGCCTCAGAGTCCCTTCTCTGACGGTCTGTACGACGAGAATATCCGGCACCATATCCAAGTTGTTGGCTCACTGCCAGAAAAGTCACTGCTACAGTCTTTGGCTGGCGAAGAAAGTGCACTAGATGTATGTTATAATAGAGCTCCCAAACTTACTCACTATATTGACCGATTCTGCAAAGGTTGTCGATCCTGCTAGAAACACCGCCTCCTATATTTTCATCCTCATTGCTTATATAAATGCCTACAACAAAGGCCACAAAACTATCAGCGACGTAGAGCTTTTCCAAAAGATATCCAAATTCTTGAAGTCATTTGATGGCAGGCAGATACGCTACCTTGGAAAGGAGTTCCATAAGGTGGTCGATGCATTAGTACAAATGGTAGTGGGTGCTCGTCAGGTAAGTCTTTAGACGTGGGACTTGGGGCCTGAGATCTTTTCCAATTACAATATCAAGCATTCAGGTGGACTTCCAATTTGTAGACGTGCTGGGACATTCGGAAAATCGCGTAAAACTGTTCCGATGCTCATTGGATATTGTACCAGAGCGTTTCAATTCACGCGGACAGTATCACCGACTCTGCAGCTCTCAGATTGGAAGCTGAACTTGGTTATTGGCATACTTGGAAGCTTCTTATTGCTGTGCCATTCATGAATATGACAAATTTTCAAGAGGTCATGCTAACAACATTGTCAGCCCGGTCAGGGAATTGCACCTGTTTGTGATGCTATCCTAGGTTTAGACCCCTCAGGCACAGTCCTTACTACTCGGCATATTTTATTGGCACAAATGGCTCTAGAATCACAGGAGCCTGAAGAGTTGGAAGCACTTCCAGTCCTTGATAAATTCGTACTCTACTTCTCAGGCAGCTCAAAAGGCCAAAAGCCAAAGTATCTATCTGACATGAGTCTACCGCCAAGTTCATACGTCACTCCAGAGCTCAATCAGACATTCAAGCTCAAGTCTCCTGAAGTTTTAGGGTATTTTCTTTGGAGCGGGTTAGTATACATTGGCTTGAGAAGATGGGAGCGTGCTCTGGATTGTCTAGAGAGCGCATTAACATATCCAATCAAGGATGGGGCCGTTAGTCTGATTATGGTCGAAGCGTACAAGAAATGGGTTCTTGTCGGTCTACTCTTAGAAGGAAGACCTCTCCCGCTACCAAAATCCGTCCACGCCCAGGCCTCAAAGGCCTTCCACACAATCGGCAAACCATATGACACTCTTGCTCAGATTTTCGAAAATGGCACTGCTGCCAGACTCAAGGCAGAAGCAGATTATGGTGATAGAGTGTGGGAGTCAGACTTCAATACTGGCTTGGTTCTACACGTATTGGCTGCGTACCAAAAGTTCCAGATTCGTAATCTTGGCAATATCTACAGTAGGATTTCGATTCCAGAGGTTCATAACCAGACTATGAGCGCAGAATCTGGGAAGCACTTACCATCTGTTCAGGCCGCGGAGAGTCTTATTGAAGACATGATATTAGATGGCTTACTACACGCAACTCTTAGTCGGCCTTCGGATGGACCAGCCATTCTTACCTTTTCAGCTACTGGTCCATCCCTACCAGAGGATCAGATGCAGCAAGCTCTCGCGGAAGCAACCGAGCGCATACAATCATTGGCACAGGAGGTTAAGCAAACAGATCGAATGTTGACCTACGATAAGGAATACATCAAGCACGCACAGAAGCTGAAGAAGAATGCTAAGAATGGCGTCGCTGGAGACCAAGGAATTGCTGGTACTGATTTAGATTGGAATGGCGAAGAAGAGGAGCTAATGGCTGGAGTTGTTTTTTGAAGAATCTTAGTGATACGAGCAGACTTTCAGTATGGGCATAGTCAAAATCATGGAGCTTGAGCAGATGGGTTGGTACCTAGTCTGGCGTATCGGTACCCTCCTACCCAAGATGGAGTATGGAGTTTTTGATCTGGTCATGAGCATAATGGATTTAGCGTCGCGCCGCATTTCGAGACAGATTAGATGCACGAAGAAAATGACAAGGTATGAAAGATGTGTATCATTTCTCATTTGCTAGGTAACAGAACCAACCATCCTCAACGCCTATAGACCTTCCATTACCTACATTTTCACTTGACGTTTATACCGAAGAGTGTGACATCCTCCATTATAGCAGTATTGAACTTTTTTTCAACTACTCAACAAGGTTGTAAGACTCAATAAGTGCAGCCAGCTTATTTGCTTCAGTAGAATAATTAAGTGGAGTAACACTCAATGCCTGGTAGCGAACTCTGTGAGGAAAGTTAGCTTGGTATTCCCAGGAAATAACGGTTCATTGTTTTTACCTCTGTTGATCTTGGAATGTATCCATTTTTGCTCTGCATCTGAAATTGTATGTCTTGCATATAGAATCCTCGAATATTTTGTCCTTCGCATTCGTATCGTTCTCCGCAAGCTCCATCAGCTGATCTGCACTTATGCCTAGTATGACTCTTGCTTGGTCATCGAAACAGCTGACATATATTTGTCCAAATGGATCATTGATACTACATTGCATTATGTATCGGTACTCCGGTTTGGGATGTGTGATATTGCACTTTTCGCAGCGCCAACCATCACCTACATCAACAACCTTTTTGCTACAACCATCGCTCAGGCAGGAGGGATAGGCGAAGTTCTCATTCTTGACATAGACGACAGTTGCTTTGGTTGTGAAATAGTCGGGTTGCTCATTCAGCCCCAAACCCTCATCACGAATTTGAGCAATGGTCTTCGAAGACTCTTTTTGTCCACCGGCAGATCCAGCATTAGCCATCGACGAATGAGATGCGAAGTTGTTCGTTCGTCCGTTGGAGTCATACCAGCCCTTAAGTCTATGAGCTTCTGGAATATCGGGATCAACTACCATGGAACCTGAGGAAAGCAAACTCAAGCTTCGCCCGCCAAAGTCTCCAACCTTGACTCCCTTAAATGCAACTATAGACTCAGGATTTGCATCGAATGTGACTGCTCCTTTACCCCATATTGTCATCCTCACCGAGTAGCCGCTTTCATCAACAATTGTTAAATCACGCTTGTCATAAGGCTTGGAGGTGGTTTTAGAGGTTATTTGTGAGACCTCGTGCACTTCTTTGAGAACAGCAATGATATCGATTGTGGAGTCCTTCTCGATTGTTTGAAGATCCCCGACCGTACTGAAGTTGTAGCGGACCTGAGGAACGTTGTCTGAGTCTTCTGCTTTCTCAACCACAGAGTCACGCTCAAAAGTCAACTCATAATCATTGGCTAAGTTGCTGAACTGTTTTTTGGCGAACGCAACTCTACACCCGGAGATGTAATAGACTGAGCCTTCCTGAAGAGTTTCGTAAAGTAAGTCACACTGATCGTTAAAACCAGTCGCTTTGATCTCGCCACTCTCATCGAGGAGATTGACACTGAACAGCTTTCCTTCTCCAGTTGCCTTGTGCCACGTTTTTATGTCGGACTTATTCGTAACACGAGCTTTGATAGTCCATTTACTTTGGTATGGAGAAAGGCCCTCGATAGGATATATGTTGGCCCCACCTGCTGCTCGTGATGGGAGGCTGCGGGCTTGAGTGACTTGTTGTTGTTGTTGTTGTGGTTTGCCCCCACTGTTTCCGTAAAATCCGTCGCCAGCTATTGTAGTATTCATTCCAGTTGGCTTTGTGTCTTCTTCTTCCTTGACCGTCAGTGCTACTGGCTCTCCGATTTTTTCCATCTCGCCCAGGCTTTCGATCACTTCTAAGTCCAAAACGATCAGAATTCTAATCTTGTTAGTACTAATAAGCTTCTATGTTAACAAAGAGCACATACCTCTTGCCTTTGACGGCATTTGCTTGGTATGATTTCAATCGGACAATAGACCCCTTCTTAAGCTTGCCATCGTGGACAACGTGGTTTGCTTCTGTGAAAGCTTTAGAAATAGGTTTATCTTAGGCAGGTGTAATACTTACGGGTGGCAAGCATGCTCTGAACAAAGTTCGCAACATCACTCAAGACAATGCGATACCGCTCCGGATTTGATTCTCCTTGCGCTCCAAGCTGCTTGATTTGAACACATTGGAATATGGGTACTGGAAACTCTTTTTCCAGTCTGTTAGGATCGTTGAATATGGCGCTGAAATCGTTAGCAGTAAACTAGGTCTGCAGAATATATACATACTTCAGAGCACCTGTAGTAATCTGGCTTTTCGCAGCTTGTACTTTGGGGTCTGCCATTTTCAGTGTGCTAGTATACAGAAGTTTTTGCGGTGGTTGTTTAGTTCTGATATATTTTATGAGTTGATTGAAAAACACTCAACACGACAACGCGTTCAGGCGCGTCGTCAATCTTAGCCTGGAGTTGGCATTGCCAAGGTATGCCCCTCCCCCTCCTCTAAACACACCCTCTCGCTTCCAGCTTATGACCTCAGCCTCATCCATCCTCTTTCATTTGCTAAGTTGCCCAAACGCCAGTCCACACTACTCAGTTATTCGTAATAAATATGGCTGATCAAGATGTTGCAACGAAGGCGCCTGAAAGCGATGCTATTTCCGCCAGTCCAATACCGGGCGATACGCCAGCACAAAGCGGTGCCAGTCTTGGGGTATGTTGTTCCAATACAACCTGAGGTACGATGCTAATGTCTCAAAGGAGCATTGCGTAACAGATCGGCCTACTCGTTAGTGTAATCTGTGCTGTTATCATCTACCTTGCTAACTTTTCGATTTTTCGTAGCATTTGGACAAGGACCCTCTGGCGAAATGACACAGCTTGGAGGCATAGATTGTTATGTTTCGAAGCCAAATGATTACCCTCATGCTCCGGGAAAGCTCCTACTCTTCCTGACTGGAGCAACCGGCCTCCACTCGGAAAACAACCAAATACAAGCAGACAAATATGCAAGCGAAGGATTCGTTGTTATTCTACCGGACATGTTTTCGGACGATCCTCTACCAGGCTCAGTTACTTACCAGGAAGACAAAGACCCTTCGATTATTGAGCAAATCAAAATGCGTGTCGCGGAGACTGGTAAATCATTTTTGATAGATATGTGGCTTGCACGCCAAACACCCGAGAAAGTGCTTCCAATCATTCACAAAGTTATTGATGCTGCCAAAGACGAATTTGCCGACTCGGTAGCTAATGGAGGAGGGTTATACTCTGTGGGTTATTGCTTTGGAGGAAGAATGACTTTACTTCTTGCTGGCGAGAAGACTGATTCTCCTGAGGCTGCTTTACCCTGGAACCAGGCTCCAGTAAAGGACGAGGAAGCCGGCGTTGTCAAGAAAGGTCCGTACATAAAAGCCGGCGCCATTGCCCATGCGACTCTAGTAGGCAAGGAAGATTTCACAGGTACCCAAGCACCGCTGTCTTTTGTTTGTGTAGAGAACGACCAGCTGTTCCCAGATGATGTCAAGGAACATGGCGAAAACTTCCTCAAGACAAATAATATCGAGCATGAATTCCGGACTTATTCTGGTGTTCCTCATGGCTTTGCGACTTTAGGAGACTATGAGGACGCCAAGATCAAGTCAACACAGATTCAGGCCTTTGAACAAATGCTATCCTGGCTCAAGTCACATTAGTTAGTATTGATCGTATCTGGAGGCGTTATGCATTATATCATGGATCATGGAGACATGTGATGATTTCTGGGAAGGTTCGGAAGTAAACATAAGAGACAATCAATCCATCTCTCTGTCTTGTATTCGATCGAGCCTTCTGTGAAACTATAGATACTTTTGGTGTCGAAAATCTTGACAAATCCATTTGCTAAGATCGTTGAATTACTCAATTGCTACGTAAAATTAAGTAGTTTAAACCAATTCAATCTAGAACCATATTTGATTAAAGTGCATCCGATATCTCGATCTTAGGAGATTGTACAGATAATCTTGCCTTTGGTGACGTTCTTCTCCATCAACTTGTGCGCTTCAACAACCTGCTCCCAAGGAAACACCTTCTCGACATAAATCTTAAAAGTTCCGTCCTCAAACTTCTCTAGATACTCCTCCAACTTGTCTCTCAATTTGCCTTGATACTCGGCGTCTCTACTTCTCAATGAGCTTCCCTCGAATCTAACTCGTTTCTTCACAAAAGCAATAATATCAACGCCTGCAGGTAGTTTCGTTCCACTCATAGCTCCCAGATGAACAATGTGTGCATCTCTCGCAGCCACATCTAGATTTCCCTGGAAGTAGTTCTGACCTACGAAATCAATGACCAGATCCACACCTTCGCCTTTTGTCGCCTCTAGGATCTCCTTTGACCAATCTTGCGTCTTGTAGTTGAAGCCAGCCGTAGCACCTAGCTCCTTGACGCAGAAATCGATCTTCTCCTGACTTCCAGCCGTGACGTAAATCGCACTGGCGCCGGCCTGTTTCGAGAGCTGGATTCCAGCTATGGACACGCTGGAGGCGCCAGCATGCCACAGGATGCTCTTCCCCTTTGCAAACTCGCCAACGGTGAACATGGCTTGGGTAGCCGTGATCCAGACTTCTGGAACGCCAGCAGCTTCTTCCCAGCTCAAATGGTCGGGCTTGTGCAGGAGCATGTGGGTGCTGACAGCGATGTACTCGGCATAGGCACCGCCATACGCGAGCCCGAATACTGCATCGCCAGTCTTGAAGGCCTCTTTGACTTCTGGCCCGAGACTTTCAATGTGACCGCTGAATTCTACGCCGAGGATGGGCCCTGCTTGTGGCGGCAGGGGATAGAGTCCTTCACGTTGGAGGAGGTCCATGCGATTCAGGCCAAAAGCTTTTATTTTGACAATGGCCTCTCCTTTCTTGGCAACAGGCTTGGGCACATCTTTGGAAATGTCTGTAGAAATCGGGTTAGCAATTGAGTGAGTTTAGAAATGAATTACATACGAAGTGAGTCGGCATTTCCGGTTCCTCCTTGGATTTCTAAATGGCTATTAGCTCAAATTAGCGAGACAGTCCGAGGTACTTACCAACAGCACGCATTTTTTCTGTCATATTGAAAGTGATGAAGGAGATGCAAGACTTTGTGAGTAAAAAGGAGTGTCACTTCTAAGGAATGTCACTTCGGTTATACAGAATGAAACTGAAGGTTCAGAAAGGTGGTACATCATATATTTGGAGGGGCATATATGACGAAGTGCGGGGCTGTTTGTAATCAAGATGGAGGCAGGGGCCGAGAAACAAATGGTGCTATAATATCAACAACCTCCTCCCCTAAGATTTTGGGGTTATTCCTCGCATCAAAAATTGTTTAGAAATGCCTCCCGGTTGTGCTATTCAATGCACTATGTGTAGCAGACTACTCCTAAAGGCTCATTTTCAAGGAACTTTTCATTGTGATGAAGCTTTCCGCCCAGAGCTCAAATACAGTTCTACATGCCTTTTGACAACCAGGACTTTCCGAACGCCAGAAAATGCACCGCAATGTAAACCCCTTTACTGCTGTTGTTGTTGTTGTTGTCTAGCTTGCCTCTCAACCTCATAAGTGAAATCGAAATATCCCTTGTCAAACTGATGCACTCTAACGTAACCATCCTCTCCTCCACTGGCGTATCCTTTCCCTGTTGGATCGGCTGCAACGGTGTTGAGTGGACCGAAATGTCCTCTAACACGGCCGATTTCCTCTTCGAAAATCTTGTGATAGAATCGAGCTTCGAATTTACCTTGACGAGTTGAGGTTGTAGTAACATCCATAGCTGCCTGTCCTCCACCTAGGATAACAAAGTCCTTCTTAGGTGTAATCACGGCGCTGTTGAGTGGGGTATCGGCGACATAGGTCTTCAAGACTGTGAGGTTTTCGGCGTTTATGAGCTACTATTATCAGCACTACCCAAAATTTTCCAACGTAGAAACTCACTTTGGCACTTTTGTCTTTCGAGGCGGTAATGAAGTATGTCCGGTCGGCCGACCACTGCAGGTCAGTAATTTTGCTCTCAAGCTCATGAACTTGTACGTTGTCAAGTTGTTCACCGCTCTATGCCCAGTCAGCACACCCCTCCGCCTGTCTATTGAAGAGAAGCCCTACCTTGGAATCGTATTGTGAGACGGATCCGTTTTCATGACCAGCAATAATATACTTCGACAAGTAACTCCATCCGGCTACGGTTGCTTTACTCTCATCACAGGTGATGGTCAAGACTTTCTCACTGGATTGCTCAGCTTCGACATCTAGGTTGATGTTGAGAACCACGATTGTGCCCAGAAATCCCATGCGCTGTTCCGTCACGGCCAATAATTGTGAGCCATCCTCGTTGAACTCGACTCTCTTGACCGCGGTATCGAAATCCCAGACCATCAAGCATTTTCCACTCTTGATATCCCATAGTCTGACAGTGTTATCTGCAGCACCACTGGCAATCATGGTGCTGGTTGGGTCGACATCGACCGTCCATAGTGCTCCTTGGTGGCCGTGGTATGTTCCCAGTCTCTCGCCGTTATGCGCATACCAACCGCAGATGTGTTGATCCTTTGCGGTTGAGAAGATGAGGTCGCCGTCTCTGTTGTATCTGCATCGCCATTAGTTCACGAGTATAGTAAAGGCCACAGAGTCTGAAGATTCGTACTTGATTTGGGTCAAGGCCCGCTCCTGGTGGGGGTATTAGTAGCATTCTTTGGGCACACACGATGAGAGGGAACGGAACGCACATGGCCTTGGAGTAAAATAGGGCGCATATTGGCGACACAATCGCAAGTGAGATTCGAGTGTGTGTGGGTTGAGTGAGGGTGGTTGTGGTGGTCTCGAACAACTTTCTCAATACGCGGGTCCTGGTTCTTTTGAGTTGTAGAGCAAAGTGCTGTGCTGTGGTGGGCGCCTAGTCCAATCAGAAAATTGGCGACAAGTTTGTTCCGCTGAGCCTTGATGCCTTGCTCGAGGATGACTCGTGGATGCCTGGGATATCAGGCATGCAATGGGCCACACCAAAGAATCAAAGCTGACTCCACCGTTGCCCTTGTTCCAGGGAGAAAAAAAAAGATGGCGTGCCGGCTTTGGGGGAAACTGGGTTGGAGTCATGTTTCTTTCCTTTCATACAATAGTGTATGAGTCGCACTAGGGGTCACGCTGTTCCAATGCAACATTACACTCTTTAATCCATCTCGAATTTGGACTCCCGCTCACGTTGACCTGTTACAGCGTCTGCAACTGCATTGCTGGTGCTCCGCAGTCCAGACTTTTTTTTATTTTTATTTTTGTACGTTGTTCTTGGTTAGGCAAGGTTACACGCACCCTGTTCGTGCTAGATGTTTTGCTGTGCGGGAGCTGGCCGTCGGCATCAAAGTTACGCCCATCTACGAACCAGCTTCACCACCACCACGACGCGCTTGCTATCCAGCACTCTTCGGCCCTCACACGAGTATCTTGGTTCTTCCGTACGTTTTGGGCCTGTTTCTTCCCGCCTTGTTATTCGGAACTTCGGGAATTTACTTCTATCGCGGGGTTCTGTGAACATTCCCCCCACCTTCCACCGCCCAACTCCTTTACTTCGGAAAAGTCAGCACACAAGATCATTCTCCAGTACTCCAATCGCCATGACGGCCACCAAGATTGATGGCACTGCCATTGCTAAGAGCATTCGCGAGAAGCTTCATGCCCAAATTGAGGAAACACAGAAAACAAACCCCAGATTCCAGCCCTCCTTGAAGATTATCCAAGGTACTATCACTCTGCCCATTGTGCTAGTAATGTGCTAACATGTTATTCTCCAGTTGGTGAAAGATCGGATTCCAGTATGTGACAGTGATTTCACGCCTCTTTGTTTTACTAATAAACTCAGCAACATATGTTCGCATGAAATTGAAGGCAGCTCAAGAGGTACGGGTCTTACTTATGATCTAAACGTCTTACACTTACTGATTCCCCAAAGGCAAGCATAGACTGCGAACTCTTACAGTTTCCGGAATCTGTTTCCGAATCTGAGCTCCTAGACCAAATCTTCCGCCTGAACTATGACCCTTCTGTACACGGAATCCTTGTCCAGCTACCTGTGCCAAAACATATTTCCGAATACAACATTACATCAGCAGTCTCTGATGAGAAGGACGTAGATGGATTTGGTACGAGAAATATTGGGGAGCTAGCAAAGCGAGGGGGCCACCCCCTGTTTACACCTTGTACACCTAAAGGTGTAATGGTACTTTTGCAAGAGAGCGGTGTTGATCTCAAAGGGAAGAATGCCGTGGTTCTTGGCCGCAGTGACATCGTGGGCAGTCCAGTCAGTTATTTGTTGAAGAACGCTAATGCCACTGTGACTGTATGCCATTCACAAACCGTCGGACTGGAGGACCATATCAAGCGTGCAGATGTACTTGTTGCAGCCATCGGCAAAGCCAATTTTGTCAAGGGAGAGTGGTTGAAACCCGGAGTAGTTGTAATCGATGTGGGCACGAACTATATCCCTGACGATACCAAAAAGTCTGGGCAAAGACTTGTTGGTGATGTGGATTTCGCATCGGCAGTGGAGGTCGCTTCCCATATCACACCCGTACCTGGTGGAGTTGGCCCGATGACAGTTGCCATGTTACTCCAGAATGTAGTCGATTCTGCTACGCTTTACTTTGACCGACAAAAGGCCAGAGCTATTCTACCTTTATCCTTGAAGCTTCTCGATCCTGTTCCTTCAGATATTGCCATATCCCGGGCACAGCATCCAAAACAGATTACCCGCGTGGCTAAAGAGGTTGGCATCGCTGAGCATGAATTGGAACCATATGGTGCATATAAGGCGAAGGTTGATCTTAGTCTACTCAAGCGTCTGGAACATCGGCGAAATGGACGTTATGTTGTTGTTACTGGTATCACACCGACCCCTCTAGGTGAAGGTAAGTCTACCACTACCATGGGTATTACCCAAGCTATCGGAGCCCACTTGAACCGCATTGCCTTTGCAAACGTTCGTCAGCCCAGCCAGGGCCCAACATTCGGTATCAAGGGAGGAGCCGCAGGCGGTGGCTACAGTCAGGTTATTCCCATGGACGAGTTCAACCTTCATCTAACTGGTGATATCCATGCTATTACTGCTGCCAACAATCTCTTAGCTGCGGCCATAGAGACCCGTATGTTCCACGAGAACACACAGAGCGATGGCGCGTTATACAAACGTCTGATACCCACGAAGAAGGGCAAGCGTGAATTTCAAAAGATCATGTTTCGTCGGTTGAATAAACTCGGCATCACAGAAACTGACCCAAATAAGCTCACAGAAGATGAAATTCACCGTTTCGCAAGACTAGACATTGATCCGGCGACCATTACGTGGCGTCGTGTTCTTGACGTGAATGATCGTCACTTGAGAGGCATCACCATCGGCACTGCTGGCACAGAAAAGGGTCAGACTCGCGAGACCGGCTTCGACATTTCAGTGGCAAGTGAGTGTATGGCAATTCTGGCTCTTAGCAACAATCTTGATGATATGCGAGAACGATTGGGTAGAATGGTGATTGGTTCGTCAAGAAATGGAGATCCAGTAACTTGTGACGACCTTGGTGCTGGCGGTGCCCTTACAGCTCTGATGAAGGACGCGATCAAGCCTAACCTTATGCAAACCTTAGAAGGCACGCCAGTCTTTGTTCACGCTGGACCTTTTGCCAATATCAGTATCGGCGCAAGTTCTGTTCTTGCTGACAAACTTGCTCTCAAGCTCGCCGGTACGGAGCCTGATGAGAACCATAATGAGAAGGCTGGCTTTGTGATTACAGAAGCCGGATTCGACTTTACTATGGGAGGGGAGCGGTTTTTCAATATCAAGTGCAGATCATCTGGCCTTATCCCTGATGTTGTTGTCATAGTTGCTACGGTAAGAGCCTTGAAGGTACATGGTGGTGGACCTCCTATCGCACCTGGTGCAGCACTTGACAAAGTGTACCGTGAAGAGAACGTGGAGATTCTTCGCAAAGGATGTGTTAACTTGAGGAAACATATTTCGAATGCTCGTCACTACGGAGTTCCGGTTGTGGTGGCAATCAACAAGTTCGAGACTGATACGGAGGCGGAGATCCAAGTCATCCGAGAGGAGGCTATCGCCGCTGGTGCCGAAGATGCCATTCCAGCTAACCACTGGGCTGAAGGCGGCAAAGGCGCTGTTGATTTGGCCAAGGGCGTCATTTCTGCCAGTGAGAAGGAGAAGGATTTCAAGCTTCTCTATGGTCTTGATGGAGATGTGCAAACACGCATTGAGGCAATTGGAAAGCAAATGTACGGAGCTGACAAGGTTGAATTCAGCGAGATCGCACAGAAGAAAGTGGATACATACACAGCCCAAGGCTTTGGTAACCTACCTATCTGCATCGCTAAAACACAGTATTCTCTTTCACATGACCCTAATCTTAAGGGTGCGCCAACTGGGTTCACTGTACCTATTAGAGATGTACGACTGGCCGCAGGTGCTGGTTATCTGTAAGTTCAGTCCGATGCACATGCCCTAAACTACCCTCTAATATATATAGCTACGCACTGGCAGCGGACATACAAACCATTCCCGGTCTTCCCACCGCACCAGGTTATCTGAATGTGGATGTTGACACGGAGACCGGTGAAATCGACGGACTTTTCTAGGTTTCCTTCTATTTGGTTACTACATATCGGCATAGTAGATCTTTAGTCCTTTAACAGCATGTAAAGAAGCACATTCAACGTGCAAGTGGCATATTTCAACATTGGCGTTACAACAGCTTGGTATAAGGGCAAAATTAGATATCCACATGGTCAACCCATGACTTATATAGAGACAAAGTGTCTTAGAATTGAACTGTATAGTTCTCATCGATTCAAGGAGTCCCCGTGTCACTACTGTGTGTCTGGTTAAGTATCTATTTTCATGTGCAATCAGCTACCTGCGCCCTGAGCAAGTAGAGTTCACGTCTTAGCATCTTACGATTTACGCACTCTGATGTTTATGTATCTTTTCTAACTGCAAATTAAACTTCAGATCACGGATAACACTATCTTGATCTAGGCACAGATACTGTATTGAAGTTAATGAGACGTTCAAGAGCTGTGTATGGATCTCTTGGCTCAGCTTAAGCACGATGAATGCACGTGTTCACATGATATAAAATATTCTTAGAAATCTCTAATAACCGTTGGTGATCTGACACAATCAGACACTAAAGATAGGCGTTAATCTACCTAACTATAGAATATTTCAATACTTTTCCTTTCCCAAATAGTACCCCTGAAACATTCGTGTTACTCTCGGTTACATGTCTTGGCATTGGTCCATTCATCTGCTAGCTGCTGAACGATCTGACAAAGCCACGACCTCATGATCATTTTGAAGACACAGGTATCTTTCAGTGCGGAAATTCGTTCTCCGTCTACAGAGTATATGCTTCAACTTTCGCCTACGACCTTTACAATACCACTACCACAGTAGCTACGATTCTACTAGCTCTAGGTTCAGTATCACACGGACCATTTTTCCAGAAATCCATAAAGTGGACAGATTTTATAGCCTTGTATAATTTGGATTTTAAATGAAAATTCTACCTTGAACGACACCATGGTGTTTCCAAAGATCCAAACTTTACACCGTAACAATGTCGCTACCTTTCGGAAGTCACCTCTGGCAGAGATTTCAGGCTCACTGGGTGATCTTGGGACGCTACTTCCTCTGATGATTGCCTTGGCCGTCAACAACTCCATCTCTTTGTCAACTACTTTGGTATTTTCTGGCCTATGGAACATAGTCACTGGAGTTTTCTTCGGAATTCCGCTCCCTGTACAGCCCATGAAGGTCCGTTTTCGCTAACTTCAATGAGAAGATTAGTACTGATTTCCTAGGCTATCGCTGCGGTTGCTATTTCTAGAAAGTTTACGATTGAAGAAACAGTCGCTGCCGGCTTCACCACCTCGGTGTTTGTTCTTATCTTCAGTGCTACAGGATTGCTGAGGTGGTTTACAAGAGTCATACCTATCCCTGTCGTCAAGGGCATCCAAGTTGGTGCTGGTTTGTCCTTAATTATATCAGCCGGATCTAGTCTCCTCCAACCTCTAGGATGGACAGAGCCGAATGGTTCTGATAATCTATTATGGGCTATATTCGCATTCCTGTTCTTGCTCATCACGCTACGCCTTCCTAAAGTACCTTATGCACTGGTTATCTTCATTATCGGCTTAGTCCTCTCTTGCATCGTCGCAGGGCGCAGTGGACTTCCTCGCTTCACTTTTTGGAAGCCTCATACCTATATCCCATCCATGAGAGATCTAAGGGTTGGGGGATTGGAAGCAGGATTGGGTCAAATTCCACTTACTACCCTGAACTCGATTATAGCTGTGAGCTATCTTGCTGCTGATCTTCTCCCTCACATACAAACGCCTACAGTCACAACTATAGGTATTAGTGTAGCGTGTATGAATCTAATAGGAGGGTGGTTTGGTGCCATGCCTGTTTGCCATGGTTCTGGAGGATTGGCTGCTCAATATCGCTTTGGTGCTCGAAGCGGTGCCAGTATTATTATTCTAGGTATGTTCAAGGTAATGCTTGGCTTGGCTTTCGGAGAGACTTTGATTGGACTACTTCGACAATATCCGAAAAGTCTTCTAGGGGTAATGGTAGTCGCAGCAGGTCTGGAGCTTGCAAAGGTTGGCGAGAGCTTGAACCATGGAGCAAGAGATCTATGGGAGGATCATCATCCTCAATCTGGACTTGGTGACCGACTTGCCGCTTTAGAGGGCCTCAAGAAACGACGAGACCTCACGGATGAGCAGAGGAAAGAGAGATGGACTGTTATGTTTATGACCGTGGGAGGACTGCTAGCATTTAGAAATGATGGTGTAGGCTTCTTGGCCGGAATGGCTTGTCATTGGGCATATCAATCTTCCGGGTTATGGGCAGCTTTAGAGCGTAGAATTGGTAGCCGTGATTCGGCTAATGCAAGGGCTACTTTAGAGGAAGAAGAGCAATTACTCAATTGAGCCATTATGATAATTAAATTAATACACAGAGAACTTTCAGCATTAGTTAAATTTACTGCATCATCCTCCGTGATTGATCAAGTCTTTTGTTTCATGTTGTAATACACTATATTTCTAGTCTCATTACTGCAAACATATATTCAAGCTCGTCACTTGGCCAGAACAGAACATATAGTTAATAGGAAAGGAGTCCGAAGCCGAACAGCCAGATTGACACAACACATAGAGCTAGTCTGACAGCCCCACAATAAAGAAACAGAAATAGGTTCTTTCACATCGTGTTCAAACAAGAAGTCTTCCAACAATCCGCATAACGCTACCAGTAAGGAGTACTACGACACAAGCGGTCCAGCGATTATAGATGATATAGTAACAGAACCAGATAACACCGTCATATTAAAGGTTCTTTGCATATGCGATATCCATAACGATAGATAGCTTTCGAACGATGATCCATTTTGGAAATAAAAGAAGAAGCCGGCTGGGTGGGTAGTAGGAAGTGCGTCAGAAACCTTCTCAGTCGGCTACCACGCAGGATTAGTTTCTCCCTACGGGAATCCTCTCAATCAGCCGCGTTTGGCACGGGAAGAGTTTCAAAGGAGGTATTTACGGTAGTGCAAGAAGCCGAAAAGCGATAGAGATGTTGGGAAATGTGTAAAAGGGCTAGTTTAGGAGAAAACTGTACTGTAATGACTGAGCTTCGTGACCTGCTTTATTAGTGACTTGGCAGATGGTTTGGCCAAAAGCTTAGTTTTGGCTCTCGCTGGCAGACACCACTGGTAGGTTCAATTATAGTTACTCGCGAAGGATGTATTCGCTAAATGTAATTTGTTAGTTTGCCTAGCATACGGTAGTTTTAAGCTCTGTGCAACGAGATCCTAGCCGGGTGTGTAAAGGGGGGTCAAACTAGGCTACTCCCTCAGATACTTAACACCTACAGCTTCAAGTTCCATAAGCAGGTAATGTTAGATAAGGCTAGCGGTCTGTTGGTTTTGAAACGAGAAGCTAATTTGAGCTGTTCTATGAAGAGGCAGGCTAGAGATGTGATACCTCCTAGTACTAAAGATGAGTGTGTAGATCTTGACAAAGTCTGAAAAGCAGTCAGTTATGAGTATAATAGTTGTCGCTGCATGAAATGAGGCCATTATGACTTATATTATGTTTGTTTCAGCATGAGATAGACATTCTGAGTGAAGAAACAAAGTCTTTCCTCTATAGTCAAACCTCGAGTTTCCCAGCTCCTTCCTCAACGATACTTTACAAAATGTATATGTTAATAGCTTTGCTAATATGATTTGTCAAATCCACCTTAGAAACACATCTCTGACAGAGTCGAAATATGTTCATTTGATGACACAAATCTAGCAGCCAAACCATCCGTTATCCGGTTTCGCTAATGGTGAGAATATACCTTTTTACTGCATATTACCATAGCGTAAGACAACTTCAAAGTCGATATGACCAGAGAGAAGAGCCCACCAACCTTTACTTTTTGCTAGTAGGAGAGCTCGCCACGCATAAACAATGCTGTATCGTGGCGTCATTGGTCTGAGAGATCCCGAGCACTGTTTGCTCTGCCATTCGTTAACTGCGTTGCCATTCCTGCCATGCAGCTGCAATTACTTTCTTTCGTTCGTGGGGAACCCGATGGGGACCCTAGATCTTACTGTGTCGTTCACACGAGCAAGATGCATTAATTGTCAGAGAGATGAAGACGGGCAATGTCCACCACCCATGAGGAGTATTCATTGCCCGGCAGAAATCTTTCATCTTCATGTTCATCTTTGGCATCAGGCTTTGCGTCTGGCGGAATCCTCTCCGATTCCCCCACGGTACTGTATGCTTTTGTGATTTGACTCGTACCACCAAACCATTGGGACCACAGTCGCACCTTTAAAGCGTGGGGACTCTCTGATGCAGTGGATTGATTGCTGCTGAAAGTGCGTTATGGTGCATTGGTCCACCCGCCGGCCCTGGCAGCAGTAGTGTCGCCTTGCTTTGGCCACTCAGCATCACTTCGTCACTTTTGTCCCTTCGTCACTTTTGGTAGCGGTGAATGAACCTGGGCTGCAACTTGGTAATCGCCATGAGGGTTGGATTCTCTGAGGATCCCCAAACACCAGGAACCGTGACAAACTCGTACCGTGCTGTGCAAGATACGCAAACCCGTCACGTTAACAATTTTCACAAGTCTTTACCAAGTGAGCCTCTGGTAGAGACCCTAGTCAAGGACGGACCCTGAATCAGTCGTCCCCCCACTAGGGAAGAGCCTTATCGACCGACTTTAGTAAACCTCCGCAGAAAAGTAGATTCGGTCACTGCATTTTACACATTGAACTTTTAACCCCTCTACAACAGTGATTTTATTCAATCAGACAAAACCGCCTTCTGCTACCGCCTCCTGAAATCTCCGTGATTCTTTCTCATCAACTTGACGTGTTTCAGACTCCAACCACCGAAAGCCTTGTCCGCAAACATCCTTATACTCCAGTATGGAGGAGGTGCCTCTCCCTGCTCGTGGAGCGAGCGAGATGAATCCGCTCTCAGCAGCGCACATCTACTATGGTGACGATGCGGCAAAGAAGTACAATAACCACTTCAGAGCTCGTACTTATTCGGTGAGTGAAGCTTCCCCTCCAACCCCTCCAAGTCACACGTTAGCTGACGAAGTTGCATATAGAACCAAAACTCCTCGAGACCGAGCGAATTGTTCGAGGTTAGGAAGCCAAAAAGACGGGGGAGCCATGGTGAGAATCGATCGTCGATACTGAGCATCTGCGTTTGCTGACAGGCGAAACAGACGAATCTTCACTCTTGCCTAGGACATTCCTAATGCACGTCGGTGCCACACTCGAGTCACTTGCGAAACAAGAAGATACAGATGGCAATATGCAGATAACTATCGAAGATCGTGGGCCCAAGGTAAGAGCCGAAAGCAAGCTGGATTAGAACAACGCTGACAACGTGGGTGAAATAGGTGCTCTCGATAGGAACGGCCGCTTCCAATGGATACAATCGCTTCGATATTCGAGGAACTTACATGCTCTCAAACTTGCTGCAAGAGCTCCACTTAGCCCAGAAGCATGGGCTTGAAATCATACTTTTGGACGAAGCACGCCTGAATGAGAATCCGGTGAACAGACTATCACGTCTCATAGCAGAGTCGTTCTGGGATAAGCTTACCAGAACCATTGATGGATCAGTCATTGACAAAGCTGGAAGAGACCCCAAAGATTGGACGTCAGACCCACGCCCACGCATATACGTTCCAGTTGGAGCACCAGAACAATTCGAATACTACACCCAAGTAGCAAAAGACAGCCCCGACCTTCGATTGGATGTGTGCTGGTTACCGGCTATCATCACCCCAGAAGCTGTCAAAAACATGAACGATAAACCTGGACTCCTTGCACTCGAGATGGATGAGACTGTTGACCCTGTCACGGGGTCTAAGTCCTTAAAAGGTGTGCCGTTCGTGGTGCCCGGTGGTAGATTCAATGAGTTATATGGTTGGGATAGTTATATGGAATCCCTAGGACTGATCGCAAATGATAAGGTGCATCTTGCCAAAGGAATGGTGAGAAACTTTTGCTTTTCTATTAAGCATTATGGCAAGATCTTGAACGCCAATCGGTCATACTACTTGTCTCGCTCACAACCTCCGTTTCTGACCGACATGGCTCTTCGCGTGTACGAGAAAATTAAGCATGAAGACGGGGCTCTTGATTTCTTGCGACTGGCTATCCTGGCAGCTATTAAGGAATACCATAGTGTGTGGATGGCTGCTCCTAGATACGACGAGGCAACTGGTCTCTCTCGCTACAGACCAGAAGGTCAGGGGATACCCCCGGAGACGGAGTCAACCCATTTCACTCATATATTAGAGCCATACGCCAAAAAGAATAACATTTCGCTCGAGGAATTTGTCGTGGGCTATAACAACGGCAGTATCATCGAGCCCGAGCTCGATGAGTACTTCCTTCATGATCGGGCTGTGCGAGAATCTGGTCACGACACCAGCTACCGCTTGGAGAAAGTTTGTGCTGACCTGGCAACTATTGATCTTAATTCTTTGCTCTTCAAGTATGAGAAGGATATTGGTCATTGTATCCGAACCTTTTTCAAGGATAAGCTTGTTGTCCCAGCAGACTTCTGCGTGGGTACCATGCAGCCCAATGAAATCCAGTCGTCATCGATCTGGGACAGACGAATGAAGCGACGCAGAGTTGCTATGAACAAGTATCTCTGGAACGAAGAGAAAGGGATGTATTTTGACTACAACACTGCAACTAAAGAGCAGGCCGTTTACGAATCTTGCACCACATTCTGGGCCCTGTGGGCTGGTGCAGCCTCCGCTGAGCAAGCAATTAAGCTGGTCAACACCGCACTACCGAAATTTGAAGTTGCTGGCGGTTTGGTATCTGGTACTGAGTCGTCGCGCGGGAAGATCTCTCTTGATCGTCCCAATCGTCAATGGGACTATCCCTATGGATGGGCACCTCAGCAGATGCTTGCATGGACAGGCTTGCAGCGGTACCATTATCAGGAGGAGGCTGAGAGGTTGTCGTATAAATGGTTGTTTATGATGACTAAGGCTTTTGTCGACTACAACGGTGTTGTCGTGGAGAAGTATAATGTAACTGAGCTGGTTGATCCCCATCGTGTTGATGCAGAGTATGGAAATCAAGGCTTAGACTTCAAAGGGGTCGCTGAGGAAGGGTAAGCCACGAATCTTTTCCCGGAGAATAATTTACTGACGTAAAATAGCTTTGGCTGGGTCAATGCCAGTTATGTGTATGGCTTGACAATCATCAATACTCACATGCGACGTGCTCTGGGAACTCTTACCCCATATGAGCAGTATGCTAAGGCTACAGCACACCTCGAGGATTAAAGACCACCCAAGTCACTTGTACAACATCAATACCACCAGTATCACTTAGACTTGCTATTGTTTTCTAGCACGAGTATCTGATTAACCAGAAATAACGCACTAAGATAGATGATTACGATAATGATAATGTCAGTGATGATCATTTAACAATACCCCATAGATGATGAATTTTGTTCCGCTCGACTTCACATTAGTTGGTTGGCAAAACAGTAGGAATTCGCACAAAGGGGTAGAATATTAGGTGCAATACTAGACTTGAAAATACTAGACTTCAGCTTACTTAAATTTGTCCATATATTCTTCTGCTTAGTCTCTGTTTCTACTAAGTTGTGACCGTCATAGTTCATGGTCATTTGAGATCTCGTCACAAGTCTGATTGGCTAGCCCTTGGTTTCAAACCTATATTAGCTACCAAGATCGTTTCCAAGGCTTCCGAAGCGGATGGCCAATCTAATTATCTATAGGCATTCTCAAAATTGCGTCCTGAACAAGCACATCTCGCTATTGGTAGTGCGTGCTTCGAGGATCAGATATTCCTTGTGATGCTATTTTTTGGAAACTATGAACAGAACAAGAAGTTTTAAAATGTCTTAACATAGCTGGATAATTCTCACTTTTGATGGATGTGTATGCAAGAGCGTGAGGACTGACAGCCTCTTTAAAAGTTCGACAAGCTACTTGTACATACAGTAGTTCATGACTAACTAGTCCATGTGGTGGGTAAAGGAGCAAGTTTGCGTACTACTAACGGTCCCGTACTGTTTCAGTGCTTGATCCTCGGGGCATACTGCTTTGGAAACATGTGTGCTACATGGAAGTAGACCGGGCGAAAGAGAGCAGGTCTTGGTACTATCTCACCAGAGAATTGTATGCATCAGCCAAGATAGGTCAAGAGATATTCGCTATACCTTTCCATATTTCCATCGTCTCCTCTTCAATCCAACTCACATGGCAAAAGGGCACAACCCACCATTGGGTATAGCAAATGTTCGAATGTGCTCCTTTACAACTACCTCTCCTCCAATGTACCATCGCGAGAATTATCCGGAACGAATTGTACATCTCGACGGTGAGTTGTGACAAAGATGAGTCTGATATTCGTGGACATAAAAGAAATGCCTCGGCAATAGACCAGCGTGCGGTCCACCAGACTTGGTTCCCCATGCGTAGATCGCAGACCCCTGTCAGCTGAGGTCATCAACACATGCCAAATTGCCCCCTCCATCTACTGTGCACGCACTGAGTTCCAGCACCACCACATCCTCACTCACCCAAGCACAGAGCTCCATTGTCCCGAGTCAGACTCTCCAGCCCGCCCACATGCTACACTGGAAGCATTGGAGTTTGAGTTCTGATCTACTTTTTGACGAGTGTGGGGAAAGCTCCTCGCCCGTCCAATCACGGCAATAAAATCTGGGGTCCGACTCCAGACAACCGCTGAGCCGAAAGCATCAGCCTCGCCATCATGCCCGGATAGGTTTGGTGGCCTTCCCCAAAGCCAGACTTTCCTTCTCCATGACCCGAGGGTGAACTGCTCCTAACTAGGAGCTGGCTGGCTCGGCCATGCCACGGTCCTTAGCCCGACCTGCTCCGTCTCTCCTTGATACTATATGACTGGACTATGCCCATTTGCTTCTGACTGACCTCCACAGAACTAACTTACCTTTGGCAGCATCCGTAAAAAAGAGTCACATTCCTCACGCTGCTATTTGAAGCACAAAGAAAACCTTAACCCTACATTACTTTCCTCAAACACACTCTCCCCTCCCTACTTACATCATGGCTGCCAACAAGATGGCCAATCCTGCCGTGGATCCCAATTCCGAGGAGCAGATTTACCTCGACGAGGTTGCGGCTGTCAAGCAGTGGTGGTCTGATTCGCGGTGGAGATATACAAAGAGACCCTTCACCGCAGAGCAGATTGTGGCCAAGCGAGGAAACCTAAAGATTGAGTACCCAAGTAATGCGCAATCGAAAAAGCTTTGGAAAATATTGGAGGGGCGATTCAAGGCATGCTGAACGCTAAATCAAACCCATTGAATGCGTGCTGACTTTGTGTTGGGTAGAGTGGCGATGCTAGTTACACCTACGGATGTTTAGAACCAACAATGTTGACACAAATGGCCAAATACCTTGATACGGTTTATGTATCTGGCTGGCAGTCATCGTCGACCGCTTCTGCATCAGATGAACCTGGCCCAGATCTGGCAGATTATCCATACGTAAGTCGAGGATCATTTGGAAGTAGTAATATCCCTACTGACAAGAGAATAGACTACTGTTCCTAACAAAGTTGCCCATCTATTTATGGCACAGCTGTTCCACGATCGGAAGCAAAGAGAAGAGCGGATAACAACTGCGTCAAAAGCAGATCGAAGCAAACTCCAAAATGTTGACTACCTCCGACCAATCATTGCTGATGCAGACACTGGACATGGTGGATTGACTGCGGTCATGAAGCTGACAAAGCTCTTCGTCGAGAAGGGTGCTGCCGGTATACATATTGAAGATCAAGCTCCCGGAACCAAGAAGTGCGGTCACATGGCCGGAAAGGTTTTAGTACCTATCAGCGAGCACATCAACCGTCTTGTTGCCATCCGTGCGCAAGCTGATATCATGGGTACGGAAGCTTCCATTCCCTGACGAACTATTGTTGATGGTTATTTAGGATCTGATCTCCTTGCAATTGCCCGGACTGACGCAGAAGCTGCGACCCTCATCACCACTACAATCGATCCTCGCGATCATGCTTATATTCTTGGCTCTACCAACCCAAATCTCCAACCACTGAATGATCTCATGATTGCTGCTGAACAAGCTGGTAAGAATGGAGCTGAGCTCCAGGCTATTGAAGATTCCTGGACCGAGAAAGCTGGCTTGAAACTTTTCAACGACGCTGTGGTAGAGACTATCAACGCTGGTGCCTTTGCCAACAAGAAGGAGATGGTAGCCCAATTTCTTAAAAATGTGAAAGGCAAAAGTAATACCGAGGCAAGAGCTATTGCCAAGGGCCTTACTGGGATAGATATTCCATTCAACTGGGAAAGCCCAAGAACCCGTGAAGGTTACTACAGAATAAGAGGTGGATGTGGATGTGCTATTAACCGCGCCATTGCCTATGCACCATACGCTGATGCAATCTGGATGGAGAGTAAGCTACCAGATTACGCCCAGGCAGAGGAGTTCGCCAAGGGTGTACACGCTGTCTGGCCAGAACAGAAGTAAGTTAACATTTTCATCACAGCTATACTATACTAACAATCAAAAAGGCTTGCTTACAATCTCTCACCTTCATTCAACTGGAAGGCTGCTATGCCTCGAGCTGAGCAAGAAACCTACATTCAACGTCTCAGCAAGTTAGGATACTGCTGGCAGTTCATCACCCTTGCTGGTCTTCATACCACCGCTTTAATATCTGACCAGTTCGCCAAGGCATACAGCCAACAAGGAATGCGTGCTTACGGAGAATTGGTCCAGGAACCTGAAATGGATGGTGGTGTTGATGTTGTCAAGCATCAGAAGTGGTCTGGCGCTAACTACGCCGATGAGCTGTTGAAAATGGTGCAGGGTGGAGTGAGTAGTACTAGTGCTATGGGCAAAGGTGTCACAGAGGACCAGTTCCATTAGACGAAAGTGTAGAAAGTGTAGAAGACTAACGGTAGCCTCAATGTTTGATATCAGAGTAGCTTATCTCACGTCATGTAACTTCAGCTTCTTAGAAGATCAAAAATCATAACATATGTCTATATTTCAGCTCAGAGTCACCCAGATATAGTAAACAATTGACAAGTCTAGGACTGTTGTGTAAGTGACATTAAATCCTGTTCCTCGGAATGGTAATGGTCGTATTAAGATACATACATACAGGTCAGATGTAACGTTGGCGAGTCTTGGCGCAAATATACGACGACATACCATGTACGAGCTAGGTGTTTCCATTGATCACAAAACAATAGAAGGACTGTTTAGTTGACAGATCAATACTTGGGCTTTCCCAGTGCCCAATATAATCACGTTCATTTATAATCAAATTGAGAAAAGGACGGGCTTAATTGTGTTAACATTTGGTTTTGTTGAAAATTTGAACGTACTAGGCTCAGGTCTAAAACAGTGGAATGCCTCAACCAACTCCTTTCAAGATCAACGTCCCCGATGACCTCCTCAACTTCATCACCCAACGAGTCGAAACTGCGAGAATTCCACCTGGCCTCGACCACCCCGAAAATGAAGCATGGAGCGACGGCATTCCGCCGTCGGCTATCACACCTCTCCAGAAATACTGGTCGACGAAATATGACTGGCGTGCCGTTGAAGCCCGTATTAATTCCCAGCTCAAAATGTTCACCCTGCCTATAGAAGAGGCTGGGGAAACCTTGAATATGCATTTTGTGCACCACCGATCTTCAGTTGCCGGCGCTATCCCGCTGCTATTCCAGCATGGCTGGCCGGGGAATTTTCTCGAAGTTGAGAAGATCATTGGACTGTTGACCGATCCTGAGGATGGAGAACAGGCCTATCATGTCGTGGCGCCTTCGTTGCCGGGATTTGCTTTCAGCGAAGGACCGAAAGGGCCAGAGTTTGGGATTCGGGAGATGGCAGCTGTGGATCACAAGATCATGCTGGCATTGGGGTATGAGACGTATGTGGCCCAAGGAGGAGATTGGGGAAGTATGATAGTGCGAGTGATGGGTCTAGATTTCCCCGAAAACTGCGTTGCGGTGCATTGCAACATGGTTACCGCCATCCCGCCTATGTAAGTCTCATCTGTCCGCAGCCTTGAGGAGAGGTCTGAGATCCTGATATATATCCGGGGAGCTGGAATTTCTTTTGTAAAGTTGCATTGGGAATTAGATGTTCCTAGATTCATTAGTTCCTGGGTGGAAAGATATGGTGGTATCCATTGTGCTAATCTGGTGAATGCAGCTGGTGGAGAAATCCTCTTACCTTTGCGTACCTTTGTCTTTGGGCTCCTTTTGAAGCACGAAAGGGGAAGGATTCCATGCTGGGGAGAATGATTTGGTGGATGAAAGATGAGAGTGGTAAGCTTGACATTACTACAAACGTGAAGCAAAATGCAGATCTAAGATATTGCATATAGGATACCAGGACATACAAGGTACAAAACCGATGGCGTTATCCTACGCTTTAGTGGACTCTCCAATTGGTATGTTAGCATGGATACGTGATAAGATGGAGCCGCTGGTTGATAACAAACAATTCAAATGGGATGATGGAGATGTCATTACTTGGGCTATGGTATGTCTCTGCTTCTCCCTACTCCCGACCCTCAACTTATGGACTGTAGATGTATATTATACCTGGCACATCTGGTCACGCAAACATTTACAAGAACATAAAAGGAAAGAAGCTTGATACGTTTAAGGAGTACCTCATGAATAGGTGCTTAACAAGCGAAGTTGATTTTGGAGCTTCGATATTTCCATATGGTAAGTCGACTTATTATACTCAATTTACCGGTTTCGCTAATTATTCAGATGTATTGAATGTTCCCAAGTGGTGGGCAGCTGCTTGTGTGTCAAAGAACATTGTATTTTGGAGAGAGCACGAGAGTGGTGGCCATTTTGCGGCAACCGAGAAGCCTGTTGAGCTCGTTCGAGACATCCGGGATTTCACAAAGGTTTTTAACACGTCAAAACTCGCCTCATTGACGGAGAGTGGAAAACTGAAAAAATGATATATAGAGATCTAGATACTTATCCAAGCTCCAGCAGATAGATGCTGTTGTGTGAAATAACTCAGGCCTGGACATTCGAAACAATTGACAGGCCAATTTCATGTTCACAATGATCAAATGTTCCTGCGGTCTTTCAAATAATACCTCCAGTATCAATATCTCAAAGTTTTAAATGTCTAAACCTCTAAATCCCTCTCATCTAATGAATAAGTGCTTCAAACCTGGTTTCAAATACTAGGGTACTATTTCTCTTCACTTATCAAACTCTATGCTTCTCAGATAGTTCGTGATCGTCAGGGGAAGCAGTGGAGAGAACCGATGTTAACTCTAGACATATTTTGCCAATTCTTGTTCTAATAAGCTTTTAAAAGCCTTCCTTAGCTGCTGCATATCTCCGCTGGTCCTTTTCACTCATAGTGAATGTGAAGAAGGTACCCTTAGTTAGACAGTTGTTCCATTGTTTAGTTTATGTTCGTGTATGGTTATCATACAATGCTCAACCTAAGTGCAATCAGTTCTAGTTGTTAAGAGATGCAAATCAAATGTTTCGATGTCGTTGGCAAAATCACGTTATCAAGCTAGTTAAAATAGAATGGCTGTATAGTTCCACCAAATCGTGCCTTTCATGCCCGCGCACGACATCAAATGGCCGGTCCTCGCCCTGACCCCGCAACAAAAAGTGGGGCACTTGCTGCTGTGCGTCGACGACAGTAAATACCTCGTCATCTTCCATTGTTCCAACTGATTCATACGTTCTCTCTTGTCTTTTCCCGTAATATCTGCTGCTTGCGGCTTCAATGGGCTACTCCGTACCACCCCCTCGTTTATTTCATCTTTCTCTCGGGCGTTCTGTTCCTGTTTCGATTTCGATTTCGTTGACCTCGGTAGTCAAGACATGGTTTTATTTTTAGACCTTGACGAAAGCGAGCCGCCAGAGAAGGGTAATGCACCTCACTGGAGCCAAATAAATCAATATGGAGGGCCAGAGTTTGGAGCTTTGCAAAGACTTGGAGGGTTGAATCTGGAAGGGGCAAAGACTGAAGACAGATTCAACCCCAATAGAAATGCTGTTGCTGAAGCGCTGGGTTGTTACCCGTGAGTCTTCCTTCATCACGAAAATCAAGCTACAATAGCATAGACTAATAGGAAAACTCAGGGTTGTCATGGCGATAGCTTCTCATATTGATCTGAATACACTTGACGCCTTAGCCAATACCTGTCGTCAGGTCCGTGCCAACCTCTTACAGTTTCGCAACCAGCTCATGACCTCGACTCTACATTGCGAGAATGAGGACATAGAGCCTGATCCGGAACACACGCTTAGATATCGAGCTCGGGCTGCGGACTGGTATTTTGTGGATACTGGAAGAGGCGCAAATGGAAACGGGAAAATTGGCGACTGTGCTAGAGATATGGTAGGGGGTTGTCGTCGATGTGCAAGGGTTGTTTGTAGGGTAAGCTTCGATATGTTGTTCATAAAGTAATTTGAAAACTAACATACCTCAGAATTGCACTATCAAACCACCAGCACCTGTGCTATTAAAACACCGCTATCGGCGACTTTGTAAAACTTGTCAGAAAGCTTCGTTACCCCGCCTTTTGGCTTTGATGACCTCTCCACAGTCAACAGGCTGTGCATATGATGCTCCTCTAGTCATCACCGAAGATACCCTTAAGCGGGCCGTTTGCACATGCCCCTCAGAGGGAGTTTGGTTATGTCAACCTTGCGGACGAGGTGTTCGCAATGCTGATACAGACTATGAAGGTGTCTGGAAATGGCGTACGAGGTACTTCGACTCGTTCAGTGGCATTGGTGTAGGAATCGGCGAAGGCGATCGGGGGGTGGAATGCGGTCTTGGAGGCGAATGCTTGGCAGCTAGAGAAGTTGAGCAGGAAACTGATTGTGATGCTGAGGATGCCAGGGAGTCCGAGAGTAACAGCAGAACCGTAAGCCCATCTTCCAGCCCTGGCAGTACTACAGGAAGTATTGCATCTGGCCATATGGGTCCTGGTTATTCCAGGCATGAGATTGAGGGAATTGGTGGCAGGTTGAAGAAGAAGCGAGTGAAGATGGTAAAGGTGGGTGCGTCCGTACTTGATTACGAGGAAGATAAAACAGGCGGCTTTTTGGCGCGGGAAGCTACAGGCAAGACCAGAAGCTGGTGTGGTTGGTGTTGGCGTGTTGTCTTAGCAGCAAAGGATGTTGTTGAATAAGGAGTGACAGGAATGATTTAATGAGCATATGCATTTTATTTTAGGATTCTTTAATATACGTATGATATGAGATCTTTGGGCATGCTAATAGCCTAGTTTTAGATAATTAGTGAATGATGTTTTCTTTTGGGGATTTTGCCTTTCCCATCAGTTAACATTCCCACTAACTAGTAACTATAATCTATTTTACTGATAGTGTCAGAAATGCCTGAAATGGCTGCAGACACAAGCTTTTTATTGTAATAGAGACATCAACAAGCTTACGGAGGTTGGAATGTCTAGAATGTCTGAAGCGATGGACAAAAGTGGTGATCTGGGCACTTTCTGCTATTGCTCTGCAACTAGCAAGTTGATAAGCTGTATGTCGCTGCGAATCAGATCTCAGCTAAAGTATGAAGGGAAAGTAGTTGCAGTATAGATATGAAAGCAAGATCCCTACGATGCTAGCCTGTTTATTCTGGGGCTTTATATTACAGGCTAAGAAGTGGCAATAAGCACTAATTACATTAAAAGGGTCTGAAGCTGGGTCATTTGGTCTCAAGAGCATATTGAAAAACGACCAAGTAGTGCAGTCAGAGGTAGTGGCAAACGCATCGTAGGAGATAAATAGATTAAACCCCTCTATACAATCAAGTTTGCAAATTCCTGTCGCCCCTGCTATTCATTATTCGTTTGTGGTATGTGAATTGTTGACACGCTTCCACGACAGCTTCGATAAATTGCTGAAATCTTGAGAAAACTTAATTCTGTCGCAGTCTCCATGCGGACATAGCATTGGACTAGTCAGAAACGCTATGCATATGTGGCTCTCTGCAATCTACTTCAAATAACTGAAGCCTTCTGCAATTTCTCGTTCGTCTCAGAAATCACTGCTCTTAAGCTTGCTGCAGACTTCTCGATCAAACGTCTTTCCTCGTCATCCAATTTGAAAGGTATGGTCGACGAGATTCCCCCACGACCTAGAATCACGGGTAAGCTCAGGCAGCAACCCCATTCCTCCTGCCAGTTGCTGAGTGGAAGAACCTGGCAATGATTAAAGATGATGGACTCGCAAATCGTAGTAGTGATGGCTGCAACACCGTAGGAAGTGAACCCCTTGTGCTTGATAATCTCGTATGCCTTATGCTCTGTTAGTTGAGCAATTTCCTTCTTTTTCTCAGCATCTAAGGGAAACAATTCAGTGATTGGAACCCCCGAGCAATTGGCTGACGACCATGCAACCTAAATACGTGTTAATATCAACACTACATGCAGTTAGGGAAACTTACACATTGTGAGTCGCCATGTTCACCAATGACCCATGCGTTGATGGAAGACTCAGCAACGTTCCCTAACTTTGCTAACATCCCCTTCAATCGGATTGAGTCGAGCAAAGTACCTGACCCAATGACCTGGCTCCAAGGCAGACCACTTAGTTTTTGAGCAAAGTATGTCAAGACATCCACGGGGTTGCTAACAAGTAGCAGAATGGCATCAGACCTAATGGGCTGCATAGACTCGATAACGCTTTTCAGTACTTGAATATTCTTTTCAATAAGCCCCAGTCTGGTCTCGCCTGGCTTTTGCTTTGCTCCAGCGCTGACAATGATGATCTCCGCTTGTCCTGCTGCACGTGCGTTCCCATGAGTGACCTTACAGTTGCTTAGATGTGCAGAATCAGCAAGATCATTGACCTGTGCCAGACAGACATCTGCATTTATGTCTACGAGGATGATTTCGCCAACAACACGACGTAGAATTAACGCTGAAGCAATAGCGCCTCCAACCGATCCTGCTCCAATAATGGCTATTTTGTGACTGGAAGGCGGGGTTAAAGACATCTTGAAGCTTGACGAAGACAATTATAAGAACTGTAACAAATGTAGTGACGAAATATTTGGCAATTTCAATGAGCTTAGGCGGGAGTGGATATATGTGTGATTCTTGTCGATAGGGTGTATATGGGAATGAGAAGGCTGGTTCAATCCTTCCCGTTGATGCCAAGCACTGCAACCTACCGGCCTACTCCGTCTCTCCTACAACACAATCATCGGCCTACTATATCAGGGTTTACAAACACGCAAAGAGATCTGTAGTCTTGGTAATTTTCACCCATGCCCCTAACCTACTATGAATACTATGCAGCACTTTGTTGGAGAGTCGCATGGCAAACCAACTGTATGGTTATTGGGTAAGTTTCGACGAGCTTCTTTCAAGTCTTTTCATAAGCCTTTAGCTCAGAAAGCCATTTTTATGTACAGTAAGTCTTATTGTCTCTGGGTTGACACAGCAAGTCATACTTATACGAATTGCCATGATTTACGCTTTACTAGCATATTCTATGTTTTATAGCTTGTTAACGGAGAGGCTCAGCATCAAACCTTATAGTGGGAGCTGGCTTCATCGAAGCATCACTCCAACTAAGGCCGGGTTTACCTAGATGCAAATTAGAATAACTTGTAGTGATTCGGATTTCAAGTTTTACCAAATCCGACAAAGCTTCCGAATGAAAGGGCCAAATGTAAGAATCTAGCCTCAGGCAAGAAGCAAGTAAAAAGGGGGCATTCGCTTGGCTCTTGGCGACCAAAGTAAGCTAAGATAAGATAAGAAAATGTCGAAATATTTGATGTTCAACACTGAACCCCTCCTCCTTAAGAATTCTCACCAACTACTACCATGGGTAAATTAAAATCCAATAAGCGCAATAGCGCAGCGTCAGCTGCTTCTCCCTACTCAAAGGCGCAGACAGCAACTAATAATGTTTTCAAATTTGTAAGCACCAAAACTGGAGGCATGAAGCAATTTCTAATAGTATAACCTAGAACACCAATGTTGGACAACATATCCTCAAGAATCCTGGTGTAGCAGAAGCAATCGTCCAAAAAGCCAACTTGAAGCCCTCCGATATAGTACTAGAAGTAGGTCCTGGTACGGGAAATTTGACCGTACGAATATTAGAGAAGGCGAAGAAGGTGTACGTACAATACAGCAATTCGCTCAGGAGCTCGTGAGATGCACCCCAGAGTAAAATCTCTGGAGGATTGATCCACTGAAGCCTTGATAGTTATATAGAACTAACTTGCAGATTAGTATTGCGGTTGAATTAGATCCTAGAATGGCGGCAGAAGTTACAAAGCGAGTCCAGGGAAAGCCAGAAGCTAAGAGACTGGAGGTAAAGCAATCGATCTCCAGGGCTACATGAGATAGGACTGACTTAGTTTGGAATAGGTATTATTAGGAGATGTGATCAAGACCGAGCTACCACATTTCGATGTGTGCATTTCAAATACACCTTACCAAGTATGTTGATCCGCGTTTGGAGGTTGGCTATACTAATATCTTAGATTTCATCTCCGCTTGTATTCAAGATTCTTGCTCTACCGAACCCACCTCGTGTCTCAATTCTCATGTTTCAACGCGAATTCGCGCTGCGTTTGACCGCTCGTCCTGGGGACTCCTTATACTGCCGCCTAAGTGTAAATGCACAATTCTGGGCGAAGATCACACATATAATGAAAGTTGGCAAGAACAACTTCAAGCCCCCACCACAGGTCGAGTCATCAGTTGTTAGAAGTAAGGCACTTTTTTACTTTCCCTTCAAATACTGGTTAGCTAGGCTTGATTGTGGCTAAGGATCGCAAGTCCGATACTGTCATTACTCAATGTTCTTTCAAAACAAATCTCTTAAAGAACGCAAATGCTAACATTACTCTTTCTACAGTCGAGCCAAAAACCGGATCGGAGAGACCCGGTGTTAGCTGGGGAGAGTGGGACGGCATGTTGCGAGTCTGTTTTGTCCGCAAGAATCGAACAATGAGGGCTAGTTGGTTGGGGACGAAAGAAGTCTTAGCAATGATTGAAAGCAACTACAGACGGCATTGTTCGTTAAACAATATTGCCCTAGACGAAACAGAGATTGGCGAGGATGAAACAATGGATATTGACGACAAAGCGGATGACGAGGAATGGGGAGGCATCATGGACGTAGATGAGGAGGGCGATGATACACCTGCATTTTTCAAGCAAGAAGCGGAGAGATTGCACAGAGAAGCCGGAGGGAAAACCAAAAGTAGAAGAAAGAAGACGAGAGTAGCAGAGCTTGTGTAAGTGCAATTATTTGTCAGGATACGAAGAAAATACTAATCTGGTCATTGTTTAGGAGGGAGAAGATTCGTAAGGTGCTTGAAGACGTTACGGAACTCGCAGACATGAGAGCAGGAAAGTGTGACGAAAATGATTTCTTACGACTTTTGCTAGCTTTCAATGAGGAAGGCATCCATTTCAATGCATGAGTTATGATTAAGCAGATGGAAATTTGGGAACTTAGCAAGGCGTTAGAGGTGTTTCGTGTTTTCAAAAGAATACCTACACGTTTGATATCGTAGTTATCACAATGATCAAAAGCGCGTTCCAATTCTAGTAATTTGGCTCATAGCTTTGCTTGCTCGTGCTGAAACTTCTGTGATAATTTTATTCATACGAATCTAAATTTCAACGAATTTTTCTGATTCTCTCTTGATGAACACGTACGCCTATGGCTATTTCGTGAGAAAAAAGAACAAAAAAGGAAAGGCTGGTTAGGTTCTTGCCTTAAACGTGACAAACCATAAAAAAGATAAAATTCCGATGCTCAGGGCAGGATTTGCACCTGCGCTCATTTCTGAACTGGAATACAGTTTGGCCTGGATCCAGCGCGTTAACTACTCCGCCACCTGAGCTATTTTGCTGATTAGAAGTTCCGAATCAACATTTATCTTAATCCCAGAGAAGGTTGTGCCATTTTGAATCTAGAATCCGGAGTGGCTACATTAGCGTGCCTTCCTTGAAAGATACATCCAACCGACAGTACTATACAGCTCTACAAATTACAAAATTGGTCCTCAGATTATGTACTGATGGTATAGTGTAATTTATGCGTCATAAATATAATCCTAGACTACACTGAAATGGGGGTTTAAAATCTATTAAAGTTCAAAGATTTTCTGACGAGTAAGAAGAGCAAATGACACTATAAAGGCCAGACAGGTGATCGTTTCATACATCGCCTTAAACATCTGGATATTTCCTTCAGGAAAATGTTTCTTTTCAAGCTTTGATGAGTTATATGACAATAACATATATGTATCTTGCTAAAAAAGAAAGGGCCTTAAAAACCTAACAAAATTGATTTCTTCACAAGGCAAGATAATGCTTATGCAGTAATCTACATATTTCTCTCTAACTCTTGATCGACGTCAAACTATGGCTCATGATTCTTGCCGCCTGAAAAGTCCTCTTCTTGACAAGAGCCCATATAGTGCCTCCTTGATAATTTTCACCCACTGCCACGGTTCCGTTCCCCCATCGACTTCCGACATACCCGCATCAAAATAATCCCACCCATATACACCTCCAAACCCAGGAAACTCCTGTCTTAAGCTTCGGATTGTATCGACCACATACCTGGTCTCTACGAATCCAAATCCATCATTGGAATTCGTGAGTACACCTAAAACCACTCTCTCTGGATCCCACCCCTTCTTCATGATCCATTGGTAGGTATAGGGCGAGCTTGCATCCCCAAAGCTACTATAGAATTGTGCATTATACCATTCTACGAGAGGTTTCCCAGAAGCATCGGTAGCATTGGAATCGAGGTCGAAGTAATTGAAGCCGGAGACGTTGATGCCGTCGTTATATTCAAGTGCGACTGCTACCGGTGCCATAGTGAGGATGAACGAAGGTCCCATGTCTCGGCGAAGTGACTTTAAGAGACGAAGAGGCACCTCCATGTCGACGAATTCTTCGATATCAAGATCAATACCATCGAAGTTGTAGTGCCGTAGGAACTTCAGCAAAGGCTGATAGTAGGCTTGGAAGACCGTCTCATTTCCTCCTAGGGAGTTTTTGGAGTATGATCCTTGGCCAGCGCCACCTAGCATTACCATGACCTTAATACCCTTAGATTGAAGATGTTTCATCTCAGACCACTATGATATTCAGCGTCGCTAATACCACAAGAAGAACAAAAATGGGATATTGAGTGCGGAATTACTTTTACTGCCATATAATTTGATATAGATAACTTTAATCAAAAGTTTGGAAATATTTGTCCCGGGAAGGGAATTAGTTTAAACTTACTAGGCTTTCATATACTGGCATGTGGGGAGGATCATCGTTGAGGAAGATGTCCCCAGGTTTTCGATCAATATGCAAACTGGATATAATTATATGCGTGATACCAGTATCCTGCTCTATCAGTGGTAAGAGTGAAAGCGGTTTTCCATTGACCTGAGAACGATGTTGTGAGTACATAATAACACGAGGTTTGTGGATACTGTTGCCAACGTCTCGAAGCGAGAGCTCTTGTGCCACAGCATTGAATAATTTGCCATTTTGTGAAAGAAGTGGCTTTGAATAAATTCCGGGAAATGCTTCCACAAGCCAGCATAACGATACCAAAAGAAGAAAGACTCTCATAATTTGGGAGGAGAACATGAAAAGAGATCAAAAACCTGACTCTTTCGCGAAGAAAGTTAGAAAACGAAGACGGCAGTCATATATACTTCATCGTTACTATACCATCAGCGGTTATGAAAGAATGCAATCTTAACCTTTTAGTGTCATTTCAAATATCTCTTAGGCATTGAAAGACGGATCCAGACCTTGTGATACAGTCATGCATCCATTAGCCACCTGATGGAATGTGCAGAGCACAAAGAAGGTTGTCTCTGCGGTGGATAATGAGAACACGACCACAGCAATAACACGGTAAGGGCCGTCGGCAGGCCTGAAGCAATAAGTAACAGCCAATGCTAAACCCAGGGCTAGGATATACGAAAGGCTTAGAGCTGCTAAAAACACCTTCATAGGGGGGGTTCTAAGTGCCGTGTAGAGGCAAAACATTTTGCGGGGAATTTAGGCTTTTGGTCGGCTAATTCAGGGGCAACCTTGGCGTAGTGTTACCTGATTTTAATATTATCTGTCTACTGTGAATCGTGGGAAGGAAAAGGGACCGATACAAGAACATCAGAAAGGAGAAATGTTGGGTAGGATCGTAAAATTGATTGGGTATTCTGGACTTCAGTCCGACTTCTTAACGCCATGCATCTCTTCTCAGTGAACGCCGCCGCGCCAAATTATTCATTCTTTTCATAACCTCATCAAGACTTCGTTGGACCCCGGGTAGTTTCTTTTCCTTTTGGTTTCTTCCTGACTGGTTGGTATACATCATTAAAGTTCATAACAACTCCTAGGAACCTCATATCGACATCAGGCTGGTAAGCCAAATCGCCTAGAAGATGACATACGCTTGACCGGAAGTGTCCACCAAGCGATTGCAGTCTCTCGCGTAGCACAGGAAATTCATCAGAAATACTGTCATCAGCCGCTGGCGCTGGTGTGGAATCTAAATGCCGTGGTCCGCGTCGTGTTGTAGCAGGAGTATTAATTAGATGTCCCTCTTCATCTTCACGCTTGCCTCGTACTTCTGTGCGAAGATCTGCTCCTTGGCGTCGAGTGAACTCCGATACCGAGTAACTATACAACCCGTCCACGGCATCTCGATAGCTTAGCATAAGTCGAAGAATTTCACCTAGCTGAACCATAAATGTGTTTTCATCGACCTCTCCATGATATTTCTTTTTCGCACCAAGAAGACCCTTGTGTGTTATGGAATTCAAGTATTTCGTATGTGCTTTAATCAGATCGTCCAGGGTACATCCTTCCTTGTGAATGGCCGTCTGAAGTTCATCCCAAGAACTCTCAATGACCTCGAAAAGAATATAGTACTGCAACTGACCAATAAAGTGAATCATTTCAGCGAGAACACCTCTTGTCAGCTTCCAGGTTTGGGCCACGGTAGCATCCTCTCCCTGAAGCACTCCACGAGCGCCAGTCATGCATTTCCGCCATGTCAAAGACAGAGCAAACTCAACACGTTTGATCCGCCACAGGAAGTTGAAGACCTTTAAATATTGACGGTTACCCCATTCGGTAACAACCACATCCACGGGCGCGTCAATCTTGTATTCCAAAGTAAAACAGTCCCACCCGATATCTCCGTGGGAAAGCTGAAGCATTCTAGCATCTAATCTTCGCAAGACTTCAGGGGAATCGTACTGAGCATTAGATCCCCGAATAGCATGCTCCAATTGTGCAGTCAGCGTATGCCTGTACTGTGCTCCTGCTGGCCGGTCAAGATTTGATGAGAGAGACTCCATAAGTAGCGCGATGAAGTCTCCCTGCCCAAGGAGTATGTAATTCTTGAGTGCCTTCAGATGCTCGAAAAGATGGAATTTTTCAGCCATAAGGTGGATGAGACGGGCCATCGTTGTCTTGTATGCTTCATCAATCCAAGTCTCTAGCGTCTCTGTATCACCATACCGAAGCTCCTTGGACGCTGCTTTGGAGTACGCTTCTACCCACTGCGAGTCACCGCAGCCGTAGCGAATAAAATTCAAAGACTTTCCAATGAGAAATACCTTCTGCGCAAAATCCTGAGTAATAATACTGGGCACCATATCTTCATCGAGTTTGTACTTATCCTCCCAAACACTGCTCGCACCACCTCTGCTCCTTCCATCTTGTGCATCATGAACTGCATTAGGATCTTGTTCGGAGACGAAGAACTCGTGGTACGGATCAGACAGCTCGCCGTCGTATATCCACTGGCGTAGCATATCATAAAATGGTCGCGTGACGTGGACCAGAAGTCTTTCTGCAAACGCTCCAACCATAGGGTCACCATGAGAAGAGGAAAACCCGTGTATGAGTGATATCAACTGGCCACCTCGCTTGCTGTTTGACTCCTCACTTATCAAGCTCATTAATCTAAGACCCATAGTTGCCTCGCGTGTCCAGACAACACAGCGTTTCAATGTAACCCCTGCCTTTCCAATACCACCCCTCGGCTCGTTCTCGTCTAGTGAAGACAGAGCTCGCCGAATTTGACCTTCCAGTGTTGCGACTAGTCCAAGATAAGACCTCAACTCGCCCCCAATGGCTGCCCGAAGACTCTGTCCCAGTAGCCCCCCATCAGCTGATTTCACGAATGACGCGAGGCCTCTATAAAGAAGAGATGGTTCGGCAAGAGTATGAAGGATAGATATTATAGGAACTGGCAGAGTAGGTGGTAATTTGAGTGATGTAGTGGATATGAAGGGTAGATGTGTTGAAGATAGGCCTTGTAGTGTGAATGGCAAATCTCTTAGGAGAGCAGTCTCCGGTGGATCTATCTCAACATAATTTTCCGCAAGCAAAGCAGTCTTTAGCATGACTGCACCACGCTGAATCGCAGCATTTTTGGAGAACGCCTCATCTTCTGCATTTCTGTCTTTCTGTCCACTTCCACGTTCTGGCAATCGCCTCAGGCCGCCAGGCGCGAAAGCTTCTTCAAATTCTTTCGCGTCTCGCCTTGATCCAAAATTTGGTGAATGTAATTGCCGGTTATCTTCAAGTTTTCTCTTGTCCGGCCGCTTCAGTGGACTCTTAAAAGGGCTTGTGAGGACTGGTGGATCAGGTTGCTGCTGGTCACCTAGCTGGTAAAGAAAGTAAAGCACTGCCCATTTTTGTGATATCACTGGAATAGATAGTAGTCGGCTGTATAAGTTTGTAAAACGTAAAGCTTTTTCTGGACTAGAATTCGTCTGGATCAATCGCTTCTTGATCAGATCGGAGGCTTGGTTGACGTCTGCGACAACTGCTGGATTCTTCGAGCTGAACCGAAATTAGCATAACCGTATAGTATTTAGATAACACGGTATACCTCTGCAATAATTCTGTCACAAAATCAATAGCATTGTTCTGCCGCTCCTCAGCAGACTCCTGGTCTTCGCCTGGTATATCGACATGTAATCTTTCTACTAAACTGGCAATTCCCTTATTAACGCGTTGATTTCGAGAAGACATGATCGCATTATGATAATAACTGTGCGCGACCGTAATTTAAGTGCGAAATCGCACCCTATAAAGTAGCTGTTGGCAATAAATCTGGCGTTTTGTTTTGGTACCGCTGATAGTCCATGTATATTTGATGGGACAAGGGCTAGGCAAGCGGCTCTACTTTAGGTTTGGCAAGGTTAACGTCAGAGCTCCAAATGCCCGAATAAGAAGTGATTCAATCCATCCACCAAACACGAGGAACTTGTCGCAACATCACCATCTTGCATCGCCAGACTCCTCTGGTCTTGCGCTTTTCATGGGCCATTGATCAATTTGCAAGTCGCGCTGTATATGCCGCCACAGGCGCGACTCCCAAGATGCCTGACATAGATCCAGCGGCGCTCAGCAGGCCGCTTATGTCTACGACTCCAATATTACCTCCGAAATCAATTACTTCATTAGCTTCTAGCGTGCCTAAAGTGTCCAAATCTGTAGTTATACCTACGCGGATTGACCTGGAACCATTGTACACTGCACTGAAGCTCGCCATTGGTGAGCACTGGGGAACGTATAAAGAATGCATCAGTCTTTTTGTAATGGGTACGTGTCTGCTCTTCTCATTCCACCTATCATATCTGCTAACTATGACTCAGGCCAGATGAACCAGGTCGAGCTTTCTTTAAGAGTAGATAATTTCATCATCACCCCTTCCGGGGAGATAGAACACTTGCATAATCAGCTCATTGCTGCGATATACGGCAATGTCACGCGCGAAATGCCAGATCAAGGTGTGGCCAGTTGGGTCAGTGCAAACGATAAACCAACAACAGGAGCTGGCAGTAAACCAGTTAGTGGGGACGCAGCAGAACAAAGGCTTAAGACGGAGGTTATGCAACTACCAGCACGAGATAGAAGGAGACTGAAGGATCTCAGCCAAAACGATGTAAGTCTAAAGCTCAGTTGCTCATGGACAATGTATAAGCGCAATACTAAGGAGAGATTCTGTGTAGTTCGATCCCTACAGTGCGCTATCAGATTTGTTCTCAGATATCCGACGACCAAAAATATCCCGGGCGTTGGAGGCAGATCCGGTTGCTCTGAGTGCTGGAGGCCTCAATCAAACAAGAAGTAAGCCCCTCTGTAATGTTTTAATAGACTCGGGACTAAGTCTGCGCTAGATTGGGATCTGGAAATTCGAAAGAGGTACACACAACCCCTCGCTTCAGAGTCCGGTGAATTCCCGGACACGTCTATAATAGATAGTCGTATGCTTCCTATATGCTATGAGAGAGGCCTGGTCAACGGTCATGTGCAAGATGCAGCCCATTTCATGTCAGTTGCTACGGAAACCTTTATCAAAGAAGTTTTGTCATCCATTTTCAGCAAGACCCGTAGCAATGGCCCTGGTTTTGCTGGCAGCGCTGGAACCGGTGGTGGCGCATCCTGGATACAAACACATAAGTATAGAGCCCAGCTAGAACGAGAAGAAGAAGCGCACTTACGAGGCGAAATACAACGAGACAAGAATGGATTACTTCCGATAGAAGCAAAAGCTGCAAGCGAAAGAGGCCCACTCGGTATGGCCGACGTTCGGACTGCTCTTGAGATGGGCGATTGCAACCTGGGTCAAATGCAAGTCGTTGTCCAACAGATGACTTTTGGTTACCGAGAAGGGGAACTGGAAGCTTGGGACGATTACTCTTGGCCTGAAAGTTATGATGCCGGAAAGATTCTTGGCGAGATCCTGGATGAAGATACTGTGATGGGCGGCATGAATGGTGCCAACGGTACAAACGGCATCAATGGGCACCACGAAGAAGAAATTGATGACTGGGGCTGGGAGGGCGGTGAATATGAGGACAAAGCCGGGCTGGATAGCCTACTCGATTCCTGTCTCGCCATTGGATCATAGTCTTATTCATAGTCCTCTTTTTTGGTGGTCTGTTGATTACGATCCGGGTGGAGTTTGGGAGGCATCCTTGGAATATAGCATTGCATGGAGAAAGGAGTCAAGGAGTATAAACATTTGCTGTAGTTGTACAAAGACGGGGGGAAAAGGCGCAAAGACGGGCGTCATGGGAATACTGCGGAAACGATACCCTGGCCTTATTTTAGAAGCTGATCAAAGCTCAAATGGAACAAGAAAAAAAAAAATTCAATCATCAGAATTCTTTCATATAGCTAACAAGTGAAGTGGTGAATCATGTTCAATCTTTGGCAGATTACTTAGAAATCTAGTATACTGTATCTCGTTCAGATGACTTTGTTACTGTGGCCATGTGGGATAGGATTGTATTGGATATACCTATACATTTACCTCTGTTTGTAGGAGCGCAAGGTAGATAACATATGTAATATTACTTGGCTCCAACGGTTTATCACTTTTCAAATAGCAATGAGAGTTGCTGTAACACAGGTCGGGGGCCGTATCTCATGTTCATTTTGTATTCATTCAGCCATCAGATATCTGGTATGAGCTTGGACAACAAGAAGACTGCGTGGATGTTTATTCCAGCTTAACATCCCAGATTTTTATCGTAGCGTCACCACCAGTGCTTGCAACTTTCTTCCCACCATCAATCCAGCACACACCAAAACAGCCATCCTTATGCGCAATTGCTGCCTTGATTCTCTTTCCGGGAGACTTCAAGCTCCAGACATAAACGTAGGTATCGAGACTTCCACTGACGACGTGCGTATCCTCAGAATTCCAATCAAGGCTCATGATTCTCGCAGTATGAGCACCCCATCGATCGGTCTTGGTATCCCATGTGGCTGTGTTGTATACTCTGATCTTACCCTTCGAATTGCCAACCGCTAAAAGGCCACCATCGTGTGAAAATGCAAGAGCTGTGATCACTAAAAATGTGTTAGTTTCATAACAAAAACGAGGCATTTGAAGCATTCTTTGAAACAGCATTGCCATGAAAGTGTCTAAGATATCGACATTATGGCATGATGCATGTCTTAACCAAAAATCTTTAAAAAGCCAATGTACAAGATCATTCAGGGGAACTTACTGTCTGTTGAATCTTGTAATTCTTCCGTCAAGCTGAACTTATTATCTGAACCGACTGTGTATATCTTGACAGTGTTCTTATCGTTTCCGACAGCAACCCTTGGAAACGTTAGTATGATATCTCATGTGAGCGGGATCCAAGGAGCGAAGGAGGTCCCCTGATCGCTATCGAAGAATGAGCTACGTGGATGTCAATGTGCTCTTACTTGGAACCTGTTGCAGCAATAGCAGTTGCTGTTATCTCAGTCATCGGAACAGTGTCAACCAGTGCCCCTTCTACCAGGATATCGATGCTCTTTGTAGTAGCGACATAATGTCGACCATTTGCGAATGCTAAAACGAACAAACAAAGTTAGCAAAGATCAAATGTGGCTTATAGTGCCAAAAGCTACTATGCAGTGGCCACGGCACGAAATTTGAAGCTTACCCATGCCCTTAGGCTGTCCGGTCAATTTCGTTGCCTCTCCAATGAATATATTACTAGAGTGGTCCGAGATACGTAAGGTATCATCCCAAGCAACACTATAGGTTCGATCTGACGTCGCATTGAACGCAGTAAGCTGGTTGGTGTGCGACGCTCCTTCTACCACAGAACCCAGGCCGGTTTCATAGTTCCAAGAACAAACTCGGCCTTCATAACTGCCGGTCCAAAAGGTTTGACCTTTTTCAGTTGTTGCTGATCCTAGTGCTGATATCGCCTTGTTGTGACCCTGTACAACCTTGGTAGGTTGTGAAGTGCCTTCGACTAGATAATTGAGATCTCCAGCGAGGTTCAAGCTCATAATCAAACCATCACTTCGTCCTGCAGGCCAAACAACTCCAACTTGATGATCAGGAACGCTCACATGGTCACCACCAAATTTCCAAGTTTGGACGGCTTTACCAGCCTCCACGTCCCAGAGCTTGACCGTTTGGTCGGCGCTAGCTGTCACTAAACGTTTGGAGTCCTTGGCCCAGGACAGAGCAAATATGCTACCGGTATGCTCTCCATCACCAATATCTGCAGTGGCTTCACCAGTCTTACCATCATAAAGCTGTATCTTGCGATCGGCCCCAACACTCGCCAAATGATTTCCATCAGGAGAGAAACCCACACCATAGACAAATCCTTTATGTAGACCGCCGAGTTTTGACTGATATTTGAATGGAGCTCCGTGCAAGAACACCATGCTGCTGTCATCACTGACTGTTGCGGCTCTCAAAGGTCGTTGTTGACGAATAGCAACGGTATTGATGACTTTAGAGTGTCCACTAATTTCACCCACTGAATTGCCACTGTCGGCAGTGATACAACGGCCATACTACCATCATATCAGTATGGAAAGAGCTTAAGTAGAATTTGTGGAGGTGGCCCAGTAGCTTGGTAATTAGGAAGCCCGGTTTGCCATTGTGTGAAGCGCTTTAATACAGTCTGAGTAGGCTGCAGCGTGTTGAATTGTAAGACTGATTCCCATCAAGTCAACCCCTCCAGTATGCCCCACACAGTTGTATGTTCATAAAGCAAGAGAAGGGTCGCATCAAATTTACCAAAAGGCTTGACACGATGGAAACATAGCTCCCTTGTACCGGTACCTCCCCAATGTGCTGTTTTCGGAGAGAATTGCAACTAACCATTTCACGTCCATCACCAACAGCGATGATGCGTTGCGAGTCTCCATCCCAAGCAATATCATTAATCCGTCCCGATATAATCGGATACGTGCCTTTTGTATTGATGCCTTCGATGGCATCCCAAACCATGACTATGCCCGAGGCATCACCAGAAGCTACATAATAGCCAGAGGGCGAAAAGCGGGCAACGGTGGTGGTATTGGTATGATTGTTGTATTGTTTGCTGCTCGAAGGATCGTCAATCGACCGCAAGATGATAGATTTTCCAGACTAGGCAACAATATTAGTGGAATTCAAAATTCAACTTCTCATGACCTTAGAGCTCTTACCGCATAGGTAATGCGTTCTCCCTTAGGATCACTGCTGAGTTGAGTTGGCCTGCCTCTTTCCGTGGTAGGCTGGGCCGCCAGTATTTTGTCAATCACGATCGACATGTTGGCAGAGGATACTGTGCATCAGTTGGGTAAAAGTGTGACGAAAGATTGAAGTGTCTCGTTTGACGGAGGTTGTTGACCTGGCAAGATGTACGTGCTCTCTGGACCAGGCTGATACAAATTGTACCCCTCGATCAGCAAGGCTGCTACTTGCGTTGGTGGGGAAGTTGGGAAGTGTGTCTGCGACAGGGGATTGGATGCCGAGACCCGGATCCACTCTTCCTTATTCGGGATTTAAAGGTATTCTGGTATATGGGTGGACTTATTTGGGTTTCATACTGAGAGAGCTGGAGATGGATTGAACCACGCAACCTAACTCGGTCCTCAAGTTTCATGACTGATTAGACAGTATCAGTATTGGACCGGTCGATACACTCCCAAAGTAGAAATATTCCCAATGAAACGATCTAGACTACCACTAACTAAAGAAAAGAGCTTTGACCCTGGTCGGTCCTTTCACCTTATCCTCTTCAACAGGTATAGTACAGCACATTCACAGGTTCACTCTTTTTCTCACGTACTGACTTCGACTGTCTTTAGTACTGACCCGCGACTACTTCTACGACTATGGCCATGACATTGACCATTTCACATGCATCTTCCACGATGCTGGCTGATAATACACGTTCTGGTCGTCCCGAACAGTAGAGTTCACGGTACGGGATTGATTAATCTCCAGCCACAGGCCACACCCTTCCTCGTCATCGCACCTAAGCGAACATCCCCAGCCCGCCAGGTGTAAAACTGGGAAGCGAAGGACTGGAGATGCCCTCGATTGCGATATCCATTGGATCACAGGCATTCACTTCAATGCTTCGGTTGCGTTGCGGTGCGCTTGCTGCAAAGATGGACGATGTGCGCGATCCTGAAAGAAACCCTGGTCGCAAGGTGACAAGGAAGTCGAAGCAGGTTATTAGAGCTATCCCTTCCGACTACAAAGACTACAAAGAGCACCCAGCCATGCCCCGGTCACTATTATTATTCACTACTTTATTCCTATTGTCGAATCGTGACAATACTTTTCTAATATAAGACACGCAAGAGCCCATGAGACCAATGTATATACGAACCTCACCTTTTTGTAAGAATCACATGCTACTCTAGTCGTACCAAATCAGCCTTGTATTCAGACAATTGCTACCATGGGCGTGGCACGATCGAATACAGTGCCGATAAGCAGACCGGCACCAGCCAAACATCATATACATAATCCTTTTCACAGAAACGATCCCCCCATCGTCTCCTCTAAACATGGCGCAGCTCCACGCCCTGCGTTTCCCACCCGTCAAAACAGCGTTCAGACTCGATACATGGACATGCTCCTCAACTTAGATACCATCCCCCGAATGCATAACATCTATGCTGCATTCTTCAGTTGGATTCTTCTTGCTGGATTTGTTATCTTTCCAGGAACGTTTACCTCCCTTTCCAAGTCTCTAGAACCGGAAAGTGATACGGCAAAAGAGTTCCTGGACCACGTCAAGCACGTTCCGCTTCTTTACGTCGCGGCATTCTGCTCTGGATTGGGGGCATTGGGCATGCTTTGGTTATGGTGAGTTAAAATCACTTTTGATTCTTCGAAATCTTCGAAATCCATTGCTGATTTGGTGAATAGGATCCGCTGGCGCAAGAATTTCGTCTGGCTATTAAACCGGATTTTCCTACCGGGGTGTCTCAATTCTCTCGCTGGACTCATCTCAACACTCGTCAACGTCTACTCGCAACAAGACGGCAAATGGAGCGTCACGGCCTGGATCACTGCAACTGTGACTGGAGGATGTATGGTCATCACTGGGTGTTTGTTTGCCTTGTACAATTTCTGGATTCTGGGCAAGGTGAAGCGGAAGCATGGACAAGATATGGATCGAGCGAATGCGCACGAGGGAGAGGGGCTGGTCGAAAAGCTTGAGAGGTACGAGTTCCCCAAATCTACCCCGACGATATTCATTGCATGGCATGATCCACCTGCCCTGAGTTCTTTTTGTTTCTCCATCTGGCTCAAGACAAAATACTAATATTCGATACAGAGTTGCTCGTGAACCTGCGCTGGAGCCCGGAAGCGTAGTATGAGCTTACGAAGGTAATGAGATACGAGAGACGTGAATACGACCACTGGCGCAATCTTGTACAGAATATATAGGTAGTTTCTAGTATACGGACGGTAGGGTAATTCTGTTGTTTTAGGAGCAATTTGCAGTGTCATTCCTCCTCTTAATTTCTGCAGTCTTGGCTTCCTTCCTTCCTGATGCATCTAAGACGTTCATGGTCACGATATGAATTGAAAGACTAAGATAGTAATTAACTCGATGTATGCGCGTGTTGTCTGATTATCTTAACTGACTGAGTGAGACGTGTTATTGTCCAACATCACATACCAGTAAGTACCTAGTATTCACAGAACAAGGGGGAAATACGACTCCTGAAAGACAGTGCTTAAGCTCGACGATGACATTTTGTATTCAACCTATGGGAGGGGTTCTACACCCCGCAGGGTGATCTACGGTACCTCTCCGTCCCCGGTCTGTTACTACTTTGTAACCCATAAAGATAACGCCATTCTGGTTCGCAAACGCCGACGCTATGCAAATACCCAAATCATATCGTATCATACCAATCCACCCCTATGGCATCTTGACCATTAACATGTCGAGCATGCCCTTCACCTGCCAGGCGTACTGCGAGCGTTCGACCTCTTTCTTGACTTGACCGTGAAGCTGTCTAACCATCGATCCCAAACCGCGAGAGTCGCCAACATGTTCGGAGTAGAGGTCAAGGAGGAGAAGCGCAGAGTCAACACAGATGTCCACGTATCTGGGATCGGTGACGTGCTTGATGATCCACTTGAAGATGGGCTGGATCGAAGCTTCGTCCCGGCCTTGTAATGCAACTCTCAACGCGGATCGGTGGCGGAGTTCTATGAGCACACTGAGAACCTGTAAAACGTTAGCATTTGGAGAAAACGTATCTAAATTTGGTTCTTACTGCAAGAGGAACTTCGACTTGTGCAAGTACCTGGACGTCTAGGTCAGCTGTTGTTCATAAGAGGAAAGGTAGTCTTGGTTTGGTTTCACTCACTGCATCCAAAGCGCGGGCGAACATTCCTTGTCGAAGGTCTCTCTCCCAAGGTAGTTCTGCTTTCCGTTTTGTGCGGTCGCTACCCTCAATGATAACATCCGCTCCCTCGCCTATAAAGTCCATTCCCCGCAGTCTTTTCTCTACGCCCTTCTTACGCTTCTTGTTTTGTTTGTCAAAATCATCGATTTTTCCATCTACAAGTGCCTAGGATCGGTGTTAGAACAAATAGGGAATATGTTGAGTGATCAAGCGTACCTGCATCTCCTTCACTCGTTCCCTTTCTTTGACCTTTTGCTGTCCGGAAAGTTTCGTCCGAATCGATAAAACACCAGATTGCATGCCTACTACGACATGTTTATCCTCAAGTTTGGCGCCAGAACTAATAACATTGACCGACAAGATCGGCGAAGCGTACTTGGACCCAGATACGACATTCCAGCCTGTGGTCTCAAATATTTTAACATGTCCATCTAAACCTCCACTGATAAGTCGTTTTCCATTCGAAGCTAAACACAACGAGGTGACCGTCTTTTGGTGGTTCTTCAGAATCTGTATGGGTTTTCCAGCAACTAGATCGAGGACCGAAATCTGATTATCGGCTGCAGCTAACACTTGTGTTCCAGATGGCATGGCAAGGACCGCCTCAACAGGTGCAGCATGCTTGAATATCATAGCAGATTTATTTGGCACTCTGGGATCCCACAGCCGTACCGTTTCATCGTATGAACCTGTCACAATCATATTTGACATTGTCCCCGGCAGAAATACTCCACTTCTCACATAGTCCGTATGTCCAACAAATGTGGTTTGGCTTTCTTGATTTGGCAGGTCCCATAACTTAACAGTTCGATCGTCGCTGGCGCTCATGATAGTGGTCAGATCCGTTGGGGAGAACTTCGTTGTCCACACAGGTTGCTTGTGCTCAGTCCATGTCTTCAGAATCGCTCTAGAATTTACATCAAACACTTGTATTTTTCCAGACTCATCACCAGCTACCATAACACGGCCATCCCTCCGAATCTCACCACTATGGGCGATGTCTCCAAACCGAGTGAAGGTTTTTATCAGTTTGCGCGTGCGGATTGAGTATATCTGCACTCTCGTACCGGTAGTAACAGCGAAGTAGTCGTTATTAGAGGGGACTAGTGGGTTGTTCGAGGATGGTGGGAAGGATATATGCGTTACAGGCGATTGTGAGGGGATATTTTGGGGGGTCTTGAATGTTTTCCAATATCTTTGCTCCGGGGTGATTGGTGATGGTCCTTGAGGGAGTTTCACCACTTGATGCTTCGGTACCTGATATGCCATTCTGAAGAGGCTATCTTCGTGATTTGTGTAATGGCGTCCCGTTATCCAGGTATCTCCTACTGGCAGCCTCGCAAAAAAATTGGTAGATAAATTTATTTCGGCTGGCTATTTTTCCCGAAGTTGAGCTAAGCCTAATGAGCATAGGCGTCGGCTAGAACTTCCCGGCCCGGTGATCATCTTCCCGTCTGAGCTGTCTCAGACGTGATTATGGGCGCGATGTAGTACTCAATGCTAGCTATGATCTCAATAGTTCTTTGATGGACCTCTGTCAAAGAATAGTAGCTGCCCAAACCCATATATAGTAGCATCTTACCATATGCTGGCCCTCCCAACATGGAAGATATTAGGAAGTAAGTATCTTGCACCCGTGGTAACATTCTCCTAACATACCTACCTATATCAGATACCTTCATCCGGTGGCCCAGATCAAGCTGAGCGAGAACCCGTTGAAGAAGGCTGGAGAGATCTTTATAGCACTTTTACCTCCACATAAACAGCCCAAAGATTGCGTTAGCGATGATTTATTGCTACTCACCGCGAAAGAGGTCTTATATACTCCCATCTCCGCATGTCAATTTGAGCTGATACTTTGCAGAGCAAAACAGCAGGTTCAGTGAGCAGATGGTTTCAAAGGATAACCGGCTTTTCTGTACAGCTGGTTTACTCCGATAGTTACTTGCATGAGGATTTCCAGCTTGGTCTACTTGATTATTCAAAGGAGGGTCTAGTGGCATTGTGGGCTGTGCTCGAGCACCCCAAAGGCACGCATACCTCTACTGGAGACTTCCAAGAGAGAAAGACGACCTTACCAACTCAACTAATACCGGTATTATCTGCCCATCTATCAAACCAAGACCAATCGAGAGCTGCATATGCAAAGTCTTCTCCAGGCTCCGAGAAAAAGCCACACTTCAAGTATCCCGAAGCATTTCCAACACCACCAGCAGTTAATGACACAGCTTGGAATAAGATTTACACAGCTGCCAATGCTCGTATGTATTACAACTCAGGTAAATCTGTTGCCATAGCTAAGGCAAATCGCACCAGTGGGGAGACTTACCAACTTGCTCTTTCAATGCTTGCCAAAAAACAAGCTAAGATACCTGATCAGAAGAAACCTAGCTCTGGGTCGAAAAACGATGCCCATCAAGCAAGCATACGTTCTGGTCATTCGTATGTAACTGATCGTCCTGCAGTAATATTAGGCAGTGCATATCAATACCCAGGCATAGAAGAGCTAGGTGCCACAGAACAGTCAGAGAAGAAAAATCTTCCTCGTAAAGAAGCATCAGAAGGAATGCTAAAACGGGAATTCAATCATAGTCCAAAAACAACCATCATGCAGCAGGCATCAGCTTTCCTCGAACCATCTAAACGTTCAAGCACATCGGGGCCAAGAGCAGCGACCTTGGTAGAGAAAGACCCCGCGTTGAAGATGCTGACTACAGAAGCCTCTATAGATTCATCTCTGAAAGATCTTACAGAACGGGTCGCAAAAGGTGTCGCTTCTGAAGATGAACAAATGCAATTTCAAACACGTTACTACGAACACCTAGCGGAGGTTCGTGACGCACATCATACCGATCGCTCGGTCACTACAAGACACTCTACAAGCTCTCCACGGTTGCGCACTTTAGGTTCTCCGGAGGTTGACGAACCAGTATGTGGGGAAATATTCCTTGCGAGAACATATTCATGGCTAATCAAGTATAGATACGTCAGAGATCTCGAAAAGCGCATCGAACTACAAAATCAATAGTCTCTTCCCGCTTCAGCCCTGATAGATCGAACATCTTGTAATGGCCAGCATGGGTCTCCTAGTCTAATACTACTGTTTGCAACATATAAAGTGACCTTGAAGTATAGTGAAGGTAAATATAATTTCATTCTGTCAACTTTGATATCTAAACAGCTAGGCTGGGCAATTGGCTTGAAATCAATTCAGTTCTCGATAAGCACTGCCCTACCATCATGATTCATCTTTTGTGCTAGGTTTGCACTGACTAAATAAAGGGAGATAAGTCTCACCAAATCTTTATATTCTCCTATATCTTGGCACAGTATTTTTATAGGCATTGTTATAACATACGAACTAACAGATATCACAGAAGCCGATGACTTTGTAGTTGGGAAATTTAGTGTGCCTTAGAATTCTCTCGCGGAAATTACAACTTAGATTCATCCAGCTATGCTATCATATCCAATATCTTCCAGTCTATATGACACCAAAGCTTCATAACACCTCTAAGTATAATAAAAGTGCGCGCTGTGGTATGGTACTGCTATGAGGGATAGTACATTGCGTTTGCCATTTTCGTGATTGGTAAATGAGCCATCCAAGCTATGAGTCAGCCGAATCCTAGCTACTTTGCATTGTGCTTAGGATTCGGGTTTGAAGAGACTCCTATCAGTTGGAATTCACTTACCTGCATAGGTGGGTTTCGAAATCACAAAAGTGTGTCATTATTTTTGAATTCAAGGATTTCTATTTTGTATTGTCAGCTTCGGCTATCTCTGGCTCTAGTTGCCACACCTCTGTCTAAACTCATGTCAAGTACTTTTTCTCGAATAATCTATTGCGAAACACTCAATTGTCTATTTGCTATCTTTTAACTGCCGAGTGGCTGCAAGTATATTTGGTTGCCGGTTTGTGGGGTAGACGATATACTCGATTTTACCACTGCCTAAAAGGCTTACCTCAAAACCTTATATGCAATATATTAAATTGCCTCTTCTACTTAACAAAAAGTCCATAAGGTGTCATAAGTCCGGCACTTCTGAGGCTTTGAATTCGTCTAGATAAAGCTTGTTTGGTCCAAGCATATGCTTTCTTTCATATTTTGCAAACCGCCCGCAAGACATATAATATTATGTTTTACTCAATCCTTGGGATGATAGCTTTTGCTATCCCAGCAATAGCACAGTGCAGTCGTGAGAATCTCAAACAACTTGGTGACGCCTATATTCTAGCCCAGAGCAGTGGTCAAGTAACCGCCTTCTCTGGCGATGTTGTCTACAGCGAAAACTTCAAATCCACTCCAATCAAGACCGGGATCCTCTCTAAAGCCCTAAAGATTGACCACAACCGCACGACTTATGATACTACTGCTTGTGCAACTTATACAGAGCTCATAATTACGGATACGGCGCATCCTTATGTCATTGGTACCCAAGCCCACTACGCAAACGGCACTGCTGTTAAAATCGAGACAATAATCACAGATCAAGGGGATTGGTTGTTCAATGCGAAGGATACCCTGAGGTGGGCGCTTACTGAGAGCTGGGCTGAAATTCCGGCAGAACAGAGGGATACTAGGGCAGTTATTCAAGCTGCTGCAGACGCATACTGTGATAGTAAGCCTTAATTCCATGTTGTCTATTTATTCCACGAAATCAGGACAGAGTGACGTTCCGCCTCAAGCTCAGACATATGTCGGAGAGTTTTCCGTGCAGCAAACATTACATAGTCCTTGATCACTTTTCCAAACCCGACTGAGTAGGATGCTAACCTCTCCACTAGTTTTCAACGACAAGAACGTAAAGGTTCCCTGGGGAACACCATGCGCCAGACTCGAAGGTGGAAGCTATACTGGCAGCGGAAAGCCAACAGATCGTTGTGATGTCGGAAGTATGCTAAGTCCTGAGACTTGATCTGAAAGATCCTTAATTAACTTCTATGATTAGTCCCGAGCGGTGTCCAGCTGACGAATCGAAGATATGTCATTGATGAGACGTTAGGGACAGTTGATGTGATGATGACCTTTGCTTCGAATTTACCTGACACGCACGAGTTCCGTATCGAAGGAGGCAAAATTCGTTATGTGCATACAATGACGGTTATGGCATGATCCAAGACCAAGTCTAGCGGCAACTAAGTAACACGTGGTGGATTTATACCAGATTCTATTCCCTCCGCGTTGTGCCCGTTGTCACAAGAGTTCGTTTGTTCAGATCATTACAATCTTCTATGACAATAGCTACTCATACATCCTTACGGTGTCCAAAATGTTACCCTCCTATGCAGCACATGCCAGATTTCTTAGTCTCTAACATGCCTATATCACGCCAAAGGTTTTTCATTAGATACATCCTTTAATATTGCAAAGCAACAACACTCGCCCAGATATGGAGAAAAGTGAACATAACATGCTTAAGACAGTTTTAGGCTGCCCGGCATGTTCTGCAGTCTAGTGAATCTGAATGAGTTACGTTCACTATCTAGACAGGGTTTGATCATAGATCAATGCTTGTTATTATCAAGCCAAACACTGGCAAATGCTAGCATCACATGGTGCTTCAGCTAATATTGCCTTTGAACGCATGTAAAGCTAGTTGATAATGATTTACATTTAAATTTGGCGAAGGCAGGCAGAGCTGTGAGTATATACTGAGAACTAGTGGAGATTGGAGATTCTAGCAAATCCTGTGAATTCTAAACAATGACTTGGATGATGCGTCGTACTAGAAAGTCAACGGAAAGGCAAGTATGACAAAGCGGGCCTCTATAGGACTTGGTGCTTCTTGTTAGCTCGGAACGTTGGTTTGGTCAATATTCCAGATTGGTGATCCAAGTATTGTGACACAACAGAAACGCCAAGACTCGAGCTTAATTTGATCACCTTCCACCTACCACGCCAACATCACCATGTTGGTAGCATCACAAGACATTTGGGCTGGCTTTTATTATGTGAAATGGCAACTTTTATTATTCTATTTGATGTCGACTTAAAACAGTCTTTAAGTTTTGTGCTGGCTTTCGGCACAGCTGCTTCTAGCTTACGCTCGAATGAAAATCAAAGGGTATATATCCTACCTACCTATGCAAGTTTCTCGTCATCTCGCTGTAACTTTTGCTTGAGATCAACCTCATCACTTCCGCTCACCACACGCTCAATACCATCCTGGGTAGCCATATCAGAAGAAGGTGATCGCGCAGCCTCTTCCTCTTTCCAGAAGTCCTTTTTACTATTTTCTGTGTTAGAAGGCATAATGTAGGATTGAATACGTAAGTTGGAAGGATGGGAAGATTGGGAAGGTCGGGATTCCATCTCGATATCGACATCAGTGGATGCGTCAGTGGAAGATGGCAGAACATGGTTCTGGAAAGAAGCGGGGGTGGAAGAATCGCGCTCAGAAAGAGTTGGAGAACGAGGGAAAGATCCAGGGGGAGCGTGGCGGACTAACCCTTTGGACATGCGCACAACCCATGCGGGTAGCAAGCCACCTTTGATTTTGTATGTCCATGCTTCCTTGAGATGCTTGTCGGCTGGCACAATGCGACCACGAGTGACGACCTCGATCAGCCAAATAACTGTGTTGATGAATATGTAGCTGATGATACCAGCAATAAGACCATCAGCAATCGAGTAGGTGAAGGGCATAACGGCGAGGGTGATGAACGCGGGAAGCGCATCTCCGAAGTAAAGCCAATTGATTTCCTTAGCAGCAGATGCCATCATCGCGCCAACGATAATCAGGGTGCAACCTGTGGCCCAAGGCGGGATGGAAGCAAAGATTGGAGCGAAGAAGATCGAGATGAAGAAGCAGATACCAGTGACCACGGCTGTGATACCGGTCTTGCCACCCTCTGAGATACCGGCACCTGATTCAATGAAAGCGGTCACTGGTGAGACACCAAAGAGGGAACTAATGGAGATACCAAGCGCTAATTTACGTTAGTGGCCAGTCTCAGCACTTAGGAAATGGGTACATACCATCTACGAGGTAAGCAACAGCTGAACCCTCGAAGTCTTGCGTCTCGGGGTCAATTGCACCAGAGAAACGAGCCATTGCATATAGAGTTCCGGTACAATCTAGGATATCGACATAAAGGAAGGTGAAAAGTGCAAGAACGAATTGTCCTCCAGCATCGCCCAGATCCCAAAGATTAACAGCCAAGACCTTCTTGATAGGGTGGAATGTGACAACCTTCTTGAAAAAGTCGAAGTTACTATCGCCAGCTGGTGTATGGGGGAAGTAGGTGACAGATGTGTTTCTGGGCCACGAGATAATCGACACAAGCAGAATACCGGCGATGATAGCACCTTTGACCTTATAAGCCAGCAAAATGGCCGTGAAGAAACCACCACAGAAAATACCGATCCACATCTTGTGAGATCTCATCTTGTAGGCGCCAGGGCAAGTTCCGTCTTTGTCCAGAAGTTCCTGAGGGCAACCAGCGATTTCGAGTGGGGTGGAAACAGCTCCAGTGATGGCTCCAATTCCAGCACTATAAGTCAATCCAATGATAGCTGCATATGTTAGCCTCAATCCTTCTTTTGCCGGGACCAAACTCACTCAGATACAATCCAATGCCAACACCTGAAGCTAACTTGATAGATGCTGGGATAGCACGCGCCAACCACTGTCTCAATCCGAAAATCGATAAGCCTACGAAGATGAAACCCTCAATGAAGATGGCCGTCAAAGCCATCTCGTACTTGACTGGACCTGTTCCATGGAATCCCACCACAGTGTATGCGAAGTAAGCGTTAAGACCCATTCCCGGTGCAACAGCAATAGGCATATTGGCGAACACACCCATTGCGACGGTGCACAGTGCAGAGATGGCTGCGGTACCGGTAATAAAATCCCGGCGCAACTCTCCAAGACAAATGTTATACTCGATATCAGAAGCACTGGTTGGATCACTCATACAGGTTGGATCTGCACTGGTACAAACACAGGTTCCACCAGAGTCCATCAAAATACCGGCGTTGACCTGTGGCGTGTTAAATGAGAAAAAAATTTAAACATGGAGAAGAGGTCTTACTGAAATGATGTATGCCATCGCAAAGAAAGTGGCAAGACCAGCACGGATCTCAGTTAAGAATCTCGAATTTGGTCGTGCCTTTGGATGACCACTGCCTTCGAGTCTAAACCAGCGGCCTACGAAGCTTGTGGCAACAGCCTCGTTGATTTTGGTGGTGAAGCCCATGATGCTGGCGATTGATGGTGGCGCGACAGGATGTCGAATTTGTTCTAGAGATCCAGGATCGAAGTAGGGGAGATGGAGGAGATATAACCACAAGGGAGACAAGGCGAGGCGAGGCTACTCCGTGTTCGGTCCTATATCTTATGACAAGCCTATCCAAATTCACTTTCAAACTTCGCCCTTATCTTTTCGGTTTTAGGATTATTAGTTTCTATTTGTTCCCTGGGCGGGCAGGGGTGCTGCGGCTGCCGAGGTTTTGTGTACTGGAAGGGCGCCTGATTGGCGGGGGAGGACAACTGACTACTGACCGGGTATGGGGCCACCCTACAACGGATGCACCAAATTCAGCTGCTAGCGCGGGTTGACGATTCCTTGGCAATACTTTGTCTTCTTGGTATTGTATCTTTGCTGGCGGAACCGTTCGGGGCCTGCCGCTGGCTGGACATGTGCCGCGGCCAGCCCGGGCGTGACATTTTATCTACTCTCACCCACACACATATACACCAGCAAGAGGTGTATCTCGGATCCGCGCGCCTCGCCATTGCTCTGATGCGCACAACACCTGCGCCTGCGACGGGTCGACAGACATATCGCTGGGCAAACCCGTGTTGATAATGGCAAGTAGACGCTAGTCAATATACGCACAGCTGCCGGGGCAACGTCTGTGGTAGGCCACAGACAATTGGGGCTTGACGGAGGACCAGGTGTACTTTAGGATTAATGCGATAGTACGATGTGAGCTTGCCCCCGATCTATCCACTGTACGTACGCGGTTATGGACAAAATGCCCGTTTATTGTACAGGCGAGTGCCAGACGATCCTTCCGGTTTGAACCCGTCCGGGGCGAACAGGCTATTGATTAGGTCTATCTAGTATTTAGTTGAAAAGCGAGGAGGGCAGCTTCTACCGGCGGTGTTCTACATGCTGACATTGGAATACAAAGGATAATGGGTGTTCTGTTTTGTGGGTTTGCAAAGTTCGGGTATCAAGTCTTCAAAAAACATCTACGCAAGATTTACAACAACTGTAAAGTAATAGGGTTACATCTTAACGCGGCTTCTGGTCAACCGCAAGCCCCTAAATCGCCGAGCTTCTTCGATCACACCACTGCGGGGACTACTGGGACGCCTTGGGTCATGGTTAGGGGGCGTTGGCTGGTGGTTGAAGGTTGAAGGCCTGCGCTGTACTGGCTACGGGGCACGCGGCTTTTTGATTGCCGATCCACTTGCGCCATTACTCGCAACCCGTAAACCCCGTACAATCTTCGCAACCCCCCGGCGACCTTGGTCCAGCTTCTGCTTCGGGTGTATTCGTTATGAAATGAATGCTTGTGTCTTACCTGGAACACTCAGGGTCCTTTCGTTTGAGCAACCTGGGGTCGTAAATTACTGCCACTGATCTTGGTTGGTGCTGGACAGAATGGTGGCCAATTCTCGCGCTAGGCACTTAGTATTGTATTTAGTTTCGAAGTAAGTCCGTCCCCGCGTAGCCGGCTTTATTGTAGTCTTCTCGAAGAAGGCGGACCAAGTGGGTTCAAGTGAAGCACAGATTGTTTAGACTATTTTGGAACATTCTTCTTATCGTTTCCCAATTAATATTTGAATTATTAAAACATCGTACCAAAGACGATCGTTGGCTCCCTCGGATCCCAAGCTGAACAAACAGTGCCAACCAAGTCAGGCAATGGAGCCAGCCATGGCATCCAACAAGCCAGGGATGCCACGCAACCCCTTATGAATTTGAGACCAAAGCCTGCTATAACCGAAGTAGCAAATAGTCTTTCATGTGAGGAACAGGTAATTTGGGGTTTCGATGTTGGTCCTTAGTTCTAGTTTTAAATTGTCCATCTCGGCGACAGACTAAATTGATCAGGAGATGTGAGAAAACACGAAAGCGAAAATACTTGCACTCGAAAAGTCGAAATCCTGTTCCAGCGGTCAACATATCATCGACACTGAGTGATGCTAGAGTGAGAGAAAAGTATGCGAGAATCTGCCAGATTTTATGAACAATTAGATTCAGCAGCATAGTTTCATGCTTCTGATCTCGGTTTGTTTGATTTCAACTTAGCACATTTAAATTTGTCTTGCCTGAGCTAGTAACCTGGACAAGCAGAGTCACCAGATTATCAACACTCGTAGCCTTTCCACAATCCTCGCTGGCTTACTCGATGTATTTCCAAATGATTGTGTTGGATAGAGATGGCTTGCATACGTTTGGAGATGCTAATTTACTTGCTATTTTACGCCCCTCTACATGGGATATAATTTAACAAGCAAGGAACCTAGGTTTGCCACAAATCGGACGCAAAATATCAATAGGCGGTAAAACCGTTAAGACTCAGATCGATGTTGTCCAAGTAAAGCACACCTTGCTTCTTGTAGCGGCGTTTGCACCGGGGTTGCACAAACTATCTTCCCCATGGTTCCCACATGCTGTCGCAGCCTTGGTTTCACCGCGCGAATGCCAGCCTCCCGGGTATTGAACGAGCGAGATGAAAGCTTTGGTATTACAGGAATGGCTGCTGCGCTTGTTCAATGTTAAAAATTTCAATGCATAAAATTCACTCAATGCACAAACAAATGCCGAATGCCTAAAACAGATATCCCTAAATACCTGTAACAGTTTTCGGTAAAGAACCCGAAATGCTTGGATAAACAATCTATTGTTGGGTGAGATGAATTCATCTGGTGTTTGAGATTTGAGATTGATATAAGTTGCTGTACCAGGTCAATGGAAGTGAAGGGAGCTTGGCGGTGGTGAATTAGACAATGGTTGATGTAGGTGTAACCAGCCGTACATATGGCAGCTCGCTTAGTGTTCGAGAACGGTTCTGAAAACCTCCGTCTTGCATTTCTTGAAGTTCCCAGCAGATGCCATGGTTAAGTTGTACTCCAGTCCAGAAGTAGCTAAATCCCATTCAAGTCTCTCCATAGGAAATGGAAACCTCTTGGTCGGTCTAGACTCTGCCATGTGCTCTAATTCTAGTGCTATTTAAAAACGGATTTCCGAAGCTTCGACTCCACAGCCGCTCCTCCAGTGTGTTTCCTTATCTCTCTCTCTCTCTCTCTCTCTCTCTCTCTGACAAAGCCTTATCTTCCTCACGGTGCCGTAGAGGAGGAGAGTATGGTAATTGTAATTGAGCATCATCGTCGGTGCGCTTATCAACGCGGCTGAAAAAGTGGCGTCCTGATCCGCGCAGCGTCACGGGTCCGGCCGTTTGCGCCCTCACCCATCGGAATGCGGAGTGCGGCTTGCCATGAGGATATACATGGGTGTGCAGGTGTGGGGGTGTGGAAGATAGTTGCTGCTCTGTTCTTCCGTGTTTCGTTATCTTTACGGCAACACAATTTTGATACATACGATACGAGCAGTGAGGCGCTAGAGCTCAGGTTCAAGTATCCAAGCAGCCTCTCTCGTGGTTCACATATCTCCAATGTTATGAGTGCAGCCGAAGCTCGGTTAATTGGAGGAATTTAATATATATATATATATTATGTGAAGCAGACTGCTCTCTATTATCTCTATTCAATCTGATTATAATCAACACCTGGGTATAAAACAAGTACTCGAACCGCCATCTCAACAGCTACGGTGCTGTGTATTCTTCAGCCACGACCTGGCTCTCTTCGCATATCTCTAAGTCGCCTTTGACTTCTCAATGTCACTGGACTCGCGCGCGCTCGCTACCTCGGGGGTTGGGGTGCCAGTTGCCTGGATGGTTGGCATCTGACGCTTTCTCTCCATCTCCTCGAACAAGCTCCAGTCTCCAATCTGCTCCTCAAAGAACTGGTCGAGATCGAGTCCGTGTTCCTCGGCTTCGTCGGAAATACGAAGGTGCATTCCCGGAATGAACTTGATGATGTAGAGGAGAGCACATGAGACGGTGAATGCGTAAGCTGCGATGGCGACGATTTCAGCAAGCTGCTTGGCAACTTGTATTCCATTGCCGTCGATTCCTCCTGGGGCTGAGGTAAACCCATCGAGCATAGAGACTGGGGATTTAATTAGTATCAGGATAATGCAGAGCTGAGGAGATTGTACTTACTGCCTTCAGTAGCAAAGATTCCTGTAAGGAATGAACCGACCATACCACCGACGCCATGGAGCTTGAAGACATCCATGCCTTCGTCAATGTGAAGCCAGTTGTTGAGGTTTTGGCAGAGCGCACATACGACTGCGGTTAGGAAACCAATTAAGGCAGCAAGCCAGATGGACACATATCCTGCAGCTGGAGTAATACCAACGAGACCAGCAATGGCTCCCTCGCAGGCTCCAACAACCGAGAACTTGCGGTACTTGATAAAATCAACCATGACCCATCCGATCATGCCGGTAGATGCTGCGATATTGGTGTTGAATGCGGCAAGCATAGCTCTGACGGTAGCATTTAGTGTAGAACCACCGTTGAATCCAAACCATCCAAACCAGATGAACACCGTTCCGAGGAAGACAAGCGTGGTGTTATGTGGTTTGACATGAGACTTATCGCCGGCATGCTTGCGCTTTCCGAGGACAAAGGCATAGGCAAGAGCAGACCAGCCTGAAGCTTGGTGAACCGGTCCACCACCAGCATAATCAAGGGATGGCAAATTGAAGAGCCATCCATTCGCATTCCATGTCCAGCACGCAATCGGGCAATACACAATAGTCGCCCACAAGAAAGCGAAAATCAAGGACGGGACAATGCGACCACGCTCAAAAGCGCCTCCGATCACGATCTGGACGGTGCAAGCACAGAACAAAAGCTGATAGAAGCAAAAGACAATCTCCGGGAGGAAGCTTGATCCAGGAGAGGGAGCCACCATGACATTACGCATGCCGAAGTTGGCTAAGTCCCCAATGAATGGACCAGCGGTTCGAGAGTACGCAAGACTATAACCCCAAAAGATCCATTGAAAGCTCGTAACAGCTACAACCATTAAAGACTGGAACAGCAGTGCAACGGCGGACTTGCGCCTGGCGAGACCACCATATAGCAGACCAATTCCGGGAATAATCATCCAGACGATGAAGCCACAGAACATAATATAAACGTAGTGGTATTCAAAACCGGCATATTGTAGATTGACATCGACCTCCATGGTGTTTCCACCCTTAGGCATGGTCTCATTAAATTCTGGCTGTTGGAGGTTAGCATTCTTATACATATGTGGAAGAGTGACCTTGGGTGTTCTAGCTGGGATTAACTTACTGCACTCATACTGTCGGATATGATTTCGAACAGCCAGATGCTTTCTTTTCAGTCTTTGCAGATCTAATACGTCTGGCCTCTATACAGCGAGGTTCCCCATTCTTATGTACTTTACCTCTCTATCTTCCCAAGCGGACCAAGCCCTCATTTGGACGCCGATTGCGCAGGTAAAGCAGGTAGAGCACCAATAGTTTGACGCCTCTCCGCTTGTTTCTAACTGGCCAAGGTACGTAGCTCCATCGCTTCACGATCATTTTAAAACACTGTCCCAACGAAGAGCTTCGAGACGAGTTAAAATCGGAGGATTTGGTAGTCGTGGTATATGCCCAGAGATAACAGAATGCCTGGCGTCCGTCAGGTTCCTTGGCAGCGATAACAGTCCCGTTACTACACATCGGATGTATGATTGCTAGCTAACAACAGAACGCCATTAGTAATTAAGCTTACACTTATAACTCGGTATTAATGAATTGATGCATGTCCATGGTTCCCCGCCACCTCGTGGTATTCATGTGGTGAACCTTGTGCTGCTCCTTGAGGCATGTCTACCAAACTGTCGGGATGGGATGGGATTCCATGGGAGCATGAGATGCCTCGGGTGGTTCTAAGTATTGTGGAGTCTCTCATACCGTGCGCAAAGATAAGGGAAGGTTTGCTTAGTGAAGGTTGAGGAATTAACAATTCTTTATGCTAATGTTAGGTCTCGCACCAAAAATGCAGCCAATGACAGGTCTTTAGGCCAAGCCATGAAACCTACCGCAAAAGCCTCTGCCAAAATATATATGGTCGATAACACAGCTGGTCCTGTTAATAGTCATGACAATGATTATACGAATTGAAGCAGTTCTATGCACGTCCTTCATGTCACATCCATACATGACACAACACGCATGCGTTCCCTTATCGTGATGCAGGGAAGAAGCTCAAGTGATGCTTTTGGATGCTGAACGGCGGAGCAACTAATCATCATCATTGTGAAGACATAAGCAGCAGACTCGCAATGAATTTATCGGTAACGTTTATATGTAAGGAAGATGATCAATCGAGTCGGGAACTTCATGATTCACCTCTTAAAGGCTTCGCCAATCGTATATATTTTGATCTTCCTTCGAATCATGACAGGCTAAGCTACCTCATAGTCTGTCTCGTTAGCTTCCTTAGTTTCTTCATAAGATACTATTGAGAAGTAGAAGGCATATACTTCCGAGCTAGTATATTTAGTGTAGATAAACAAAAGGAATGTCGCTATCAATGTTTCGTGGTCTTTAAAACCGATCTGTGACGAGCAACCCCTTTTCATCCAAGTCCATTTGCGGTAATCTAAGCGAAACATGGTGTCCAAACAAGGGGTTATTCACCATATTGAAGCAACCACTGAACAAACTCCTAGATTATTTGGCAACCTCCCTCTGCTTTAGGTATCTTCTATTAGAGTTAACATCCGAGACGGAAGAATATCTGAAGGATAACCGTTTTGTGTTTAGATCCAATGGCACTTTCTATTTGTATTGATCTTTATAGGGCGCCTGAGATACACCTCATTGCAGAACGCTGGTGCTTATGATAATTATGGTCCCAAAAAATATCTCAGGTCCTTGAGTTATCATAGTTACCAGCATAAACGATGTTTAGTATAGTACTTCTAGGAGAGTTTGATGCAGCTAATAGGGTGCAGGGTAGTAACTATTGAGCATCAAGACAGAGGTTCATACCTGATGCCATAGCTAAACTCAAGTTGTTGCAAATTAGTTGCGATTGATTAAGCTCCTGCAGAAGCTACATATGTACATGTTGTGATAGTATCGACGTAACGTAAATATACCCTTTTCTATATTATATAAATACAGGGGCTTGACATCGACGTGATTAGTATGACTGACTTTATTGACTAAAGCTTTACAAAGAAATGCTAGAGGGAATTAATATACATGAGGCTTAGTTTTTGAAAACAGAGAAATCTAGAATCAACGATGACAATAAGTATGAAGCTTCCGCAAACTCGCTCAAAATGGTGAAGTCTTGGCACTAGAGACCGTCGAGTTACGCCCTCCCATGGCATTGTACAATATAGGAGCTGAAGCTTATTGTAGAGCATCCCTCAATCATGGGAAAGTGACTTGGCAACAAAGAGTAAGCAGGAAGAAGAAAACATTCATTGGTTGCTCGTACTCATGGTGACAAAAGTATACGGTTTTCCTAATTCTTCGTCTCAAGTCTGGGATATGGGGCCTTAGCAATTTTATGTTCGCTTTAAACTTCAATGGTTTAATATGCCTGTTTAGCCAGGAACAGACTATCCAAAAATCCTAAGTCTTCTTTCGCAAGAATTTGATAGTAAGCCATCATAAAAGCTTCATCTATGTTTGTTTTCTGCATCTCAGCCTCCATACAAGTAGTTATGTGAACTAACCCACGATATAAATACAGTAGACAAGACAAGCAGATGAGCAAAGCCGACTCTCCAATATAATATTCCGAGTACAACGACTTTCATGCAGCTCTAGCGCCAATTTTGAGAAGTAGGAAAGCCGCTTTTGCAGAAGTTCTTGCTTTGGGTAACTATGCCCTTGCCATGGAAGGTTTGATAAGCCAATCGAAGTAAACAAGTTGGAGCACAGATATGAGTTTAACAATGAAGTAATGACAAAGTGGGTATCTCATGGAAATCGGAAGCGTTAGCTGTGGGAACTTACGAGCGGAGACCAGATTGGATCGATTCTTAGCATCTGGATGATAACACATGTGTGAGAATCTTGTTGACCGAGACAAGAAAAAGAATCGTCATTTTAGTTAGTTGTCTTAATTATAGATGATGACTGAGGCACTTTCTAGTCCATGCAGGAGGAATCATTTGGTATGGGAGTACACTCTGGAGTATTGACAGTCACGGTGGGGACGCAGGTGGACTAGGGTTACGTGTCTTTGACTTAGGCTATATATAAAACATGTAAGTGCAATTCAATTGATAACTAATTCGTCACCATTCTCAACATAGATTTAGATGTAAAATTATTAGAAGCCTTGGCATATATCACTTTTTAGACCTCATCTGAAACCACTTACAGAGTTACAATTTAATGTTTATTGCTACTAAATTATGAAGAACTCTATACCTTCCAAAGCCATTGTTTCGTTCGCCCCCAAATCTTTCCTAAGTTGTCTGATGCCTGACTGTAGGAGATGTCAATAGTTTCTTGTTTTATTTAGCTGTTATTCTTCCCCAAAGGACTGAGCAGCCATTTGAGCTCCTCCGCCCTGACTGAGCCTACAAGTTCCTTCAAGCCTGTTTCGGAAAGAAAGTCGTGATCACAATACTCAAAACCAGGAACAACAGTTTCACTAATCAATAGCCCGTGGCTCTCAACTCCACCCTCTTCATCCGGTAATAGATACGAAGCTTTAAACTTTCCGCCTTCCACAATCCACTGCAACCTCTCCCCTTTCTCAACGTTCGTTCCCACTACGAAACTTTCGATTATTTTTTCGCTTCCCGGTTCATCCGCATGGATGATAACATAACGTCCTCGTCCTTTGTGCAAGGTATGCACCGTTCGCGCTTTATTCCGATGAAAGCCTCCTTGAGGGCCGCTGGGAGTAAGTAGATAGTGTATGGTGGTGGAAAGACTTCGGAATGCTGGATCAAAGCCAGGTCTTTTGGGGACCAGAATGGAGGTTGATGACTCTTCTCTGGGGAAGGGAGATGGTACGGTTTCTGGGGATCTGTCTGTCTCCACAAAGTAACCGCCTTCTATATGGGGTAGGAGCTTTAGATGTGTGATGTACTGCTGAATCTGCAATGAGTCCACCAAATTTGGCGAAGTGGTGAAGCTTGGAACAAAAACTTTAGCCATTTTTGGACCTCTCAATATACAGAGGTAAAATATACTTGTGCGATGATGCAAAAAATGACATGAAGGATGGACGGGGCCTTTGTATGACCTAATCGAACCCACCTAACCATTTGTAAACTACTGTAAGATAAGCAGGTGTATGGGTGGGTATTCATGTACAGCTTCGTAAGCCAGCACTGTCCTGATCCCCCATTATTAACATCAAACATTCCAAAATTTTTTACGTCCTCTTCTAATTATCATGTAAAAATGGTGGCTATTTTCACTTGAAATGTGTCGCACTAGCTGAGGTTCAGCCAGAAAATAGAATGTCAACATTGCAGGAACCAAACAGCATAAGAGAATCAAACTTAGACAAAGACTTCATCATATATTCAAACACAAATCAGCGAGATAATAAGCAAAGGACAGATAAGAAACAGTTCTATACTATATTAGGGATTCATGAGGTTCAAAGCGAAACCTTCTAGACGAGCTTGCTCAATTGTTGCCATACATATAAGGCCAAATTCACCAAGGTGCTACCGAAGTTCCACTTTCAATAACCTAGACCTCCCCTTTCTTGATCCTCGACGGAACTGGATCCATGCGCTTGGATAATTTTCACGGCCGTACGAACTCATGAACCCTTTTCATAGTGTTGGGCGCCTTCTTTTTGTAGCTTTGTAATATAGCTGTGTTCATTTCTCTCGATTTTCACGCCCCTTTCCAACAGCTCTGGATTTACCACTGTCGCATTTTAGCAATCATGTCTTCTACTATGAGCAAACGCCAGCATGCGCGTAACGAACGAGCTCTTCAGGAGCTGATAAAGACTGTACCTGGGAACAACGTCTGCGCAGATTGCCAGGCAAGAAATCCGGGTATGCTGATGTCCTTGCATGTTTTAGGACTATCGCTAACTGCTTTTAAGGATGGGCAAGCTGGAATGTATGCATATCATAATTATATTGTAATAATGAATACTGATTAAAAATCAGCTAGGGATATTTATCTGCATGTGGTGCGCTTCATCGCATCGAAAACTCGGAACACATATCACAAAGGTCAAGTCGTTGAGCATAGACTTTTGGGACAACGACCAAGTAGAAGTGTGTATCATCTTCCAATCGAGACTAATTCTAATTAATTTTACCAGCACATGAAGCGTGTGGGGAATATTGCATCTAATCGAATTTATAATGTATCGAACGCCAGGCCGGCCGTTCCATTTAACACGGAGGAAGAAGATCCAGCTAGAGACAGATTTATCAGACAGAAGTATATTGAGAAGGCACCTGCTGCACCAGCGCTACAGAATAATACAGGCAGCACCAATTCTGACGACTATCCTCCTCCAGCAGTGCCACCGAAGCCAAAGGCAAAAACTTCTGGAAAGTTTAGCTTTGGAATGAGATCATCCTCATCAATTTTTCCGATGTCGTCAAAAGCACGCGCAAAGCAGGAGGCAGCAGCGCGATCTGATTATAACAACCAAGAAAGCCAAAATCCATCTTCTCCGAGACGGAGTAAAGCATCGAACATATTCGGCAGAGATGTCGCGACGGATACACCCGATGATCTGGATTCGAAGCTAACAAAACTCCGAGATATGGGGTTTGGAGATGAGCGACGGAATATTACAGTATTGAAGGGATTGGGCGGGAACATGGAGAAGTCAATCGAAACATTAATCAGACTCGAGGGAGGTGGGGGGGTAATTGCAAAACCTGGAGGTAGTTCAGGACCATCTTCTCGATCTAGAACACCACTCAGCCCTGGTTCTGGGATATCATTCGATCGAGCA